>Ga0209233_1000222_pt1 | contig 103917 bp, 90 predicted proteins | sample AraplaCL_Cvi_mCL_FD_184269 | JGI IMG/M metagenome (GOLD analysis project Ga0209233, IMG submission 184269) | Arabidopsis root microbial communities from the University of North Carolina, USA - plate scrape CL_Cvi_mCL (SPAdes) (version 2) | ecosystem: Host-associated > Plants > Roots >...
CGCCACTCGCCAACTGCGGCGCCAGCGCCTCCACAAAACTGAACTGGCCTGTCGACTTTACCGCCATCTCATCCCTCCAGCCTCAGCCAACAGAGAATCAACTCACACCTAGTTTTGCAACAGTCCCACAGGGGGAGAGGGAGAAAAACCAGCCATCCGCAAACCCAAACGGCCGCCCCCTTGCGGGAGCGGCCGCCTCGCGACCCGAAGAGCCTTACCAGCTCACGGCGATATATTTGGCCTCGGTATATTCGTGCAGCCCGTGGTGCGATCCCTCGCGCCCGAGCCCGCTCTGCTTGACGCCGCCGAACGGCGCCGCCGCATCCGACACAAGCCCGCGGTTGAGCGCGACCATGCCGGCCTCGATCCGCTCCGAAATGGCCAGGCCCTTTTTCAGGTCGCCGGTGAAGACATAGGCGGCAAGGCCGAACTCGGTCGCATTGGCGAGGCGGATCGCCTCCTCGACATCATCGAACGGCGTGATCGGCGCTACGGGTCCGAACACCTCGGTCGACAGGATCGCCGAGTCCGGATGGATGTCGGCGATCACCGTCGGCGGGTAGAAATAGCCCTCGCCATGCGGGGTCTTGCCGCCGAGCAGCACGCGCCCGCCTTTGGCCTTTGCATCCTCGACCAGCATCTCGATCTTCTCGATCGCCTCCGGGTTGATCATCGCGCCGCACTCGGTCGCTGCGTCATAGCCCGGCCCGACCTTCAGTGCGCCCATCTTCTCCACCAGCTTCGCGGTGAAGGCCTCATAGATGCCGCGCTGGACGTAGAAGCGATTGGCGGCGGTGCAGGCCTCGCCAGCGTTGCGCATCTTGGCGATCATCGCGCCGTCGATCGCTGCATCGAGATCGGCATCGTCGAGCACCAGGAACGGCGCATTGCCGCCCAGCTCCATCGATGCGCTCAGCACCTGGTCGGCGCATTCGTGAAGCAGGATCCGCCCGACTTCGGTCGAGCCGGTGAAGCTCAGCTTGCGCACCCGCGGATCGTGCAGCATCGCTCGGCACACGCCTGGTGCGTCGCTGGTGTTGATCACGTTCACCACGCCGGGGGGCACGCCGGCGTCGAGCATGATCTGTGCGACGGCAAGCGCGGTGAGCGGCGTCTCGGCCGCCGCCTTGAGAATGACGGTGCAGCCGGCCGCCAGCGCGGGGGCGATCTTGCGCGTCGCCATCGCTGCCGGGAAGTTCCACGGCGTGATCAGCAGCGATACGCCCATCGGCTGATATTGCACCAGGATGCGATTATTGCCCGAGGGCGAGATCGCCACCTCGCCGTTGATTCGCACCGCTTCCTCGGCATACCAGCGGAAGAATTCGGCCGCATAGCCCACCTCGCCCCGCGCGTCGGTCAGCGACTTGCCGTTCTCGAGGCTGATCAGCTGCGCCAGCCATTCGGCATTGGCCATCATCAGCTCCCAGCATTTCACCAGGATCTCGGCGCGCTTGCGCGGTGCGGTCGCGGCCCATGCGGGGCCGGCGTCATAGGCCGCGGACACGCAGGCAAGGCCGTCCTCGACACTGCCGTCGGCGATGGTGGTCAGCACCGCGCCGGTGGAGGGGTTGGTCACCGGGATGCGTCCCCGGCTGCTGCCCTCCACCCATGCATCGCCGATCAGCAGGTCGGTCGGGATGGCGAACGGCGCCTTGTGCTCACCGGCGGCGGGGGCGGCGTAATCATTCAGGGATTTCATCAGTCTGCCTTTTGGAGGTTCAAATTCACACCCTCGAGCAGTTGCGCCCGGTCGCCGGCATAGGCGGCCCGGGTGATGCGGCGCATCGCGTCGAGATCGAGGGGACGGGGGTTGTTCTTGATCAGCCGCGCCGCAAGCAGCGAATTCTCGGCGACGAACTCCTGCTGATCCTCGGCCAGGCCGAGCTGGGCGAGCGATCTGGGAATGCCGACCGAGGCGAACAAAGCGGCGACGCCGTCGATGAACAGCTGCGACAATTCGTCCTCGCTGCTCTCAGCTGTGCCGAGCCCGACGACACGGGCAAGCTCGGCAAAGGCAGGCGCACAGGCCGGCCGGTTGAACTGCATGACGAAGGGCAGCAAAGTCGCGACTCCGTCGCCATGCGCGGTATGGGTCAGGTTGCCGACCGGATATTGCAGCGCATGCGCCGCAGCCGTTCCGGCGGTACCGAAGGCACAGCCCGCCGCCAGCGCGCCGAGCATCAGCTCCTCGCGCGCAGCGACATTGCTGCCATCGTCATAGGCTGCCTTCAGGCTGGTCCAGATGCTCTTCACCGCAAGCCGGGCGAAATGGTCCGAAAGGACGTTCTTGCCGACAAAGACATGCTGCTGGGTGAGCATCGCATCGATCGGCCGGGCGAGGGTGGTGAAGGCCTCCACCGCGTGCGTCATCGCGTCGGCGCCGGAACAGGCAGTCAGGCCGGGCGGGCAGGTGAGGGTCAGATCGGGGTCGCAGATCGCCGCCATCGGGATGAGATAGGGGCTGGCGATGCCGATCTTGATGCCGCGCGCATTGTCCGAGACGACCGCGACCGGCGTGACCTCGGATCCGGTGCCGGCGGTGGTGGGCACGGCGACCAAAGGCAGGACCGGGCCGGGCACCTGGAATTCACCATAATAATCGCTGACCTCGCCGCCATGCGCGAGCAGCACGGCGACCACCTTGGACAGATCCATGCAGCTCCCGCCGCCGATGCCGAGCACGACATCGGGCGCGAAATCGGCCACCTGATCGACGCATTCGACGATCGATTCGATCGGCAGATCGGGCTTGGTCTGGTCGTAGATGTGCGTCTCGACGCCCGCCATGGCGAGATCGGCGATCATCGTCTCGAACGCCGGATCGGCACTCAGCCGGGCATCCGTGCAGATCAGCGCGCGCCTGCCGAGCGACGCCGTCACGGCGCCGATGGCACGGCGCTGCCCTGCGCCGAAAAGGACTGAACGGGGAAGGCGCGTGGCGCCGAAAATGGTCATTGAACTTCTGCCGAACGTGAGAGTGAAAAACCGGGATTCGTCATTTCTTCGCCTTCCCGCTGGCCTTGAGGAACGCGATCACATTCGCCTGGTCCTGCGGGCTGGAGAGGCCGAGAAAGGTCATGCGCGTGCCTGGAACGGTCTGGCGGGGAGAGGCGAGGAAGCGGCTGAGGTTCTTCTCGGTCCAGACCAGCTTCGCGGCGGTCATGGCCGGCGAGTAGTTGAACCCCGGCGCCTTGCCCGATGCCCGGCCGACCACGCCCCGGAGATTGGGGCCGAGGCCGTTACGGCCCGAAGGATCGACATTGTGGCAGGCGCTGCATTTCTTGAACACGATCGCGCCCGCGACGGGGTCGCCGGGCGCCGCCCATAGCGCCCCCGGAACGGCCATCAGGCCAAACGTTGTCAGCCCCAACCATTTCAAGGTCACTCTCGGGATGTTCCAGTGCATGATGTCCCTCTTGTTCATTGGGCGGCCGGGGCGAGCGTGTAGAGCCGGCGCGATGCGTCGACCGTCAGGCAGAGCAGGGCGGCGGCGAGCGCGAGGCCGGCGATGATGCCGAACGCGGCGCCCCAGCTATAGGATTTGACCACATAGGGCGTGGCGACCACCGCAAGCGACGCACCGAGATTGCCGAGCGTGTTCATCACCGCCGAGGCCGAGCCGGCGAACTCGCCGCCGACGTCGAGCGTCACCGCCCAGGATACGCCGACGGTGAGCTCGAGCGCGAACACGCCGAGGCAGAACCAGGCGATGCTGATCATCGGATCGGCGGCGATCGCGGCCAGGGTCACCGCCACGCTCGACAGGCCGAAGCCGATCACCGAGACGATCCGGCGCGCGAATTTCACATTGCCGGTGCGCTTGAGGATGAGGTCCGAGGTGAGCCCGCCGGAAATGTCGCCGATCAGGCCGGCGATCAGCGGCAGGCTGGCATAGAAACCCATCTGGGCAAGATCGAAGCCGCGCGCCGCGCTCAGATATTTCGGGAACCAGCTGAGGAAGACGCCGATGTCATAGCCGTAGCAGAAATACATGGCCGAAAGCAGCCAGGTCTGCGGGTTGGACAGGATCTGCCCCCAGGGCACCTGGCGCTTGCCCTTGGCGAAATGGCCGAGTGCGGCGGTGATCGTGTCGCGCTCGCCTTCATTGGTCAGGGGGTGCTCGAGCGGCGTGTTGCGGTAGAAGCGATACCAGCACAAAGCCCAGATCACACCGACCACGGCGAAGATCAGGAACGGCGCGCGCCAGCTATAGGCAGCGATCAGCGCCACCACCATCACCGGGGTCACCGCGCCGCCGAAGCGCGATCCGGCATGAGTCGCGCCCTGGGCAAGGCCGCGCTCCGAGGGCAGCATCCAGCGCGACAATGCGCGGTTGGCGATCGGGAAGGCGCCCGCCTCGCCCATGCCGATCAGGAACAGGCAGATCGCCATCGAGGTGGCGCCCCAGGTGAAGGCGGTCAGCGCCGTGAAGGTCGACCACCACACGACCACGCCCGCCATCGCGAGCCGCGGCCCGACCTTGTCGCCGAACCAGCCGCCCGGGATCTGGAACAGCGCATAGGCGATCTGGTAGCAGAACAGCACCCATCCCATGGTGATGGTGGTGAAGCCGAACTCCTTCTCGATCGACGGCACTGACGCCGAAAGCAGCACGCGGTCCATATAGGTGATGAAATAGGCCGCGATGACGAAGCCGAGCACCATATAGCGCACGCGCGTCGGCCGCGGGCCGCCGCCTGAGACGATCGCCGACAAGGGGATTGGCGACAGGCTCACCGAGCGGCCGCTCCGCAGGCGTTCGCGGGCCGGCCGGTGCAGGTCTGCCAGATCGTCGGCACCGTCTCGCCGTTCAGGAAGACCATCGCGATCGAGCGGGTGTTGCGGATGTCCCTGGTCGGGTCCTTGTCGAGCACCAGCAGATCGGCCGCCTTGCTCGCCTGGACGGTGCCGATATTGGCGGCGTGCATGAAGCGGGCGTTGCCGCTGGTGGCGGCGGTCAGCGCCTGGAGCGGCGTCACGCCCGCCTTGACCATCAGCTCGAGTTCCCAATGCGCGAAATAGCCGGGGAAGCGCGCGCTCGGGCCGCTGTCGGTGCCCATGCCGTAAGGAATGCCGGCCTTTGCCTCGCGCGCGAAATTCTCCATCGCGGTCTTCAGCACGCCCGGATATTTCGGGAAATTCGGGCCCGAGGCGAGCCGCTTGCGCCGCGCCGGATCCTTGAGCTGCGCGATCGTCTCCGGCGTCACGCCGCGGGTGAAGAAGGGATCGTCGACAAAGGGCAGCAGGTCATAGGTGAAGCTCGCCTCGCGGCTGAGCGTTGCGGCGATCTGCCACACATGCTTTGCCTTCATCTCGGCGAGCAGCTTCGCGTCCATCGGCGCGTCGCGCACCTCATGGCCGAAGCCGTTGACGCCCTCGCGGGTCAGCTCGCGCGCATTGTCGATATAGAAGATATGCGCGATCGCCTGTTTGCCATGCTTGTGCGCCTCGTCGATCACCGCCGCGCTGATCGCCGGCGGCATGCGCTCGGGCAGGCTGCCGAACTCGTCATCGACCCACAGCTTGATGAAGTCGGCGCCCTTGGCGACTTCGCGGTCGACCATTGCCCTGGCTTCGGCCGGGGTCGCGACCTGGGCATCGAGCCCGGCGACGCCGCCATAGCTGCCCTTGAAGACGACACCGCGTCCTGCGGTCCAGACCCGTGCCCGGCCGGCCGGATCGCTGCGGATATCGCGGACGATGTCGTGGATCTCGTCCTTGTCGGTGCCGAGCACCTGGACGCTGGTGATTCCGTACGCTGCGTAGAGATGGAGCTGCCGCTCGACGCTCTCGCGCGTATAATATTTCAGATCCTGGGTGATGCCGTCGACCAGCCCGAGATGGACATGGCTGTCGATCAGCCCGGGCATCACGAACTTGCCGGCCAGGTTGCGGATCTTCACGCCCTTCGGCGCCTTCAATTGCGCCGCCGGCCCGACCCAGGCGATCCGCCCGTCACGGATGATCAGCGCCGAATCCTTCACTGGCGCACGGCCCGTGCCGTCGATCAGGGTGAAGTGCGCAAGCGCCACTGTCTTCGCGCTTACTGGTGACGATACCAGCGCACTCCCGGCGAGCAGTCCCGCCAACGCAATCTTCCCGATCCTGCCCATCACAATCACTCCGCTCCCAAAGACATTGAACGCTCTTTTTCCGCCCTTGTTAGCGCAAACATATCGGTTTGTCGTGTCATGTGGCGATCAGTACCGGGCTCGATCTCCATGATCTTCATGTTCCGTCTGGCAGTAAAAGGCCCGCCCGCTCCGTGAGGAGCGGGCGGAGGCAGGGGAGGTCAGAATTTGGCGCGCAGGCCCACCGAGGTGACGCGCCCGAGCGGGTTCGACACAAAGCCGTTATACCCGAACGCACCACCGATGATGCCGGCGGTATTGCCGCTGTAGAAAGGCGGATCGCTGTCGAAGAGGTTCTTCACATCGACATAGACCTGCCAGCCGCTGAACATGTTTTCGCTCTTCAGCGTATACTGGACGTGCAGATCGAAATTATTGTCAGGCTTGACGTGATCGCCACCACCGCTCGGATTACCCGACGCATCCGTCGTGATCGCCGCGACCGAGGTGTTGATCCAGTTCCGGTAGCCGCCGACATGGTTCCAGAACAGATCGACCGAGAAGCCGCCCATTTCCCAGCCGAGCTGGGCGCGGTTCTTGAACTGGATCGACGGGAAGGTGGTGTTGTAGCCCGAGGTGTTGAGGATGCTGAAATTCTCGCCGCCGCCGAAATTCTGGCTGAACTTCGTGAAGTAGGTGAGCGCGCTCCCGATCGTGAACGTCCCCATGCTGCCGATCGTGGTACGATAGTTGAAGCTGGCGTCGATGCCCTCCACGGTCAGGTTGAGCGCGTTGCGCGTGCTCTGATCGAGCAGGAAATAGACCTGTGCCGGCACTGCGCCGGAGATGGTCGCGCCATTGGCGATGTTGGCGAAGGTATTGATCTGCGCCTGGGTGCAGGTCGTCGGGCAGAGTGTCAGCAGGTCGTGAAGGCCGGCCGAGTTGACGATTGCGCTCGCGCTTGGCGAGCTCACGCCACCGTTGAACTTGTTGTGAAACCACGTCACGGCACCGGTGAACCCCGGCAGGAAGCGCGGGGCAAGGTCGAGGCCGAAGGAGTAGCTTTCGCCGGTCATCGGAACTTCATGGGTGAAGCCGCCGCCGAGCTGGCGCCGGAGACCCTGGTTGGCGGCGAGGCCGATCGTGCAGGTCGTTGCGTTGCACGTTGCCCCCGGGATCGAGGTGACCGTCGGGTAGGTTGCGATCGGGACCTGGATCGTGCCGTTCTGCACGCCCACGCTGCCCGATGCGTAGAGATAGCCTTGGGTCGGATCGCCGATCACCGCCAGCGGTGGCCCCACGAAGGAGGTGGCATAGTTGGCGCGGAGCTTCACGCCCTCGACGACTTCCCAGTCCGCGGCGAACTTCGGGTTCGAGGTATCGCCGACATCGCTATATTTGTCGTAACGGCCCGAAATATCGACGGTCAGCCGGCGGATCAGCGGGAAGTTCATCTCCGGCGAGACCAGGGGCACGACGACTTCGGCATAGGCCGAGTTGATCGTGCGATGGTAGAGATATTGCCGGAAGGTCGAGCCGGTCACGGTCGGGCCAGTGCCGTTCGCGCCGTTGATCTTCTGGGTTTCCTCGGCCCAATAATGCTCGCCGCCAAAGGCCAGCTTCACGTCGCCGGCGGGAAGCGCGAAGAGCTTGCCCTGGAAATCCAGCTTGATCTGGTTGAACGTGTTGTAGTTCGTGTTCTGGGTGTCGGCGCCGTAGAGCGAGCGCAATGTCGCGGCCGAACTGCGGCTGCTGCCGGGTGCGCTCCAGACGTCGAGCGCATTGGCCGTGGTGAGCGGCAGGTTGAGCGCGATGACATTCTGGCCGGCGACATCGGTGGTCGTGGTGCTGCCGCTGGTCTGGCCCGTCCCGTTGAGTGCGAGCAGGGCGCAAGCGGTGCAGAAGCCGTCGATCGTGTTCAGCGCCGAGCGGTTCTTGCCGAAGGCGTCGCTCAGTTTGACGCTCCAGCTGCGGGTGATGTCATATTCGGCGACTGCGGTCGCGTAGATCGAATCTTCCTCTGACTCGCCATAGCCATATTGACCGTCGGGCCTGGTCGCGAGCCAGCTGATCGTCTCCGTCGTCGCGTTCGGTGCGCCGGCGGGCGCGGTGAAGAACGGGTTGGCCTGGCCGGCGACACCCGTGCCTGGGCCGAACACCTTCGCGTTGGTGATCGTGCCCGGGCCGTTGATCTGATGGGTCTTCTGATTGTTGTAGTTCAGCATCGCCGTGACGCGGAACTTGTCCGAGAACTCATTATAGACCTTGAACATTGCGTTCGCGCGATACTGGCCCGAGAGCAGCACGGAATAGACCGAGGTGTTGCACGGCGCATTGTCAGCGTTGTTGACGACGGTCGTCGTCGCGCTCGGCGACAGATAGGTTCCGGAGGGCACGGCGCCGGCCGATACGCTGTTGACCGTGATCGTCGCGGGATCGCAGTTGTAGACGTTGGTATTGCGGCCGCCGATCGAGCGATAATCGCCCATGCTCGAGAAGGAGCGGTACTTGTTGTCGAGCGGCGAGGCATTGCTGTACTGGCCGGCGACATAGACGCCGCCGGTGTCCCATTTCTTGCCCCAGATGAAGTTGGCGTTGTAATTGTGATAATGGTCGGCAAAGCCGTACTGGCCACTCGCCTCGAGGCCGTCGAAGGTCTTGCGCGTGACGTAATTGACCACGCCGGCGACTGCGTCCGAACCATAGACTGATGAGGCGCCGTCAGCGAGGACCTCGACGCGTTCGATCGCGCTGACCGGAATGATGTTCGGATCAGTCTGCGCGAACTGGGTGCCGCCGCCGGGCAGGCGCAGACCATCCACGATCACCAGAGTGGTGTTGGACGACGAGCCGGCCAGGCTGTGGATCTGCGGCGAATAATAGGAATAGGCATTCTCGCCCTGGGCGACCGAGCCGGAGGTGGAGATTGCGGGGACTGTGTTGGTCAGTTCCGACAGGTTGATCGGTGCCGTCTTCTCGATCGTGGCCCGGCCTACCGAAACGAGGTTCGAGCCGACCGGCGCGACACCCTTGATGCTGGTGCCGGTGACGATGATGTCCTTGGCGTTGTCGACCGCCGAGCCGTCCGCCAGCGTGTCCTGCGGCAGTGCCGTATCGTCGGTCGGGGCCGTTGTAGCCGGCGACGCCGGTGGCGTGGATTGCGCGAAAGCTGCGCCCGGAATCAGAACCATCGCAACTGACAGCGCCATCACCGAACCGCTTGATTTGATTTTGGACGAGAATCTCATCTCGCTCCCCCTTTCAGATTGGTTTCCTCTCGATCTCCGGCCTCAGATTTTTTATTGGATATCATATAGGATCGGAAATCAGGCGAAGCTCTATAATCGCTTAGGGCGCGCGTCAAGCGGTTCCGTTGCGGTCCCTTCGCGGGCAAAATGTCGACAGGTCCCAGCGCCACGCTGAGAGCGCGTGGGCGATGGATCAGCTGATCATGACAGACGTTCCGGCTCTTGCAGCGCCCTCGACAGGGGCGGCAGAGCCACGACTCAGTGCGCTTCGGCGAGCAGCTTCCGCGCGGTGACGGTGGTCCAGTCCATCCCGCCGGCCATCCGCCAGACCTCATGGCCGGCCGAGTCGTAAAGCACGCTGGTCGGCAGGCTGGCATTATAGGCGACGCTCAGATTCGCCTTGGGGTCGAGATAGGGCTTCAATCGGGTATAGCCGCCCTTGGCGAAGAAGGGCATCACCTTCGCCGCGCCCTCCAGATCCTGGCTGACCGCGACCACGGTCATGTCCTTTGCCGCGGCATCGAGCGTCGGCATCTCGCCGACACAGGGGCCGCACCAGGTCGCCCAGAGGTTGAGCAGCACCGGCTTGCCCTTGAACGCGGCGATCGAGGTCGGTTTGCCGGCCGGGTCCTGGAACGAGACTGCGGGTGCCGCCTCGCCCTTGTGGCTGCGGTCGAGCGTGCCGATCGTATCGACCACCACCTTGTCGCCCGGTTTCGCGGCCACTTCGGCCGGCGTGCCGCCATTCTCGATCAACGGCGTGGTGGCGTTCGCTTGCTCCGACGTGGAGACTTGCCTATCGCAGCCCGCCAGCAGGCCAGGCAACAGGAGCGGCACGATCGTCGAGCGGAAGGACATGGACGCATCCAATGCGATGTGGGGCGGCCGCTTCGCCGAAGGGCCGGCGGCGGTGATGCGCGAGATAAATGCCTCGATCCCGTTCGACAAGCGTCTCTGGCGGCAGGATGTGGCCGGATCGAAAGCGCATGCCGCGATGCTGGGCGCGCAGGGCATCGTTTCGGCTGAGGATGTCGCTGCGATCCTCGCCGGGCTCGAGACTGTGTCGGCCGGCTATGAGGCGAACGGCGTCGCCGAGGATTTCGCGCTCGAAGACATCCATATGCAGACCGAGGCGCGGCTCGCCGAGGCAATCGGCCCGGCCGCGGGGCGGCTGCACACCGCGCGCTCGCGCAACGATCAGGTCGCGACTGATTTCCGGCTTTGGGTGCGCGATGCGATCGATGCGGGCGATCTGGCACTGGCGGCGTTCCAGCAGGCGCTGCTCGCCCGCGCCGCGGAACATGCCGACAGCGTGATGCCCGGCTTCACCCATCTCCAGAGCGCGCAGCCGGTAACGCTCGGCCATCATCTGATGGCCTATTACGAGATGATCGCGCGCGACCGCAGCCGCTTCGCCGATGCGCGGGCGCGGCTCAACCTGTGCCCGCTCGGCTCGGCGGCCTTGGCCGGGACCGGCTTTCCGATCGACCGGGCAATGACCGCCGCCGCGCTCGGGTTCGACGGGCCGACGCGCAATTCGCTCGATGCCGTGTCCGACCGCGATTTCGCGATCGAATATCTCACTGCCGCCGCGCAGTGCGCGCTGCATCTGTCGCGGCTGGCGGAGGAGTTCATCCTCTGGGCGTCGCAGCCCTTCGGCTTCGTCTCGCTGAGCGATCAATGGTCGACCGGCTCGTCGATCATGCCGCAGAAGCGCAACCCCGATGCCGCCGAACTGGTACGCGGCCATTCGGGGCGGATCATCGGCTGCCTGACCGCGCTGATGATCACGATGAAGGGCCTGCCGCTGGCCTATTCGAAGGACATGCAGGACGACAAGCCGCCGGTGTTCGAGGCGCATGACCTGCTCGGCCTCGCCGTGGCGGCGATGACCGGCATGGTCGAGAGCGCAACCTTCCGGACGGATCGCATGCGCGCCGCGGCCGAAGCCGGCTTCGCGACCGCGACGGATCTGGCCGACTGGCTGGTGCGGGTCCCGAATGTGCCGTTCCGCGAGGCGCATCATATCACCGGCCGCGCGGTGAAGCGCGCCGAGGAGCTCGGTGTGGCGCTCGACAAGGTGCCGCTCGACGATCTCAGATCGATCGATGCGCGGATTGACGAACGCGTCTATGACGTGCTCGGAGTCGATGCGTCGGTCGCCAGCCGGATCAGTTTCGGCGGCACGGCGCCGGCGCAGGTGCGTGCGGCCATCGCGGCCGCGAAAGAAGGAAGAACGCCATGAGGACAGCCCTTTTGCTGGGGGTCGCGCTTGCCCTGTCGGGCTGCGGCGCTTCGAAAGGCCTGGTCCCGCCCAAAGGCGAGGCGCTGCCGCCTGCACCCTATGGCGCCACCGCCAAGCCGACCGCCACGGAATTGCTCAAGCCGAGCAACCAGGCTCGCCCCGAGCGCAGCGACGAACTTCTGAAGAGCTCGGAAGATCGCCGCAGCGACGAATTCGACCTGCCGCCGCCGAACTGAACCATGGATCATTTCAGCCTCATTGACGGCGTGATGCACGCCGAAGGCGTTCCGCTGGAACGCATCGCCGACGCGGTGGGAACGCCGGTCTATGTCTATTCGCGCGCGACGCTGACGCGCCATGCCCGGGTCTTCCGCGAAGGCCTTGCCGGCGTCGAACGGGCGCATTTCGCCTATGCGATCAAGGCCAACCCCAATCTGGCGGTGCTGCGTGTGCTCGCGGATGCGGGGTACGGCGCTGACGTCGTCTCGAGCGGCGAGCTTGCCCGCGCGCTGGCGGCGGGGATGCGCGCTGAGGATGTCGTGTTTTCCGGCGTCGGCAAGACGCGTGCCGAGCTGCAGAAAGCGCTCGACGTCGGGCTCGGCCAGTTCAATCTCGAGCTGGAGGAAGAGGGCGTGGCCCTTGCCGGCATCGCGGCGGCGGGCGGCACCCGGGCCAATGCGACCTTGCGGGTCAATCCGGATGTCGATGCCGGCACCCATGCCAAGATCTCGACCGGCAAGCGCGAGAACAAGTTCGGCGTGCCGATCGACCAGGCGGTGGCGATTTATGGCCGGCTCGCCGCATTGCCGGGCCTCGCGATGCGCGGCATCGCGATCCATATCGGCAGCCAGCTGTTCGACCTCGCCCCGCTCGAAGCTGCCTATCGCCGGATCGGCGAGCTCGTCGCCGAGCTGCGGGCTGCGGGCCATGTCATCGAACGTGTCGATCTCGGCGGCGGCCTCGGGGTACCCTACAAGGCAGGCGATAACCCGCCGAGCCCGGCGGATTATGGCGCGATGGTCGCGCGGGTGACCAAGGGCTGGGACGTCACCCTGATGTTCGAGCCGGGCCGGGTGATCGCGGGTAATGCCGGCGTGCTGCTGACCCGGGTGATCTGGGTCAAGCCGGGCGTCGTCCATCCCTATGTCATTGTCGATGCAGCGATGAACGATCTCGCCCGGCCGGCGCTGTACGACGCCTGGCATGATTTCGTCGCGGTCAGGCCCACCGGCGAGCGGATGATCGCGAATATCGCCGGACCGGTCTGCGAGAGTGGCGACACCTTTGCGATGGCGCGGGACATCGACAAGGTCGTATCGGGCGACCTCGCTGTGTTTCGCACCGCGGGCGCTTATGGCGCGACGATGGCGAGCACCTATAACAGCCGAGCGCTGGTGCCGGAGGTCATGGTGGACGGCGAGAAATTCGCGGTGGTCGCCAATCGCATCGAACCCGAGGCGATGATCGCCGCCGAACGGCTGCCGGAGTGGCTGACCGCGTGACGCTGCACAGCCTGCCGCTGTTCGTGCGGCTGGCGGGCCGGCCGGTGATCCTGCTGGGCGAGGGCGATGCGGCGGACGCGAAGCGGCATCTGCTGGAACGTGCCGGCGCGGTGATCGCCGACGAGAGCGCCGACGCGGTACTGGCGATCGTTGCGATCGCGGAGGAGCAGGCGGCCGCGGCAGCGGTGGCGCGCCTCAAGGCGCGCGGCGTCCTGGTCAACGCGGTCGACCGGCCTGATTGGTGCGATTTCACTCTGCCCGCGATTGTCGACCGTGATCCCGTCCTGATCGCGATCGGCACGGGCGGTGCCTCGGCGGGGCTTGCTGCGGCCCTGCGCCAGCGGCTGGAGACATTGCTGCCGACAAGCCTTGGCGGACTGGCGACCGCGCTGAGCGCGGCGCGCGGCGCGATCCGGGCGAAACTTCCCGGTGCGGAAGATCGTCGGCGGGCTATCGGCGGCGCACTTGCATCAGGGGGCGTGCTCGATCCGATGCAAGCTGGCGCCGACGCGGTGCCGGCATGGCTGGCAGGCGCGGGAAGCGCCGAAAGACAGCTCGTGATTCTGCGTCTCGAATCCGCCGATCCCGACGACCTTACCCTTCGCGAGGCGCGATTGCTCGGGCTGGCCGATCGGCTTTACGTGCGCGCCGATGTGCCGCCGGCGATCATCGATCGTGCGCGCGCCGATGCGGTGCGGATCCTTTGCGATGGCCCGCCGGTTGAGCCGGGCGCCGGGCTTTCGATCTATATGGAGATGGCATGAGCGGTTTTGCGTATCGGGTGCGCGGCGGCAAGGCCGAGCGGATCGAGATCAAGCAGGCGCTGGCGAGCGAGGCCGATCTGGTCTGGGTCCATCTGACCACCAACAACGAGCACGCCCAGAGCTGGCTGATCGAGGAGGCGAAGGCACCCGACTATATCGTCGACGCGCTCACTGCGACGGAAACCCGCCCGCGTTGCGATGCGCTGGGCGACGGCGCATTCCTCAACCTGCGCGGCAAATCGAACGAGGAGATGACCTCTTCGGACCCGCTCGCCTCGGTGCGGATCTGGGCGACGAAAGGGCGGGTGATCTCGGTGACGCGCCGGGCCCTGATCGCGGTCGACGACGTGGTCGAGGCAATCGAGGGCGGCGAGATCCGTGATCCCGGCGACCTGATCGCCGAGTTCGCGAGCGCGATCACCGCCAATCTCGATCCGGACGTGGCCGATCTCGGTGACACGCTCGACGATTGCGAAGCCGATCTCAGTGCTGACAGGGTGTTCGAGCTGCGCCGCAACGTCACCAAGGTCCGGGTTGCCGCGATCGGCTATCGTCGCTTTCTCACCCCGCAACGTGCCGCGCTCGAAAAACTGGCGGCGCTTCCCTGCGACTGGCTGCAGGACGATGACCGGCTCCATCTCAATTCCGCCGCCGATCGTGCCGCGCGGATGGCGGAGGAGCTCGAAAGCATCCGCGAGCGTGCGGCGCTCACCCATGAGGCCCTGACCGATCTGCGCTCGGAACAGATCGACAATCGCGCGCTGATCATCGCGGTGGTGGCAATGGTGTTCCTGCCGCTGACCTTCATCACCGGCCTGCTCGGCATGAATGTCGATGGCATTCCCTATGCCCATGAGCCCTGGGCGTTCGATGCGGTGACGGGTGTCTGCGCGGCGATCGCGGCCGGCATCTCAATCTATTTCATCAGGCAACGCTGGTTCCGCTGAGCCGTTCGAGTTCGTCGTTGAGCGTCTGGATCGAGACGATCAGCCGCTGGCGATCGGCCTGGGTGGCGGCGAGCGCGCTGCGAGCTTCGCCCAGCTCCATGGCCCGCGCGGCGATGCGTGCGTCCAGGGTCGCGTTGGAGCGCTTGAGCTCGGCGATCCGGCGCGCGCGGGTGAGCACGCGATCGATCCGGGCCGCGAGCACTTCAAAGGCATAGGGCTTGGCGACATGGTCGTCGGCGCCGGCGGCCAGTGCCTCGACCGCGGCTGGAGGATCGCTGCGCCCGGTCACCATGATGACGGGCAGATCAGCCGTTTCGCGGCAACCGCGCACCTCCTTGAGGACATGGATGCCGGACATGCGCGGCATCACCATGTCGAGCAGCACGAGATCGAAGCCGCGGGCAGTGATCAGGTCGAGCGCTTCGGCGCCATTGTCGGTGAGGACGGCGAGGTAACCGAGATGCCCCAGCCGCCGGCCGAGCACGTTCAGATTGGTCCGGCTGTCGTCGACCACCAGGATCGTGCGCATCGGGCCACGGCGCGGACTGGCCGGTTCCAGATTCCCGAAAAGCTCCATCGCACTCAGGTCCACGCTTTCAGCCTCACGCTCATTGGCGGTTCAGCCTAACCGCGAGGCCGTCACGATTTGGTTAAACTGTCGGCAACCATCACCTGGGCGAGCTGTTCGAGCCATTGTTCGGGCCTGTCCTCGATGATCGCCGATGCCGATTCGAGGACGAAGCTGCCCCGGCCAACGCCGGCATCGCCGATCGCGAACACGGTCTTGGGGAGCTTGCCCTCGAGCGGCGCGACATCGTCGGGATGGATCCGCAGCAAGGCCGATTCGTTGCTGTCGGCGAGCCGCTCGGCGGCCAGCTCGATCCGCCGCGCAAGAATGTCGGGCGCAATCAGCCCGGAGGCGAGGAGCCGCACCGTCTGGCGCAGCTGCCGCGCGATCTGCTGACGATCGATCGGGCCGCGGCGGCGCAGTGCAGCAGCAAGCTCGAGGAGCATCGTCCGGTCCTGCGCACGGCTTTCGCCCAGCTCGGCGACCATGGCGGCCATGCCCTCGATACAGGCGGCGGCCTGGGCTGTAGCGATCGATTTGGTGAAGCCGGCGTCGTTCACGGGCGGCTTGACGTCCGACGGAGCGAAAATCTCCGCTGGCGTGTCGAACGCCTGATGCAGCGCTTGCCCGACGAAGATGTGGCGATCGCTGAAATCCGCGCTGAAGTCAGACATGATCGTCCTGACCCCCGCTGCGCAGATGCATGGCTGAAGCCAGTGCGTATTTCGGACGCAGCATCGCTGCAGACGGTTCGACCGCTATCATGACATTCCCCCCGATGTCTGGATGCCCCATGGACGGTAAACGACCCGTTAAACAGATTTCCGTGGTGCGAATTATTTCGGCGGATACGGTCACGGGGCTCCTTTTGGGAGAGGCCCGATCTCGTCCTAGGAAGAGAAGGCGCGGTCGAACGCAGCCGCGCCGCGCGGATGGAAGCGGATGACGCGCCCCTCGCCGCGCTCGGCCCAGCCGGCGGCCACGATATGGTCGAGGATCGCGGCCCCCAGCGCACCGCCGAGATGGCTCTTGCGCTCGCTCCAGTCGAGGCAGAGGCGGCACAAGGGCCGCCGCGCGCCGCCAAGCGCGCCGATATCGATGCCGATGCGGGCAAGAAAGGCGCTTCCTTCAGCCGTCACCTCGGGCGTTTCGCCGGTGGTGATCACATCGCGCTCCTGCAGATGCTGCATCAGCGCGACCCCGCGCTCGCCGGCGAGATGATCGTAGCATACGCGCGCGACGCGCAACGCTGCGTCCCGCGGCCCGGTCCGGACGCGCGTCGCGCCGGTGCGTTCCGCCAGGCCCATGAGATTCTCGATCACCTCGGCGACATCCGGCCCAGAAACCTGGAAATAGCGGTGCCGCCCCTGTTTGCGCGCAGTCACCAGGCCGGCGTGGTCGAGCCTGGCGAGATGGCCGCTCGCGGTCGGCAAGCCGATACCGGCCGCCTCGGCCAGTTCGCTGACGGTGAGCGCTCGCCCGTCCATCAGCGCGGTCAGCATGTTGGCGCGTGCAGGATCGCCGATCAGCGCGGCGATTCCGGCGATGCTTGGGCCCTCTTTCATGATTTGGCTTCCATAGTTCGATCATAGCCGAACATTGTCGTCGCTCAAGCACGTAAGCCGGGCCTGGCCAACAGGAGTAAGCCATGATCACCTGCTTCATCCGCTACGAGATCGACCCGTTCAAGCGCGAGGCGTTCGACCAATATGCCCGCAACTGGGGCGAGGCGATCCCGCGCTGCGGCGCTGACCTGATCGGCTATTTCGCGCCGCATGAAGGATCGGCGACCACCGCTTACGGCGTCTATTCGATCGCCGATCTTGCTGCCTATGAGGCGTATCGCGCCCGACTGCGCGCCGATCCGCTCGGCCGCGAGAATTACGCCTTCGCGCAACGCGAACAGTTCATCCGCCGCGAGGACCGCATCTTCCTGCGCCTGGCGTCGCAGCGATGATCGCCGTGATCTTCGAGGTCTGGCCAGCTGAAGGACAGCAGGCGCACTATCTCGAGCTTGCGGCCGCGCTTCGGGCCGAGCTCGAGACGATCGACGGCTTCCTCTCGATCGAGCGTTTCGAAAGCCTGAGCGCGCCGGGCAAGATCCTGTCCCTGTCCTTCTTCCGCGACGAGGCAGCGGTCGCTGCGTGGCGCAACCGGCCGGCGCACCGTGCAACCCAGGCGCTCGGGCGCGGCGGGGTGTTCGCTGACTATCGGCTGCGCATCGCGGATGTCCTGCGCGATTACGGCATGAGCGACCGTGACGAAGCACCGGCCGACAGTCGCGTGGCGCATCCGTCCGCTTCATCGCGGTCCGAGCCGGTTGGAAAGCCGGGAGCCGCACCCTAGTTAGGGCAGGTGAGCAAAGCCGCCGTCACAGCCCGAATCGCCGACGGCGTAGCCTCGATCGCGGCAGAGGACTGGGATGCGTGCGCCGGCACTGCCAATCCCTTCACCAGCCATGGCTTTCTGGCGATCCTCGAGGAATCGGGCAGCGCAACCGCAAAGGCGGGCTGGCAGCCGATTCCGATCGTCATCGACGGCGCCGATGGCCGGCCAGCGGCGATCGCGCCCGCTTATGGCAAGAGCCACAGCCAGGGCGAATATGTCTTCGATCATGGCTGGGCCGATGCCTGGGAACGCGCGGGCGGGCGCTATTACCCCAAGCTCCAGGTCGCGGTGCCGTTCACGCCGGTACCAGGCCCGCGCCTGCTGCTCCGCGACGCGACGCTCGCGCCGGCGCTGATCGCGGCGATCGAGGCGGTGACCGACCAGCATCACCTTTCCTCGGCGCACGCGACCTTCATCGCGCCCGAGCAAGTGCCGTTGTTCGAGGCGGCTGGCTGGCTGATCCGCGCCGGAACGCAATATCACTGGCAGAATCAGGATTATGGAGGCTTCGAGGATTTCCTCGGCGCGCTGGCCAGCCGCAAGCGCAAGGCAATCCGCAAGGAACGTGCCGGCGCGGTCGAGGGGCTTACCATCCGCCACCTGACCGGGAGCGACATCACCGAGGCGGACTGGGACGCCTTCTGGATCTTCTACCAGGATACCGGCTCGCGCAAATGGGGCCGGCCCTATCTCACCCGCGCCTTTTTCTCGCTCCTCGGCGAACGGATGGCGGACAGGGTCCTGCTGATCCTCGCCGAGCGCGACGGACGGCCGATTGCCGGCGCGCTCAACCTGATCGGCGCCGATACGCTGTACGGGCGCTATTGGGGTTGCGTCGAAGAGGTGCCCTTCCTCCATTTCGAGCTTTGCTATTATCAGGCGATCGATGCGGCGATCGCGCTCGGCCTGAAGACGGTGGAGGCGGGTGCGCAGGGCGAACACAAGCTGGCGCGCGGCTATATTCCGGTGCCGACCTGGTCAGCGCATTACATTCCCGATGCGGGCTTCAGGCGTGCGGTTTCGCAGTATCTCGAGCGGGAACGGGAGGCGGTGGCGACGGAGCGTGAGTGGCAGGGAGAGGCGACGCCGTTCCGCCGTGCGCCTTGAGCCAGCGCGCGCGCATTTCCAGGAAGCGTATCTCTTCCGGGAAGAGGGGCGCGTCCGGCGGCGTGACCTTGTGGTCGATCCGGAACAGCACGCTCGAACCGTCGCGCCACACCTCGACCAGCCCGGCATTGAGGCTGGGGTCATAGGCCGGCGGCTGGATCAGCCAGACATAGTCGAACGCATCGCGCGGGAAGCGCGCCATCGACACGTTCAGGCTGCGCCACCACTCGCCCGGGCATTTATGCTCCGTCACGATCTGCGATGAATCATGCGCGAAACCGCGGGCCGCGACATAGCGCGTGGTCAGCAATTGCGCGCCCGCCATCGACCATTGGTCATTGGTGTAAGCGAGCTTGCGCTCGAGCGCGATCGCCGGGAGATGCTCGAGCCGGGTCATGAACCAGGCATGGTTGCAGTCAGTGCCGACAAAGCTGATCAGCTTGGCGCCGGTCGGCAGATGATCGAGCGCCTTCAGTTCGCGCTGATAGGATTGGTTGTAGATCCAGAAGCTCGCGGTCGTGCCGCCGATCCGCACCAGGAAAAAGAGCAGGCCGAACGCCGCCAGCGTCGCGGCATGGCGGATCGACAGGCCCGGGCGCGGGCGCAAAGCGATCACCGCGATGCCGATCACGAACGGGGCGAGCCGCATATCGGCATAGGCCGAGCCGAACACGATCCGTGGCAGCATGATATAGACGAAGAGCAGGAAGAGCGCGGACAGCGCGAGGTTGCGCGAATATTCGATCGCCGGATCGCGCAGGCCCTTGAACAGGATCAGGCACAGCGTCGCGGCGGAGGCGATATCGAACCAGTCCCAGCGATCGCACAGGATCTTGGTCATCCAGATCATCTTGGCGCGCCAGTCGAACCAGTCAGCTGTCTCCCCGCCGACATGATCGCCGCTGCGCCACACCACCATCAGGATGATCGGCAGGGCAAGCGGCAGGCACCCGAGCCCGGCCCGGATCCAGGCCTTGAACCAGCGGTGCCCGGCATCGTGCTGGCGGATCATCTCGGCCGAGAAGGCGAGCACGCCGAGCACACCCCAGCCGAACGTATGGCACAGCCAGAGCGCGCAGGAGAGCGGCACGAAGATCAACGCGCGTAACCGCAACTTGCCGAGCCGCGCGAGCCGCAGCCAGAGCGCGAAGGCGTTGAGCGCGATCGCCATCGACAGCGCGAAATTCACGAAGCCGAAATGGAAGGGGAAGCTGTAGGCGATCGGCAGCGCGAACAATGCGGTCGGTGGAATCCGGCCATGCACTTCGCGCGAGATCCAGAGCAGGCCGGATACGGTCAGGGCCGGGATGGCGATGATGATCAGCTTCACCGCCAGCTCGAGCCCGAAGATCTTGGCCAGCGGGATGATCAATATGTCGATCCCGAGATTGCCGATCAGCTGCCAGTGGAAATCATACCAGCTGGAAAGCCAGGGCGTATCGGCGAGCGCGAGCTGCACGCGGTAGCGGCCCATATGCCCGGGCAGATCGACGAGGGGCGGGATCGGCGGCCAGAGCAGGGGAATGGTCGATACGAGCACCATCACGATGACGAACCATCGTGTTTGCCACCATTGCAGCGCCGGTTTCGGATCCCCCTCCATCGCCACGTCCTTACCGGGCGAGCGTGGCGCTAGACAAGCGCGCTTTCGCTGGCGTCACGCGATACAGCGCTGAACGGCCGTTCGACCAGATCGGCACCAGATCAGCCGCATGGGCGCGCCCCGGCGGAAAGCCGATCGTCCAGACATAGGCGAAACTGCCCCGGTCGAAATGCGCGATCGCCTGGTCGAAATCGGTCTGGCGATAGGGCGCGTCGACCGGAAAGACGAGTTGCGAGGGATCGCGATCGAGCGGTGCGGCGGCCGGATGGCGCGGCGCGATCAGCTGCTGGCCGCGAATCGCCCATTGCTCGTTGGTGAAGATGCGCCGCCGGGCGATCGCGATGCCGGGCAGATGGCCCAGCCGTGGATTGTCCCAGCTCGCGGTCGAAGGCTCGTCGACCAGCGACAGGACGGTGGCGCCGGCCGGCATCGCCGGCAAAACCTGCAACTCGTCCTGCTGCGCGCGCGCAAACAATGCGAGGGCGATGATCGAGGTCGTCACCCGCAGGGCGAAGAATGCGGTACCGAACAGCGCCAGCCGGTCGGACAGGCTTTCCTCGCCAGGCTCGGTCCGGATCGCGAGCAGCCCGAGCGCCACGGCATAGGGCAGGATCCGCATGTCGACATAGGCGCCGCCGGCATAGAGGCGGGGGAGAAGCAGGAAGGCAATCAGGCCGAGCAGCGCCGGCACGCCGAGCAGGGGCACAAAGCCCAGCCGTTTCGAGCGGACCGCGCCCCAGAGCAGCAGGGCAAGCAGCATGACGCACAGGACGTCATAGGCCTTCCACCGTTCGCGCAGCAGCGAGGCGATCCACTGCGCCTTTGACGCGAGGTTGAACCAGTCGCCGGTGTCGCCCGCCGGATGCACCCCGCCGAGCATCGCCAGCAGCTGCGGCCATGCCAGCGGTGCACAGGTGATCGCCGCGCGCAACGCTGCGCGCCAGGCACTTTCGCCGCGTCCGCGTCGGATCGCCCATTCGGCGCCGAGCAGGAACAGGCCGAGCATCGCCCAGCCGAAGCTGTGGCAGAGCCATATCAACCCGGCGATCGGCAGGAACAGCGCGATCCGCGCCGGCGATGACCAGTTGCGCGCCAGCCTGATCCACAGCGCCAGCCCGGCCATGGCCAGTGCGGCGGCGAGTGCGAAATTCACGAAACCCAGCTGGAAGGGCAGGGCATAAGCGAGCGGCAGGGCAAAGCCGGCCGCGGGCGATATCCGGCCATGCGCCTCGCGCGCCAGCCACAGCATCGCCCCGACGGTGAGGGCCGGGATGAGCGCGACGATCAGATGCGTCGCCGGCTCCACATCGAGCAGCGGGTGCAGTGCCAGCACCAGGGCTTCGACACCGAGATTGCCGATCAGCGCCCAGTGCACCGCATAATGGTCCGCGAGCGGCGCCTGTCCGGCCTCGGCCATGATGCGGTACAGACCAATATGGCCCGGCACATCGGTGAGCGGCGGGATGGCGGGCCAGAGCAACGGCAGCACGGCCGCAACCATGGCGATCAGCACGAACCACCATGTCTGCCACCAGAGCAGCCCGTCGCTGTTACCCCGCATCGCGCGGTCTTATCGCGACGCGCGCTGGGGAAACAAGCCGGGCTGGACTCGATAGAGCGTGAGACCGGGCGTGGCGCCCGGGAGGGGTTGCAGCCATGCCGGCGTGTGGCCCGCGCGGAGCTGAGTCACGAGCTGGTCCTTGCCGGTGGCGTCGCCGCCCAGTTCGCTGAAACTGTCGCCGCACAGCGCGACATAGCTGACGTCCCATTGCCGCGCGATCCCGGCCGCCTGGTCGGGGCCGCCGAGGAAGAAGCGATAGACGGCGAGGTTGCCGGCATTGTTGCGGTGATAGGGGGCGCCGACCACGGTCAACCGGGTTGTCCCGATCGCAAAGGCGCCGAGATCGAGCGGTGCGAGCAGCCGGCCGGGGGGAAGGCTGCCGAGCGATGCCAGGGCTTCGGGCGAGGTACAGCTCGCGCCGGCGGGGCCGCCGGCCGGGCCGGCGTCATGCCGGGTCAGGGCCTGGGCGGCGAGCGGGTAGAGCATCCCGGCCGAGAGTATCCAGGCGCCAGCCAGCCAGGCGGTGCCGCGCCGCCGCGCTTCGGCGATGACGGCGGCGAGCCCCGGGGCGGCGAGGATCGACCCGGCATAGGCGCCGCGCAGCTGGGCGCAGGACAGCGCGAACGCTGCGACCTGCAGCAGGAGCAGCGCGATCCAGCGATTGTCGCGGGTCACATGGAGCCGCCAGGCGCTCGCGGCGATCCCGGCGACCATGACGCCGGCATAGCCGATCGCCACGCCGGGCGTGGCGGCGAACAGCGGCTGCGCTTCGCCGACCCTGCCGAGCCACAGCCGGGCCAGCATCGGATCGACCATGCCATAGGGGTTCAGGCATTGCGGCGCGACCATGATCACGCCAGCGCCGATCACCGCGGCGACAAGGATCGCCAGCATCGCCCGCGTCACCGGCCTGGTGACATCGCGCGCTGCCAGCGCCAGCAGCATCGGCGCGAAGGCAGCGATCACAGCGCCGCGCCAGGCGGTGGAGGTGAAGCTGTCGCAGGCGGCATAATTCCACTGATCGGTCTTGAAGACGATCGACGCGCCGAGCAGCCCGGCGCCGAGCGCAATGCCGAAGCCCATCATCCGGTCATCGGCGGCGTGGCGCGCGAACAGCCATTCGACCGCCATGGCGAGCCCGGCGGCGACGAGCAGAGGCGCGGTCTCCATCCCGATCACCAGGCTCGCCGCGGCGGCCAGGCCGGCGGTCAGGCCATCGCCCAGCGTCGGCGGGCTGACCAGCGTTCGGGTCACGATCAGCAACAGCACGATCTGCAGGCCGTGATGGTCGATCCGCCCCGGCAGGAAGACCGTGGTGGCGGGATAGGCGATCGCCGCGACGATCAGCGCAGTCCGCGCGACGCCGGGTCCGCCGATCGACCGTGCGATACGGGTGACGAGGAACAGGGCGGCAGCGAACAACAGGGTCGGCCAGACGATCACGGCGATGAGCTCGGCCTGGTGTGCGCCGAGCCACGGCGTGAGCAGGGCGATGATCGCGGCGGGCACCAGGTCAGGCAGCCGGGACCAGTGCATGGCGAGCCCCGGCGGCTCGCCGAGCCGGTGCTGCGAAAGATCCGTGAAATGCTGCCCAGCGATCCAGTCGCGGATCTGCTGCAGGCGCATCACATCGTCAGTGTCGGGCAGCCTCAGCGCGGAGAGCTGATGCCAGTCGCGCAGCGCCCAGACAGCGGCCAGGACGGTGGCGAGCAGCAGCGCCAGCAGCACGTCGCCGTAATAGACCAGCCGTCGTTCGGTGCCCGTCGCCATGACGGTGCGGTAGATGATGCAGGTTAAAGTCGCGTTAGACCTGGGCCAGACCGCGGAATCTGGTTACGCCTGATCGCGCCGCCCGAGCAGGCGCAGCCGTAGCGCATTGAGCTTGATGAAGCCCGCCGCGTCGCGCTGGTCATAAGCGCCCTGATCGTCCTCGAAGGTGACGACCTTTTCCGAATAGAGCGAATTGGGTGATTTGCGGCCGATCACATGCACGCCGCCCTTGTAGAGCTTGAGGCGCACCGTGCCCGAAACCTTGGCCTGGCTATGGTCGATCGCGGCCTGGAGCATCTCGCGCTCGGGCGAGAACCAGAAGCCGTTATAGACCAGCTCGGCGTAACGCGGGGCGAGCTCGTCCTTGAGATGCGCTGCGCCGCGATCGAGCGTCAGCTGCTCGATGCCGCGATGCGCGAGGTGATAGATGGTGCCGCCCGGCGTCTCGTACATGCCGCGCGACTTCATGCCGACGAAGCGGTTCTCGACCAGGTCGAGCCGGCCGATGCCATGGATGCGGCCGAGATCGTTGAGCGCCGCGAGCAGGGTCGCCGGCGACATGGCCTCGCCGTTGAGTGCGACACCGTCGCCGCGCTCGAAATCGATCGTGATGATCTCGGGCGTGTTCGGCGCATCCTCGGGATTGACGGTGCGCGAATAGACATAATCGGGCACCTCCTCCCACGGATCCTCGAGCACTTTGCCTTCCGAGGAGGTGTGGAGGATGTTCGCATCCGTCGAGAAGGGCGCCTCGCCGCGCTTGTCCTTCGAGACCTGGATCTGGTGCTGCTCGGCGAATTCGATCAGCCGGGTCCGGCTGGTCAGGTCCCATTCGCGCCACGGCGCGATCACCTTGATGTCGGGGGCAAGGGCATAATAGCCCAGCTCGAAGCGGACCTGATCATTGCCCTTGCCGGTCGCGCCATGGCTGACGGCATCGGCGCCGACCAGCTTGGCGATCTCGATCTGGCGCTTGGCGATCAGCGGCCGCGCGATCGAGGTGCCGAGCAGGTACAGGCCCTCGTACAGCGCATTGGCGCGCATCATCGGGAAGACATAATTGCCGACGAACTCCTCGCGCAGATCGTCGATGAAGATATGCTCTGGCTTCACGCCGGCCTGCTCGGCCTTGCGCCGCGCGGGCTCGAGCTCCTCGCCCTGGCCGAGATCGGCGGTGAAGGTCACGACCTCGCATTGATAGGTCTGCTGGAGCCATTTCAGGATCACGCTGGTGTCCAGCCCGCCCGAATAGGCGAGGACGACGCGGTTGATCTGATCGGTCATGAAAAGGCTCCGGAGGGAAAGAAGGCGGTGGCGCTCTAGGTCGCGGGCGCTGGTTCCGCAACCTCGATGGCGCGGAGCAGCCCCGGCAAATGCGAGCCGAGCGCGAGGGCGCGGTAGAGATAGCTGGCCGTCAGCGCCCACCAGATGCCGTATGCGCCGTAGGGCCGGAGCAACAGGTCGGTCGCGATATAGAGGCTGGTTGCGACAATCGCTGCGTTGCGCAGCGCCTTGCCGCGGGTCGCGCCGATGAAGATGCCGTCGAGCAGCCAGGCCGGCACGCCGATCGCGGGGATGATCGCGGCGAAGGGAAGCAGTGCCATCGCCTGCGCGCGAACGCCGGGGTTGCTCGCGAAAAAGGTGATCAGCGGCGTGCCTGCGAGAAAGAACAGCAACGCGAAGCCGATGCCGGCCAGCAACGAGAATTCTCCTGTCAGCCGGATCGCGCGCGTCACGGCCGGCCTCGACCGCGCCCCGATTGCCTGCCCCACCCGCGATTCGGCGGTAAAGGCGAAGCCGTCGAGCACGAAGGCGGAGACACTGACGAACTGCATCAGCACATGGTTGGCGGCAAGGGCGGTCGCGCCGAGCCGGGCGCCGGCATTGGTGAACCAGACGAACAGTGCCAGCAAGGCGATGGTGCGGATCATGATATCGGCATTGACCGCGAACAGCCGCTTGAGCGCGCCGCCGCCGAACAGGGCCGGCGAGACCATCCGGCGCCAGTCGATCCCGCGCCCGGCGATCATCAGGCCGACCGCAAGCGAGATCCATTCGGCACAGGCCGTGCCCAGCCCGACGCCGCGCGCACCCAGATGGAAATGCCAGACGAACAGCAGGTCGAGGGCGATATTGACGAGGTTCATGATGATCTGGAGCGCCAGCGCGGCGCGCGTCCGGCCGAGTCCGAGCAGCCAGCCATTGATCGCGAAGATGGAAAGGCTGGCCGGCGCACCGAAGAAACGGGCGCTGACATAGCCGCGCGCGGCATCGTCCATCGCGCCGCCGCCCGCGAGCGTATCGAGGGCGAACGGGATCAGGATGACCTGCAGCGCGAACAGGATCGCCCCGAGCACGACCCCGGCGATCAGCCCGCGCAACAGCATCGCCTCGACCTCGGGCGCGTCGTCCGCGCCCTGAGCCTGCGCCGTCATCCCGGTCATCCCCATGCGCAGGAAGCCGAAGGTCCAGAAGACAAGGTTGATCACGGTGGTGCCGAGCGCCACCCCGGCCAGCGCGGCGGCGTCGCCGGTGCGGCCGATGATCGCGGTATCGACCAGCCCGACCAGCGGCACGGTCGTCTGGCCGAGCATGATCGGCCAGGCCTGGGCGAAGATCGACCGGCGGGTGAGCAAGGCGGGTGCCATCAGCGCCGACTAGGCGACAGCCCCGCGCCGCGCTAGCCTTTCGCCTTCGCGAGCCGGGAGGATTCTCATGGCGGAGAACAAGACACAGGCGACTGACGAGAGCGTCGACGCCTTTCTGGCGAAGGTCGAGCCCGAGCAGCGCCGCGAAGACGGCCGCGCGGTGGCCGAGATGATGGCGCGGATCACTGGTGAGCGCGCGAAGATGTGGGGTCCTTCGATCATCGGCTTCGGCACCCATCATTATCGCTACGCGAGCGGGCGCGAGGGCGATATCTGCCGGATCGGCTTCTCACCCCGGAAGGCACAGCTCGTCTTCTATATCGGCGCCGGTTCGGGCCGGCTCGATTCCCTGCTGGCAAAACTCGGCAGATATTCGACCGGCAAGGGCTGCCTCTATATCAAGAAGCTCGGCGATGTGAATCACACGGTGCTGGAGGAGATGATCGCTCAGGCCTGGGCTCACGATCCGGCGGTCTGATCCTCCCGCAGCGCGCGTTCGCCCTCGATCATGTAGTCGCGGGTAATCGGCAGGGCGTGGCGGTTCTTCGCGAACTGGAGCTGGTAATTGACCATGCTGCCATAGCGGAACGAGGCGCCGGCACCGGCCAGATAGAAGGTCCACATCCGGTAGAACGGCTCGTCATAGAGCGCGACGATCGCGTCGCGCGCGGCGACGGTGCGATCGTACCAATGGTCGAGTGTATAGGCGTAATGGAGCCGCAGCACCTCGACATCGGTGAGGAAGAAGCGGAGCCCTTCATTGGCGCGGACGATCTCGGAGAGCGCGGGGTTGTAGCCGCCGGGGAAGATGTACTTCGCGGTCCAGTCATCCGTGACGCCGGGCCCGCCGGCGCGGCCGATGGTGTGGAGCAGCATCACGCCGTCCTCGGTCAGCAGCTCGCGGCACTTGCGCAGGAAGGTCCGGTAGAAGGGCGGGCCGACATGCTCGAACATGCCGACCGAGACGATCCGGTCGAAGCTGCCGGTGACATGGCGATAGTCGATCAGCTCGAACTTGACCTTGTCGGCGACGCCCGCTTCCTCGGCACGGCGCCGCGCGACCTTGATCTGCTCCTCGGAGAGAGTGACGCCGAGCACCTCGGCGCCCGTCTTGGCATGGAGATAGAGCGCAAGGCCGCCCCAGCCGCAGCCGATATCGAGCACTTTCATCCCCGGCTTCAGCGCGAGCTTGGCCGCGATATGCGCCTTCTTGTCACTCTGCGCCTGTTCGAGGCTGTTGGCGGGATCAGTGAAATAGGCGCAGCTGTACTGCCGGTCAGCATCGAGGAAGAGATCATAGAGCCGGTCGCTCAGGTCGTAGTGATGCGCGACATTCTTCTTCGAGCGCCGTGCCATGTTGATCCGGCCGACCCGGCGGGTAACCGCGGCGACCATCCGGCGTGGCCGGCTGGCATAGAGCGCGTCAGTGCCGCCTTCCCAGATGTCGTTCGCGGTCATGAGGGTGACGAGGCCCTTGATGTCCTCGCCATCGACCGTCAGCCGCCCCTGCATATAGGCTTCGCCCGCGCCGAGGCTCGGGTTGCGGACGATGAAGTTCGCTGCACCCGTATCCGCGAACCGGATCGTGACATCGGGGAAGTCCGGGTCCGGCTTGCCAAAGCTGCGAACCTGGCCATTGGCGTGGTGGACGGTGAGTGTGCCGCGCTTGACCCGGGCGGCGAGGAATCGATCGATTAGTGCCATATTGGGGGGAATTAGCGATCAGATGCCGGCATACCAATCGTAATCGACATTGTCCTCCCAATAACCGCCTTTTCCCTTGCCGATCCCGTCAAGCGACGCCACCGCATTGATCTGCATCACATATTTCGCATGCTTGTAGCCGAGTTGGCGCTCGAGCCTGAGCCGCACCGGGGCGCCGTGGCCGACGCTCAGTACCGCATTGTTGAGTGCCCAGGCGAGGATCGTCTGGGGATGAAAGGCATCGATCAGGTCGATCGACTCATAATAGGGCGCGCCGTGATAGAGGTCGGCGCAGGTGAAGACGATATAGCGCGCCCGGCTGCTGACCCCGGCCGCGTTCAGGATCGTGCCGAGCATCGGCCCATGCCATTTGCCGATCGCGCTCCACCCTTCGACGCAATCATGCCGGGTGATCTGGGTGCGCGCCGGGATCGCGCGGAGCTGGGCATAGGAGATGGAGAGCGGCCTTGTGACGAGCCCGCCCACCCCGAGCCGCCAATGCGCGAACCGCTCGGCGACCATCGCCTGGTAGTCGGGCGTCGCCGGATCATGCGTGCCGTTGATACGAAAGATCGGCGACATCTGGTCGGGCCGATATTCGGGCGCGAGCGCATTGCGGTTCATCAGCGCGCGCTGCAGGCCGAGATTCATTGTCTCGCCCGAGAACAGGATCTTCCGGAAACCGGGATTGGCGGCGACCTTGTCGCACCCGGACAGCAGCGTGCCCGCCCCGAGCGCCGCCGAGGTTACCAGGGCGCGGCGGGTGATCAGGCCGGTCATGCTTCTTCCTCCGGTACCGTCCAGCGCCCGGTGATCATCGAGCGCACCTCGTTGATCGGCCCGGCCAGGATGACGAGCACGAGATGGACGATGATGAACGTCACCAGCCCGGCGGCTGCGATGAAGTGGATCGAGCGGGCCGAGGCGCGGCCACCGAAGATATCGAGCAGCCAGGGCCAGGCGGCATCCATGCCAGGCGACAGGGTCAGCCCGGTAAAGATCATCAGCGGGATCAGGACGAAGATGACGAGGACATAGGAGAGCTTCTGGAAGATGTTGAACGCGCCCGGATTCGCCGGATCGTGGAAGCGGAAGGCGAGATGCTCCTTCAGGTCGTGAAGCAGGCTTTGCGGCTTCAGCTCGCCCGCGCGCACGCGCAGGTCGCGCTGGAAATGGCGGTTGACCAGGCTCGCGATCATGAAGGCGAGCAGGCCGAAGGCAAGGACGAGTGCGAACAGCAGGTGCCAGCGCCGTGCGATCGCGAGATTATAGGTGGCGGGGATGGTGAGCCAGCCCGGCCAGTGCGGCGTGTTGAGCCAGGGATGGTCGTAATTGGCGCCGTAATTGCCCCAATAGAGATGGGGGTGGGCGTTGAGGATGGTCAGGCCGCTGCCGATCATGATGAACAGGGTGACGGCATTGACCCAGTGCCACAGCCGCGTCGCGACGCGGTGGCGATAGATCACCGCTCCGGCGTGCTGCGCCTCCGGGGTTATCGGGCCTGGCGGGTTCGGTTCATTCATGAGCGCGCTCCAGCCCCTGCTTATCCGCTTTGGGCGGTTTGTTGAATCGCAATTGCGACACCGTCAGCCATAAGCGCGCCAGAAAAAGGCTGCGGTGGTCGCGGCGGTCACCAGCAAGGTCCAGATGCGGATGATGACCGGCGGCAGGATCAGCCCGAGCCGCGCGCCGAGATAGCCGCCGGCGACCGCACCGAGCAGCATCGGCAGGCACAGCAGCCAGCGCACCATGCCCGCCGCGATGAAGATGATCGCTGCCGCGGCATTGGCCATGGCGAGCATCAGCGTGCGCGGCGCGGCAAGCCGGTGCGGCTCGGAGCCGGCGAGCAGCCCCCAGGTCGCAGTCATCATCAGCCCGACCCCGCCGCCGAAATAGCCGCCATAGATGCCGAGCAGAATCTGCGCGCCGATCAGCGTCCGCGGGCCGATGCTGACCCGGTCGCGCAGCCAGGTCGAGGCGCGCCGGCCAAAGGCGAGCGCGATCGTCGCGAGCAGCAACAGCCAGGGGATGACCAGATCGAAGACATGAGTCGGCGTGGCGACGAGCAACAGGCTGCCGGCAAGACCGCCGGCAAAGGCGATCAGCGAGAGCGTCCGGACGCTGATGCCCGACATGGCCTCGAGGCCATGCCGATAGGCCCAGGCGCTGGCGATCGCGCCCGGCTGCAGCGCGACATTGCTGGTCGCATTGGCGATCGGCGAGGGCAGGCCGAGCGCGATCAGCGTCGGCATGGTGGTGAAGGTGCCGCCCCCGGCGAGCGAGTTCATCGCGCCGCCGACCAGCCCGGCGGCAAGGGCGAATACAAGGGACGCCAGCTCAGGCACGATCGCTCACCACCCGTTCGCCCTGAGCTTGTCGAAGGGCTTTTCTCGTCCCGGCAGAGGGGAGAAGTGCTTCGACAAGCTCAGCACGAACGGAGGGGAGGTTCAGCCAAGCGCTGCCAGCTTCTCTTCGGCCTGACGGTCGAGCTCGGCGCGGCTCTTCTTCTCGGACGCGGTCTTGAGCTGGCCGCAAGCGGCATCGATATCGCGGCCGCGCGGGGTGCGTACCGGTGCCGAGATGCCGGCCTCGAAGACGATGCTCGAAAAGCTGCGGATCCGCTCCGGCGTCGAGCACTCATACGGCGCGCCCGGCCAGGGATTGAACGGGATCAGGTTGACCTTGGCGGGCAGGCGATAATGGCGGATCAGCCTGACCAGCTCATGCGCGTCCGCATCGCTGTCATTCTTGTCGCGGAGCATGACATATTCGAAGGTGATTCGTCGGGCATTGTTGGCGCCGGGATAATCGGCACAGGCCTGGAGCAGCTCCTCGATGCCGTATTTGCGGTTGATCGGGACGATCTCGTCGCGAACTTCCTTGGTCACGGCATGAAGCGACACGGCGAGGTTGACGCCGATTTCGGCGCCGGCACGCGCCATCATCGGTACCACGCCCGAGGTGGAAAGGGTGATGCGACGCTTCGACAGGGCGAGCCCGTCGCCATCCATCACCAGCTTCAGCGCATCGCGCACCGCGTCGAAATTATAGAGCGGTTCGCCCATCCCCATCATCACGATATTGGTGAGCATCCGCCCCTCGGGCTGGCTCGGCCATTCGCCAAGGCCGTCGCGCGCGAGCATCACCTGGCCGACGATCTCGCCGGCGGTGAGGTTGCGCACGAGGCGCATCGTGCCGGTGTGGCAGAAGCGGCAGTTGAGCGTGCAGCCGACCTGGCTCGACACGCAGAGCGTGCCCCGATCCGCATCGGGGATGAAGACCATCTCGTAATCCTGGGCGTCGGGCGAGCGCAGCAGCCATTTGCGGGTGCCGTCAGTCGAAACCTGCGCCTCGATCACTTCCGGGCGGCCGATCACGAAGCGCTCGGCGAACCAGGGATGCTGGCTCTTCGAGATATCGGTCATCGCAGTGAACTCGGTCGCGCCGCGATTGTACATCCAGTGCCAGAGCTGCTTGGCGCGCAATTTCGCCTGTTTCGGCTCCATGCCGGCTTCCTCGAGCGCGGCGCGGATCGCCTCGCGCGGCAGGCCGATCAGGTCGGTCCGGCCATCGGCACGCAGCGTCGGCGCGCGGGGCACGGGCACGGGATCGATGTGCCCGGGAATGGGCATTGAATGCGTCGGGGTATCAAGCATGGCTGCGCACATAGGCGATTTGTGGAGCTTTTTCTACTGCACGGCCGGAACCGGTGTTTGTCGCCTCGCCAGCGCTGCGGCGGAAATGTCATGAGGGTAACTGACATTCCCAACAACCCGGCGGGGGTTGTGAATATAAGTCATTGATTTTCAATGGTATTGAAACTCGCTTTCCGCGCCGAATGTCAGTAGGGGCCGATCAACTCGGCTGTTTTTCCCGCCACGCTCCCACCCGATCGATCGCGTTGCGGCGGAGCGCACCGTAGAAAATGCCGTAATCGTTGAGGTGATAGCTGCCGAGCGCAAGGCTCAGCTTGTCGATGAATCCCGCCGGTGCCGACCAGGGCACATCGACATCGAGCAAATGCTCATGGCAGGTCGCGCCGGTCAGGTGCGCGACCAGCGCCGGCAGCGGCTTCGCGGTTTTCCCGAAGGGCGCGACCGGGAAGGGCAGGCTGCCTTGATTGGCGCTCGCCGGCGCGGTGCCCTCCGGTTTCCAGCTGAGCGGATTGACGCAGATTGCTTCGGACCTGCCGTTGCTTTCGAGCCTGCCGCGCCACCAATAGCGCTTGCCATGGCTGATCATCTGCGCGCCGGTGCGGCCGACCTGGCTTGTGTTGTAGGAAATCACACAGCCGGTCTGGCGCGCGTCATTGCAGATCGGCAGGCCGAGTTCGCCGAAGCTGTCGGGCACATAGCCGCCGATCAGATAGGCAGCGACCAGCTGCGCCTGGACCGGCTTGCCGAGGATCTCCTCCTGCAGCAGCCGGATCGCGTGCGCTGTGCCCTGGCTGTGCGAGGCGATGATGAAGGGCCGGCCCTTGTTCTCGTGCGCGAGATAATGAAGGAACGCCCGCGCGACATCGCCATAGGCAATGTCCATCGCGCGCGGCTCCTTCAGGGCGGCGAGCGTCGCCTGGCGGTAGCGCGGCGCATAAAGACGGCAACAGCCATTGAAGGCGCTCACCTGGTCGAGCAACACCGGGGGATTGAGCGGGGCTGTGTCGTCCGACGCATCAAAAGGCGCGTTCCAGACCGGGCTCCCCTTGAAGGTGGTCGGCGGGACGAAGAAGACATCGGCAGGGGCCTCGGCTTCGCTGACCGGGGCGAGGTCGGGCGGAGTCGAACGCTCGAGCCCGTTCCGGCCCGGAAAGGCCAGCCACGCGTCCCCGCGCGCATAGTCCGGCGCCGGCGGTGGTTTCGTCGCGGTGAAGGGCGTGGAGGGACCGCGAAGATCGGCGATCAGGCTGAAGCCGCCGATCACCCAGAAGAGGAAGATAAGGACCAGCACCATCATGCCGGTCCATTTCAGGGCGCGGCGCCACCAGCTGCGCTTCGGTCGCGCCGGCGCCGCGCCTGACGTCACAGCAGATTGGCTTTGGCGCGCGCCCCGAGATAGCGCGCGCTCGGCTTGAGCGTGCGGCGGAAGGTCTTGCGGTCGACCGCGACCAGCCCGAACTGCTTGGCATAGCCCGAGGTCCATTCGAAATTGTCGAGCAGCGACCAGTAGAGATAGCCCTTCACGTCGATCCCCTCGGCGATGCATTTGGCGACTTCGGCCATGGTCGCGTCGATGAACTTCACGCGGATGGTATCGTCGGTCGTGCCGATGCCGGTCTCGGTCAGATAGACCGGCTTGTCGATATGCCTGGCGGCGTAGCGCAGCGTCGCGCCGATCGCTGACGGATAATTCTCGTAGCCCATGTCAGTCAGCGGCACGCCGGGCTCGGGCTTCATCAGCCCCTTCGAATCGATGCGCAGACGCGAATAGGTCTGCACGCCGACGAAATCGGATTTGCGCGCAGCCTCGATCCAGCCGCCATAGATTGTCTGCTCGGCCTGGGCCGCGAGATTGTCAGGCCCGACGCCCTGGATTTCCTGCATCGACAAGGTGACGCCGACCGGGAAATCGCCTGGCCCGGCCTTGATCGCCGCATGGGCCTTGGCGTGCGCATCGAGCATGACCACACTGATCTTGTCGGGATCGCCGAACAGCATCGAGGAGAATTGCGGGGACGAGGTGTTGCGCGCCGCAGCCACGACCATCGCCCGCGCATTCGCCGCCGCCGCTGCGCTGGCGAAGCGCGGCAGCACCTTGCGCAGCAGCACGATATTGGCCTCGTTGAAGGTCGAGGCCATGCCGATCAGCGGCCCCAGCTTCTCCGTGGCGCGGCCGCAGAAACGCGCGAACAGATCGGCGCCGTCAGCCACCTCGAAGCCGCCGCGCATCGCGAACCACAAGGGTACGGTGAAGTGGTTGTAGGTGACGATCGGCAGCAGCTTGCGGGCATGGCAGGCCTCGAGCACGCGGACATAATGGTCGAGCGCAGCCTCGGAGAACATGCCCTCGGCCGGCTCGATCCGCGCCCATTCGATGCCGAAGCGATAGCAGTTCAGGCCGAGGCTGGCCGCGATATCGAGATCTTCCTCATAGCGATGATAGCTGTCGCAGGCATCGCCCGACGGGTCCTTGAAGGCGGTCGGGCTGTGGGTTTCGAGATACCAGCTGTCCGAATTGGTGTTGCCCCCTTCGCTCTGATGCGCCGAGATCGCGGTGCCCCATAAAAAGCCCTTGGGTGCGCGGCGCGGCGCGGCGGCGGCCATGGCCGGCCCCATGGCCGGCATAGTGCCGGCCGCGAGCAGCCCGGCGGTGGCCGTGACGACCTGCCGCCGGCTGAGCTGCGTGTTCCTGTCCATCGATATTCTCCAGTGCACGCGCAGGCTTCAGGGTTGCTCGGACTTCGTCCATTTCTGGACTGACACGGCCATCGCAGTCGTCTTGGCGCGTTCCCGGATCGGCGCGAGCCGCTCGGCCTTGGTCGTACCGCCGACCGCGAGATAGGCGGTCGGCCCGTTCGTCACCGCCGGCCAGTGCGGCGCGCCGCCGCCATTGGGATCACCGGTTTTGGCAAAGCGCACCCAATAATCCCCCATCATCTTCGAGACGGCAGCATCGCTCGCGTCCCAGCGATGCTCGACCGGCTTTGTGCCGAACACATATTCGAGCTCGCCGCCATGGTCAGTGCCGGCGGCGGTGGCGCGCTGGTCGACCGCCACCTGATCGAAATAATAGACGAAGGTCCTGGGCTCGATCTCTGCATGCTTGTCAGCCAGCGCGAAGGACGGCAGCGCGAAGCCGGCATCCTCGGCCAGATTGATCGCGGCGGTGGCGGGCGGCTTGCCGGTCAATGCGACATAGCCGGAAAGCAGATCGGGGAAGGCATCGCCGAGCAGGGCCTTGGCCGAGGCCTCGGTCATGCCGCCAAGGCTCGATTCGTTCGAGTTCGCGCCGATGATCAGCGGGATGCGCATCTCGGCATGACGGTAAAAGGGCTCCCCGGCGCTGTGCACCACCACTTTGCCGTCAATGAACGGGAAGGAGCGGCCGTTCTTCACGACATCGGCCAAAGGTATGGCGCGCAGCTGTTCCGCCGTCGCGTCCTTGAGGCCGAGGCTTTCGGCCCAGAGCTGCCCGACCTTCTCGGCACTGACGGCACCGCCGCGGATCGGGATCAGCACGCTGCCGCCAGCGCCCGATTCCGAAATCGCCTTGTGGAGCAACCCGGCCGAGGCTGGCGAGGACATCAGGACCTGGACGGTGCCGGCACCGGCGGATTCGCCGAACACGGTGACATTGCCGGCATCGCCGCCAAAGCGCGCGATGTTGCGCTTCACCCAGCGCAGCGCCGCGATCTGGTCCATGATGCCGTAATTGCCGAGCTGGCCGTCCGGGTCTTCCCGGGTCAGCGCCGGATGGGCGAAGAAGCCGAGCCGGCCGAGGCGATAATTCATCGTGACGATCACGACGCCCCGCTCGGCCAGCGCAGCGCCGTCGTACAGCGGCACGCCGGCCGCGCCATAAGTGAAGCCGCCGCCATGCAGGAACACCATCACCGGATAGGTGCCGGCGCGCTTCGGCCGCCAGACATTGAGGAACAGGCAGTCCTCGCTTTGCGGCCCGACCTGCGCCCAGGGCTCCTTGTGCTCGGGCCCCTGCGGACAGGCTGCGCCGTAAGTGCGCGCGTCCCGAACGCCGGTCCAGTGCCGTGCCGGTTGCGGCGCCTTCCAGCGCAGCGCGCCCACCGGCGGCGCGGCATAGGGAATGCCCTTGAAGACCAGCAGATCCTTTTCGGCGGTGCCCGATACGGCGCCGGCGTCAGTCTCGACTCGGGTAGGAGAGGCCTGGGCCATGGCAATCGCAGGGGTCATCAGCGCGATCGCGATCGCACCCAGCAGGCGCACAGGCATTGCTTCTCTCCTCACCAAAAACGCACGGATCAGCCGCCCGCGCTTCATCCTCCCCTTCAAATACTGATTCTCGTGTCAGTCAACATCTTTACTGCTGCGTCAGGCTGCGACGCGTCGCTGATAGCGCGCGAGTACAGGGGAAACGCCGGCTGACGAGATCGTGCTCTGCAATCCCTTGGTGGCACCCTGCGCCGCCGGCGTTACCCGAACGGCCATCGCCTCCTCGAAGCGCGTGACTGCGGCCCAGCCGTCACCGGACGCGAGCGCGTCGGCCAGGTCGGCAGCGTCGGCGAGGGCGAGGTTGACGCCTTCGCCGCCGAACGGCGACATCAGATGTGCCGCGTCGCCGAGCAGGGTGAGGCCGGGCCGACTCGCCCAGCGATGGCCGACCGGCAGGGCATGCAGCTGTCGGACGCCGATAAAATCGCCTTGCTCGATCAGACAGGTAAGCGATGGCACCCAGCCCGCAAAGGCTTCGAGCAGCGTAGCGCGAACCTGTTCGGGCGTGGCTTCGGCCAGCTTCCGGGCGCTATTCTCCGGCATGCGTTGCGCGGTGTAGCCCCGGATATGGCCATGGCCATTGCGCTGCCCGATCAGCGCGCGATTGTCGCCCACCGCGAACATCTTGCCGCTGCCGACCAGCGCATCGATCTGGGGATGGCGCTCCGTGTCGAAGCCGAACTCGACCAGAGTAACGCCTTCGTAGAGTGGTACTGCGTCGGACAGCAGCGGGCGCACCCGCGACCAGGCGCCGTCCGCGCCGACGATGATGTCGAACGTCGTGGCGACGCCGTTGGCGACGACCTGCCAGCCGCCCCCGTCAGCGGGCGCGATCGTCTCGACCTTGCTGCCCCAGTGCACCGTGCCCGGATCGAGCGATTCGAGCAGGATGCGGCGTAACGCGGTGCGGTCGATCTCCGGCCGGTCATCGCCCAGCCCGTCACGGTCGAACAGCAACGTGCCGGCCGGATCACAGAGCCGGTCGCCCTGGTCTTCGGGGCGCGCCGCGGCGAGGAATGCCTGCTCAAGCCCGGCAAGCCGCATAGCGCGCTGGCCGGTGCCGGCATGAAGGTCGAGCGAGCCGCCCTGCGGCCGTTCGTCGCCATGCGAGTCGCGCTCGAAGACAGTCGCCACGATCCCGCTGACCTGAAGCAGCCGCGCGAGCATCAACCCGCCGGGGCCGCCGCCGATGATCGCGACGCCTGAGGCATTTGGGGGGATATTTGCCATGTCGAATGCCTCCATCTACATAGGGGCCTATATTATAACATAGGATGCTATGCAAATGGTTTCCGGCGACTGGAATCCGATGAAGACGCCCGGTCATTATATCAGCCGGATCGCGCGCGGCATGGCGCGGATCGGCGATGCGCGCCTGCGCGACCTGGGGTTCGCCACGGCGCAGCTGCCGGTGCTGACCGCACTGAAGGATGGCGCGAAGCTCTCCCAGACCGAGCTTGCGCGCTGGGCGAAGGTCGAGCAGCCGACCATGGCGCAGCTCCTCGCCCGGATGGAGCGGGACGGCATCATCCGCCGCGAGCCCGACCCCGGCGATCGCCGCTCCAGCCTCGTGTCGCTGACCGAGCAGGCCATCGCCAAACTGCCCGCCGGCCGCGCCATCCTCGAACAGGGCAACCGGGATGCGACCGCCGGCATGACCGCCGAGGAGGTGCAGATGTTCGTGGGGTTGCTGCGCCGGGTGCTCGCGAATGTGGAGGCGCTGGAGCAGTGATCTGGTCGAATCGGACGAAATGGCGCAGTCCTTGGCCGGGGGTCGATTCGACTGGCTGAACAGGGGGCAGGGTGTGGCAAGCAGCAAGCAGGCAAGGCGGCGCCTGATGTCCGGGGCGATGGCTTTGACGGTCGCCTTGATGGGCGCACCTTCGTTCGCGGCGGCGGCCGAACAGGTCGGCCCGCTGGCGCCCTTGGCAGCCGGCCCAACGACCACCGCCAGCTTTCTGGCGCTGTCCGATATCCATTACACCGCGCAAAGCCGGCAGGCCTGCAACAGCAAGTCTCCTGACGCCTTCGAGACCGATCCCGTGCTGTGGAGCGCCGCCCAGGCCGAAGCGCAGCGGGTGATCGCGGCCGAAAGACCGGCCTTTGTGATCTATCTCGGCGATCTGCCCTCGCACTGCGACAGCCGCCCCGACACCGACAAGGACTTCACCGCTGCGCTCGACGGACTGGCGGCCATCGCGGGCGCCGGCACGAAAGTCATCTATGTGCCGGGCAACAATGATTCGCGCGCCGGCGATTATGAACCCTTCACCTCCAACGGAACGCCGCTCGACCTGTCGACGGCATGGAAGGGCAGCCCGGTGCTCAACGCCGGGCCAGGCGACATGATCGATGCCACCCATGTCCCGATGGGCTATTATTCGGCCTATGCGGTGCAGGCGACGGCCAGCGCGCCCGCGCTGCGCGTCATTGCGCTCAACACCAATATGTTCACCCTCAAATATGACCAGAATGTCGCGACCTATCAGGCCGACGCCAATGCCCAGCTCGAATGGCTCGGCGCGCAGCTGAAGCAGGCCCGGTCGAAGCGCGAGAAGGTCATCATCGCCATGCACGTCCCGCCCGGCGTCAACGGCTATGGCGGCGGCACGATGTGGAACGCCGGCCTGTCCTATACCGGGCAGGATCCGGATCTGGTGCCAGGCTGGGCGCAAAAGACCTTCCTGCAGCTCGTCGCCGGCTACCGTGCCGAGATCGTCGGCCTGCTGAGCAGCCACACCCATGTCAACGAAATCAGGCGGCTGCGCGATTGCAGCCGGAAGCTGCCCAGGCTGGGGGCCTTTACCGAGCTCGATGTGGCGATCCCGTCAATCACCACCGATCATGGCAACAACCCGTCGATCAAGCTGTTCAGCTATGACGGCGGCTTCGAATGGACCGAGAACCGGACCTATTACGCGTCGGATGCAACCGGCGCGGCCTGGGACACGAACACGCCGCTGTCGTTCGACCGGGTCAACTATCCCTGCGCCTCCTGCTCGGCGGGCGACACCCTGGCTGCGCGCATTGCCCGGCTCGACAAGGCAAAGCTGGTCAACACATCCACGAAGCTTGCCGGCATGATGATCGCGTGGCTCGATGTCGGCGCCCCGCCGCCGACGAGCCCCGGCAACTACCGGCTGTCGCTCGACGTGACCTGCGAAGTGTCGGAATAGCGCGGTGACAGCCTGCCCGGCACGCCGTCATGCCGGCGCCGGGCCGAACATGTCCCGCATCCTTGCCAGATACCGGTCTTCCGAGGTCGTCCAGCGCAGCTCGGCGAAGAGCTTGCTGTCGGCCCCGGCCGGATAGCGGATGGTCCGGCCTTCTTCCGTCGCGGCGGAATAGACTGCCTCAGCGACTTCAGCCTCAGTGCAATAGGGGGTCGGATATTGCGCCATGTTCGCGAAGCACGCTTGGGCGAAGGCCGCATAGTCTTCGGGGATCAGGCCCTGCATGCGCGGGCCGCCATTGGCGGTGAAGTTCGTGGTCGGCGCATAGCCCGGCTCCACCAGCCTCGCCTTGATGCCGAACGGCTCCAGTTCATAGGCCAGCGATTCGGTATAGCCTTCGACTGCGCATTTGCTGGCTGCATAGATCGCCACCAGCGGCATGACGCCGAGGGTGACGCTCGATGTGACATTGACGATGACGCCGTGGCCCTGTTTGCGCATCCGGGGGATGATGGCGCGGCAGGTCGCGAACACGCCGAAGCTGTTGGTTTCGAAAATCTCGCGGATGACGCTGTCCGGCGTGGCTTCGACGACCGAGGCCATACCGATCCCGGCGTTGTTCACCAGCACATCGATCGCGCCGAAGGCAGTGATGCCGTCGGCGATGGCACGGTCGATGCTGCCGGAATTGGTGACGTCGAGCGGCAGCAGCTTCAACCTGTCCGGCGCTGCGAACAGGGCGGGGTCGGGGCGCCGCATCGTGGCGATGACGTTCCATCCGCGATCGAGGAAGACGTGCGCGATCGCCTTGCCATAGCCCGATGAGGTGCCGGTGATGAGGATTGTCCTGGTCATGTACTGTCTCCTTGTCTGTGCACAGGATAGACAGGCGGTCCGGACGGTCTATAACTAGTGATCCAATATTCGTTATCGATCGTCCAATATGGATCCTCTCAGCGACATCATTGCCTTGCTCCGTCCCAGCGCTGTCCTGTCGAAGTCGATCACGGGGCGCGGGGATTGGGGCGTTCGCTACGCCGCTTACGGCCAGCCCGGATTCGCCCTGGTCCTGGCGGGACATTGCTGGCTCGCGCTGGACGGGCAGGAAGCGGTGCGGCTCGATCGCGGGGATTTCGTCCTGCTGCCCGCCACGCCGGCCTTTGCCATGTCCAGCCGGCGGGGGATGGCGTGCGTCCCCGGCGAGCCGTCGGACAGGGCGATCCGTCATGGCGAACCGGACGGCGCGCCCGATTTCGAGATGCTCGGCGGTGCCTTTGCGATCGAGCCCATCAACGGGCCGCTGCTGCTCGCGCTGCTACCCGACCTGATCCATATCCGCGCGGCTGATGGAGACACCGGACGCCTCACCCGCATCATCGATCTGCTCCTGTCGGAATGCGCTGCCGATCGGCCGGGCCGGGACATGATCCTGGAACGGCTGCTCGAGGTCATGCTGGTAGAGTGCCTGCGCCGGCGCGGCCTCGGTAGCGATGCGCTGCCGGCGGGCTTGCTGGCCGGGCTGCGCGATCCGGCGCTGGCCGGTGCGTTGCGCGCGATCCATGCCGATGTCAGCGCCGGATGGACCGTAGCTGCCCTTGCGCAGCGCGCCGGCATGTCGCGCTCGGCCTTTGCCGCGCGCTTTGGCGAAACGCTGGGCTGCGCGCCGATCGAATATCTCGCACGCTGGCGGATGGCCTTGGCCCGCGACGCGCTGAGCCGGGGCGGGACATCGCTCGAGCGCCTCGCGGAACGGATCGGCTATGAGTCAGCGAGCGCCTTCAGCACGGCGTTTCGCAAGCGGGTCGGCAGCGCACCGGGCGCTTTCGCGCGCGCACGCCGGACTGCAATGGCGCCTGCCTGAGCTCATCCATGGCTGTGCCGGTGATGGCGCAGCCGCCAGTTCGCGACATGCGCGACGACGAGACAGAGACTCCCCGCGATCGTGACGGGCGTCTCGTAAGGGCCGCCGAGCAGCACCAGCGCGCCAAGGGCCAGCAAGGCGAGCCCGATCGCGCCGGCGACGAGCGGGAAGCGCGCGCGATGTCCCTTATGGCCGAGCAGCAGGGCGATGCCCGAGGTCGGGACTGCGAAGCCGAGCACCCAGATGTGGAAGCTCTCGGGCAGCGCGATCAGTTTCGACAGTGCCGGCAAGGCAGCCAGCAGCAGCGGCAACCCCGCACAATGGATCAGGCACAGGGCCGAGGCCCCGACCGCCGCCCGCTCGAACCAGTCGGTTGCAGGCGCGCCGGCGGCACGCTGTCCGTAGCGCATGATATGGTCTCCGCAATAGGGGAGGTCGCCGCCGCGGAAGGCCCGCGGCGGCGTCCGCTGCTTCAGAAGGTCTTGCGGATTCCCGCAAAGACCCCGCGCCGCGCCCCATATTGCGGCGCCCCGACGCCGACGCCCGAGCCGTCGCGGAGCAGATAGATCTTGTCGAAGAGGTTGGTGACGTCGAGCCGGATCGAGACGCCCTTGAGCACGCCCGGCCCGTCGAGATTCTGCGCGATGCCGAAATTCGCGGTGAAATAGGACGGCAGCTTGCCGCCGTTCGGCACGATCCCGGCGGGGTCATCGGCGCGAAGCCCATCGCCATACAGGACATCCATGGTGGGAACGAGCGTGCCGATCCCGTCATGGATCGTCACGCTGGCGCCGCCCGAGGCAGTCCAGCGCTGCGAATGGTCAGTGAAGATATAATGGTTCGAGATATAGGCGAGTTCGTCGGGTTCGAAGAAATATTGGCTGGAGATGATGTTCTTGCCCTTCTCCTGGCCGCGCGCGACATTGGCATAGAGATCGAGCGGCCCCCGCGTATAGCTCGCGCTGAGCTCGACGCCCCAGGCATAGCCCCTGGCATAGTTGAAGGGCGACAGCACCAGCGACGGGCCGAACTGGCCTTCGTCGAGCAGATTGGTCTTGAGCTTGTAATAGGCGTCGACGCCGATCTTGAAGCCGTGCGCGATCACCTGCTCGACGCCGCCGTCGAAATAATGCTCGCGCTCGGCGCGCACCGGATCCGCCGTGGTGATCTCGGTTGCCTTGGTCGTGCCGGCGAAGAGCGCAAGCGTCGGCGCTGCGATCAGCTCCTGCGGCGGCGGGGTGAAGTTGCGCGCATAGCCGAGATGGAAGGTCGTGCCCTCGCGCGGCTTCCAGACAAGGTTGGCGCGCGGGCTCAGTTGCTGTTCGCGGGTATAGGCGCGCACCGCGTCGAAGCGGGCGCCATAGTTGAAGGTCAGCGTCGGCGTCAGCGACCATTCGTCCTGGAGATAGACGCCGTAAAGCTGGCCGTTGCGGCCGCCGCTGTCCGTGATCGAGAGCGGGGCCTGAGATGTCTGCACGACACTCCCGTCGGGAAGCGTGTCGACCGGGAAGACGCGCGAGGTGACGGTCGACCGTGTCCGCTCATTCTGGAAGAAGAGGCCGAAGCGGAGCGTATGGCTGTCCGAAAGCTTGTAGCTGCCATCGGCCTGGACACCGGCGGTGAGGCTCGACAGCCGCGAGGTGTCAGCGACGCCGGCCAGGATGAGATCGCCGCCCTGGGGATCGGGCGTGAAGCGGGTCTGCGAATAGCGGACGAACGGCGCGACCTGGAAATTGAGATCGCGGCCGGCATATTGCCACGCCAGCACGCCATAATGGGTGATCTCGCGCTGGTTCTGGTCGAGCCTGGCGGAATCGAAGGTCGATTGGCCGTCGAGGGTGAACTGTGCCGGCTGGCCGGGATTGTTCGGGATCTGGAAATAGCCGATCGAGGTGCCGCCGAACATCGTGATGCGGCTGCTGTCCGACAGGATGTCCGAGAGATAGCCGAAGGCGCGGTACTGGCGGGTATGGTCGTGGATCGCATCGACTGACGAGATCGGGTTCTCGACGCCGAGATCATTCTCCAGATAACTGCCAGATGCGAAATAATTGAGGCCGCCGGCCGAGCCATGGATGCTGGCGCTCGGCTCGAGGCTGCCGCGGCCGCCGCCATAGAAACCGACATCGCCGCCATTGTCGAACGCGCCGCCGCGCGTCTTCAAGTTGATCACGCCCGAGGTACGATAGCCATATTGCGCCGGCAGGGTACCGGTGAGCAGGTCGATCGAATCCGCGATCTTGGGGTCGAAGGTCGAACCGAAACCGGAAATGCTCTCCGGCACGATCACGCCGTTCAGGCGATATTGGAGATTGGCGTGCTCGTTGCGGACATGGATCGCGCCATAGCTGTCGAGCGTGACGCCGGGCGCCTGAACCAGCACCTGGACGAGACTGCGGTCGAGCCCGCCCGGCTGGTTCTGCAGCACCTGCCGGTCGAGCATATAGTCGCTCGCGCCGAGCGACGGCAGGATGGCGTCGCGCGCCTGGTCGAGCTTGCTTGCGGTGACGACGATATCGGCGGGTGAGCTGTCACTGGCAGCCGGCGCATTCTGCGCAGCGGCGGCGACGGGAATCAGGGCGGCAGTCGCCGCGCCCAGCAGGAAGAGAGTACGCATTTCGATAAAGCTCCATGACCTTGGCAGCGGATTCGCGGGGAATCCGAAAACTGCGTGCGGCGCGCGAGAACCCGCGCTGCCCCTTCGCAATCGAGAGTTCAGGCTTGGAGTGGGAGCGGTGGTGCGCGGCTCTGCCAGGCGTGCGAGCGCTGGCGCAGGGTGAGGGCGCGTGTGGGCGCGACGGTGCGCCAGACGTGAATCGCCACGGGCGGCTGGAACGCAACCGTCGTCGGCGAGAGATAGGATCCGGCGTGCGCGATCTCCTGGCAGATCGGGCAGGTGGCCGGCAGATCGGACGGCGCCTGGCCGGCTTTCAGCTGTGCCGAGGTATTCGCGCTGTCGGCGATCGCAGTCGCATAGCCGACAGGATCGGCATGGATATGGGTCTGGGTGACGAAGCTCTGCCACAACAGGGCGAGCAGCATGGCGAGGACGATGGCGAACCGGGGCGCACGCACGGGCGCGCCTGGCGCTTCCGCACGCCCTTTCGCACTCCGCTGTCCGTACGCCGTCATGTCTTCAGGGGATCACCACTAAAGCGGCTATTGCCGCGTGGGCGGGTGATATGTTGCATTGTCACATAGATCAACCCTGCCGGACAAGAAATGGTGCGGTGCGGCATCCGTGCCACACCGCACCATCAACCGTCGGGCTTGGCGGCCCTCAACGGCCCGTCATTGCCTCGAGCTTCTCGGGATAGCGCGCACCCTCCGGCGTGATCTGCGCAGCGGCCCGTTCGATCTCGCTGAGATCATCCTGGGTCAGTTCGACTTTGGTTGCACCGATATTCTCTTCGAGACGATCGAGCCTGGTGGTGCCGGGAATCGGCGCGATCCAGGGCTTTTGCGCGAGCAGCCAGGCCAAGGCGATCTGCGCCGGGGTTGCCTGTTTCGATGCCGCGATCCGGCCGAGCAGGTCGACAAAGGCCTGGTTCGCCTTGATCGCCTCGGGCGTGAAGCGCGGCAGGGCGCTGCGGAAATCATCCTTGCCGAAGCTGGTCGTCGCGTCGATCTTGCCGGTGAGGAAGCCCTTGCCGAGCGGGCTGTACGGCACCAGACCGATGCCGAGCTCCTCCAGCAGCGGGATGATCTCCGCCTCGGGCCGCCGCCACCAGAGCGAATATTCGCTCTGCAGCGCTGCGACCGGCTGGACGGCATGGGCGCGGCGGATGGTCTGGGCGCCTGCCTCGGACAGGCCGAAATGCCGCACCTTGCCTTCGCGGATCAGCTCGCCGACCGTGCCGGCCACATCCTCGATCGGCACATCGGGGTCGACGCGGTGCTGGTAGAACAGGTCGATCACGTCAGTGCGCAGCCGTTTGAGCGAGGCGTCGGCGACCTTGCGGATATTGTCTGGCCGGCTGTTCAGGCCGGGCGCGCTGCGCGGATCCGTGCCGATATCGAAGCCGAACTTGGTGGCAATCACCACCCTGTCGCGCACCGGCGCCAGCGCCTCGCCGACCAGTTCCTCATTGGTGAAGGGGCCATAGACTTCAGCTGTGTCGAAGAAGGTCACGCCGCGTTCGACCGCGGCGCGGATCAGCGCGATCATCTCGCCTTTGTCTTTGGGCGGGCCATAGGAAAGGCTCATGCCCATACAGCCAAGCCCGATCGCCGAGACTTCGAGGCCGCTCTTGCCGAGGATACGCGTCTGCATGTTTCTACTCCTGCGATGGCGGCGGGGGCGTCGCCTGTCGCCGGGATATGTAGGGCGCGGTCGGGCATGCGATTAGCGGTTCAATTCGGCATGTAGCTATGAATCTGAGTCATGAATGACTAGGATCGCTGTCATGCAGCGCGAAGACCTGAGCGACCTCACTGCCTTCCTGGCTGTCGCCGACGAGCGCAGCTTCACCCGCGCTGCGGCGAAGCTCGGCGTCTCGCAATCCGCGCTGAGCCACACGCTGCGCCGGCTCGAGGCGCGGCTCGGCTTCCGGCTGCTGACCCGGACCACACGCAGCGTCGCGCCGACCGAGGCGGGCGAGCGGCTGATCGAGACGTTGCGCCCGGCGATCGACGAGATCGACGCGCGGCTGGCGGCGCTCAGCACGCTGCGCGAGAAGCCGGCTGGCACGATCCGCATCACCACGCCGGAAAATGCCGCGCGGTCGATCCTCTGGCCGGCAATCCGACGCCTGCTGCCAGACTATCCCGAACTGACCGTCGAGCTGCATGTCGATGCGGGGCTTGCCGATATCGTCAGCGAGCGTTTCGATGCCGGGGTCCGGCTCGGCGAACGTCTCGCCAGGGACATGATCGCCGTGCCGATCGGGCCCGAGCTGCGCATGGCCGCGATCGCCGCGCCCGCCTATTTCGCCGCGCATCCGGTGCCGCGCACGCCGCAGGACCTTGCCGAGCATCGCTGCATCAATCTGCGCATGCAATCGTCGGGCGGGCTCTATGCCTGGGAGCTGGAGAAGAACGGCCGCGAAGTGCGGGTGCGCGTCGAGGGCCAGCTGATCCTCAACAGTTCGGCGATGGTGCTCGAGGCAGCGCTTGCCGGGGCCGGGCTCGCTTTCCTGCCCGAAGACCAGACCGCCGCCCGCGTGGCGGACGGCAGCCTGGTCCGGGTGCTCGAGGATTGGTGCCCGCCCTTTCCCGGCTATTATCTTTATTATCCGAGCCGGCGGCAGATGTCCCCGGCGCTCGCCTTGCTGGTGGATGCGCTGCGCTATCGGGGCTGACGCTATCGCTAGGCCGCCAGCATCGCTCCGGGGCGATCCCGCAGTGCTGGGCGTGCCGAGTCACCCCGCAGACAACCCAGCGCATTGAGCGTGGTCGTCATCGCCTGATCGAGCGGCGTATGCGGTTCCTCGCCAAGCAGTGCCACCAGCGCCTGGTTGTTCAGGCGCACCGGGTGCTGCCAATAGGGGCGCATCTCGGTCATCTCGCGCATCGTCTGGTTGAACGGCGCGGCCAGCGGCAGCAATGCCCAGGGCAGGCTGCGTTGCGGAATATCCGGCCTGCCGACCGCATCGCGGATCGCGTCGACGATTACCGTGCCATCGGCATCCCAATGGCCGCTGAAATGATAGCGCGCAAAGGCGGGCAGCTCAGCGTCACGGTCGAGCAGGCGGGCGAAGGTCTCGCCGACATCGGGGAGATAGGCCCAGGCATGGCCCACGCCGGTCTTGCCGGGGTAAAGGATCGATCGCACCGGCTTGCCCGGCGTGACCATGCCCTGCGCCAGCCAGCTGCTGCCCGATTGCGGCCCGAAATAGTCCCCGGCGCGCAGGATCACGGCGCGCATGCCGCGTGCGCAGGCCTGTTCGATCCTTTTCTCCATCTCGACTCGGATCGCGCCTTTCCGCGTGTTCGGGCGCTGCGCAGCGTTTTCCGCGATAAACGGGTCCTGGCGCGGATCGAAATTATAGATCGTGCCCGGCAGCGCCAATCGCGCGCCGACCGCCTCCGCCGCGGCGATGCTGTTGTCGACCATCGGCAGCACCAGCTTAGCCCAGTCGCGATAGCCCGGCGGGTTCACCGCATGGACGATCGCCGAGACGCCCTCCGCCGCGCGCAGCACCGCGTCGCGGTCGAGCGCGTCACCGGTGATCCAGTCGATCCCGTCGGCGCTGGCCCGGGGCGTGCGGGTCAGGCCGCGTACGGTCCAGCCATGCGCGATCAGCGCCCTGGCGGTCTCGCCGCCGACGCCGCCGGTTGCGCCCAATATCAAAGCCGTTGTGTTCATGATCGCCTCCAGGGTTGATGCCGGGGATATGACGCGGCGCAGCCTCGAATAAAATTGGCAAGACTTGCCACTCAGCCTATACAAAAGTGATGATCATCGACGAAACCGACTGGGAGCGCCACCGCGCCTTTCTCGCCGTGCTGAGCGAGGGCAGCCTGTCGGGCGCGGCGCGGGCGCTCGGCGTCGCCCAGCCCACGGTGCGGCGGCGCATCGCCGATCTCGAGGCTTCGCTCGGCGTGGTGCTGTTCACCCGGACCCCGACCGGGCTCGACCCGACCGAGACGGCGCATGCGCTCGCCGGCCATGCCGAGGCGATGGCGCATGCGGCGGCCGCCTTCGCACGCACCGCTTCAGCCGAGGCGGGCGAGATTGCCGGCGTGGTCCGCGTCACCGCGAGCGACGTGATCGCGGTCGAGGTCCTGCCGCCGATCCTGGCGGCGCTCCAGGCGAAACATCCGGGGCTGGTGATCATCCTCTCGCCCAGCAACCGCAACGAGGATGTGCTGCGCCGCGAGGCCGATATCGCGGTGCGGATGGTGCGCCCGGTGCAGGAGGCCCTGGTCGCGCGGATGATCGGCGCGGTGATGCTGGGGCTCCATGCGCGGCGCGATTTCCTCGAGCGGCACGGCGTGCCCGAGACGCTTGCCGATGTCCGGCGCTACGGGCTGATCGGCCCCGAGCATGACAGCGATCTGCTGCGCTCGCTCCGGATCGACGGGGTGCAGGTCCAGCCGGGCGATTTCAGCTTCCGCAGCGACAGCGATCTTGCCCAGCTCGCCGCACTGCGGGCGGGGCTGGGGATCGGTGTATGCCAGGTCGGCATCGCCGCGCGCGATCCCGCGCTGGTGCGGCTCCTGCCCGACGCGTTCGAATATCCGCTCGAAACCTGGGTGGTGACTCATGAGGACCTGCGCGGCGTCGCGCGGATCCGGGCTGTGTTCGATCATCTGGCCGAGGGGCTGACCGATTATCTCCGCGCGCAGCCAAGTGTCGCGGCGTCGATCGCGGTGGCCGCGCCGCGCAACGGATAGATATCGGCAAAGGGCTGGCCGCTCCTGCCCAGGGTCTCGACGCTCATGCTGCGGCTCGATCGGATCGCGGCCACCACCGCGGCATCGGTGCGCGCATCGGGCGCCCAGGCATCGGCATTGCCCGCGACCAGCTCGAAGCGCCGGTCGCCGACCGAGAGCGTTACGCGCGCACGCGGATCGCGCTCGCGGCTGAGGCGGATATGGAGCTGGTTGCGCGCGCCCTGGCCGGGCCAGGTGGCGATGCTCGCAAACGGCCGCCAGCTGACCGCGCCGCCATGCTGCATCGGCTGCGCGATCGCATAGCAGCGTTTCGGCGAGGCATCGGCAAAGGCGCCCCAATTGTCGAAGATGCCGAGCGACTCGCGTGCCGTGGCCGGGGCCGCGACGAGCGACAGCAGGAGGAGCGCGCGCTTCATGCGGGGGCGTCGCCCCCGCCGAGATGGATCAGCGTTTCCACGCCGCCCTCGATCATCACCAGCGATCCCTGGGGCAGGCCGGGCGCGATCGGTGCGGCGAAGCGCGGCTCGGCCTCGGCGCCGGTCATCACCCCGCGCAGCACCCGGCTCGAGATACCGTGCATCACGACCAGCCGGTCGCCAGGATCGTCATTGGTATCGGCGAGCCAGCCGGAAACGCGCGCGGCAATCTCGTCATACCATTCGCCGCCGGGCGCGCGCCGCGCGAACAGGCCGGTTTGCGGATCGAGGACCGGCTCGTCCCCCTTCAGCTCATAATAATAAAGCCCGCCCCAATTGCCCATGCCGATCTCGACCAGCCGGGCATCGGTCTTCGTCGCGTGCCAGTCGAGCCCGACATGCTCGGCCATCACCGCAAGCGTCTGGAGCGCGCGTCCGGCGGGGGAGGCCCATAGGGTCAAGGCCGGTTTCGGCCCAAGCAGACCGTGCAAGGCCTCGCCCATTTCATCCGCCTGGGCGAATCCAGCGCGGGTGAGCGGGGTATGCGGATGGTCGCCCTGCAACCGCCTGGCGGCATTGAACACCGTTTCGCCGTGGCGCGCGATAAAGTCCCGACCCTGCCGCACCAACACCCCGCCTGCCTTGGAAGTCACCGCCCGGCTTTCAACCCCGTGTGGCGCAAAAGCAACGCTTTTCCTTGTTGTCTGAGGTTCATGAAACTTCGCCCGCGACTACCCATTTGAGCCGTCCCGACAGGGTCTCGTCGGGAAGTCCAATGGAGTTATGTTATGCGTACGCTTGTCCTCACTGCCCTCGCCGCCGCCACCGCGACCGCAGCCCTCGCCGCTCCCGCCTTCGCGCAGGACGCGCCCACCACTTTCACTGGCCCGCGCGCCGGCGTGCTGCTCGGTTATGATCGGCTGCAGCCCGGCAGCGGGCCGAATTCGGATATCAGCAGCGATCGCAAGGCCGATGGCCTCACCTATGGCGGCGATATCGGCTATGACGCAGCGCTCGGCAGCAACTTCACGATCGGCGCCGAAGGCGAAGTGACCGGCTCGACCGCCAAGGTCACCAACAGCCCGCTCGATGCGGCCGCGCTCGGCTATGGCCGGGTCAAGGCCGGGCGTGATCTGTATATCGGCGGCCGTCTCGGCTTCCGCGCTGCCCCGAGCACGCTGATCTACGCCAAGGGTGGCTACACCAACCAGCGGCTCGATCTCGTCGCCAGCAACGGCACGACCGAAACCGGCTCGCACTATAATCTCGACGGCTATCGCGTCGGCGCCGGCGTCGAGCAGGCGCTCGGCGGCAAGGCCTATGCGAAGATCGAATATCGCTACTCGAACTATGGCGACGCCCGTCTGGAATATCCGAACGGCGCGAACACCAACAATTTCGACGTCGATACCGATCGCCATCAGGTCGTCGCGGGCGTCGGCATCCGCTTCTAAGCCACAAACGGCTTGAAACGGGCCAAAACAAGGGGTCGGGGCGCTTGCTCCGGCCCCTTTTATCGTTAAGGAAAGGAGACGGCGAATTGCCCCCGGCTGTGAACGCTCGGAGGGAAAGTGAATTGGGCGGCGGCCCGGGGGATACACGATGAAGGCCACGATCGAACGCGCGACTCTGTTGAAAGGCCTCAGCCACGTCCAGTCGGTGGTCGAGCGCCGCAACACGATTCCGATCCTCTCCAACGTCCTGCTCGAGGCGACCGCTGATGGCGGGCTGAAGCTGATGGCGACCGATCTCGACCTGCAGATCAACGAGACGATCGCCGCCGCGGTCGATCAGCCCGGCGCCACCACCGTCTCGGCGCACACCCTGTTCGACATTGCGCGGAAACTGCCCGAGGGCAGCCAGGTCAGCCTCGCCGCGGCTGACGGCAAGATGACGATCATGGCCGGCCGCGCAAAATTCCAGCTCGGCACGCTGCCGCGCGACGATTTCCCGGTGATCGCCGAGGGCGAGCTGCCCGTTTCGTTCGAGCTGCCCGCCGAGACGCTCAAGCAGATCATCGACAAGACCCGCTTCGCGATCTCGACCGAGGAGACGCGTTATTATCTCAACGGCATCTTCTGGCACGTGTCGGATGATCCGCTGCCGGTGCTGAAAGCCGCCGCGACCGACGGCCACCGCCTCGCCCGGGTGACGATGCCGCGCCCCGACGGCGCCGAGAAGATGCCTGACGTGATCATCCCGCGGAAATGCATCGCCGAGCTGCGCAAGCTGCTCGAGGAGATTGACGGTTCGGTCGGCGTGTCGCTGTCCTCGACCAAGATCCGCTTCGATCTCGGCCAGGCGCTGCTGACGTCGAAGCTGATCGACGGCACCTTCCCCGATTACAGTCGGGTGATCCCGACCGGCAACGACAAGATCCTCAAGATCGATCCCCGCAGCTTCGAGGAGGGCGTCGACCGCGTCTCCACGATCGCGACCGAAAAGACCCGTGCCGTGAAGATGGCGCTCGACCGCGACAAGATCATCCTGTCGGTGACGAGCCCGGAAAACGGCACCGCCGCCGAGGAAGTCCCGGGCGATTATGCCGCGATGCCGTTCGAGATCGGCTTCAACAGCCGCTATCTGCTCGATATCCTCGGCCAGCTCGGTGGCGACACGATCGAGGTCCACCTCGCCGATGCCGCCGCGCCGACGCTGATCCGCGAGAATGACAAATCCTCGGCGCTGTACGTATTGATGCCGATGCGAGTGTAGATGGTGGCCAAACCGCAGTGTAAAGCGGTATCTCAAAAGTAGATGATTCCTAACGCTTTTTCTGCCAATGTTGATAAATGTTGGACGCGCGCGGGACGAGTGTAAATAGCGGTCGTAGTGTAAAGCTCGGCCGATTTGTGGTGACCGAATTCAAACTCGCAAGCGGCGAAGTTATGCCGCTCGTTGTCGGGCGAGAGACCCGCGTGCCGCACACTTGCGCGCTCCGCTACGTTATCGTCACACAACGAACGCCCGGCGCGAGCTCCAACACCATTCGGAATGTTTGCCAGGGTATCGCACTCGGTCTTTCCTATCTTGAGGAGCAGGGCATAGACCTCATGGAGCGCCTTGCCTCGCGGGTTTTTGGCTCGACGCAGCAAAGGCCCGATTCCCAAGCTATCGAAGATGGTACTAAGGCCAGGTCTCGAGAACGGAATCCAGAGCAGCGACGGGTTTCACGTTTTTCCTGAAACTGTACCGAGCAACGCTATGAGATCCCCATGAAGCAAAGCCAACAGATTCTCCGCCTCCGCCCAGTTCAGTAGCCCAAGCCCCCTTTGCTCGATGGTAAGCGTGTCCGATGGCCGTTGGCTGGGCGGAATGCCTAGCCCCGATTCGAGAATCTGGATCTGCGCCGCCCTGGTGAGCGCTTTGAGCTGGGCGATGATTTTCCTCACCAGTTCGCGCCGCTGCCGCTGATCGCCGGGGTCAATCGGGTCGGCTGGAGACGGCTGGAAAGCGCCACTTGCGCTGGATTGCGAAGCATAGCGATAGGCCAGGAAGGTTTCGCCGTGTTTGCCGTCCACTGTCACGGGCCCGACATAGGCGGTCCGCACCGCAGACGATGCGCTGTCATAAGTTTCCGGATCGATGAGGATGCCTTGATCGTCGGCCTTGGGTTCAAGACGTGCGGCGCGGACGATAGCCATCCCGGCAAGGCCGTTGCCGAGCGTCGCTTCGGAATCGATTGCGATATCTCCGGTCCCGATGCCGATACGAAACAGGAGTTGTGCCAGCGGGTCCGTCCGGCTGGCGTTGCGGCTGGCGCAGACTGCGAGCAGGCTGACGGCGAACCTCAGGGCCTGGTCCGCGGCTTCAAAATGCAGCAGCGCGCCATCTCCCGTTGCCGCGACGACGCGGTCGGATCGGCTGGTTCCCGCCGAAACCAGCGCCGTATCGATCAGCGCCTGGATACCGGAATTGAGCTGCGCAAGCGCGGCCACGCCCAGCGTCTCCTCGACAAAACGTGCCCTTGAACTGTAGCCCGTTATGTCGGCTAGGACGATTGTTCCTTTTTCGACGTTGATCTTCACGCGTTCTCCCCTTCACGCTCATTGCAGATGGCGGTAGGCATATCGCGATCTCGAACCTGCCCTTGCCTCCGTCAGCCGGCCGAAGGCCTCGCGCTCTATTGGCGCACGGCAGCATTTTGGGAGGGTAGCCGGGTGCTGCCATCATCCGATGCCGCCAACCTGTAGACGAGCACGATCTCGATCCGGCGATTCGCCCGGCGCCGTTCGTCAGTCGCGTTGGCGTTTTCGAGTTGCCTGGTGTTGAAATCCCGTCGCGGATTGCGCGACGTCGGACTGAACTCCCCATAGGTGGTTGCGGAGATGAGGACTCGTGCGGGATCCAACGCACCCTGACGCCCAAGATCCTGGTATACGGCCATAGCCCGGTCGGCGCCCAGATTCAGATTATAGCCGGCTTCGCCCGCCGTGTCGGTATGGCCGCTGATCTGGATTTCCATGAATCCACTTGCCCGTTCGGCCAGAACTCCGCGCAAGCGGGCGATCGCTTGCCGCCCGCGTCCCGACAGCTCATGCTGCCCTAAATCGAACAGGATACTCTCGCCGAAGGAGATCCGTTGCATGGTGGCAAAGTCGCGGATGATGATCGCGCCGCCAACCGCATGGATGATCTGGACGTCGTGGGCAGTCGGGGAGACATTCGCCGGCGCACCAAAGGCGCGTTCGAGGGAGGCCACCAGGGCCTCCTTGTTCGCTTCCACGAAGTGTGGATCAAACTCCCCTCCAAGCGCAGCCACTGTTGTGAGCCGGAGGGCGGTCAGTATCAATAGCAGCAGCGCCAACATGCTAGCCAGAAGATCGGTACCGGGACCAAAGCCCTCGTCGCTCTCGATGTCGCGGTCGATAAGCGCTTCGCGTCTGTTCATACAACCGACTCGCCTTGAATCGCCGCTTGCCGGCGCCCCCCCAATGTCGACCGAGTCGACTGCATCAAAATAACGATTTCGAACTCATCATCTAGAACTAATCGAAATGAACATAGTTGATCGGAAAGACGGTTGGCAGATTGCCGCTCGTTTTGATACCAAGACTGCTACTCATGTCGGGGGCGACAATGAACTTCATTGATCTTGTGCAGGATGGCGACACTCGCCTGATGGGTAGCGAGCTCCGCTATATTATCGGTGGAGAACGCGATCTGAAGGTACGGCCGACGAAGCCCTTCGCGCGCGTTTCACGTCCAGTGACGGTCGTGGTCGGCCGCGTGGCCTCGCCGAAATTCTCCGTCACCGTGATCGATGTTCTCGGCGGCAGAGAACTTGTGGTCAGCATCAGCGGCGCAGTCAGAATCTCGGCTGAGTGGGCGAGTCGCGCCGCCGAGGCGCATGCCCGGTTCGGGAATCTCGAACGGGCCGCGGCGCATTTCGTCCGCAAGGGGATCGATGAACTCGGCAGCGACCACGCGCTGGGCTCGATTCTCGTTTCACAGGATTCGGATGCCCGCAAACTGGTACGGTCCACGTTGTGCCACGCCTTCAAGGAAATTGGCGTCGACTGCCTCGAGCCGAAGCTCGAGTTGTTGTTCAGGGGCAGTAGCGACTCGCGTCAATATGACGAACCGGTCGGACACAGCTTCGGCCCGAGGGATATCCGGGTGCTCGGACAGAGCGAAGCGATCAAAGTCACGGTCAACGTCGTTTTCGAGCTGGACCAGAGCCATATCGTCGCCGCTGCGGCAAGCACGTCAATCGACGACGTCGTCGACGCCACCGAGGCGCTGATCTGGACGGGGCTTGCGGGCCGATTCGACGCCGACGATTTTCGCTCCCGTGCTGCGCTTATCGACGAGGAGCTCAAGCACGAGATCAACGCGAAGATCGGCCCGGCGCACGGCCGGATCGTGCGATATTTGCGCGTCAACAGCGCCCACAGGCCGAACGATCCGCAGGAAATCAATCCGGAATATAATCATCGTATCGATGCGAGCTACACCATTCGAGGCACCAATCGCGGTCTGCCACTGACGCATGAATTCGCCTGGATTTTGCCCACCGACCGGGCGAACCGCGAACTCTATGTTGCGCGTGGGCAGAACGAAGGGCTGAAGAAAGCCATCACGGCCGAGATCGAACAGGCGACGCGTCTCTATCTTCAAGACAAGACCTTTGGCGACGTGTTGTTCGATTTCTACGCGGAACCCGAAGTCACACAGCGCGATCTTGGAGAGGAGATTCTCGAGCGCCTGAAGCCGATTGCGACTTCGTTCGGGGTCGGCATCAAAAGCGGCGTGACCACGACGCTTCGTCCGATCGAAGAGGCCATTCTGTTCCAAGGGGGCGTGTTTCCGATCGAATCGAAAGACTATTCGCTCAAAGAGGGCTGGGAGAAAGTGAAGCTCGGCGCCCTGGTGTCCTTGCGGCTCGATCGCAGAAAGGATCATGATACCAAGAACAAGCTCAAGAACTGGCTCGACGGCGAGGAGGAGGGAATGCTCCTGCTCAAGATCCAGAGCGAAGCCCATACCGTAATGCGGTCCATTCTCCTGGATACCGAAACCAAGACCTTGCTGCAGTCATCGCTTTGCGGCCGCGACGACCACGAGTTGGAGAGCAGGCTCGAGCAGCGGATCTCCGCCGGCGTCAAGGACAAGTTCGGCTTCAGCACCGATGAGAGCGGCGTGCAGATTACCCGGCACGAATGCCCGCTGCTCTCGCTCTCGCGGCAGTTGCTCGGAAAAGGCGGCGTCGTGGAGGTCGTCTGCCAGTCGCCGCTATATGACGTGGACGGCGAGTTTTCCGGCCTGGCAGAACCAGTTACGCGAATACGTATCCCCTTCACGGTGGACGATATCGGCATTGCACGCGCCAGCCGTGGGAGGAATCTCGATCGCGACCGAATGGAATCGGCGCAGGAGGAGTTCTTCCATCGCTATGTGCAGACCATTTCGGCCTATCCCGATGTCGACGCTGTGCTCGAGCGTGTCGTGGAAGTGGTTCGCAATACCGCGACGAGCTTTCTGGGGAAGGTTTACTATGAGGCCCTTCGGCCCGACATCATCGATGAAGCCGGCGTGATGCGGCTGCTTTCGCACGTTCTCCAACGCCGCGTTCTCACCGAGACGGGGTTGTGGATCGGCGCGACTTCGGACGGCATATCGACCCCGGACGGCGTTCCCACTCTCGTCAATCCCAAGCTTGGCGGACTGCGGGACAGCCGGCGTCTACTGGAAAGCAAGCTGACGAAGAAAAAGGAGGAGCGCGCGCTGTACGGCGGCGAGGTCGACGAGGATATCAGCCGCCTCCAGGCCGCCATCGATGAGATCAACAGGGACATCGCCGACGCCCAGGCGCAGCAGCGTTCGGCGGGCGGGAAGCGCCAGGAAATGCTGCTTGCCTATAACGGGATCGTGACGAGCTTCCTGAATGTCCACCAAATTCCGGCGCTGCCGGGGCCCTCCGCCGAGATGGGCAATGAGTGACGCCGAACCCGATGGCGGCAAGCCCACCCCCTCGCGAAAGACGGTACCTCCGGCCCTGAGCGACCTCAGCTACGAGGTCCTGCGCAATACCAGGACTGTTCAGGCACTTCCCGGCGGGCACGACAATGCGCGCGGCAGGCTGCTGGCGCTGCTCGGGGTCTATGTCTTCGGCGCATTGCTCGCGACGCCGCTCGTCCTGTTCCCCAACGTACCCGTCGGGTTCCTGGGCGCCTTCAATCCCGCCTATTGGGTCCGCGCGATCGGAGCGATCCCGGGCTATCTGAAAAATATGAGCGAGGCCGTCCGCCTCATCTCCTGCACCTTCATCCTGCTGCTGCCGATCCTCGGCTATCGGCTGGCGTTGCAGGTGGTCGGGCGCCTTGCTGACGCAAGCAACGCGGCGGGCCGGATCGACACCGTTACGGCGTCCTTCAAGGACGATTCTTCACAGCTGCATGGCATGTTCCGGCACGAACTCTATCGCAAATATGAGCAGTTCGCCTCGGAGCGCCGTCCTGGCGCGGCCGTGGCGGTAGCGGTGATGGACGACAGCCTGCAAATGGCGGCGACGGATCGCTGGGAACGCGTCGGCGCGATCGTCGATTCGCACGTGCCCGCCCTGTTGCGGGGAGTCAACGCGCTTGGCGGTCTCCAGCGCCTGGCGGTCCAGTTGGGAATCCTGTTCACGTTCATCGGCATCATGATCGCCCTGACCACACCCGCGTTTCGAAGTTCGCAGGGTGTGCAGCAGATCGACCTGGGCCCGACGATCCAGGCGCTGCAGGTCGGTTTCGGCTCATCGATAGCGGGTTTGATGGCTTCGGCGACGCTGATCCTGATGGCCGGCTATTGCCGCGAACTGGCGCAGAACGTCCTCACCAGGCTCGAAGCCCTTGCCAATCGCATCCTCAACGTCGCCAAAGCCCTGGATACCGCGCCCAATGTGGTGAACGACCTCAACACGATGCGGAAGGCTACCGCGCGGATGGCCGAGGATGTCGGCGGCATGAAATCGGCCTTCCATGAGACCATGACCGCGTCCATCGGGGCGATGGTCACTCTTCAGGGCGAGCTTCGCACGGTCCGGGAGACGCAAGCGGTCTATCGCGAATTCGCCGACAAAATGCGCAACGACGACTTCTCCCGGGTTGTCCGGGACGGGGTTTCAAACGGTGTCGTTCGCCTCAACAGTAAGGTCGAGCAAGCGATCGACGCCTCGCTACGCCTCTCGGCCGTCGCCGAGCAACTCGCCAAGCTGGAAGCGGACCGAATAGCAAGCTATGCGGATGTTCAGCGGGAGTTGCGGCGGCTCCGCCGCATGATCGTCGAACGCCCTCCTGCGGCCGCCTCTTTCCGCGATGCGATCAGCCAGGCGTTGCATATGTTCTGGGCGCGCGTTTTCGGTCGGGGAACAGCGATCAAAACCGGCGGCGAACCAATATCGCCGCCCCCGAATCGGGGTCCACACTCTCCGCCGGCGGATTCATTGCCCGCGTCAGAGGATCAGGCGCCCCGGCCGAGCTCGAAGGACAGTGCGGAATCCCCGCCCGCGGCGCCTCCATCACCGGCACGCGGACAGCACAGCCGTAAGAAAGGATCGTAGAAGCCGCCGGCGTCGCATCACGCCCGCGACCAATGGGCCCCGGCGCCGCGGCTCGATGCCATCGACTCCGCGAAGCCAAATATCCTGGACATGCTCGGCAGTCTCGATCGCGCGTTCGGCGCGGCTGACGAACCGCTCGCGATCCTCGCGCTCGACGGCATTGCGAAGATATTCGCCGGAAATGGTGCAGCTCAGCGTCCCGTCATCGCCTTTCTTCGCGCAGGCCATTGCCGCAGTGATGACCGGAGCGGCGTCGTCGAGGCGGCTGCGGATTGCGACAAGCCGCTGCATGGGCGCGAGCCATTCGTCCGTCCATTCGTCGCGCACCCAATAAAAGGCCTCCGAATAGGTGCCGATATCCATTTCGGTAGGATCGAAATCCTCCAGGATGACGCCGCCGAGCCAGTTCGTGTAAGCCAACTCGCCCGCTTCGAATTCACCGAGTGCGGTACCCACGATCGCGGCCAAGATAGCGCTGGTGTGGCGGAAGCATGCCTCGCCCGCGGCGAGTGCCCTGCGTATTTCCGAGGGCGCATCCAGCAAGGTGCGCAAGGGCCGGTGAAACGCGCAAAGCGCTTCAAGCGAGTCGTGCGACGTCTCTCCAAGTATTGCGGCACCATACATCTCGTTTGTCATCGTGGATTCGGCAAACGGTTTCTTCCGTCCGGAGAAAGCCACGAGCGATCGCAGAACCGCGTCGCTCGGTTCGGGTTCGGCATCCGCGAGGAGGCGCGCCTCGTCCAAAGCCATTCGGGCGACCAGGCCCCGGCGCAGGAGTCGCTCCGCAACGCCCTGCAACCGATTGCCCCCGGGTTTATTCGAGATCGCGGTGCAAACCTTGATGATTTCGTCGATAGCCTCGACGGCGGATATCCCCTGAGCAAGGCCGAAGTTCGATCCGGCCATGGATATGGTCAGCCATTCCACGAGCCGATCAGCCTCGCTCAACGCCTCGATCGTGTCGCGCAGACTTTCGCTCGACGACCCCGATCCGAGCGCTGCGAGGCCGCCTTGAGCACGCAGCCATGTCTGCGCACCGACGGTGAAGGCGTTTGAAACGGGCTGTTTGAGGAGCGCGGTGCCGATCTCCTGCAATGCGGTCGCCAGGCTGGCTCCGGATTCCCGTACGAGGCCGGTCGCGCCGGCCGTCAATAACGCCGAAGCCCGCTCGCTCACGGCATTGGCGCGTTTGCGCCTCTCTGGTGACGCAAGGTCGCTCTCGGCCCGGGCGGAAGCGCCGAGCCAGCGGACAAAGGCCGCTGCATCGTTGTTGATATCGCCATCGCCAGCGCGCGCGATATGCTCGGCGACGGCCGTAGACAGCATAGCCGCCGTGCCCGTGCCGACGCTCCCTGCCGAGAGTTCGGCCGCCAATTGTTCAAATGCCATTTCGAGGAACAGCGCTGCATTGCTTTGCAGCCTGAGACGGACAGCCGCCGGATATCCCCCTCTCTTCTCGAACCGCGCGACGGTCTTCAGGCGTCCCGTCGGCAGCCGTACGCGCGTTCGTCGAAGCCCCGCGTCGATCATGGTGCGGTCGTCGAACACACGCCGATCTTCCACGTCCGCAATCGACGGGGCCTCGAGAATATCCCTCGCAAGGGTCGAGAAGTCGGATATGGGCAGATCGGGGAAATGCGAGGCCACGAACAACGCGGCAACAATGTCATAGCCGCTCGCGGCGATCGCTTCCTCGAGGCGCGTTCGCGCCATGGCGTGGAGCTCTTGCTCGGCACCCGTTTGCAGTTGCGCGACTTCCTCGAGAAACGCGTCGCCTAGATCCTCCTCCTGCAGTGCGTCGGAGAGCCGTTTGAACAACACGGGATCATGCCGGGCATTGGCGAATATCGCGGCGTGGCTGTCATCGGCGACAAAGCCCTTCGCGGCAAAAAGGGCCTCGAGCAAGTGCTCGACCGGGGCTACGCGGCGCTCCGCTGCGGTCAGCGCCGCGCTGCAGCGAATGGCGGTCTCGTCGAGGGCGAGCAGCAGGATCCGCATTCGATGGCGACTCAGGAAGGCGTCGAGTTGGGCTGCATCGTTTTGTGTCGTCAGCCAAAGACCATGTACGGCGCCGCGATCCTGCGGATTGATGACCAGCAGAATTTCGGAATCCGAGTGGGTCCGCCAACCCTCGATATTCTCCGCCAGAACAGTAAGCAGCCGGCGATTATCGTCACGGAGGATCTCGTCGCTCTCGCTCGCCTGGCTTGTCAGAAGCGATACATAGGCTTTCCTCGGAACGGGAAGGGCGTCGGCCCAGGCCAGTGCGAGGCGGATGTCAGGCGCTTCGACAATCAGGATTCGCGACGTGGGAGCGGGCACCTCGCGAACGGTAACGCGAGGAGACGCCTTCTCGCGTGCTTCGTCCAATCCGATCAGCTTCAGCGGCGGCACGATTTCGCCTGGTTGCGCGAGTGTTGTCTTGTCGGTGTCGGATCGCTCCTCCGCGCTGACCTTTGTCGGGTCGCTTCCGCCGTCGGCCACGCTTGTTGCCGCCGCAGGCGCGATGCCAGGCATCGCGGTGCCGGTCGCAGCCGTAGAGGATGGCGCCGGTGCTTCCGGTGCCGGTTGTGCGGGAGGCGCGGAATCGGTGGCGGCAGTTTCCGACAGGCCGGGCGCTGCGCCGTTTTCGGCCGCGCTCACGCTTTCCGGTTGGGGGAGGGGCGCTTGCGTCGGACTGATCGTCACAGCGGAAATGGCAGGGCACAGGCGCTCTCCAAACGCCCCGGGAGCCGCCGTAAAGTTGAATGGGGACTGCGATCGATATGCACGCGGGCCCTCATCGGCCTGCGTCGGCTCGGTGGCCGCTGACTTGCCATCCTCGTCATTGCCCATTGTCGCCCCTCCAACGGATAAGCGGGTGTTTCAGGAACTAACCGCGATAAAAAAGCACGGCCAAAGCCGTGGGCTCACTGGTTGGTGATGCATTCGCCGCGCAGGCGATCAGCCGGTCGCGATCCTGCGCCCAATATCGTTCCGTCGGTGAAAGCGCGAACCCGAAGGGATTCGGCGCACCCTGCGAGCACAATCCCTCCGGATCGACAATTCGGGCAATTTCGGCCGGAGTAGGCCAGCGCCAGCTGTCATGGAAGCAACCCTCCAGCGATCGAGCGGTCGCAAGGTCGACGGCTTTTCCGTCGAACCGCGCCTTTGTGGTTGCGAGCGGGGGCTCGGCCAGCTTCCCGTCGTCAATCGGCACGAACAGCCTGTACTCGATGAGCTGTTCTCCCAGCATTGCGCGCCCGAACACCGCACCCGAGGGTCCGATGAATTTCCCTGCCATCTCGGATTGCCTGGCGGAAAGCTCCGCAGCGCGTCGCTTTACCGTGTCGTCGAGAGTCCCGTCCGTCAGGATCTCGGCAAGCACGGCTTTGAGGTCGGGCAGGCGTCCCTCCCCTTCCGCCCAGAGTTCGATCGCGCGCAGATCGGCTTCGATGGAGCCGAGATTGGGCCGTTGCTGCGGGGGGATGCCGAGCAACATAACGATCTGCGGCACCAGCGCAGGACGCTTGATCTTCGTTGCGAGCGTATAGATGTCGCGGACAAGGGCGGCCCTGTCTTCGCCCGGCGGCGCTCTGGATCCTTCATGCCCGAAGTGACCGTGCAAGCGCTCCGATCGGATGGGATGAGCTGGCGATTGAGCGCCCCTCGCGTGCCGGACTTCATGTCCGGATGCCGCCAGGAACCGTTGGGCCGTCGCAATCCAGGTGCAGCCCTCGCCTTGGACCAACTCGGCCCTGAGCTTGCGAGCCTTGGTCTTTGCGGCCGGGACATCCTTGGCGATCTCGATGATCACGTCCGCGACGGCCTTGATGTCGCTCTCGCGTGCGGGGCCGCCTTTGATATCGACGCCGTTGACGAGGCTGGGACCGGTGCCGGGCAGGACCGTTTCGATCGTGCGGTAGAGTCCTGATGATTTGCCGAGGATCAGCGGCACCTCGCAGCCGATCGCCTCCCAGCCGACGAGCCCGAACCCCTCACGCAGCGACGGCATGATCGACAGATTTGAGCGCGACAGTTCGCGCTGTACGCTATTTCTATCGGTGGTGAAGCCGCGCGGCACGCAATTCACATATTGGCCCGCTCGCTCATTGAGAAGCTTCTCGAATTTGCCTTCGTCGAGCTTCTCGGCTCCGACGCCGAAGATCATGACCGAAGGCCGCTCAAGAGCCTTGATCAGGCCATGGCTCTGCCGGATCGCCTCCCCCAGGGCTTCGGCGGCCAGTTCTCCCTGCTTGACGGGTTCGGCAGCGGCATCGAAACGCCCCGAAACGAGGATTTCGAGGAACGTGGACCCACTGTTGTTGCTGGCATGGGGTTCTGGGAAGCCGGGGATGAGCGTCGTTACCGATTTTCCGGCCAGGCGTCGTCCAAACTCGGCAAGGTCGCTGCCCACGCCGAACAGCGTTGTATCTTCGGTGCCGAACAGCCTCTCCTGGTCGTCATGTAGCTCCGCGGTCCGCTGGCCAGCGCCACCTGCGATGTTCTTATATGAGTGATAGGCCATATGAAGGATCAGCGCGAGCTGGCCGCCCATCCGCCGCTGAGCCGCCATTGCGGCCCATCCGGTAGTCACATCATGGCCGACCCAGATATCGATCTTGCAGTCGGGACTGTAGCGCGCAAGCCAGTCGCCAACCATGTGGCCGGCGTCCTGGCGCATGGAACCGTCGGTATCGGGCTTCGTCGCAATCAATTCGATGCCATGGCTGTCGGCGTCAGCCTGCGCCACCTTGTCGATCGCCTCGACCACACAGAATATTCGCGCGCCCTTCGGGCACGTCTGCGCCAACCCGGTTGCGAATCCGTGATTGAATGCATTTATCCCTCCGTGCTCGGAACCCCAACCCGTCGCGAAAAGAACAATATTCATGTAAAACCCACTGTCGTTCACCCGGCAGTCTGATGAATTCAATCAATTCGTTCAAGTAGGCTCGCAAACCGGGTGGGAATAGAAGGGCGATTCCAGGTTCGTTTACATCGACATTGGTGGCATTTCAGCGAATCGACACGTTAGCGGTGGAGGGCCGCCGACTCCGGCGCTCGATCCCGATCCCTGTCAAATCGCAATGATTTTCGCGTTTTAGTAGGCTTTTAGGCGAGCCGGCAGCCGAGGCGATTGATCACGTCATCCATGTCCACGCAGAACAGGAATCGCGCCGTTTGTCCGACTACCATGCCCAGAAGTTCGCGGTGCTCGGTGAAGACCGGCGAACCAGGGATAATCTCCGACTCCTCTTCGTCCAGCGCGATTCTGAAGCCATCGGTCTTGATCAGTTCGTCCGCGCAATTTCGTACGATTTCCTGCACGTTCGGGTGATGTATCTTGCCGATCCTTCGTGTGTTGAGGATCGCGATGCGGCTTCCATAATAATAGTGCTTCAGTGAGGATTTGCTTTCCCGGATGCGCATGCCGGCCAGCTCACTGGTTGCGGCGACGTCCTGCCGCAGCTCGATGGCCAGTATGTCGCGCAGGCAATTGTAGCGGCTGTCGTTACCCTGCTGCTGCTGCCGCGCGAATCGCTCGCGATTGATACTGCCGATGATCCGCGACATGTGATCGTCCGGAGGGGCGGCAGCGGCGACCATGGTCGCCGTATCGTGGAAAGGATGAAGCGCCGTCAGCGCGAAGCGCCGTCCTTTCTGCGTGGCGACGACCGCGGCCACGGCGGCCACGGCGCTCGCGCTCCCCTGAATCGGATCGAGGATGCCGTGGCCCATCGCGAGAACCGGACTCCGATCGGTCGGCGCCGGCAGCGGATCGCATGGCGACGCCGGAGACGGTTTGGCGCCATGGGAGCGATATACGACCGTATAGCCGAAATATTCGGTCGGCCAATGGTCCCGGGACTGGTCGAACTCCGGCGGATGGACGACGGCCAGCTTTCCCGGCGGACATTGTTCCGGAAACGCGAACGTCGCATCCTTTACCCTGCGCTGGAAATATCCCGCGAGCTTGGCGCGGAAAAGATCGGTCGCGCTGCCCCGACCCACTGGCCCGATTTCATAGCTATCCGGGCCAAAATCATCGGTATGGTTGGGATTCAGGAGTATGAGCCTGCCAGCGTTGCTTTTCTTGAATGCAACAAGCTTCCTGCCGAAGGTATCGCGCGTCAACTTGCAATATTCGCGTCTTGGTCCAAGCCTTTCGAAGATCCGGTCATAGGGCCCCAATGGCTTCGGATCGCCTTTCCTGCTGGTTTTGGCCGAAATGGTATAGGTTTGGGAAGTGCGATCGAAACTAACACCCTCTGCCCGGCCTTTATGGAACTCGATCAGCCCGGCCTTCTTCTTCAGGAAGGCGAGAAGGACTTTGTGTGCGGGTGAAGCACGCGGAGAATAAGGATCGCGTGGAGAGATGAGCGTGACCTGGACATCGTTGCGCAGGTTACGGAGCAGCAGCTTTCTGCCACTGTCGCTGAACGCGAGCTGATCCTCATAGGCTGCGGCGAGTCGCTGGCAGTCAGCGTCGGTCGGCCGATCCACCTGTTTGGCAACCGTTTCGGCATATTTGATGGTCGCCTTCGCTTCGGCGAGATCTTCGAATATCTCTCCTTCCTGGTCGAGCTGCTGGTATATCTGCTCCAGCTGCGCTTCGCCCCAGGTGCACCGGAAGACCTCGAGTAGCGCTCCGTCTCCGTCGCCGATGATCGCCACCTTGGCCTTGTTGAGTGCGGTGCCGAATGGCGCAGGCGAAGTGTCTTCCCAATAGGAGAAGCTGTCACAGCCCGAGATCTTTTGTTCCCGTCCGAAGCCGGTGCACAGGATCACGGCGTTGCACCGATAGTCGTCGCGCATCTTTTCCTTGGTCAGGTAGCGCACGATTTCTCCCCGATTGCCCTCGGTGATTTCGGTGACCTGGCAGCCCATGCGAGCCAACACGCCCGGGGCCCCGAACAGGCCGAAATATTGCCCGAATTCGAACCGCATCGCTTCGACGATCTCGTCGATGCACCCGGCGTGCCAGTTGAGGAATGGAAGGTCGCTATAAGGGCGCATCGGGGTTTGCGGCCAGGTCGTGGAATTGGGATGCACGAACCGCTGGGTACTGTTGCCCTGGAGAGGCAATAGATGATCGGCTGCCTCGAATAGTTGAACTTCGACATTGCGCTGTACCAAGGCGGCGGCACAAGCGAGCCCGGCGGCGCCCGCTCCGATCACCGCCACCTTGTCGCCTGCGCGCAGATGCTGTTCGATGAAGAGGTCATGGACAAGCCGGATCGCGCGGCGTTGTTGAGTGTGAATGCTTATTCGCCAGGCAAAACCTCCGACGAGGTAAATCTTGCGGGCCGGGTCAGGTTGGCAAAAATCGATAAAGTCCGACATCACATGCCCCCATGTCGATCAACTTGAAGTGATCATTCCGATATTTTCCGGCGGGTCAACAATAGGATGCGTTTGGCGGAAATTTTGTCAGCAACAACTTGCCGCCTGGGTGCGGACGGCGCTCAGCTATGGACGATGGCTCGAACGATCGTTTCCTCACCGCACGCCACGCCGGGAAACACCGTCATACGAACCGCGCAACGCGGCCCGGACGTGCGCCGGGACACGTCGTTGTGGCAATCATCGGAAAGCGGCTCGCCATATTGGGGTTCGATCAGCTGTGCGGAAGATCCGAGCATATCGGTGGCGAAGGTCAGCAACGCCGCGCCGGGAAACGGATCGGCACGTTCCGCCAATAGCCTGAACGTGGCGCGGACGAAGGTGTCGGGGCGATCGGAGAGGCTGATCGGGAGAGCGGCGGCGTTGAGGAGGATGTGTTCGCGCAGGCCCGCATCGAGCGGAACGTCGCTCAATGCGCACAGGCGGCCCCAGGCGCGGTCGAAACGCGATCGCCCGTCGAGAACCTCGGGTGCGGGCGGGGTCGAGACCTCCGGGCAGGCCCGCACCGCGACGGGCGTGTCCGCGAGCGGGATATCATATCCCACGGGTGCAGCGGCGATAGATACCGGCCGACTCTTTCCCGGGGCAGTTGCCGCCACCAGCCGGGCGAAGAGCGATTCAAAGGTGTCACTGCGCGATGACGCCGAATCCACTCGGGGAATTTCCTGATCTCGGCTGTGGGTTTCCATGCGTGCTCCGGCGTCGCCATAGCCTTGGCATGATCAGGGTGAACAGCGGCCTAAGGTCATGAGGAAATGTTCGCGCGAATGATTCGATCGTCGGTCGCGAGGCCGGGGGAGATCAGCTTGCGTACGCGAAAGCGCGGTCCGCTGGTGCGTGTCGAGCGATCGTTCATCAGGTCGTTGTCCAGCGTTTCATCGACGGCAGGCATGATCAGCCTGGCATCGCGCATCGCGCTTTGGTCGAGCAGTTCGTCGAGCGCGTCCCGATGTGCGTCCCAATCGATCGGCCCATAATCGGAAGAGGAAGCGACGTTGCGGCTGATCGCTTCGAAGACACCGTACAGCAGCGCCCGAGGATCACGGAACAGACCGATGTCGCCGATTTGCACGCGCCAGTTTTCTGTGGGTACGATATGGCTGAGCAGGCGCACGGCATTCTCGTGCAACTGTGTGAGCGGAACCGGTTCACGCCTGGCCTCGAGTCGTTGTTGGTCGCGGTAATAGAGCAGGGGCGGGGGCGGTAGAGGCCTCTCCAAAGCGGTGGGGGCCATGATGGACGCGTCACTCTCGCCCTCGATCGGCCCGAGGAGCGTATTGTAGGATGGCGGGCCGCCACGTCCTCCTTCCAGGTCCAGCTGATCGGCTCGCGGCAATTCGATCTTAGCGGGTGCCGAATTCGTGATTCCCGCGATGTCAGGCTCACCTTCGTCAGTCGGCGGTGCCTTGACGGATTCGCCTTCCGTGCCGGACTCGCCCTGCGAGAGAGGTCGATCACTCGATTCATCCTCGTCCGACCCTGCTTCGCTTGACTTACGCCCGGCCTGTGCCAGCAGGCCCTCGACCATTCGCACCAGCTTGTCGATCTGCCTGCCCTGCAATGCGATCAGAGCCTTGGCACCTGCCGCAATTTCCGCGTTGCGTCCTATCTGTCTGATGTCGGCGATCTTCGCGCTCGCCTCGTTTCGAAGATGCTCAAAAAGCTCATCGGCGAACGTCTGGGCATCTATTCCCGTGGGCGTGGGCGTGGGCGTGGACGGTGGCGGTGGCGGAAGAGAGGCGTCGGTCCGTCCCTCGTCCTGGGGGAGGCGCTTGGGAGCGGCCCATTTTTGAAAGAGGACAGTGGCTACCATGCCTGCCACGAATGCGAATGGGAGCCACCAGGCGCTGTAACCGGGCGATCGATCGGGATCGCTCACCTTGGCGCCCCACTTGGAGCGCGCGTCGCCGGCAGCCTGCTCCGCGCTGCTCAAGATAGCGCGCGCACCCGCGGCGGTGGCCCGAGAATCGCCTCTCTGCAACCATCCGCTGAAAGTCGCGATATCGGTGTCGACGCCCTTGATGAAGAGGTCTGCCGCAGCGTCGGCGCCCACCTGCTTCAGATCGAGCTTCGCCTGATCCGTTGCCTCCCGCGCGCGCCCGATCATCTCCCATTGCTGCGAAGCGGCCGCTGCGCTCCCGGACGAGCCCGCCGCCGCTACCAGCAGCCCGATAAGCAACAAGCTCCAGCGTCGCGCGATCATCCTTCGCCTTCCCGCCTATCCGATTTCGCGTCACCCCCGACCACCACAAACGCCTGCGTGTCGCAATCGTAGCGCAGCACAGTATCGCCGTGCGCGGCTCTTGCCGCTCCGACATTGTTGACGGCAGGGATCTCCTTGCTCAATTTGAGTTTCGCATCATGCTTCGGCCTGTCCTTGCCGATATGGTTCGTAACGAAGATCGTATTGAGCGGATCGAAGTCGGCGGGCAACTCATTGATCGTCACCTCCCAGAAACGCTCGCACTTCCTGCGCATCTGCTGATGGGGAACGGTTCCTTCGAGCGCATTGATCCCGTAGACGAAATGCCCGCTGTCCCAGCCTGGGAAATCGAGCACATCCTGCTCGTCCTTCGACGCCATGAGCGTGGCGCCGCCCCAGCTCGTGATCGATTTGGCCCCGTTGTCCAGGATTCGATCGACGAGATCCGGACTGATACCGAACTGCCTCGCATGCCAGGTAATGAGGGCATCGACGAGCGGAAACAGGCTGCCCCTTCCGGTGATCACCACTCGAACGCGGCGGTCTTGCGCCGCATTCCCCCAATGATCTTTGAAGGTATTGAAGTGGTGTTTGACCTTTTCGCTGAACGTATCGAAGAAATGCAGTGCGATGCGCAGTCTGAACTGATCAAAGTCGCCGGCTTCCGCTTTCGCGGCCCACCCCAGTTTGCGCATCATTTCGATAATTCTGGCATCTTCTCGCGAAGCGATTCCGCGCATGTCACCCAGGAATTGGCTGAGTATGCCGGCAGCTTCCGTGTGATTGGGCGACTTCCTTTCCGGGTGCAGGTCCGATTTGGGCATGGCCCATCGGTAGAGTTCCTGCTTCCCTGCGTCGGTGAGCATCGCGATCTTCGATAGCATCGTCGCCGACGGAGACCGAAGGGCTTCGAACGGCCCTTCGGGAAATCGCTTGAGCGCCTCGGCGAGCTTTCTGCGTGCGATCAGAGCGGCGGGATCGTCGATCGCGTCGTCCTTGAACAGATCCGGCAGCAACTCCTTGAAGCTGCCGATGACCAGGTCGCGAAAGCCCTCGCCGGCGAACTGCGAGTCGGTGAAGCATTCGAGGTCGCGGATCCGAATGCGGCCCTTATCGTAGGTTACCTCGAGCAGCGAGATGTCCGCACTGCCGCCGCCGACGTCGAAGGTGCAGAGATAATGCTCGGAGGCATTCAGGGCCTGTATGTCGAAGAACGATTTCGAGGCCTTCTCCCCGTCCTCGTAGAATCTTTCCATCAGGCGGCCGCTCTTGGGCCGCCCCCATCCTTCGTCAAACGGCACCGTGAAGAACAGCGGCGGCCAGCTTTCGGAGATCAGGACGCTTTGGCTGGACCGAAACCTCGCATCGACGGTCATGCCCGCATCGCGGGCAGCGAGGACCAGCAGTCCCTCGGCGCCCAAGCCGAATTTGGCAGGGCGCGTCATCACCACCTCATCTACTGTCGCGGCAACTGCGGGATGTTCTTCGATCAACGTCTTGATGTGATCGAGATACCCGCGCACCAGCTGGTAGATCGATTCGGGATTGTCGTCCGGCAAGCCGTCGCTCTGCGGTTCCGGGTTCTGTGTCTCGGTGCCTTTCGGTGGCTCTGCGGTAGGCTGCTTCCTGCCCAGCTTCCATTTCAGCCGGTCATAATAGGCCCGGTGGGTCAGGCTCGCGCCCTGCTTTTCGACATCCGCTCCGAAATAGACGACGCGCTGGCCATCGGCGCGGTTGCCTGCAACCGCGATTGTCGGCGTGAAGTAATTATCGCCGATCCCTCGTGATCCTGGAATGATCGGCCCCAGCTCGATCGGTGTGGGTATCTCCCCTTCCTCGGGATCGAGGAAATAGCTCTCATTGTCGTCCGACATGACCGCGGCGGCGGTGGCGGTCGTTCCAAAGTCGATGCAGACGATTCCGCTATAGCGCTGCTGCTCGCGAACCTCGAGCGTCGCCTCGCATCTGTCATTCCGGGGAAACGCGGTTCCATCGATGGAATCGACATAATGGACGACGAATTCGATGTGGTAGATTCCGCGCGGGATATCCTTGTCTTCACCGCGGACCAGCGAAGGCCGCAGTTCGTGGACCAGTTCCGCGAGCCCGGGGACAGTCACGCCCTCGAATTCCGGGAGCGTGCCGGTCGCGATCGCCCCGGTATTGTTCGAGAGCTTCCACGCGATCTGCTGGATACGCGCGGGGGATCCACTGACATTATGCAGGATCGCGCCGACGCGCGCCTTGCGTCCGGTCAGCGCGCGGACGACACGGTCGTTGACGCAATGAATTTCAAGCTTCGCGGGCGTCAGCCGCTCGACGTCGAGGGAGAGCGTGCAGGGCGCTCGGACACCCCGGAATTCGCAGGTCAATATCCCATGCGCAGGCCCCTGCAAGCGTTCGAGCGCCTCCCATTGTCCGTCGTCGGGTGCGAAGGCCATCCTCACCGTCGCTCCGGACTGCGTGATCGTTTGCGCCTCGAGCGTGACATATCCATCAATGGCGAGCGTCGCGCGCTCCATCCGCGAGGAATCGGGTACAATCGATATCGACAGTTCGAAGTTGGTCCGTTCAGGCGGTACCTTGGCGGGATCCTGCGAGATCGGGGCGATCACCGGAATGGAATAGTCGTAATTGCCCGTCGCTACCGGTGTAGCGCCGTCCGGGTGGTCGACATGGCCCAACATGACCATAAGGTCGAATGGCGTGGTTACTGGTGCCCCCTTGAGGGGAAGCTGGACCTGGCCCTCGCGTCGTGCCGGATCCACAGGAAGCATCAGTTCCATGGGATCTTCCTGCCGATCGGTGCAATCGACGTTCAGCGTGAAGTCCTTGAGGTCCGCTGCATCGAAGTCGCCGACTGCCGTGCACTCGAGCGTCACATGCCGTGTCATCGCGTCCTTCGCGGCGGATTCGCCTGCGCTTGGCGTGAGCTTGAACTTCACCGGGGGCAGGGCTTCGCCACATTCCCCGCAGAACCACTCGCCCGGCTGCGTCCGCCAGCGCGAACATCTCCAGCCGCCGTCGCGGCGCCGGGGAGCACAGGAGCGGGCGCCGACCAGCTTTTCCGAATCCATGTCAGGCTGCCTTCACGAGCTTGGTCACCTGCAGGAAGGGATGCTGTGATCTCCCTTGGATGCGGTGCGCCCATTTATCGAAGCTCGCTCCGGCGTCCCGCGCGTCCTGAGTGATGCCGGTGCCATATTTCTCCCGCATGTCCCGGAGGACGCTTTCCGCCGCAGTGGTCCATTCGCTGGCGGCGATCGGGGGATTCTCCTTCATCTCCTCGATGGCAAAATAGATCCGGCCCAGATCATCGTAGATCAGGTTCTGGTTGTAGTGTCGGTCGATCTCCCGGATCAGCGAGCTGCAAAGCGGGGAATCGGCGCGCGACAGGCGCTGGATCGCCGTCTTGTATCGCCCGAGCGAGCGCGAAGCCGGGCGACTAGTGGTGCCCGAGCGCTCGAGGAATTGCCATCCGTCGGCTTCGCTCGATTCCGGGCAGATGACCCCGGAGACGAGTCCTCGGATGAACGCACGGATCGCGCGGCGGCGTAACCGCATCTCCTCGCTCGAAAAGGGAATGAGATCGACGAACTTCTCTAGGTCGAGCTCGACATGAACGACTCTCGTGGCCGGGTCGGGTGCCGCGAGATATCCCAGATAGGCCTTTCGATAGAGATCGAGGTGGCGCACGGCGAACAGCGGAAGCCCTGCGATCTCGCTCTCGAAATAGACGGTATCCAGTGGGCCCGAAACCTCCTCGCACTCGCCCACCCGTTCGAGCAGCGTCCGACGGGCACCTTCGGCCGCCCGGTTGGAACACGCGACATAGCGTGCTGCGCGAACATGGCGGAAGGCCTCGCTGCCGCCCGCATTGTGCTCGAAAGGCGGAAGCCACGGTTCGCCGCGCCGCATGACACGGTCCAGTTCGGCTTCGTACTGGCCGCGCATCTCGTTGCGGCGGAACCTGTGATCGAAGTGCTTGAGTGCGTCTTCCATCCTCTTGGGAAGATAGGAAAGTTCACGACTGGCGAACCCCAGCATTTCGCTGAAGCTCTCCTCAATACCGGTTGCATGGGCGCGATCACGCAGGAACCAGGGTGAGGTGAAACCGCTCTTGCTCAACGAGACGTAGAGCCGTTCCTCTATTGCCTGAAGATGGTGTTCAGTGATCGGCTCGTCGGTCGGGCTGCGGTAGATCGCGTCGAGTTCCGCGTCGGCATTCGTTGCGCCGCCCTCGTCCCCGGTCACGGGCACGCGGCAGTTGAGCGCCGAACTGGGCTGATTGCGGAATGCGAAGATCCGTTCTTCGGCGCGCCTGCCGAGGTTCTCGAGCGCTTCGCGAACGTCCTGCAGTGCGCGTAGCATGCCGGTGTCCATCACACGCTCCAGGCCATCTTCCCCGCGCATGCGGCGGCCCGTTCCGATATGCTGACTCACCTCGCCCGCGACCCGCGCCGTCACGACAAGCACTTGCCGGCGGAACTCCGACATGGCCCGCTCGCGCATCTTCGCGAATGCAGCCTCGAACAGCTTACGCCGGTCGAACCCACGATGATCGCCCGCCCAGGTCAAAAGCGTCTCGAGCTCCTGCTGGAGCCGGTTGCCGATCAGTTCCTCGCGACTGGCCTTATCCTCCGCTTCGGTGGTGAGCTGAGCGAGATCCTTGAGCACCAGGCGCAGCACATCGCTCGCAAACTCGATGCGCTCGCCCGGCGTCGCGAGCGCGCGTGCTATGAAGGCATCCAGCGCAGCGACCATTTCATCGCGCGTCCCGACCGCGTTTTCCGATCCGATGCGGAGGCTGATCTCACCGCGTTTCGCGGTCGACGCGTTGGTGCTGTCGAGGAGCTTCTGCATGATCTCGAGCTCGAACCAGTCGCGCGCGGCAATTTCGGCCCGATCGTCAAACCCAGCCAGCCGCAGCTTTTCGAATTCATCCTGGATCAATCGCTGAAACCTGCGCGCCAGCGGATCTTTTCCTCCGTCGAGCGATAGACGGCGGACGATCGCCTGGGTGAAGCCGTTTACCTCGGGGTTGCGCGGAAGATGGAGTTGGGGGTTCAGCTGCGCCATCACGTCGCGCCGCGTATCGCTGAGAGTGCGGCCCTGGAGGAGGAGTCGCGTCAAATCCCGAACCAGCCTTGCATAGGCCTGGCCCGCAAGATTCGCCGTCGGGATATAGATCTTCGAAAGGCCGAACGAGGAGTGCCGTCTCGAGAAAAGGAGAATGACCTCGTCGTCGAACGGATTGCCTCCTTGTGCCGGACCTTCACCTTCAGAGTGCCGGATCCGGACCTGCGCCAGCGGAACCAGATCCCGCGAATCATTCGAACGATTGCTCCGGATCGGTGCCGCGAGTTCGGGCACGGCCGATCCATATTGCAGAAAGAGCCATTCCGCGATCATCTGGCAGAGCACCATCCGCTCGCCATGCACTTGTCCCCCGCCGCCGCGAGGCTCGTTGTCGATCAGCCAGCTGTTTACGAAGACCGGTCCGACTTCCGTGATCTGTTGCCGGTAGAGTTCAGGCGTCCATTGAACGCTGAACTGCATCTGGTTGCGGGCGTCGCCCTCCTGGCTTCGCTGGTAGTTGTAGGTCTCCAGCTCCATCAATGCCGCATAGGCATTGGCGAAGACGCGATGCTCGCTCGCGTCGGAGACATGCTGTGGCACAGCGCTCGAAAAGGCGGTCGGCAGGAGAATGATCGAACGCGCTTCCCCGCCGCCATAACGTCGTGCCGTCTGACGCGCCAGGAACGCGGTGTCGAGGAACATGCCGGCGCCCGTGCCGCCGGCGACCGAGAAGATCAGCCATGTTTCCACGCCCGAGGAATCGGGGTCGACGCGGATGCCATATTCCTCGAGCGAGCGGTCCCACGACGTGCGGTCGGTCACCGTTCGATAGGCGCGATCGAGCCGTTCCTTGATCTTCGGATAATGGTGAAAGAAGGCGAGGCGGCCAAAGGCGCGGATCTGGCCCGCTCCGTCGACTATATCGCCATGCGTATCGAGCGATCGATCGAGCCAATTGTCGATATGAGGATACTGGTCGCGATTGTCCCGATAGTTTCGCAGCGCCTGGTTCAGAGGCGTGACGACGAGATCGTCATCGAAATCGACCTCGCTCGCGAATTCGTCATAGTCTGATCCGTCGAGGTGCCGTCTGCGGCCGTCGGTATCGATCACCACCTGTGCAATATGAGGCAGGGTCTTGACGCCGTGACGCTCGAAGAATTGTCGCCGCAGATTGAGAAGCACCTCTTTCCCGGTTCCTCCGAGCCCGATTAGGACGGCAGGCCGTTCGATCTTGATTTCGCTGGGCATCTTCCCCCCTCGGGCCTATTGGCTGGTATACAGCGCGCGCATCAGAAGATTCCCGCCCGCCAGACTGCCACGAGCACCAGGACCCCGGCCAGGATCGCGGCGATCAGCTGTTGATATCCATGCCGTACCGCGATCCCGAGGCCGAAGATTGCCAGCAGCAAAATCCAGCCCTTCGGCAGCGCAGGCGCTACGAGCAGCAATGCGGCGAAACTCGTGATTGCAAGGCCCAGCGCCCTGAGCTTGACGCGGCTGGGGGGCTGCATCTCTTTCAACGATGGCAGCAGCCTTGATTGATAGTAGGACAGCCAGATCCCTAGCGCTGCGATCAGCGCGACGACGATCGCGACATAATCGAACGCTGTGAGATAACCAGGTACAAACAGCCGATCCGCGAGGCTCGGCTCCCGCAAGGCGGTGGAAAACGCATCAGCCGGTGTCGCGGCGAGCATCGTTCCGAAATCAAGTGTCGCGAGACGGGACATGCTAATATGATTCATCGACGACCTGCCTCCCGAGATTGCCCTTCGACGTGCGCGCGCGAACAACGAATGTGACGGGCTCACTTGCTTCGAATACGGTGTCGAAGTCGTCCTCATCCACGCGCGAGGAACGGGTGCCGCCGCGTCTTCGTGGTGGCGCGCCGAGCTCGAGCACGACGCTGCCGCCGCTGGTTGGGAGAACGCGCCCCCGCGAAATCCTGGCTTGGGAGCCGACGCGGATCAGCAGGCCGAGATAGGTGAGCGTAATCCGCGCCGGCGCCGAGCCGATGGTGCGGCTTGTGAACAGCGGCAGCCGGACTTGAGTCACGCTGCCGTCGTCGAGTTCGACGAGCAACAGGAGTGGCCGCCGGACGAGCAGGAACAGCAATGTTGCGGCGATCAGAGCCAGCAGCAGCAATCCCAGCAGTTGCACAATAGGCGTCTGAGGATAGCGAAGCTGCACGCGAATCGGGTAGCTGGTCAGCGTGCGTCGCAGGTCCAGTTCCGGAATTTCGGCGCGTACCATGTCGTCGAGCCGATACACTGCGCTCTGCGCGTCAGCCGTGGGGGTGAGAATCCGTGATGGGTCCGAAAAGCTCCACTGCGCCTTGATCGCAGCGCCCAGATCGATGCGCTGGCGCTCGACCGTGCCGATCACGTCGATCCTTCCCCTGACCTCCACTGCACCACGAAAGGTGCGCCGCACGCGTTCGAGGAAATCGGTGTCGCGCGTATATTGATAGGGATCAAAGCGGAGCGTGACCCGCAGCACCTGGTTGTTGTCACACAATGTCGCCGTGCTCGGTGCAACCTGCCCTCCTACGGCGCCGCCGCGAAGCGCAGCGTCGCCAGCGCCGAGATGCACCTCGGCGTGGAGCGCGGCGTCGACGAGGCACCAGCGATCGGACATGCGAACGGTCAGCGTGGCCCGGATCGAGCAGGGATCGCCGACGGGTTGCCCGATCAGCTCGAATGTCTGGGTGGGGCGGTCGAAGCGAACCTGTCCCGAGCATCGCGTCGTACTGGTCGGTTCGGGATTGTCGATCGACACATCCGTCGTGCGCGCGCTGAATCTCTCGAACGCGAACGGCTTGACGTCGAACATCACGTACGAGGCGTAAGCCGAGTTTGTTCCGCTTCCGAACGGATTGCGGCCCTGCGCCTTCAGAAGTGCCTCGACTTCCGAACGGAGCCGGGAGAAGGCATCGTTACTGCTGGCGCGACGGCCCAGCATGTACAGCGTGAACGCTCGCGGGCCGCCCGGATATTGGGCGACTTCGTTGTGAATTCCGTAGAGCGGGCCGCGAAAGGGCGCGCGGACCGCGAAGACAACGATGCTCGAAAATGGGGAATCGGGCCGGCGCAGCAGTTCGTAGAAGCGGTCCGTAGCCGGGTTCGCGGCGCCGGACGCACTGCCGTCGTCGGCGACATTGTCGGTTAGCAGCACCAGCTCCGAACTGGGCTCCGACCGGGCGAGCCACTGCTCGACGGCGCCGCCGATATTGGTCAATCCCTCTCTGAACTGGAGAGGAGCGCCGAGTGGCAACGGGTCGAGGGCTTGGCCGAAACGATAGGCCTTTGGGCACCGCTGGCGCAGGCCATCGATCAATGTCGAAAGCGCGGAGTCCGGAGCCAGCGCGGGAGGTTGCTGTGAGTCCAGAAACCCCTGCATTGATGCCGAAGCGTCGACAACAAGCTCACAAGGCTGCGGCTTCGGCTGAGGCTGCGCTTGTGCGGTCACGCTGGCAAACGTGAGGATCGCAGCGAGGACGAGAAGCAGCCGCTGCATTAATCCTCTGCCTTCGCGTTTCTAAACGCCGCTGTTTCGTGCCAGACGCGAAGACGTGGGCTCGCGCCTTCAATCCGCAAGGCGATCAACAGGCCGGCGTTCGTCTCGATCGCCGGGAGCTGATCGAATACCCCGAGAACCGGCGTCACTGCTTGGCGGCCTTCCGCCGGAGCTTCGCTGATCACGACCCGGAGAACCTTGCTCAGCAGGCCTTCGTTGAGCTCCCAGGCCACCATGGCAACCTCTTCGCCGGCTTCGGCGATTGCCACGCAGCTGTTACCCGAAAGCAGTGCAATCGGTCCCGGCGCCGACCAGGCTGTGGTCTCGGTGAGCGGATCTCCGGTCATCGGGTCGATCAACCGCATTCCATCCGGATTGCGCTGGAGCATCAGATTGGGTGCGCTGCGCAGGTACAGTTGGCAATTGGTCAGGCCGTAAGGCGCGACCCGCGGCTGCTCACCGGAAAGGAGCAAGCCGACGGGACGAGGCCGGTCGGCCGTTCCAAGATCGACTGGATAGGCTCCCGAATTGGCGGCATGCCAATCGTGCCACGCGATCGGTTCACCCTCGCTTCCAGGTTTGGCGCGAATCCGCGCCTGCCAGTGCAGCGCTGGCGCGCGAAGGCCCGGCACCTCGTGCTCGGAGGTCTCCCACCGGCCTGTTGGGTCGAGCCCGCGCGACACCACTTTGCCATGTTGCCACACGATGTAGCGCGTGCTCCCGTTGGGCCCGATGCCGTGGGGCGTGCCGCACTGGACCGCGAAGCCAAGCCCGCTTCCCTGCTCGACGTGAATTGTGGGGAATTCGGCGACACAATTGCCGTCGGAATCGTGGATGTGGACCCCGCCGGTACGTAGCGCGGCCGCATAATATATGTCGCCTCGACTGGTGATCGCCGCCGCGCAGAACTGCTTGTCAGGCTCGGCGCGCAGGATGGTAAGGCCCGATTCCCCGGGGAGATGTGGATCACTGTGCGAAGACACGAGAACTGATGTTGTGGTGACGAGGCTCGTCACCTTTCTGCCCTGAATCACCGGTGCGACGAGGGCGGAGATATCGCTTGGAGCGAAGCTGGCAATATCGAGTTTCGTCGCGGTTATCCCGCCATTCTCGGGCGCGACGTCGAGACGAAGAAGCACGACACTCGCACCACTGCCACATAATAACGCCACCTGATCGCCGAACGCGGTCCAGCAGATCGGCGGTGGAACGTCGAGGATAGTCTCTCGGTGCCGCGTCAGCAGATTCCCGAAGGACTGACGTAGCCTGGTACTGAGGGATTCGCCAACCATCCGGACGCGGCGAAGTCCGTCATTACGATGTAGCAGTGCCCCGCAGCGTACACACGCATAAGCAATCGCAGGCACGTGTTCCCAGGAACAGGTACGACACCGATATTCTCCCACCCGCCCCACCCCTCTAGGCACAATCTATCGATATTGGCTGGAATTCCATTGGCGCTAGGACTCAACGCCCTGGTTTGTTTTTTTCTGTAACCACTGCTCTCTAAAGACTATGCATGTTGGCACAATGACAAGATGATCGCAAGTTCAGCAAAGCGATCAATTTCGCTGTTCAAGTGAATTTTCAAGCTGAGCCTTCATCGAGAAAGACAGATCTGGTGCTGGGTAACTACCCTAATTTCATCTCATGCCACGTGAGGGCGGCAGGTCCGAAAATGCTCGCAGATGTTCATCGGCACTGAAAATGTAGCGCGCGAATGTCGTGTGGCAAATCCGGATCGAATAGAAATAACCGAATTCTCGAACGTCGAGTGCGAATCACCAGAAGGTTGTTCGCCTCTGGCGTCTTCCACTGCCGGCTGGCCCGATCTCTCTTACATTGCGAGCAGGGCGCCCGGCATCAGCACGGTGCGCGGCGGAGACGCGCAAGCCGTTCTCGCGGCACCGCATGTCGAACATGTGGGTGACGTATTGGGCGGTCGGCCCGTCGGCGTAGCGCGGCGGGAAGGTGAACTGGATGCCGTTGTCGGTGAGGACGGTGTGATTTTGTAGGGCACGGCGGCGATTAGGGCGACGAGGAAGGCCGAGGCGGAGGTTCTGCCGCTCTTGGCGACGAGCTGGACGAAGGCGAACTTGGAGGCGCGATTGATCGCGACATAGAAGGTATAGCTTGCCTTCGGCGGTACGGAGCTCGGCGATATCGATGTGAAAGTAGCCGATCGGGTAGGACTTGAACTTGCGCTTGGGCTCCTTGTCGCCAGTGACCTCGGGCAGCCGGCTGATGCCATGGCGCTTGGCCAGCACCCTCAGGCTCTCTTGACTAGCTGTATCGCTCGACGGACCGCCTTTGTCGTGGTGGCGCTCCCGTGAAGAACTTGTCCCATAGCGCGCCCCTCCATTGCTGGTCGAATAATGCACCATCAAAGCCTGGGACCAAACAACTGGGCCGATTGAATAAAACAGCGCAGTTGCTTTACAAATTCTCTCAATCGGAGATACGAAATTGCCACAAGTCATTGATTTTCATGGCAATCTGGCTTCGTACGGACTGTCACTTTACGGCCCGACCACCGTTTAAGAATCTGAGGGCCCGGCGCTTCCGGCGCTGGCTGTTCCCCCCTTTTCCTGATCATTATCGGGCTCGGCGCCAGCTGGGCGATCGGCTCGGCGATGATGCAGCCGACGCCGTCGCCTGTGCCGCCGGCCATCGCGCCCGCCCGCGATTTCCACCCGCGCACCGGGGACGGCCTGATCGTCGCCGCAACCTATTGGCCGGGCCCGATGCCGGACGCGCCCGCAGTCCTGCTGCTCCACGGCAATGGCACCTCGCGCGCCGCAATGGTGCCGACCGCCGCCTGGCTGGCCGGCCAGGGCTATGCCGTATTGGCCATCGATTTTCGCGGCCATGGTGAATCGAGCCCGGCGCCGCACAGCTTCGGTTTCGCTGAATCGCGCGACGTCGCGGCGGCGTTCGCCTGGCTGAAACACCAGCAGCACGGCGCGCCGGTGGCGGTGCTCGGCAGCTCGCTCGGCGGGGCGGCGACCATGATCGCTACACGCCGCCGGCCGAAACGCGCGCGCTGTTCGATGCCGCACCAGGGGCGAAGCAGATCCTGTGGGTGGCAGGCGATCATTCAGCGGCTTCGGGGATTGCATCGCAGGCCTATCGCGACCGGCTGCGCCTTTTCCTCGCCCGGACGATCGGCGCCCGTCGCAAGCCGGGTTGACGCAAGGCCACGATTCGCTTATTGACACTCTTGTCAGTAAGGATTCGACTCCATGGCCAAGCTACCCCCTTTCCCCGGCACGACCGGCCGCCGCGACTGGAAGACTGCGTTCGAGGCGATCCGCAAGCTGCTCGCCAATGGCGACGACACGACGCAGGTGTTCCGCATCATGCGGGCGCTGAACGTCGGCAATGCGCCGATGAACTATGCGAAGTTCATCGCCACGGCCGAGGGCGGGCGCATGGCCTATGAGCGGGTCGAGCTCGCTGAGCGCTTTTCCGACAAGGCCTATGTCGCGCAGTTCGCGCCGGGCACGGTCGGCGCCGCCTATCGCAACTTCCTCGAGACGACCGGCTATTCGGCCGACGGCCTGGCCGAGATCAGCAAGATCAACCGCGAGGAGGACATGCCGCACCCCTATGCCTGGTTCGGGCGCCGGGTGCGCGACACGCATGATATCTGGCACGTGCTGACCGGCTACAAGGCGGATGAGAGCATGGGCGAGGCGGCTTTGGTCATGTTCAGTTTTGCGCAGGTCGGCGGGCTCGGCTGGGCCTTTATCGGCGGCGCGGCCGCGCTCAAGAGCCTGCGCGTCACCGGCAACACCTTGTTCGCGAAGGCCGTATGGGAGGGCTATCGCAACGGCCGCAAGGCGAAATGGATCGCCGGCGAGGATTATGAAAAGCTGCTGCACGAGCCGCTCGACGCGGCGCGTGCCCGGCTCGGCATCGCCACGCCGGTCGCCTATCTCCACGCCCAGCGCGAACTGGGCGCGGAAATGGCCTCCTATCTGAGCGCACCCAAGGAAAAGGCCGCGCCGGAGCGCCTCGCCGCCTGACATCGGGTGTCGCTATCCACCGTTCGGGCTGAGCTTGTCGAAGCCCGGTTCGTGAAGCAGCGTCTCGCCTGTAAACGCCCTTCGACAGGCTCAGGGCGAACGGTAGAGAATATGCTCACTCGCGCTCGGGCACCGGCACGTTGAAGCCGTTGAGCGTCATCGAGACCAGCGCATAGAGCCCGACCAGATAGATGAGCTCGTTCGCGCCATGCTGGCCGAAGGTTTCGACCGCGAGCGCGTAGCAGGGCTCAGGCAGCACGCCGCCATTCACCAGCGCGAAGGCGACATCATAGGCGACGCTCTCCTCCGCCGAGAGATCCTTCGGCTTGATATTGGCGCAGAGCTCGGAAAGCCGCGCGGCCGGCATCTTCTCGCGCTCGGCGACCGCGATATGGGCGTAGATTTCATAGGCAGCATCGAAATGCGCGCCGGTCACCAGGATGGCGACCTGCCGCGCCGGATCGGGCAAGGTCGCCTGCATCGACATTGCCTTGGTCAGGTCCCAGATCGCGTTGCCGATCATCGGCTCGTGCAGCCAGGGGTTCCACGGGCCCATCAGCGCGCCGTTGTCGGCGAGCACCTTGAAGTCGTTGAAGTTGGAAGCGATCCCCTTCTTCATATCCTCGTAAAGCGGTTTCTGTTCAGCGGTCAGGTCGGCGGGGGCGATCAGCGGCAGGCGCATGGGCAGGCTCCTTCTCGGCGGGGAATCGGGCGAGAGCGCCCTCATAACGCGGATTCGCGAAAACGGCGCGACAGCGATCGAAACGCGCTAAGGCATGGTGAATGCTCGCCCGTCTCGTCCTGACTGACTTCCGCAACCATGAAGATGCCGTGATCGCGCCCGGCCCGGGCTTCGTCGTGCTGACCGGCGAGAATGGCGCGGGCAAGACCAATGTGCTGGAGGCGGTATCGCTGCTGGCACCGGGGCGCGGGCTCAGGCGCGCGGCGCTCGGCGAGATGGCGCGGCAGGGCGGGAGCGGGGGGTTTGGGGTCGCGGCTGTTCTATCCCCCTCCCGCTTGCGGGAGGGGTTAGGGGTGGGCTCGCGCTCTCCTCAACCGGAACGTGTGCGGGAACCGGGAGTCCACCCCCCAGCCCCCTCCCGCAAGCGGGAGGGGGAGGTGGCCATCGCCACTGGCACCCAGCCCTCAGCCCCGGAGCGCCGCATCGTCCGCATCCAGGGCGCGCCGGTCGCCGCGACCGCGCTGGCCGAATGGCTCACCATCCTCTGGCTAACCCCGGCAATGGACCGCCTGTTCGTCGAACCCGCGAGCGAACGCCGTCGCTTCCTCGATCGCCTGACCCTGGCGCTCAACCCTGGCCATGCGGTCCACAGCAATCGCTACGAAGCTGCGATGCGCGCCCGCAACCGGCTGCTCGCCGAGGCCAATGAGGGCAGCCGCCCCGCCGATCCCGACTGGCTCACCGCGCTCGAAGCGCAAATGGCCGAACACGGCGCCGCGATCGACGTCGCACGCCGCGAGACGGTAAAGGCCCTCAGCGAACGGCTGGCCGACCAGCCCGAAGGCCCCTTTGCCCGCGCGGGCCTCGCGCTCGAAGGCTGGACCGGCGCCGGCGAAACGCTCGCCGCCGATCTCGCTTCGGGCCGCCGTCGCGACACCGCCGCCGGGCGCACCCTGGCCGGCCCGCACCGCACTGATCTCGCCGTCACCCATCTCGGCAAGAACCAGCCCGCAGCGCTCTGTTCGACCGGCGAGCAGAAGGCGCTGCTGCTCGGCCTTGTCCTCGCCCATGCCGATCTCGTCGCCGAACGCACCGGCCAGCCGCCGATCCTGCTGCTCGACGAGGTCGCCGCCCATCTCGACCCCGCCCGCCGCGCCGCCCTGTTCGATCGGCTCGCCGGCACCGGCCAGGTGTGGATGACGGGCACTGAGCAGGCCCTGTTCGAAGGGCTCGGCGCGGGCGCGACCCACTTGCTGGTCGATGGCGGCAAGATCGCAGCAGTCTCCTGACCCGGCGCCGCAAGAAGCAGCGATGAACCTCGTCTGTCGGTTCGGCTCACCGCGAGTTCAACCGCCGCATCCCAGGGTCGCTTCATGGCGGGGGCCATGGAGACGATGATGACGAAGATGAACCCGATGATCCGAACCACGATCGCCGCCGTTGCGCTGGCGACGTGCGCCGGCCCCGCCTTTGCGCAAAGCTGGGATTTCGGCGGTGGCCGTGACGGCGATCGCGATTATGGCCTGGTCGGCCAAGGCGTGCCGATCCTCTATCCCGAACTGCGCGGCAGCAATCGCGGCCGCGCTTTCGTGATGCGCAATTTCGACTTCAATCATGATGGCCGGATCAGCCCGCGCGAAGCGCAGGCAGCCAACCACGCCTTTGCCGAAGCCGCCGGCCAGCGCCGCGACCGGTTCGACTGGGAGTCGCGTGATCACCGCAGTCGTGACGTTGACGTGCGCGACGACCGCGCCGAACCCGGCGCCGGCTGGGACCACCGCGCGATGCGCGGCTATGGCTTCCGCCAGACCGCGCGCGGCGCGACGCTGCGTCTGCAGGAAGACGTGCTGTTCAAGACCGACAGCGATGTGCTGCGCCCCGGCGCGGTCGAGAAGCTGAAGCCGCTTGCCGGCTATCTCCGCTCCGAGCCCGGCGTGCGCGTCGCGATCGACGGCTATGCCGATTCGCGCGGCAGCGATGCGCACAACCAGGACCTGTCGGAACGGCGCGCGGCCAGCGTCCGCTCGGCGCTCGACGCGATGGGGGTGGTGCGGGCACGCTTCACCGTTACCGGGCACGGCGAGCATGATCCGATCGCGACCAACGCCACCAGCGAAGGCATGCGCCAGAACCGCCGGGTCGAGGTGACCCTGCTCGGCCAGCGCGCCGATCGCTTCGCCCGCGACGACTGAGCAAAGCCGTGCCCGGCGGGAACGCTCCCGTCGGGCACGGAGCGCGCGAGTCGCGATGCGCAATTAACTTGGGTTTTCGGGCGGCAATCCCTATAGAATTGCCATGACAGATACGCCTGAAACCAGTGTTCCCGACAACCAGCCCAATGCCAATGATTATGGCGCGGATTCGATCAAGGTCCTGAAGGGCCTCGACGCAGTCCGCAAACGCCCCGGCATGTATATCGGCGATACCGATGATGGCTCCGGCCTCCACCATATGGTGTTCGAGGTATCCGACAACGCGATCGACGAAGCCCTTGCCGGGCATTGCGACCGGATCGACATCACGCTCAACCCGGACGGCTCGGTCTCGGTGACCGACAATGGCCGCGGCATCCCCACGGGCATCCACTCCGAAGAGGGCGTGTCGGCGGCCGAGGTCATCATGACTCAGCTCCATGCCGGCGGAAAGTTCGAGAATACGTCGGACGACAATGCCTACAAGGTTTCCGGCGGCCTGCACGGCGTCGGCGTCTCGGTGGTCAACGCGCTCAGCGAATGGCTCGATCTCACCATCTGGCGCGACGAAACCGAGCATTATATGCGCTTCGCGTTCGGCGATGCGGTGGCACCCCTCAAGGTCGTCGGCCCGGCGCCGGGCCGCAAGGGCACGCGCGTCACCTTCCTGCCGAGCCCGGCCACCTTCAAGATCACCGAGTTCGATTTCGAGAAGCTCGAGCATCGCTACCGCGAGCTCGCCTTCCTCAACTCCGGCGTGCGCCTGTTCCTCAACGACGCACGGCATGAGGAGCTGAGGACGGTCGAGCTTTATTATGAAGGCGGCATCGCTGCGTTCGTGAAATATCTCGATCGCAACAAGGTCGCGCTGATGCCCGATCCGGTCGCGATCGCCGGCACGCGCGACGATGTGACGATCGACGTCGCGCTCGAGTGGAACGACAGCTATTACGAGAATGTCCTCGCCTTCACCAACAACATCCCGCAGCGCGACGGCGGCACGCATCTCGCTGCGTTCCGCGCCGCGCTGACCCGCACGCTCAACAATTATGCCGACAAGTCGGGCCTCCTGAAAAAGGAGAAGGTGACGCTCACCGGCGACGATATGCGCGAGGGCCTCACCGCGATCGTCTCAGTCAAATTGCCCGATCCGAAATTCTCGTCGCAGACCAAGGACAAGCTCGTCTCGTCCGAGGTGCGCCAGCCGCTCGAAAGCCTGATGGCCGACAAGCTGGCTGAGTGGCTCGAGGAGAATCCGGCGCATGGCAAGGCGATCGTCGCCAAGATCATCGACGCCGCCGCCGCGCGCGAAGCCGCGAAAAAGGCGCGCGAGCTGACTCGGCGCAAGGGCGTGATGGATATCGCCTCGCTGCCCGGCAAGCTCGCCGACTGCCAGGAACGCGATCCGGCCAAGTCCGAGCTGTTCCTGGTCGAGGGCGATTCGGCCGGCGGCTCGGCCAAGCAGGGCCGCGACCGGCATTTCCAGGCGATCCTGCCGCTCCGGGGCAAGATCCTCAATGTCGAGCGCGCGCGTTTCGACCGGATGCTCTCGAGCCGCGAGATCGGCACGCTGATCCAGGCGATGGGCACCGGCATCGGCCGCGACGATTTCAACGTCGAGAAGCTGCGCTACCACAAGATCGTCATCATGACGGACGCAGACGTGGACGGCGCGCATATCCGCACCCTGCTGCTGACCTTCTTCTACCGGCAGATGCCCGAGATCATCACCAACGGGCATCTCTTCATCGCCCAGCCGCCGCTCTACAAGGCGACGCGCGGCCGCTCGGAAGTCTATCTCAAGGACGATAACGCGCTCGACGAATATCTGGTCGAGAATGGCGTCGCGACCTCGGTGCTCGAAGGTGCCGGCGGAGCACGCTCGGGCGCTGACCTGCGCTCGCTGGTCGACCATGCCCGGCGGATGCGCACGCTGATGCGCTATGTCCCGCGCCGCTACGATCCGACCATGGTCGAGGCGCTGGCGATGGGCGGCGTGCTCGATCACACGCTCAGCAACGAAGCGCGCGGCGCGCTGGTCGCGACGGTGGTGCGCGGGCTCGATGCAGCCGACAGCGATGCACGCTGGTCGGCGACGATCACGCCCGAAGGCAGCATCCATTTCGAGCGGATCTGGCGCGGCGTGACCGATCATCACATCATCGAGGCTGCGTTCCTCGGCTCGGCCGAGGCGCGCAAGCTCCACACGCTCGCGGTCGAGCAGGGTGATGCGTTCGCCCAGACCGCAAAGCTGGTCTCGACCAAGGCGGCCGCGGCCGTCCAGGCCGAAGCCGATGCGGCGGCCGAGGAGGATGATGCGCCGATCGCGCTCGGCAAGGGCGAGACGATGGTCGCGCGGCCGAGCCAGCTGCTCGACGCGATCCTCGCCGCCGGCCGCAAGGGCCTGGCGATCTCGCGCTACAAGGGCCTGGGCGAAATGAACGCCGAGCAGCTCTGGGAGACGACGCTCGATCCGCAGAACCGCTCGATGCTCCGCGTCGAAGTCGATCAGGCCGATGTCGCCGACGAGATCTTCACCCGGCTGATGGGCGATGTCGTTGAGCCTCGCCGCGAGTTCATTCAGGACAATGCACTGAGCGTGGTCAATCTCGACGTGTAAAAGGCAACGGGCAACAGAGGAGCGGGCAGATGAGGGCAGTACTGACGGGCGTCGCAATCGTGGCGCTGGCGGCAAGTGGCGCGCTGGCGAAAGAGCATAAGCCGGCCGAGACGAAAGCGGCCGTCACCAGGGCCCTCGCCGATCCGGCCCGCGCTGACCAGGCGGTCGACGATGCGCGGCGCAAGGCGCTCGAATCGATCGTCTTCTCCGGAGTCGGCCCCGGCGACACGGTGGTCGATTATCTCCCGGGCAAGGGCTATTGGACCCGTATCTTCACCGGCGTGGTCGGGCCCAAGGGGCATGTCTATCCGATGTGGCCCGCCGTCTCTGCCGCCCGCGCCACTGCGGTGGTCGATGATCTCAAGGGCCGCAACCTGGCGAACGTCACGCCGGTGGTGCAGACGGGCAACATCCCGGCCAGCGACACGCCGGTCGATCTGTTCTGGACGGTCGAGAATTATCACGACGTCGCCAATGCCGGCGGCGAGCAGGCGCTGGCCGCGGTCAACAAGGGCGTGTTCAACCTGCTCAAGCCCGGCGGCATCTATATCGTGATCGATCATGCCAGCGCGCCCGGCACCGGCATCACCACCACCAACACCCTGCACCGGATCGAGCCGGCGGTGGTGAAGGCGCAGGTGATCGCGGCTGGCTTCCAGTTCGTCAGCGAGAGCGACGCGCTGCGCAACCCGGCCGACGATCACAGCCTCAAGGTGTTCGACCCCGCGATCCGCGGCCATACCGACCAGTTCATCTACAAGTTCCGCAAGCCGGGCTGAGCCCGGGCCGGGCTGAGGATGGCGATGTCGTTGGTGCCGCAGACGATGCCGTTGGTGCCGTCGCGGCGGTAAGGGGCTGGCGCCGGTGATGGCGCCATGCAAGATTTCCGCCTTCATATCGAAGGAGGGGTCAATGCGTTCAAAGCCTCAGCTGCTCGTCATCCTGCTCGCCGGCGCCGCCATCACCGCTGCCTGCTCGGCCTCGTCCACCCCGGCCAAGCCCGCCGATATCAAGGCAGCCGCCGCCGATCCCGCCCGGGCCGCGGATGTGGCGATGGACGCGCGCCGGCATGGGCCCGAAATCCTAGCCTTTGCCGGGCTGAAACAGGGCGCCGTGGTGATCGATCTCATCCCGGGCGGCGGCTATTGGACCCGGCTGTTCGCCAAGGCGGTCGGGCCCCAGGGCCATGTCTATGGCATCTGGCCCAAGCCCTACGCGATGGAAGCCAAGACCGACGTCGAGAATTACACGAAGCTCGCCGGCTCGGCCGATTTCCCCAATGTCTCCGCCGCGACCGAGCCTGCGACTGAGCTCACCGCGCCGGCCAAGGCCGATCTCGTCTTCACCGCGCAGAATTATCACGATTATCCCGACAAGTTCATGGGCCCGGTCGATCCGGCTGTGCTCAACAAGGCAGTGTTCGACGCGCTCAAGCCCGGTGGCATCTATCTGATCATCGATCATGTCGCGGCAGCGGGTTCGGGCCTGCGCGATACTGACACGCTGCACCGCATCGATCCGGCGATCGTCAAGCAGCAGGTGACCGCCGCGGGCTTCACCTTTGTCGGCGAGAGCAAGCTGCTCGCCAATCCGGCGGACGATCACAGCATCATCGTGTTCGACAAGACGATCCGCGGCAAGACCGACCAGTTCATCTACAAGTTCAAAAAGCCCGGATAAAAGAAAGCATACCAAATCTCGTTGATGGAAACCTACCCGCCGTTCGGGCTGAGCTTGTCGAAGCCCGCATTGTTGGCGCCCCGTTCCGCCTAACAGTGCCCTTCGACAAGCCCAGGGCGAACGGTGGGGGAGTCCCGATCGAGATTGGATACCAGGAGCTGATCGGCGCAGATGTTGGAGAATAATGTCACACTCTCCAACAAAATTATTCCCACAGATGCCAATCAAATACCTGATTTAACGAGAGAATTTGTCAGACTGTTTCAGCACTGCCCCCGGATAGGGGTGACATAATTCTCCAGCGTCAGCGAAGCGCGGCGCGGAGCGTTGCGCGGACGCCATGATGGCCGGGATCATATTCGATCGCGCTGTGCAGGCTCTGCGCCATCGCGCGGATCAGCCTGGTGCCGAGGCCGGTGCCGCGCGGCTTCGCGCCATCGGCGATGCCCACGCCGTCATCTTCGACCGACAGGACGAAATGGCGGTCGCCATCGAGCGCAAGGCCGATCCGCACTTCGCCCGATCGCGCCGGATAGGCATATTTGCAGGCATTGGAGACGAGCTCGGTGACGATCACGCCGAGCGAGACTGCGCGGTCGGTCGGCAGGTGGATCGGGTCGGCCGCCAGCGACAGGATCCGCCGCGCGCCCTCGGCCGACCAGGTCTCGCCAAGCTCCTCGACCAGCGCGCCGAGATATTCCTGCATATCGACCTGCTCGACATTGTCGGAGGTGTAGAGCCGGCGATGCACCTGGGCGATCGCCGCGATCCGTCGCTGCGTATCCTCGAGCGCGGCGCGCGCGCCGGCATCGTCGAGCGCGCTCGCCTGCATGCCGACCATCGCCGAAACCAGCTGCAGGCTGTTGGCGACGCGGTGATTGACCTCGCTGAGCAGCGCCGCGAGCCGCTCGTTGCTCGCGCGGAGCTGATCCTCGGCGGCGGTCTTGGCATGTTCGAGCGCGGATCGCGCCAGTACCTGTTCCAACGCGCTGGCGAGAAGGTCGAAGAAATCCGCGCCCACCGATTTGACGACATAATCGGCCGCGCCCGCCTTCAAGGCCGCGACCGCGATCCGCCCTTCCTCCGAGCCGGTGACATAGACGATCGGCGGCGCATCCGGCAGGGCACGCAGCCGCTTGAGCGTCTCGAGCCCGTCCATGCCCGGCATATAATGGTCGACAGCGACCAGATCGAAAGCCTCGGCTTGGGCCAGGGCGACGCCCTCAGCGCCGCTCTCCGCCGCGGTCACCACAAAGCCGCGGCGCGCAAGCGTCCGCACCGCCAGCCTTCTCAGGCCGGCGTCGTCGTCGATATAGAGAATCCTGACCGGGGCGGTTTCGCTCACCCTTCCCCCTCGAGGTCGGGCACCTGGATCACTGACAGGAACAGGCCGAGCTGCCGGATCGCCTGGGCGAAGCTCTCATAATTGACCGGCTTGGTGATGTAGACATTGCAGCCGAGATCATAGCAGCGCTGGATCTCGACCTTATCGTCCGTGGTGGTGAGCACGACCACCGGCGTGCGCCTGAGCGGCCCCTCGCCCTTGATCTTCGCCAGGATATCGGTGCCGCTCATGTCCGGCAGGTTGAGGTCGAGCAGGATCAGCGCCGGCCCGTTCAGCGCCGGGCCGTCCTTGTGGTTGAACATGAAATCGAGCGCGCTGGTACCGTCAGTGAAATGCCTGATCTCGTTGAGGATGCCGGCGCGGCGGATATTCTTCTCGATCAGCCGGGCATGGCCTTCATCATCCTCGATCATCACGATGCTGACGGAGCGGTGGTCGGTCATTCCATATCTCCTGTCATCTCAACGGGTCCGGCGCATCGGCAAGCGTGGCGGGAAGCGACAGCCGGAAGGTCGCCCCCTTGCCCAGTTCCGAACGGACATCGATAACCCCGCCCAGGCGATACGCCAAGGCGCGGACATGGGCGAGCCCGATGCCCTCGCCGGGCTGGTCCTGGTTGCCCGAGCGGCGGAACAGGTCGAACACGCGCTGATGGTCGCGCGGATCGATGCCGCGGCCATTGTCCTCGATCTCATAGGTGACGCGCGGCCCGTCGCGCGATCCCCGCACGGTGATCAGCCCGGGTCGACCGGGCTGGAGATATTTCACTGCATTCTCGATCAGGTTCGAAAGGATCTGCTCGATCGCGAGCCGGTCGGTGGAAATGGGCGGCAACGCTCCGTCGATCACCAGCCGGGCATCGCGCGCGTCGATCATGTGCTGCAGCGTGGCGCCGATCGTGCCGACCAGCGCGGTGATGTCGATCGGCTCCGGCGAGATCACCCGGCGGCCTTCGCGCGACAGCTTGAGGATCGCGTTGATCAGCCGGTCCATCTTCTGGGTCGATGTCCGGATAAAGCCGATCGCCTCGGGCAGATCTTCGCGCGCCGCCACGCGCGCGTCTTCCGTCACCACCTCCGGGCAGTCCTGCTCGGCGCGGTCGATCAAGCCGGTGATCGCGCCGGTCGCCGCTTCCAGCTCGGCGGTGAAGCCCATCACATTGACCAGCGGCGCCCGCAGATCATGGCTGACGATATAGGCGAAGCGCTGGATCTCGTCATTGGCCCGGCTGAGATCGGCGGTGCGTTCCTTGACCAGCTCCTCGAGCGAATCCGCGAAATCGCGCAGCGTGTCCCGCGAGGCGGCAAGGTCGCGCATATAGTGCAGGATCGTCGCGACCGACGCGATCGCGACCACGAGGAGCAGCAGTCCGGCAACGGCCAGGGTGCCATAAAATGCCCGGACGCTCGCTTGCTGCTCGGCATCGCGGATCGCCAGCAGCCGCTCCTCTTCCTGCGCCATCGCTTCGGTGAGGCTGCGGATGGCGGGCAGCTGGCGGGCGTCGGTATCCCGCGCAAAGGTGCGCCGCGCTTCATCGATGCGGCCGGCGGCGATCAGGCTGTTGGTATGTTCACGCCGCGCCTGCAACGCATCGACCAGGGCGCGCATCTCGCGCAGACTCGCCTGCTGGCGCGGATTGTCGCGCGTCAGCTCGGCAAGTCGCCGGAAGGCGTCGGGCAGCTTTGCCGAGGCCTTGCGATAGATGTCGAGATAGGTCTGCTGCCCCGAGATGAGATAGCCGCGCCGGGTCGTCTCCGCCTGTTCGACCAGGGTGTTGGCCCGCGAGATCGCGAGCTCGACTTCATAAGTGTGGTTGATCCAGGCGCTATGGTCCTGGGACTTGGCGGTGAGCCAGGCCGCTGACAGGCCGGCGAGGATCAGCGCGCCGAAGCCGATTGCCATGCATGCGATAAGCCAGCGGCTGACCGACCGGCTCGTCCCTCCCATAAGCCGTACGAGCCGTTCGAACATGGCGATCTTCTATAATCGCGCTGCGATGAAGGCCAGCACGTGTGTCTTGACCTGAATCAAGCGGCCGGTGTGAGAGTGGCGCGCCCGACATCACCGCCGCCGCGCCGCCGCGCCAGCTCGGTCTCGGCGGTGAAGCGCACGTCGATGTCGCGGTCGCCGAGGAAGCGGGCGAGCGATTCGTCCTCGATCTCGCGCCAGTCCTTGCCGCGATCCGGGCCCTGGCGGACGCGCGGCAACAGGCCCGGCAGGTTCGACCATTCGATCAGCTGCGCGACCCCAACCTCGTTGAGCATGTCGCGCAGATGGAAGGCAGTGACATAGGCATCGGGAAAGGCGCGGTGCGCAGGCAGGCCGCGCTCATGCTCGATCCCCTCCGGCTTGCGCCAGTAGCGCAGCATCTGGTTGGAGAAGCTCGGGCATTCCGGCCAGAGCCGCATCGCGCATTTCCAGGTGCAGATCCAGTCAGCGTTGCGGGTCAGCGCCGGAGTGCAGAATTCAAGCTCGGCCGTCGCTCGGTGCGCCGCGAGCGCAACGCGGCGCGGCCAGGGATCCAGCGCCTGGCGCGCGACATCATGCCAGAAAGGCGCGTCGGCAACCTGCTCGTCGAGGATATGGTGGATCGCCTGGGTGAGCGGCGGAATCGACCGGCCCGGATTGACCAGCCGGCTGCCACCCTCCTCGTAAAGCTCCCAGCGGCCATCGGCACCCAGCGCGACATCCTGCCAGCCGATCTCGCACACGCCATGCGCCGGCGGTGCGGGACCAGTGGTTTCGAGGTCGATGACGCGGATCAATTGGGGTGGCGGGGCCATCGCCCCTAAGTGGCGGTTTGGCCGGTGAAATGCCAGTGTTTAAAGCCCCTCCCCTTCAGGGGAGGGGCTTTAGCGAAGTCAGTGCCCCGCCTGCGGCCCGCGCACCAGACCGCTTGCTGCCAGCTGTGCATCGATCATCGCCATGAGCCGGTCGAGCCCGGCCTGGTCCTTCGCCTCGGCACGTGCGACCAGCACGTCCTGGGTGTTGGACGCGCGCAGCAGCCACCAGCCGTCCGGCGTGCTGACTCGCGCGCCGTCCGTGCGGTTGACGTCGGCGCCTTCGGTTTCGAGCCGGTCGAGCACTTCGTCGATCACCGCGAACTTGCGGCTCTCATCGACCTGGAAGCGCATCTCGGGCGTGTTGACCATTGCGGGCATCGCGCCCCGGATCTCGGTCATCGACTTGCCGATCATATGCACCGCGCGGATCAGGCGGACAGCGGCATATTGCGCATCGTCGAAGCCGTAATAATCATGCGCGAAGAAGATATGGCCGCTCATCTCGCCGGCCAGCGGCGCGTGCGTTTCCTTCATCTTGGTCTTGATCAGGCTGTGCCCGGTCTTCCACATCAAGGGCTTGCCGCCGAGCTCGGCGATCCGGTCGTACAGCGCCTGGCTCGCTTTCACATCAGCGATGATGGCTGAGCCGGGGAGTTCCTTCAGCACCGGCTCGGCAAGGATCGACAGGAGCTGGTCGCCCCAGATCACCCGGCCCAGCCCGTCGACCGCACCGATCCGGTCGCCATCGCCGTCGAACGCGAACCCGAAATCCAGCTGCTTGTCGGCAACCAGCTTCTTCAGGTCAGCGAGGTTCTTCTCCTCGGTCGGGTCGGGATGATGATTGGGGAAATTGCCGTCGACCTCAGTGAAGAGCAGGTGATGCTCGCCTGGCAGCAATTTGACGAGCTTCTCGATCACCGGTCCGGCCGCACCATTGCCTGTGTCCCAGCCGATCCTGTAGGCGCCCCCGGCATAGCCGGCGAGCAGCCGGCCGACATATTCGTCGATGATATCGACGTTGTTGACTGTGCCCGCACCTTCCTCCCAGTCGCCGGCTTCCGCGAGCCGGGCGAGATCCTGGATATCGTCGCCGAAGAAGGGCAGGTGCTGCAGCACCATCTTGAAGCCGTTGTAATTGCCCGGATTGTGGCTGCCGGTGATCTGGATGCCGCCATCCACTTCGAGGATCGCCTCGGCATAATAGAGCATCGGCGTCGGCCCCATGCCGATCCGCACCACATCGACGCCACCGGCGATCAGCCCCTCGATCAGCGCACGCTCGAGATCAGGCGACGAAAGCCGTCCGTCATAGCCGACTGCGACCCGGGTCCCGCCGGCACGCCGCACCCGGGTCGCGAAGCCGCGTCCGATCGCGGTCGCGTCCGCCGGGCCAAGCGCCTCGCCGACAATGCCGCGAATGTCATATTCGCGCAGGGAGGTTGGGTCGAACCGGTGAGTCATCAAAGCTCCTGTCGATGGGTCCCTCGCCCAATCGGCGAAGAGCCGGAAAGTTCAATTGCCGCGCTTGAGCAGCACGTCGCGCGCGACATTGATCCGCCGCGTGAGGCCGGCCGATCCGCCGCGATCGGGATGGACCGCCGAAACCAGGCGGCGATGCGCGGCGCGGATCGTCTCGGCATCGGCACCGATCTCGACGCCGAGAATGTCGCGTGCCTCGGCCTCGGGCATCATCGGCTTGGCCGGGCTTTTGCGGAGCAGCCACCAGCCGCCATAGAGCAGCAGCGCCAGGAAGATCAGCTTGGTCATCAGGCGAACAGCGGCAGGGCCGGCTCGGGCAGACCGAGCGCCGCCATCATCTCGCGCAGCTCCTGCCGCGCGGCGACATGGGCAAGACCCATCTCGCCGAATTCGCGCGCGTCGAGCATGGTCAGCCCCTTGGGGAAGAGCTCGCGATAGATGACGCGCTCGCCGAGCCCGGGGATGATCCGGAAGCCGACGCGCTTGGCGAGCTGGTCGAGCGCTTCGGACACGCGGCGCATGTTGCGCGCCTCGATATGCTGGACGCGGTTGCGCAGCACGACCCAGTCGATCGTCGATCCGTCCGCCTTGGCTCGCGCCTTGCGCGCATCCCAGATCAGCTCGGCATAGAAGCTCGGGCGCGTGACCTTGTAGGTGACCGGGTCGACCTGGCCGATCAGGTCGAAATCGACGAAGCTGTCGTTCATCGGCGTGACCAGCGTGTCTGCGCGCTGCGCCGCCATCCGGGCGAAGCGATCGTCGCGGCCCGGCGTGTCGATGACGAGGAAATCACTGCCTTCGGAAAGCGCGTCATAGGTCTCGGTGAAGCGCGCCAGGCTGTCGCCGTCATGTGTGGCGTGGCGCGGGCTGAGCAGCTCGCGGCCGGTGCGCTTGCCCGTGGCGCTGCGATTGTCGAGATAGCGCCCCATTGTCCGCTGGCGATGGTCGAGATCGAACGCCGCGACGCGCGCGCCGCGCGTCTCGAGCGCGATCGCGACATGGACGGCAGTCGTCGATTTCCCGGTGCCGCCCTTCTCATTGGCGAACACGATAACATGTGGCTTCTTTGCAACCGTCGACAAGTGTCGCGCGTCCCTGATGAAATGGCCGTATTGATCGGTCGGGCAGGCCCCCATAGAAGGCCCGCCCCGTCCTTATCGAAGGCCTGTACCGCGTGCAAACCATCCGTCAGCTCGATCTGCTCCGTGCCGGGATTGCCGAATTCCGCGCCGAGGGCGCCCGCATCGCGCTGGTGCCGACCATGGGCGCCCTCCATGCCGGGCATATGGCGCTGATCGAGGCGGCGAAGCGGCCGGGCACGCGCGTGGTCGCGTCGATCTTCGTCAACCCGAAGCAGTTCGGCCCGGGCGAGGATCTGGCGCGCTATCCGCGCAAGGAGCAGGCCGATGCGCGGATGCTCGCCGCCGCGGGCTGCGACCTGTTGTGGATGCCGCCGGTCGAGGTCATGTACCCGGAGGGCTTTGCGACCACCATCTCGGTCAACGGGGTGAGCGAGGGCCTCGACGGCGCGGCACGGCCAGGCCATTTCGACGGCGTCGCGACGGTCGTGTCCAAGCTGTTCAACCAGGTTCGCCCGGATATCGCCTATTTCGGCGAAAAGGATTACCAGCAGCTCGCGGTCATTCGCCGGATGGTTATCGATCTCGATTTCGGGATCGAGATCGCCGGCGTGCCGACTCAGCGCGAGGATGACGGGCTCGCCCTCTCGTCGCGCAATGTCTATCTCATCGATGATGAACGCATCCGCGCGGTCGCCCTGCCGCGCGCGCTGGGCGTCGCCGCACGCGACATCGGCAAGGGCGGCGATGTCGAGGCAGCCCTTGCGGCGGCCCGTGCGTCGCTGACTGCGGCCGGATTCGAGATCGATTATGTCACCCTGGTCGATGCCGAGACGCTGGCCGAAGGCGGCGATCAGACCCGCCCGCGCCGGTTGCTGGCTGCGGCGCGGATGGGGGCGACCCGGCTGATCGACAATGTTGCAGTGGCGGCGATCGAACAGGGTTAATTGCGTTAACCATTTGTAGACAGTCTTTGCCCAAAGTCAGCCCCTGGGAATGGTTAACAGGGGTTAAGAGCATGGGCACGAGCCTGAAGAATGCGCAGTTCCTTGTAGAGAGCCGCCTGCGCGATGCCGCGCGGGGCGACATGAACGCCTTTTACGATCTCGGCATGGTCTATTCGAGCGGCGCGGCCGGCGTGGATGTCGACCTGATCGAGGCGCATAAATGGTTCAATCTGGCCGCGGTCGCGGGCAGCGAGGAGGCCCAGACCTGCCGCAGCGAAATCGCCGAGGATATGAGCGCGCGCGAGATCGCCGAGGCGCAGCGCGCCGCCCGCGCCTGGCTCAGCTTGACCGGACGTCGCGCAGCCTGATTCGACCTTCCGTCGCGTAAGGAATAGAACCGCTCCCGAAACAAGGGGAGAGGGGCGATGCATCTCACAACCACCGCGCTGACCGCGTCCGCGCTCGCGCTGCTGCTGGTGTTCCTGTCGATCAAGACCATCCGAATGCGGATGAAGCACAATGCCGCGTTCGGCGATGCCGGCGAGCAGGCGCTGACCTCAGCCATCCGCGCGCACGGCAACCTCACTGAATATGCCCCGATGGGGGTGATCCTGATCGGCCTGCTCGAAGCGAGCGGCGCTCCACACGAGCCGCTCGCCATCGTCGCCGCCGCCTTTGTCGTGGCACGCGTGCTCAATGCGATCGGCCTGTTCAACCCGCCCGGGCCACCGCCGCTGACCCGCTCGATCGGCATCGTCGCGACGCTGCTGATCCTGCTCGGGCTGGCGATCTGGCTGCTCGTTCTGATCCACCTGCCGATGCTGCGCTGAGCCTCAGCCGGCGGCGGCCTTTTTGGGTGCTGCCTTCTTCTTCGCGGGCGCTTTCTTGGCCGGGGCCTTTTTCGCGGCGGGTTTCTTGCGGCCCTTCTTTGCCGGCGCTGCCGCGGCGCGGGCGTCGATCAGCTGGGCTGCCTCTTCGAGCGTCAGCGCATCCTTCTCGATCGACTTGGGCAGCGTCGCATTGGTTTCGCCGTCAGTGACGTAGGGGCCGAACCGCCCCTCCATCAGCCTGATCTCGGCCTCGGTGCGCGGATGCTTGCCCAGGATCTTCAGCGGCTCGCGGCTGCCGCGCTGCGGGCGACCGCCGCCGGCCGCGGCTTCGGCGAGCTTCACCACCGCCGTGTTCATGCCGGTCTCGAACACTTCGGCGGTCGAAGTCAGCCGGGCATATTTGCCGTCATGCGCGAGATAGGGGCCGTAGCGGCCGATCGAGGCGGTGATCGGGTTGCCGCTCTCGGGGTGCGTGCCGACAGTCCGCGGCAGGCTCAGCAGCTTCAAGGCCCAGTCGAGGCCGAAATCCTCGGCCGGCACGTCCTTGGGGATCGAAGCGCGCTTCGCCTCCTTGCCCTCGCCGAGCTGGACATAGGGGCCGAACCGCCCGCTACGCCTGGTCACCTCGAGGCCGGTCTCGGGATCCTGGCCCATCACCTCGGGGCCGCTATCACCGCCGCTGTCGCCCTCGCCGCCCGGCTGGCCGAAGCGGCGGGTATATTTGCAGTCCGGATAGTTGGAGCAGGCGACGAACGCGCCGAACTTGCCGCCCCTGAGCGCCAGATGGCCAAGCCCGCAATTCGGGCAGAGCCGCGGATCGCTGCCATCTGCCTTGGCCGGGAAGAGATAGGGTTCGAGGAACTTGTCGAGCGCAGCCGTCACTTCGGAGGGCTTCTGCTCCATCACCTCGGTGGTGCGCGGCTTGAAGTCCTTCCAGAAGGACTCGAGCACTGCCTGCCATTCGGCCCGGCCGCCCGAGACTTCGTCGAGTTCGTCTTCGAGGCCGGCGGTGAAATCATAGCCGACATATTTCTCGAAGAAGCGTTCGAGGAAAGCCGTCACCAGCCGCCCGCTCTCCTCGGCGAAGAAGCGGTTCTTCTCGACGCGGACATAGGCGCGGTCCTTGAGCGTCTTGATGATCGAGGCATAGGTCGAAGGCCGGCCGATGCCGAGCTCCTCGAGCCGTTTGACCAGAGACGCTTCGGAGAAGCGCGGCGGCGGCTGGGTGAAATGCTGCTCGGCATTGACGGCTTTCTTGGCCGGCGCATCGCCTTCGCGCAGGCGCGGCAGGCGACGCGAATCCTCGTCGGCGCTGTCGTCAGTGCCTTCCTCATAGAGTGCGAGATAGCCGGGGAAGAGTACGACCTGGCCGGTCGCGCGCAGCCCGGTCTGGCCCGATCCGTCAGCCAGTTCGACCGTGGTGCGTTCCATCCTCGCGGAAGCCATCTGGCTGGCGAGCGCGCGCTTGAAGATCAGGTCGTACAGTCGGCTATGGTCGCCCGAGCCGGCACGATCCTTGGAGAAGTCGGTCGGGCGGATCGCCTCATGGGCTTCCTGGGCGTTCTTCGCCTTGGTCTGGTAGAGGCGCGGCTTGTCGGGGACATAGCCTGCGTCGTAGCGATCAGCGATCGCCTTGCGTGCGGCGGAAATGGCCGATCCGTCCATCTGGACGCCGTCGGTCCGCATATAGGTGATCGCGCCGTCCTCGTAGAGGCCTTGCGCGATCCGCATCGTGTGATCGGCCGAGAAGCCGAGCTTGCGCGCGGCTTCCTGCTGCAGGGTCGAGGTGGTGAAGGGCGGCGGCGGGTTGCGGGTCGCCGGCTTGACCTCGACGGTCTGGACGCTGAAGCGGCCCTCCTCGACCGCCTTTTTTGCGCGGAGCGCTGTGCCCTCCTCGCCGATCGACAGTCGGTCGAGCTTCTTGCCTTCGAAGGTGACGAGCCGGGCGGTGAACGGCGTCCCGTCCTGCTCCATATCGGCGGTGACCGACCAATATTCCTGCGCGCGGAACGCCTCGATCTCGCGCTCGCGGTCGACGATGATGCGCAGCGCGACCGATTGCACGCGTCCGGCCGATTTGGCGCCGGGCAGCTTGCGCCACAGTACCGGCGAGAGGGTGAAGCCGACCAGATAGTCGAGCGCACGACGTGCCCGATAGGCATCGATCAGATCGGTATCGAGCTGGCGCGGATGCTTCATCGCCTCAGTCACCGTCGCCTTGGTGATCGCGTTGAAGGTGACCCGCTCGACTTCCTTCGGCAGCGCCTTGCGGTTCTTCAGCACTTCGAGCACATGCCAGCTGATCGCCTCGCCCTCACGGTCAGGGTCAGTCGCGAGGATCAGGCGGTCGGCCTTCTTGGCTTCGTCCGTGATCGCCTTGAGCTGCTTCGCCTTGTCGGCGTAATTCTCCCATTCCATCGCGAAACCATGGTCGGGATCGACTGAACCATCCTTGGGCGGCAGATCGCGGACATGGCCGTAGCTGGCCAGGACGCGATAGTCCGAGCCGAGATATTTCTCGATGGTTTTCGCCTTGGCCGGCGATTCGACGATGACAAGCTGCATGGGGGTCTGAAGCGTCCTTACGTGTACGCGCGAGGATGGAGAGGTGTTCGGGCCGCCGTCAAGCGGGTCGGGTGATCCGCCAGGCGACGAGGAACAAGATGGAGATCGCAAGATCGATTGACGAGAGGGTGAAGGTCATAGCGTCGACACGGCCGGCTGCGAACAGGATCACGACCGGAATGCCGAAGCTCCATTTGGCGATCACGGCGATCGGCATCAATGGGCGAAAGCGCAGCGGATCCCGGCCGATCGTCCAATAGACGAGCTGGAAGGCGAGCGCCGCGCCGACAAAGCCGTAGAGCAGCTCGGGATGAGTCACCGGCCGGCCGGCTTTCGTCATCATCGGCTCGGCGAAATACATCGGCAGCAGGATGATGATGCCATAGACTGCCGCGCCGACGAAGATCCGCCGGGCCATCCGGATGGCCCGCTCGGGAGTCACGCGAACACCTCCGCGAGCTGGCTGACCCCGGGCTTCAGCAGCGAATAGATCGCCACCCCGGCGAGCCACGAAACGGCCAATGCGCCGGACATGAAGAGGTAGAGGATCGCTGAGCCAACCAGCGGCAGCGATGTCTCGAAAAGCAGGTTGAGCCCGATCCCGATGATGAGTGCCGGCACGAAAATCACCAGCAATGTCCCGATGATCGGCCAGAGCGAGGGTTTCGTGATCGTCCAGCTCTCGCCTAGCGCATCATTCACACGGCCGTCCTGCGCGAGCAGGGCCGCCGATGCCGCCACCCATCGGGCGCTCAGATACAAGCCGGGCAGGATCAGCACGAGATACCCGAGGAGGATGCCAAGACCTGACAGGATGTTGAGGCCCCAAAAGGCGCCAAACCGATTGCGGCCGCCCGGCGCGCGCAGGCCCAGTCGCTCGAGCGAGGAGGCGGTCAGATAATATTGCGCGGCCAGGCTCGCGATTCCTGCGGGGATAGTACCGCCCGTTCCAGTCGATATCGCATCCAGCGCGACATTGGCGGCGGTCAGCCCGACGACGCATCCGGCGACCGGCCCGATATTGTCCCGAAGGATGTCACCGAGACGGGCGAAGATCTCGCCGGCCGTCACTATCTGCTCCGCCATCCGCTTTCCCCCCAGCTATAGACTGCTTACCCGCCCACCCGCATGTCGTTCCAGCCGCCCCGCCAGCTCGAGCTCGAGCAGCACTGTCTGCACCACCGCCGGCTCGAGCTCAGCCTGGCGGATCAGCTCGTCGATCGCGACCGGCACCGGGCCGAGCAATGCCGCAACGGTTTCCCGTTCGGCATCGGTCACGTCCCGGGGCGGCTGCCCCTCGAAACGCGTGCCCGGCGCCCGGACCATCCGCGGATCGATCGGGCGGATCGTTTCCAGCACATCGGCGGCCGACTGGATCAACGTCGCGCCGTCGCGGATCAGGCCGTTGCAGCCCTGGGCGCGCGGATCGAGCGGCGAGCCGGGCACCGCCATCACCTCGCGGCCCATCTCGCCCGCCAGCCGCGCGGTGATCAGCGAGCCCGATTGCGGCGCTGCCTCGACCACGACGGTGCCCTGCGCCAGCCCGGCGATGATCCGGTTGCGATAGGGGAAGTGGCGGGCGCGGGGCTCGGTGCCGGGCGGCTGCTCCGCGATCAGCAGACCCTCGGTCGCGATCCGGGCCTGCAGGGCTGCGTTCTCGGGCGGATACACCACGTCGATCCCGCCCGCGATCACGCCGATCGTCCCGGCATCGATCGATCCGATATGGGCGGCCGTGTCGACGCCCCGGGCCAGGCCCGACACGATGCTGACGCCCTCGCGGCCGAGCTCGACCGCGAGCTGGCGCGCGAAACGGCAGGCGGCGGCCGAGGCATTGCGCGCGCCGACCATGGCGATGACCGGACGCCGCAACAGATCGCCATCGCCGCGCAGCATCAGCACGGGCGGCGCGTCGTCGAGCTCGGCGAGCAGGGCCGGATAGTCCGGATCGTCGAGGAAGAGATGGCGAGCCCCGAGCTTCGCCACGGTCGCGATCTCGCGCTCGGCCACCGCGCGGGGCGCGACCGGGGGAGCGCGACCACCGCCGCGCGCGGCGAGATCAGGCAAGGCAGCGAGCGCCGCCGCCGCGTCGCCGAAGCGCGCGATCAGCTGGCGGTAGGTGACGGGGCCGATCTGCGGGGTTCGGATCAGCCTGAGGCGCGCAATCGCCGCGTCGTCAGACATTGCCGTCTGGGGGTTGGGGCGCCTTCTTCCCGCCGATCCTGGGCTCGGTACCGCTCAACAGGCGATCGATATTCTCGCGATGCTTCCACAGCACCAGCAGCGCCAGCGCGAGCAGCAGCAGGACGATATCGAAGGCGGAGAACAGGGCGGCACTGACCGGCGCGCTGACCGCCGCGGCCATGCCGGCGACGGACGAGATGCGCAGCAGAGCGAGCAGGCCGAGCCACACCAGGGCATAGACCAGGGCGCAGGGCCAGTGGAGCGCCAGCACGATCCCCATCAGGGTCGCGACGCCCTTGCCGCCGCGGAACCGCAGCCAGATCGGGTATAGATGGCCGAGGAACGCAGCCGCGGCGGCAATCACCCCGACGCTTTCGTCCTGGCCGCCGAAGACATGTTGCGCGAGCCATACCGCTGCAAAGCCCTTGGCGGCGTCGAGCAGCAGGGTCGCCGCGGCGAGCCCCTTGCGGCCGGTGCGCAGGACATTGGTCGCGCCGATATTGCCCGAGCCAATCTGGCGCAGGTCGCCGGCGCCGAACAGCCGGGTGAGGATCAGGCCGAACGGGATCGAGCCAAGCAGATAGCCGAGCAATGCCGCCCCCGCCGGGGCCATCCAGTGATATTCGGTCGGCAAGATTACCCCCAAGGTCGCCACGGCATCGGCACGCACCGCAGCGTCGCCTGTAATCTGGCCCTTGCCGCGACATTGTCAAACCCCGCGACCGCGCTACATCGCGGACGATGAGTGACGCACGGCCGATCCTGTTCTTCGATTCCGGGGTCGGCGGGCTTTCCGTACTGGCGCCGACCCGGGCGCTGCTGCCCCGCGCGCCATTCGTCTATGTCGCCGATTCGGCCGGCTTCCCCTATGGTACCAAGACCGAGGCCGAGATCGCCGGGCGGGTGCCGGCCCTGCTCGGCCGGCTCGCCGAGCGCTGCCGACCGCGCCTGATCGTGATTGCCTGCAACACCGCCTCGACGATCGCGCTGGCCGCCGTCCGCTCGGCGCTCGATCTGCCGATCGTCGGCACGGTGCCCGCGATCAAGCCTGCTGCCGCGGCGAGCCGGACCCGGGTGATCGGCGTGCTCGGCACCGACGCCACGGTCCGCCAGCCCTATGTCGACGATCTCGCCGGCCGGTTCGCGAGCGACTGCCTCGTGCTGCGCCACGGCTCGGCGGAGCTGGTGGCGCTCGCCGAAGCGAAGCTGCGCGGCGAGACCGCGCCGCCGGAGCGCTATGCCCGCATCCTGGACGGATTGTTCGACCAGCCGGGCGGCGAGCGGATCGATGTGATCGTCAATGCCTGCACCCATTTCCCGCTCGTCGTCGACGAACTGGCCGCGGCGGCGCGGCATGAGGTGCGGTTCGTCGATGGTTCAGCCGGCATCGCGCGGCGGATCGCCTATCTCACGGAGGGGCAGGACTGGCCCGAGGCGCCGGGCGAGGGTGTCGCGATCTTCACCGGCGCGCGGGACGAACGGCTCGAGCCTGCGCTGAAGGGCTATGGGTTGGGCCGGATCGAGTCGCTGCAGGCCGGGACCAGCAGCACCATCTCGGCATAGCGCCTGGCCAGTTCGTCATGCACGTACCGGGCGCTCGGGTCGCGGCTGCGTTCCGCCAGCGCACGTTCCTGCGCGGCGCGGCGCGCATAATAATCCCGCCTCGAATCGGTTCGATCTGACTGGTTCATCGTCAAAGCTCCATGCATCAAGCGGGAGCGCAGCGTCTCTCCATCGCGGCGGGCTTGTGGGCTGTCGGCCAGCGATGGCTCCTCTTAGCACAAGGCCTCCGAGTCGCGGTTGATTTGAAACAAGCGCGCGAAATTTTTACGCTCGCCCTGATAGCCAGGAGAAACAACTGCATCCGGTTCAGCGCGGATTTCCAGCAAATCGCTGGAAATCCGTGGCGGGCGGCGTTAGGTGGGCGGCATGGAAGCGGACGGCACGGCGCAGCGGGGAGTCGACTACTCGCGGATTTTCACCCAGGCGATTGATCGCCTGCATGTCGAAGGCCGCTACCGCGTCTTCATCGACATCCTGCGCAACAAGGGCGCTTTCCCGAACGCGCGCTGCTTTGCCGGGCATAACGGCCCCAAGCCGATCACGGTGTGGTGCTCGAACGATTATCTGGCGATGGGCCAGCATCCGAGCGTGATCGCGGCAATGGAAGAGGCGCTGCACGATGTCGGCGCAGGCTCGGGCGGCACCCGCAATATCGGCGGCAACACGCATTACCATGTCGATCTGGAGGGCGAGCTCGCCGATCTCCACGGCAAGGAAGGCGCCTTGCTCTTCACCTCGGGCTATGTCTCGAACGAGGCGACGCTGGCGACCCTGGCCAAGATCCTGCCGGGCTGCATCATCTTCTCCGACGAGATGAACCATGCCTCGATGATCGCAGGGATCCGCAATTCGGGCTGCGAGAAGCATGTCTTCCGCCACAATGATCTCGAGCATCTCGAGGAATTGCTCGCCGCGGTCGACCCGGCAGCGCCCAAGCTGATCGCGTTCGAGAGCGTCTATTCGATGGAGGGCGATATCGCACCGATCGCAGCGATCTGCGACCTTGCCGACAAGTACAGCGCGCTGACCTATCTCGACGAAGTCCATGCCGTCGGCATGTACGGCGCGCGGGGCGGCGGCATTTCGGAGCGCGACGGCGTCGCCGACCGGCTGACGATCATCGAGGGTACGCTGGGCAAGGCGTTCGGGGTGATGGGGGGATACATCACCGCCGACCAGACGATCATCGACGTGATCCGCTCTTACGCGCCGGGCTTCATCTTCACCACCTCGCTGTCGCCGGTGCTGGTCGCCGGCGCGCTCGCCAGCGTGCGGCATCTCAAGGCCTCGGGCGTCGAGCGCGAGGGCCAGCAGGCCGCTGCCGCGATGCTGAAGGGCATGATGGCCGAGGCCGGCTTGCCGGTAATGAACTCGACCACGCATATCGTGCCGCTGATGGTCGGCGATCCGGTCAAGGCCAAGAAGATCAGCGACATATTGCTCGCCGAGTACGGCGTGTACGTCCAGCCGATCAATTACCCGACCGTGCCGCGCGGCACCGAGCGGCTGCGCTTCACCCCCGGCCCCGCGCATGACGAAGCGATGATGCGCGAGCTGACCGAGGCCCTGGTCGAAATCTGGAGCCGGCTGGAGCTGCGCAAGGCCGCCTGAGCGCCCTTGGCGAATCGGCTCTGCCGCTGTTCGTCTCCGAAGATTTTTTCCGCTGCTGTTATGTTGGCAATCCCGCGCGATTTTTTCGCGGCGGATCAATGCGATGACGGCCCTTATGCTGTTCCGCGATAACAGCAGCGGAACAGCATGGAGTGGGCCCGTTGGGCCGGACATATTCAAGCGGCCGATGTGACGGTGCGCTGGGAATGTTGCTCCTCGAACTGAGCGGGACTGAGATAGCCGAGAGCTGAATGCAATCGGCGGCGATTGTAGAT
>Ga0209233_1000229_pt1 | contig 100048 bp, 87 predicted proteins | sample AraplaCL_Cvi_mCL_FD_184269 | JGI IMG/M metagenome (GOLD analysis project Ga0209233, IMG submission 184269) | Arabidopsis root microbial communities from the University of North Carolina, USA - plate scrape CL_Cvi_mCL (SPAdes) (version 2) | ecosystem: Host-associated > Plants > Roots >...
GTGTAGTTCTCGCCGTTGCCCAGGCCGCGCCCGCCCGAAACGATGATCTTCGCCGACGTCAGTTCCGGACGATCCAGCTTCGTCACTTCACGGCTGACGAACTGCGAGATGCCCGCGTCCGCGGCTGCTTCGATCTTCTCCACCGTCGCGCTGCCGCCTTCGGCCGCAACGGCGTCGAAGCCCGTCGTGCGTACGGTAATGACCTTGATCGGATCGGCCGACTGCACCGTCGCGATAGCGTTGCCCGCATAGATCGGGCGCTCGAACGTGTCCGGGGAATCGACCGCCGTGATATCGCTGATCTGCGCGACGTCGAGCTTCGCTGCAATACGCGGTGCGATGTTCTTGCCGTAGGCGGTGGCCGGCGCGAAGATGTGCGAGTAGTCCTTCGCGATGTTCAGCACCGTCGCTTCGACGTTTTCCGCGAGGCCTTCGGCGAGTTGCGGCGCGTCGGCCAGCAACACTTTGGAAACACCGGCGATCTTCGCCGCCGCATCCGCTGCAGCCTGCGCATTCTGACCTGCGACCAGCACATGAATATCGCCGCCAACCTTCTGCGCGGCTGCGATCGTATTCAGCGTTGCGCCCTTGATCGACGTGTTGTCGTGTTCTGCTATTACAAGATTCACCAGATTCGTCATTTCATTCGTCTCCGTGCGCTGCTCACAGCACCTTGGCTTCGGTCTTCAGCTTCTCGACCAGCGTCTTCACATCCGGCACCTTCACACCGGCGGAGCGTTTCGGCGGCTCGACAACCTTCAGCGTCTTAAGGCGCGGCGTGACATCCACACCGAGGTCTTCCGGCTTGATCGTTTCGAGCGGCTTTTTCTTCGCCTTCATGATGTTCGGCAGCGTCACATAGCGCGGCTCGTTCAGGCGCAGGTCGGTGGTGACCACCGCGGGCAGCGTGAGCGACAGCGTCTCGGCACCGCCGTCCACTTCGCGCGAAACCGTTGCCTTGCCGTCGGCCACGACCACTTTCGACGCGAACGTTGCCTGCGGCAGGTTAGCCAGTGCGGCAAGCATCTGACCGGTCTGATTCGAATCGTCGTCGATAGCCTGCTTGCCGAGAATTACCAGTTGCGGCTGCTCCTTGTCGACGAGCGCCTTCAGCAGCTTGGCGACCGCCAGCGGCTGCAATTCTTCCGCCGACTCGATCAGGATCGCGCGGTCCGCACCGATCGCGAGCGCCGTGCGCAGCGTTTCCTGCGATTGCGTGACACCGGCCGACACGGCGATCACCTCGGTCGCCACACCGGCTTCTTTCAGACGCACGGCTTCTTCAACCGCGATTTCGTCGAACGGATTCATCGACATCTTTACGTTCGCAATGTCGACGCCCGTGCCGTCCGACTTGACTCGGACCTTCACGTTGTAATCGACCACTCTCTTGACTGGCACCAGGATTTTCATGCACACGCTCCAAAGTTACGAATACGTCAACCCAACGAACATTATAGCGACTGCCTCACTGCAGCCTTATCGCGGGTGTTCTAGCACGAGGATATCGCTCCCCAGTGGCGTGACGGCAATATCGAACGGTCGTTCTATTTTAATCGCAAAAAAACCCGGGCAGCAACCCCGGGTTCTCACTTACGACTCCAGTTCTCATATCGCCGACGTGTTTTGCTGGATCTGAAGCCGCTCTGCTCACCAGGCGGTGATGACAGCGCCGCCGAACTTGCCCTCGACGAACTGCTTCACTTCCGGCGAATGGTAAGCCGCCACCAGCTTGGCGACCCACGGCTTATTCCTGTCCGCCTCGCGGATTGCGATGATGTTCACGTACGGACCCTTCGGGTCTTCGATCGCGATCGCATCCTGCTTCGGCTTAAGCCCTGCTTCCATCGCGAAGTTAGTGTTGATTGCCGCCGCATCGACGTCGTTGAGCGAGCGCGGAATCTGCGCGGCGTCGAGTTCGACGATCTTCAGCTTCCGGGGATTGTCGACGATGTCGAGCGGGGTAGCCTTCAGACCCGCGTCGGCACGCAACTTCAGGAGCCCCTGCTTTTGCAGCAGCAAAAGCGCGCGGCCGCCGTTGGTCGGGTCGTTCGGCACCGCGATCTTCGCGCCGGGCTGCAGCTCGGCCAGCGTCTTCACTTTCTTCGAATAGATGCCCATCGGATACGTGACCGTGTCCGCGACACGAATCAGCTTGTAGCCGCGGTCCTTCACCTGCGCCTGCAAATACGGGTCGTGCTGATAGCTGTTCGCGTCGAGGTCGCCGCCGGCGAGCGCCGCGTTCGGCTGCACGTAGTCGGAGAATTCGACGATCTTGATGTTCAGACCGTTCTTTGCCGCGACGGTCTTCACGACTTCCATGATCTGCGCGTGCGGACCGCCGGTGACGCCGACCTTGATCGAGTCTTCAGCGTAAGCCGCGTTGGCGGCGAAGATCGATACGGCACCGAGCGCCGCGGCGAGCTTGAAAATGAAACGACGTTGCATGATGGACCTTTTGATTATTTATGGCTCAGACGACGCACGAGCCAATCCCCGAACGACTGCACCAATTGCACGAAGACGATCAGAATCACGACGACCGTCAACATGACTTCCGGCAGAAACCGCTGATACCCGTACCGAATGCCGAGGTCGCCGAGACCGCCGCCGCCGATCGCGCCCGCCATCGCCGAATACCCGACCAGCGAGACGAACGTGATCGTCAACCCGGCGACGACGCCCGGCAGCGATTCCGGCAACAACACCTTGAATACGATCTGGCTGGTCGTCGCGCCCATTGCTTGCGCCGCCTCGATCAGGCCGCGATCGACTTCGCGCAGCGCAGTCTCGACGAGACGCGCGATGAACGGCGCCGCGGCAATGGTCAGCGGCACAACGGCCGCAGCCGTGCCGATCGACGAGCCGACCACGAGGCGCGTGAACGGAATCACCGCCACGAGCAGGATGATGAACGGCGTAGAGCGAACCGCATTGACGACCACGCCCATCGCACGATTGACTGCGACGTTCTGCAATACGCCTTGACGGTCCGTCAGATACAGCAATACGCCGAGCGGCAAACCCACCAGCGCGCCGACCAGTCCGGAAATGCCCACCATGACGAGCGTTTCCCAGAACGACTGGACGAACATATCGAACATTTCACTCAACATACGAGAGTTCCTCCACCACCACACCTTGTTCGCGTAGATAAGCAAGCGCTTGCGCCACCTTGGTCGGCTCGCCGCCCGCGAGCACCGCGAGCGAGCCGAACGCCTGCCCCTGGATCTCGTCGATCTGTCCGTGCAGGATGTTGAAGTCGAGTTCGTAGCGGCGAATCGTCTCCGAGAGAATCGGCTGATCGACGCCAGAACCCGTAAACGCGAGGCGCAGCAGGTGACCGCTGCCGGTCTTCAGACGCTCGGCCACACGCGCCTTCATTGCAGGCGGAAGTTCTTGCGCGATCACGTCGCCGATCAGCGCGCGCGTGACTTCGTGATGCGGCTGCAGGAACACGTCGATCACCTTGCCCTCTTCGACCACGCGGCCCGCGTCAAGCACGGCGACGCGATCGCAAACCTGCTTGATCACGTCCATCTGATGCGTGATCAACACGATCGTCAGATTCAGTTCGCGGTTGATCCGCTTGAGCAGTTCGAGGATCGCGCGCGTGGTTTCGGGATCGAGCGCGGACGTCGCTTCGTCCGAGAGCAGCACCTTCGGCTTGCTAGCGAGCGCTCGCGCGATGCCCACGCGTTGCTTTTGCCCGCCGCTGATCTGCGCCGGGTAACGGTCCTTCTGCGCGGACAAGCCCACGAGTTCAAGCAGCGGCAGCACGTGCGCCTCGATCTCGTCGCGCTTCATGCCGGCGAGTTCGAGCGGGAGCGCGACGTTCTCGTACACCGTGCGCGACGACAGCAGGTTGAAGTGCTGGAAGATCATGCCGATTTCGCGGCGCGCCTCGCGCAATTGCGCAGCGGGCAGCGTGGTCAGATCCCGGCCGTCGACGACGATGTTGCCTTCCGTCGGACGCGTCAGCAGGTTGATGGTACGCACAAGCGTGCTCTTGCCCGCGCCGCTGCGGCCGATGATGCCGAACACTTCGCCCGCCGGAATCGACAGATTGACGTTGTGCAGTGCCTCGACCCAGCCCCGGGGTCCCGCGAACCGCTGGGAGATATTGCGTATTTCGATCATGGAAAAACGAAACGGCGGGTTTGTCGACGAGCGTCGTGCGCTCTGCGACCAAGCATCCGCCGTCACTTTTATTGGGATTTGAGCCCGCGATTCTACCGTAGGCGGCGTCATTCCCTTTAATAATCAATTACGATTCTTTCATAACTAATCGACATTAGAGGAACGCGCAAGGCGCGATTTCGCCGGGCGACCTGGCGGCGGTCTATGATCTGCCGGGACCAGAACCCATGGACGTGCCGTCATGCAGACTTCCCAAAACAGCAGCGTTTTCGCCGCCCCGAGCGGCGCAGAGAGCACCGAGCCTTTTCGCTCGTCAGTCTTTGCAGCCGACAACGTCGAATTGCCGCTGTACCGCTGGCCTGTCATAGGAACGCCGCGCGCAACGGTCGCACTCATTCACGGACTGGCTGAACACGCGGGCCGCTATCGGGCGCTGGCCACGAGGCTCAATGCGGCCGGCGTCGAACTGCTGGCAATCGACTTGCGCGGCCATGGCCGGGCACCCGGCAAGCGTGTATACGTCGACCGATTCGACGATTACCTGCTGGACGCACAGGCTTTACTCGATGCCGCGTTCCAGGCGCGTCCGCATGCACCGCTTTTTCTGATGGGCCATAGCATGGGAGGCGCCGTAGCCGCGCTTTACGTGACCGAGCGCCTCGGCACCGCTCGCGACGGCCTCGGCACATGTTTGAGCGGTCTGATCCTGTCGAGCCCCGCGCTCGCGCCAGGCCGCGACGTGCCTCGCTGGATGCTCAAGCTGAGTCAGGTGATCAGCCGCATCTGGCCGAGCTTCCCGGCAATGAAAATCGACGCCGCCCTGCTCTCGCGCGTACCCGCCGTGGTGGACGCGAACCGCAACGACCCGCTTGTGCATCACGGTCCGATCCCCGCGCGCACCGGCGCGGAATTGCTGCTGGCAATGGCACGCCTCGAAGCGGGCCGCGCGGCGCTGCGCTTGCCGCTACTCGTCTATCACGGCACCGCCGACAAGCTCACCGAGCCTCTAGGAAGCCGCGACTTTAGCGAGCACGCCGGAGCGCCGGACAAGACGCTGCGGCTCTACGAAGGCAGTTTTCACGAGACGATGAACGATCTGGACGGCGAGCGCGTGATGAGCGAACTGATCGAGTGGATCGATCAGAGACTGGGGCGCACGCGCTAACGCTTCCAGTCAGGTAGGCGTTTGTCGATGAATGCCTGCACGCCTTCGAGCGCCGAGCCGTCCATCATGTTGCAGGCCATGGTCTGGCCCGCAAGCTGATACGCGGCTTCGATGCCCATTTCAAGTTGCCGGTAGAACAGCCCCTTGCCGGCAGTCACGGCTTCCACGGGCTTTGCGCAAATGCTGGTGGCAAGCCTTGCCACCTCCGCATCCAGGGAGTCCGCAGGGACCACGCGATTGACGAGGCCTTGCCGCTTCGCCTCTGCGGCGTCGATGAAATCGCCGGTCAACAGCATTTCGAGCGCGGCCTTGCGCGAGAGGTTGCGCGACAGCGGCACCGACGGCGTCGCGCAAAACAGCCCGAGGTTCACGCCCGAGACGGCAAACCGCGCGGTGTCCGAAGCCACGGCCAGATCACACATCGCGACAAGCTGGCAGCCGGCCGCCGTCGCAATCCCGTGAACACGCGCGATCACCGGCTGAGGCAAGCGCTGAATCGTCATCATGAGTTTCGTGCAGCGCGCGAACAGCGTCTGGTAATACTCGAGCGACGGCGCCGCGCGCATCTCTTTCAGATCGTGTCCCGCACAGAATGCGCGCCCCGCGCCGGCGATCACCACCACGCGCGCCTGCGACGCAGCGAGTCCGCTCAACGCTTCCTGCAACGCGTCGAGCATCGGCTCCGAGAGTGCGTTGAACGCGTCGGGCCGGTTCATCGTCAGAAGGACGACGCCCGGCACGCCGTACGCGTCGGCCTCCGTCTCGATCAGCGAAGCGCTCAGTGCATCGGCCTTCATGGCTCGCTCCCATTTCAATGTCCGGCAACCGCAGCCTATGCGGCGCGGCGACTCGTCAGATTCCGGCGAGCGCACGCACGTGCGCGACGACGCTGCGCCCAAGAGCGGACAGGTTGTAGCCCCCTTCGAGGCAACTCACGATTCGCCCGCGCGCATAGCGGTTTGCGATGTCGCGCATCTGATCGGTGATCCACACGTAGTCATCTTCGACCAGACCCATGTTGCCGAGATCGTCCTCGCGATGCGCGTCGAAGCCTGCCGAAATGAACAGCATCTCAGGCTTGAATTCATGCAGACGAGGCAGCCACAACATGTCGACCGCCTCGCGCACCGCCATGCCTTTCGAGCGCGCGGGCATCGGCACGTTGCACATATTGGGCGCCTGATTGTCGGCACCGGTGAACGGATAGAACGGATGCTGGAAGATGCTGCACATCAGCACGCGAGAGTCGCCGGAAAACGCCGCCTCGGTACCGTTGCCGTGGTGCACGTCGAAGTCGATGATCGCGACGCGCTGCAAGCCATGCACCTCCAGCGCATGACGCGCGGCAATCGCGACATTGTTGAAGAAGCAGAAGCCCATCGCACGCGCGGGTTCGGCGTGATGACCGGGCGGGCGCACACTGCAGAAGGCGTTGTCGAAGCGGCCTTCGATGACCGCGTCGGTGGCGGCCACTGCGGCACCGGCTGCGCGTAACGCTGCCAGCAAGGTATGCGGGTTCATCGACGTGTCGGGGTCGATTTCAGCCATGCCCTCGGCCGGCGAACGGCTGCGGATGTAGTCGATGTGCGCTTGCGTGTGCACACGTAGCAGCGCCGCTTCGTCGGCGAGCGGCGGCGACTCGCGTTCGATCAACGCGTCGATGCGGCTTGCGATCAATTGATCTTCGATAGCCTGCAGCCGTGCAGGGCACTCGGGATGCCATTGCCCCATGTCGTGCAGCAGACAGTCGGCGTGAGAATAGAAGCCTGTTGCCATGATTTTCTTCTGCGGCGCGCCGCCTTCGAGGCGTGCGCGGCGCGTCTCCATCCAGGGGCGCGCGCCCGCGGCGCGCCAACATCGTCAAGTTACCACACGACGTCGCTGTAACGCGTCCGGCACAGTTTCGCGAGAGGCCTCGGGTATACTGCCCCGATCCGTTTTCCTCATGTCTTTGTCCTTTCGCACTGCGCCCCCAGCTCACTATGACCGTCAAGCTTGCTCTGTCTGCACGAAACCGGCTCAGCACCCGAACCATCGCCGCCGCACTCTCCATCGCATCGTGCATGTTCATGGCAACCACTCCGGCACTTGCGCAGATCGCCGGAAAAAAACCGCCGACGCTGCTCGCTCAGGCACAACCGCAAACAGCGGTGCCGCAAGGGCAAACCTTCGAAGAAGAAATCATTCCGCAGCGCTACGCGAACAACCCGAATGTCGATGCATTCATCAACGATATGGTGGCGCGCTACGACTTCGACGAGTCGTCGCTACACTCGCTTTTTGCCGGCGTGAGCTATTCGGCGACCGCGGTCAAGCTGGTGACGCCGTCGGCATCTCCTTCGGTGAAGAACTGGCGCGCGTATCAGTCGCGCTTTCTCGACCAGATTCGCATCAACGCGGGCATTCGCTTCTGGCGCGCGAATCAGGCCACGCTGCAGCGTGCGTACGAGGAGTTCGGCGTGCCGCCGGAGGTGATCGTCGGCATTCTCGGCGTGGAAACGATCTACGGGCGTTTCATGGGCAACTTCCGCGTCCTCGACGCGCTGACTACGCTCAGTTTCGACTACCCGAACACGCCTAATCGAGCCGACCGTCAGGCAACGTTCCGCAAGAATCTCGAAGACTACCTGGTGTGGACGCGCGATTCGCAGATCGACCCGACCACGGTGCTCGGCTCGTACACAGGCGCGATCGGCATTCCGCAGTTCCTGCCGAGCAGCATCACGCAGTACGCGGTGAGCTACGACGGCAACAAGGAAATCGACCTGCGCACGAGCCAGGCGGATGCGATCGGCAGCGTGGCGAACTATCTGCGGCAGAACGGCTGGGAAAACGGCCGGCCCGTGGTATGGAAAATCGGTACGGACGCTGGCAGCCTGGGCGTCGCGCAAGCCGCCGCCGACGGCGCGCCGGAACCGCATTGGCCGCTCGATCAGTTGTTGCGCGCGGGACTGCTGCTCAATGAGCCGAGCGTGAATATCGCAGCGGAAGCGGGAACGCCTGTCACGGTGGTCGACCTGCCGTCGCCGGGCCGCGGCACGGAATATATGCTGGGCCTGAAAAACTTCTACGTGCTCACGCGCTATAACCGCAGCTTCTTTTATGCACTCGCGGTTTATCAGTTGGGCGAACGCATCAAGTCGCAGATGCAAGCCAGCGACGCAGCGAGTCCGGCCAATGCTCAGAACAACGCAGCGCCGCCAAGCGCGGCTTCGCAATAGTTCATAGCGCGGACTGCAGGCCGATACCTGCGTGCTATAGATGTAAAAAAAGCGCCTGCCGGCGCTTTTTTTAACTGACGCTATCTCTATCTGGTATTGCGCGCGAGCGACACTGCCCGCTTACGCCGGAAACACGCCGGTGGACAAGTAACGGTCGCCGCGGTCGCAGACGATGAACACGATGGTCGCATTCTCGACCTGACGCGCGACGCGCAACGCCACCTCGCACGCTCCGCCCGACGAAATGCCCGCAAAAATGCCTTCGACGGACGCCAAGCGACGCGCCATTGCTTCGGCAGCGGCCTGACTCACGTTCTCGACGCGGTCAACCCGGCTACGGTCGAAGATCTTCGGCATATAAGCCTCTGGCCATTTACGGATGCCGGGAATGCGCGACCCTTCCTCGGGCTGCGCGCCGACAATTTCGATCGCCTGGTTCTGCTGCTTCAGATAACTGGACACGCCCATGATGGTGCCCGTCGTGCCCATGGACGACACGAAGTGCGTGATGCGCCCTTCGGTATCGCGCCAGATTTCGGGGCCGGTGCCTTCGACGTGCGCCGCCGGATTGTCCGGATTCGCAAATTGATCGAGGATGATGCCCTTGCCGTCGCGCTGCATCTGTTCGGCCAGATCCCGCGCGTATTCCATGCCGCCCGTTACGGGTGTGAGAATGATCTGCGCGCCGTATGCGGCCATGCTTTGACGGCGCTCTACCGACAGGTCTTCCGGCATGATCAGAACCATCTTGTAGCCGCGGATCGCCGCTGCCATGGCGAGCGCGATGCCGGTGTTGCCGCTTGTCGATTCGATCAGCGTGTCGCCCGGTTTGATACGGCCGCGCGCTTCCGCTTTCTTGATCATCGACAACGCCGGGCGATCTTTCACCGAGCCAGCGGGGTTGTTTCCCTCGAGCTTGGCGAGGACCACGTTGTTACGGCTGCGGATCTCGTCGTCGGGGAGCCGGACGAGCTGCACGAGCGGCGTATTGCCGATCGTGTCTTCAATCGTTTTGTAAGCCATATAGGTTCTGGTGCTGTCGATGCGCGAAGTCTTCAATGCTTTGATTCTAAACCACGGTGCCCATGGTTGCCGCGCGGCCCTTCTGCCCGCATGGATGCAACCTCCGCCACGCAAAAAGCCCGCGGCTGAGTACCGCGGGAGCCAGTCATGCGAGTGACGACTTAAGGAGCGCTGCTGCCGGCTCCGACCATGAAGGGAATACGATGGCGAATCGCGCGCGGCACAACCGGTACCGCGCGCCCGACTCGTGTCTGACTCGCGTCAGACTATTTCTTCACCGCCACTGTGGCGCCGCCTTTAGGCGTGTTGGCCGGAACGGTCGCGCCTTTGGTCTGTGAAGACGCCGCAACCTGCGAGCCAGCAGCCGCGCCAGCCGGACCGACAGCGAGACCCTCCGCCTGCAGGCGCTCGACGGTATGCCCGCCCATGCCCTTGACCCGCTTGCCGAGATCGCTCGGGTCCTTGAATGGACCATGCGCTGAACGCTCTTCGAGAATGGCTTTCGCTTTGGCAGGACCGATGCCTTTGATGCCGCGCAATGCGTCCTCGTTAGCCGTGTTGACGTCGACCGACGCATACGCGTGACCGAAAGCGGCGAGCATGGCCGCGGTAACCAGAATTTTTCGAAACATATGGAATCTCCCTCGTACAACCGGTTGGCGACATCACCAACCGGGAGATTCCAGTTTAAAGAGGTATCCGAATTATTTACACCTGGCCGAACAGCCAACGCACGTAACGATCGACACCTTCCTGCACGCTCAGGAACGGCGCGTCGTAACCGGCCGCGCGCAGCTTCGTGAGGTCCGCTTGCGTGAAGCACTGGTACTTGCCGCGTAATGCGTCGGGAAACGGAATGTACTCGATCAGCCCGCGTTGCACCTGATCCGCGAGAGAGAGCGACGGCTCGTTGTTCAACGAGCGCAGCGTGTTGACCACCGTGCTCGCAATGTCGTTGAACGGCTGTGCGCGCCCACTGCCCAAGTTGAAGATGCCTGACTTGTCGGGGTTGTCGAAGAAGAACAGGTTGACCTTCACCACGTCTTCCACGGAGACGAAGTCGCGTGTCTGTTCGCCCGCGGCGTAGCCGTTGTATTCGCCGAACAGCTTGACCTTGCCCTCGGCGCGGAACTGGTTGAAGTTGTGGAACGCCACCGACGCCATGCGCGCCTTATGCGTTTCGCGCGGACCGTACACGTTGAAGTAGCGAAATCCGGCGATCTGGCTTCTGGCAGTGGGCAGCACGCGGCGAATGACCTGATCGAACAGGAACTTCGAATAGCCGTACACGTTCAACGGCTGCTCGACTTCGCGCTCTTCGACGAAACGGCTCGAGCCGCCATACGTTGCCGCCGAGGACGCGTACAGGAACTGGATGTTCTGCGCGAGGCAGACGTCGAGCACGTCGCGGCTGTAGCGGAAGTTGTTCTCCATCATGTAGCGGCCGTCGGTTTCCATTGTGTCCGAACAGGCGCCTTCGTGGAAAATCGCGCGCACTTTGCCGAAGTCGCCACGCTTGAAGCGCTCGACGAATTCGGTCTTGTCCAGGTAGTCGTCGATTTCACAGTCGACGAGGTTTTTGAACTTGTCGGCGCGCGTCAGATTGTCCACGGCGATGATGCGTTGTTCGCCACGCTCGTTGAGCGCTTTCACGAGGTTGCTGCCGATAAAACCGGCCGCGCCGGTGACGATAAGGGTCATGATGGTCCCGCGGTAATGAGCCTTGTAAGGACTCGCGTGAGCGCTCAGGCGCCAACGCGAATCGTCAGGGTCAGTCGACGTCCCGCCGATCCATTTTGCACGCAGCCCGAAGGCGTGCGGCAACGAATCTGGCGGGCAGCGTCATTGAAAGAGTTCGTCGTAGTCGACGGTGGCGGTGCCGAGTTTGCCGACCACGATGCCGGCCGCGCGATTGGCGAGGCCAACCGCTTCGACCAGCGTGAGACCCGCGCCCAGCATGGCCGCGAGCGTCGCGATCACCGTGTCGCCCGCACCCGAAACATCATACACTTCACGTGCGACAGCCGATGTGTGCAGGATGCCGTCGTTGGAGAACAGCGTCATGCCCTCTTCCGAACGCGTGAGCAGCAAAGCCTCGAACTGAAGATCCGCGCGCAGTTTGCTCACGCGCTCGATCAGGTCCTCTTCCGATTTCCACTGACCGACCACTTCGCGCAACTCCGCGCGATTCGGCGTGATCAAGGTGGCGCCACGATAGCGTTCCCAGTCGTCGCCCTTCGGATCGACCAGCACCGGTTTGCCTGCAGCATGCGCTCTCGCGATCATCTGCGTGACGTGGGTCAGGCCGCCTTTGGCGTAGTCGGACATCAGGATCACGTCGTGCGAAGGCAGCAATTCGTCGAAGCGAGCAAGACCCGCGAGCAGCACTTCATGCGCGGGCGAGTTCTCAAAATCGACGCGCAGCAGCTGTTGCTGGCGCGACAACACACGCAGCTTGATTGTCGTTAGAAGCGCGGGATCGCGTTCGAGATGCGGGTTCACGCCGCTCTCGCCGAGCAACTGCACGATGCGCTCGCCCGGTTCGTCATGTCCGACGACGCACAGGAGACCCGCTTGCGCACCGAGCGCCGCCGCATTGCGCGCGACGTTCGCCGCGCCGCCAAGCCGGTCTTCCTGGCGCTGCACGTGCACGACGGGCACCGGCGCCTCCGGCGAAATACGATTGACGTCGCCGAACCAGTAGCGGTCCAGCATCACGTCGCCGACCACGAGGACGCGCGCGGCAGCGAGTTGCGCACGCGGCACCACGGTAAGTGCGGGCGCCGTCGTGGAGGTGGGCGTGGACGTGGCGGATGCGGGCATGATCTCAGGCATCGGCCGCACGTTTGGAGGGTTGGGCATAAGGACGTCCAATCGAGTGATAGTCGATGCCGAGTTCGTTCATGGCATCCGGCTCGTACAGATTGCGGCCGTCGAAAATCACCGGCGACTTGAGCACGGATTTCAGATAAGCGAAGTCGGGGCTCTTGAACTCCTTCCATTCGGTGACGATAACGAGCGCGTCGGCGCCTGTGAGCGTTTCGTCCTGCGTGCTCGTGAAAGTAAGACGCTCGAGTTGTTCCGGCGAATCATGCAGATCCATCGCGAAAACGCGCCGCGCTTCTGCCACGGCGACCGGATCGTACGCGCGCACGTTGGCGCCGCGCGCCAGCAGCTCCGCGATTACGCGGCGGCTCGGCGCTTCGCGCATGTCGTCGGTGTTCGGCTTGAACGCGAGGCCCCAAACGGCAAACGTGCGGCCGGACAGGTCGTTGCCCCACTTGTGCGCGATCTTCTGTACAAGCACGTCTTTCTGCGTGTAGTTCACTTCCTCGACGGCCTCGAGAATGCGCAGATTGTGGCCGCTTTCGCTGGCAGTGCGAATCAGCGCCTGCACGTCTTTCGGGAAGCACGAGCCGCCGTAGCCGCAACCGGCATACAGGAAGTGATAGCCGATCCGCGGGTCCGAGCCGATGCCGCGGCGCACCGCCTCGATGTCCGCGCCGACACGGTCCGCGAGATTGGACATCTCGTTCATGAACGAGATGCGCGTGGCGAGCATCGCGTTGGCTGCGTACTTGGTGAATTCGGCCGAACGCACGTCCATGTACAACGTGCGTTCGTGATTGCGGTTAAACGGCGCATACAGGCGCTTCATCAGTTCACGCGCGCGCAAGCCGGCTTCGTCTTCGTCGCTGCCGAGCACGATGCGGTCGGGCCGCATGAAGTCGTCTACTGCCGCGCCTTCCTTCAGGAACTCAGGATTCGACACCACCGAGAAGCGGTGCTGTGCGCTACCGGCAAGCCCGCGCTTCTCCAGTTCTTCTTCGATTACCGCGCGCACGCGCTGCGCAGTGCCGACCGGCACCGTCGATTTGTCGACGATCACCTTGAAGCCGTTCATCGTACGGCCAATGTTGCGCGCGGCTTCCAGCACGTATTGCAGATCGGCCGAGCCGTCTTCGTCGGGCGGCGTGCCGACGGCGATGAATTGCACGTCGCCGTGAGCGACGCTCGCCTCGATGTCCGTCGAAAACGTGATGCGGCCGGCCGCGCGAGTACGCGCGATGATTTCCTGCAAACCCGGCTCGTGAATGGGCACGCCACCGTTGTTGAGGATTTCGATTTTGCGCGGATCGACGTCGAGACAGAACACGTCGTTGCCGATTTCAGCGAGGCACGCGCCAGTGACGAGGCCGACATAGCCGGTGCCGATAATGGTGATTTTCATACGCTTTCCGGTTGAAGGTTCCGGTGATGATTCCCGGCGGTAAAGAGCCCGGTCATCAGCACGATGTCAAATCCGTCCGCGAACTCAGTTCGTCGCGGTGATCGGTTCGACCCGGCGCGGCGCGTAGGTTTCCCAACCGCTGCAACCCGGGCACTGCCAGTAGAAAAGCCGCGCCCTGAAGCCGCAATTCTGGCACGTGTAGCGCGGCAGATTTTTGGTGCGCTGGCGGATCAGCGTGCGCATCAGTTCGAGTTCGCTACGCCGCGGCTCTTCGGCGACGGCCTGTTGCGCTTCAAGCAGCCGCGTCATACCCGCCAGATTTGGCGACTTCTGCATCTGCGAGCGTGCGAGCGCGTGCGCCGCATCTGGTCCGCGCAGCGACGCGACGTGCTGGTACGCGACGTCGAGCAGATCATTGCTCGGATAGCGGTCGACCCATGTGGTGAGCAGGTCGGCGCCTTCCTGCGCCCGGCCGAGCGCTTCGTACGCCTTCATCAGCTTCTCGGCGACGAGCGGCAGATAGGCAGGGTTCTGTTCCTCGACCCGCCGCCATTGTTCGATCGCCGCTTCCTGTGCGCCGCCGGCCGCGTCGACGTCGCCAAACAGAATCGTGGCGCGCACGTTGGTAGGGTTCGCCTTCAGCGCGAAGCCGAGTTGCCGGCGTGCTTCGTCGGGCTTTTTCTGTTGCAGCGCTTCCTGCGCGAGTTCGCAATGGAACTGCGCGATTTCCTTGTCGAGCGACTCCGCGCCCATTGTTTCCAGATGACGCGCTGTGTCGATCGACTTGATCCAGTCCTTCTCGATTTCGTAGATGGTAAGCAGCGCGCGCTGCGCGCCCAACGCGTAGTCGCCGGTTTCGAGCGAACGGAAGGTTTCTTCCGCGCGGTCCAACAGGCCGGCTTTCAGGAAGTCCTGCCCGAGTTCGAATAGCGCGTGATCACGCTCGCTGACCGGCAGATCCGCACGACTCAGCAGATTCTGATGCACGCGAATGGCGCGGTCCGTTTCTCCGCGGCGCCGGAACAGATTGCCCAGCGCAAAGTGAAGTTCGACGGTTTCAGGATCGAGCTTGACGACTTCGATGAACGCGTCGATCGCCTGATCCGGCTGCTCGTTGAGCAGAAAGTTGAGTCCGCGGAAATAGGAGCGCGGAAGATTGGCGCTTTCTGACAGCAGCGTCTTGAGGTCGTAGCGCGCAGCCATCCAGCCGAACGCAAAAGCGACGGGTATGACGAGCAGCCACCAGAAGTCTAGATCCATGCGATGAATGCAAATGAGCCTGAAGGCGGAAATGGAATGCCGCGCGCTATGTGCGCGGCGAACGACAAAATCAGATCAGCGGCGGCATGGGCGGCTGTTCAACGACGACCGGCGCCTCGCGTGCCACACGCAGTTCTCGCTTGAGGCGGCCATTCTCCATGCGCAGGCGCACGACAGCCGGCATCGACGAAACGAGCCCCGCGAGCAGCCCAACCCCGAAAAACGCGAGTCCAATCAGGATGAGCGGCGCCGACCACGCGTAGCCAGCGAGGAAATTCAGCGTAGCAGGTTGCGTATTGGAGAGTGCGAGCACCAACAGCAGCACGAACACCAGTACACGGATCAGCCAGACGATAAATTTCATGAATAGATCTCTTGACGGCAGTTGCGTGGTGACGCCGGCCTGATGACGCGTCGCGCCACGGTGTTGCCCGCGCCGAAGTGACCCGTATTGTAATTGAAGCCCTCGCGACTGGGCAGGAACTGGCGGATCCTGCGCTTACAGAAAAGCATCGGTGACGGTGCGGGCGGGGGTTCGGATTTGGCGCGATTGTTGTGAGCTTAGTGTGGTGGATGTGTCGCGGGATTGGGGCTTGGATGGCGGCTTGACGGCGGCTGGGATGGCGGCGTGAGACTCGACTTGGGAAGTGGTCTTGAAGTCGACCGAGAACTCGGCGTGGAAACTGCTTGAGATCTTGGCTGAAAGCGCGGCTATTAAGGCGTCGGACATTGCGGCCGACAACGTAACCGGGACGTGCGTGTCCGCCCAGGTGGACCGAAAATGCGCAGGCGAAAAAAAAGCGCCCGGAGGCGCATTTCTTCTTTTTGCCGACTGGCACTGGCCGCTGACGCTACCAAAGCCACGCTGCCAAATGCACAGCGTATGACGGAGCATTTACAGATCGTCGTCCGGCTCTTCCGCCTTCAACGGCTCACCCGCGCGACGATCGACCCGCTCGCGCAATTCCTTGCCCGGCTTGAAGTGCGGCACGTACTTCTCAGGCACCAGCACTTTTTCGCCCGACTTCGGATTGCGCCCGACGCGGGAAGGACGGCGGTTCAGGCCGAAGCTGCCGAAACCTCGAATTTCGATGCGATGACCTTTGGCAAGTGCCTCCGACATCGCATCAAGCATCGTCTTCACCGCGAAATCCGCATCTTTTAGGACAAGTTGCGGAAACCGCGTAGCCAGTTGGGCGACCAATTCCGATTTGGTCATACTGCAGCAGACCTCTCAAGAAAACGCCGAGCCGCCCCCAGGTTTTCCCCGCAAAGGGATACCTGCCGCGCAAAGACGGCAGGTTCGGGGGCGTTCCTCAATTACTGGTTCTGACCGTCGAGCTTGGCCTTCAGCAGTGCGCCGAGGTTGGTCGTGCCGGTAGCAGCTGCGCTGGAATCCGACGAAGCCAGGCCGCGGATCGCTTCCTGTTGCTCAGCCGAGTCCTTCGCCTTGATCGACAGGTTGATGCCACGCGACTTGCGATCGATGTTGATGATCATCGCGTTGACCTTGTCGCCTTCCTTCAGCACGTTACGAGCATCTTCCACGCGGTCTTGGGCGATTTCCGAAGCGCGCAGGTAGCCTTCGACTTCAGCCGACAGCTGAACCACTGCACCCTTCGCGTCTACCGTCTTGACCACGCCGTCGACGATCGAGCCCTTGTCGTTCATTGCAACGAAGTTGCTGAACGGGTCGCCTTCGAGCTGCTTGATACCCAGCGAAATGCGTTCCTTCTCGACGTCGATGCCGAGAACGATCGCTTCCACTTCGTCGCCCTTCTTGTACTTGCGAACAGCTTCTTCGCCCGTTTCCGACCACGACAGGTCCGACAGGTGAACCAGACCGTCGATGCCGCCCGGCAGACCGATGAAGACGCCGAAGTCGGTGATCGACTTGATTGCGCCTTGCAGCTTGTCGCCCTTCTTGAAGTTGCGGCTGAAGTCGTCCCACGGGTTCGGCTTGCACTGCTTCATGCCGAGGCTGATACGGCGGCGGTCTTCGTCGATTTCGAGAACCATGACTTCGACTTCGTCGCCCAGCTGAACAACCTTCGACGGTGCAACGTTCTTGTTCGTCCAGTCCATTTCCGACACGTGGACAAGGCCTTCGATGCCCGATTCCACTTCGACGAATGCGCCGTAGTCGGTGATGTTCGTGACCTTACCGAACAGGCGCGTGCCCGACGGGTAACGACGCGAGATGCCTTCCCACGGATCGTCGCCGAGTTGCTTGATGCCCAGCGAAACGCGGTTCTTTTCCTGGTCGAACTTGAGGATCTTCGCGGTGACTTCCTGGCCAACCGACAGCACTTCGCTCGGGTGACGCACACGACGCCATGCGATGTCGGTGATGTGCAGCAGGCCGTCGATACCGCCGAGGTCCACGAACGCGCCGTAGTCGGTGATGTTCTTCACCACGCCTTCCACGATCGCGCCTTCCTTCAGCGTTTCGAGCAGCTTTGCGCGCTCTTCGCCCTGGGTCGCTTCGATCACGGCACGGCGCGACAACACGACGTTGTTACGCTTGCGGTCGAGCTTGATGACGCGGAATTCGAGCGTCTTGCCTTCGTACGGGGTCGTGTCCTTGACCGGACGCGTGTCGACCAGCGAACCCGGCAGGAACGCGCGGATGCCATTGACCATGACGGTCATGCCGCCCTTGACCTTGCCCGTGATCGTGCCGGTCACGAGTTCGTTGTTGTCGAGAGCCTTTTCCAGCGACAGCCACGAAGCCAGACGCTTCGCCTTGTCGCGCGACAGGATCGTGTCGCCATAGCCGTTTTCCAGCGCGTCGATCGCGACGGAAACGAAGTCGCCCGCCTGCACTTCTACCTCGCCCGCGTCGTTCAGGAACTCTTCGAGCGGGATGTAGGCTTCGGACTTGAGACCAGCGTTGACGACCACGAAGTTGTGGTCAACACGCACGACTTCGGCGGAGATCACTTCGCCGGCGCGCATGTCTTGCTTGGTCAGCGACTCTTCGAACAGAGCCGCAAAAGATTCGGTATTCGGGGTAGAGGTTTGCAGGTCGGACATAAAAATCGAAATTTGCATGGTTCTCGCGCTGCCCGGCTGGCCGGACGGTCAGCAACTACGGCAAGAATGCGAATGCCACGCGGGGTTAAAGGGTTAATACAACGCTTCGCGACCATCGCGAAGCACCAACACACAATGGAACTACGACTGCGGCCGCGCATTCATGCGACCGATGCTCGATGCATTCCAGTCACGCCTGCGGAACCAGGGCTTCGTACCATTGGACTACCTGCTCGACCGCCTGATCGACCGATAAGGCGGACGTATCGAGCAGCTTTGCATCCGCTGCGGGCTTAAGCGGCGCGGCTGCGCGCTGACTGTCACGCTCGTCGCGCTCACGCAAATCCCGGAGCAAGTTATCTATGTTAGCAGAAAAGCCTTTTTGTATCAATTGCTTATGCCGCCGCGCCGCGCGGGCTTCCACGCTGGCGGTCATGAACACCTTGAGCACGGCGTCCTGGAAGATGACTGTGCCCATATCGCGACCGTCCGCGACGAGGCCCGGCTCCTTGCGAAACGCCCGCTGGCGCGCCACCAGCGCGGCCCTCACCGGGGCATGCACCGCGATCGCTGAAGCGCGGCTGCCCACTTCCTCGGCGCGAATGTCCGCCGAAACGTCCACTCCGTCGAGCTGAGCGAGGCCTTCGCGAAACGTGATATGCAGGTCGTCGATCAGCTTTACAAGGGCTTCGACGTCGTCCGCCGCGACGTTGTAGCGAATGCTGGCGAGCGCGGCGAGGCGGTACAGCGCGCCGCTGTCGAGCAGGTGGAAGCCGAGGCTCGCAGCAACCAGCGCAGCCACGGTGCCTTTGCCGGAGGCACTCGGGCCGTCGATCGTAATGACGGGCGTCTGGTGAAAGGGACGGATCGGTTTCATCGAAAGAGTCGCACGTCAGGCGATTCGCACAGGAATCAGGGTTGGGCAAGCGCAGTGAAGCGCTCGAAATAATCGGGAAATGTCTTGCCGACGCACTTCGGGTCGTTGATGCGGACAGGCACGCCGCCGAGACTCACGAGCGAAAAACACATCGCCATGCGGTGATCGTCGTAGGTGTCGATCGACGCGTTCGGAATCAGTTTCTCTGGCGGCGTGACCACCAGGAAGTCTTCGCCCTCCTGCACCTTCGCGCCGACCTTGCGCAGTTCGGTGGCCATCGCCGCGATCCGGTCCGTTTCTTTCACGCGCCAGCTCGCAATGTTGCGCAGCGTGGTCGTGCCGTCGGCGAACAGCGCGGCAACCGCTATGGTCATGGCGGCGTCGGGGATCAGGTTGAAGTCCATGTCGATCGGCTCGAGCTTGCCGCTGTCGTGGCCGACGCCGCGCACTTCGATCCAGTCCTCGCCCATCTGCAGATTCGCGCCCATCTTGATGAGCGCATCCGCGAAGCCGACGTCGCCCTGAATGCTTGAACGGCCGACGCCCTCCACCTTCAGCGGCCCGCCGCCGAGGGCGCCCGCCGCGAGGAAATAGGACGCCGACGACGCGTCGCCTTCCACCATGATGGTGCCCGGCGATTGATAACGCTGCCCCGCCGGCACCACGAACTGATGCCAGCCATTGCGCTCGACCTCGATGCCAAAGCGCGCCATCAGCTTGATCGTGATATCGATATACGGCTTGGAAATGAGTTCGCCGTCGATCTGAACGGTGCTCACGCCGCTTTCGGTGCGCAAAAGCGGCAGTGTCATCAGCAGCGACGTGAGGAACTGGCTGGAGACGTCGCCGCGCACGCGGATCGGCGCCTCGGCGGAAATCTGCGCCGGGCGGATTCGCAGCGGCGGAAAGCCTTCGTTTTCCTCGTAGTCGATTCTCGCGCCGATCTGCCGCAATCCATCCACCAGATCGCCGATTGGCCGCTCGTGCATGCGCGGCACGCCGTGAATGCGATAGTCGCCGCCATTCACCGCGAGTGCCGCGGTCAGCGGACGAACCGCCGTACCGGCATTGCCGAGGAACAGATCGGCCGTACGCGCCGTGAAAGCGCCGCGCGTGCCGGTCACGACGCACGTGTCGCCGTCGCGCTTCAGCCGCACGCCCAGCTTTTCGAGCGCGTCGAGCATCACGCGCGTGTCGTCGGAGTCGAGCAGGTTCGTGATTGTCGTTTCGCCTTCGGCGAGCGCCGCGAGCAGCAGCACCCGATTCGAAATGCTCTTCGAACCAGGCAAACGAACCGTGCCGGACGCACGAGAAAATGGTCCGAGATCGAGGAATTCCATGATTGAGTCCAGTTTCCGGTTATTTGGACGCGTCGCCCGGCGCGCCGCCACCCGCGCGTTGCTCCTGCCATTCGGTACGCGCGAGACGAGAGCGGGCAAACACGGCTTCGAGCGCGGCGCCGTCGGCAGCCTCGATAGCCGTGCGCAGGCGCGCCAGCACCGCAGAATAGGCGTCGAGTTCATCAAGCAGTGCAACGCGGTTGGCAATGCAGACGTCGCGCCACATTTCCGGGCTCGACGCGGCAATTCGCGTGAAGTCGCGAAAGCCGCCCGCGGCGAACGAAAATTTCAGTGCGGCATCGGGCGAATTGAGAATCTGCTCGACGAGCGCGAACGACAATACATGCGGCAAATGACTGACCGACGCGAACACGCGGTCGTGCTGCTCCGGTGCCATGTCGCGCACGAGCGCGCCAGTCGCGCGCCACATCGACGCGATGCGCTCGACGGTACCCGGCGCATTCTCCGGCAACGGACACAGTACGACATTGCGGCCGACATACAGGTCCGGCAACGCGGCCTCGACGCCGCTCGACTCGCGCCCGGCAATGGGATGCCCTGGCACGAACTGGCCGATGCGCGCGCCCAGTGCGGCACGGGCAGCGGCGACAACGTCGGATTTGGTGCTGCCGGCGTCGGTCACGATCGTATCTGAGCCGAGAAATGGCGCAATGCGTTCAAGAAGCGGCTGAGTCTGCGCGACAGGCGCCGCGAGTAGTACGACGTCGGCGTCGGCAAGCGCTTCGCGCAGCGCGGCGTCGTCGGACAATGCCGCCGAACTATCGATCACGCCGAGTTCGACCGCGCGCCCGGTCGACGCAGCCGAGCGGCCCACGCCAATTACCGTGCGCGCGCCGTCCGCTTCGCCGCGCTCGCGCAGTGCGCGCGCAAGCGATCCGCCGATAAGGCCGACACCAAAAATCACCAGCTTGTTAAAAGAAAACGCGGCCACGTCGGTCACACAAAAAGCGCGCCTTTCATATCGACGAGGCGCGTGGGTCAAGGTTCGCCGCCTAGGCGGTGGCGAGGGTTTTTTCGAGTGCGGCGATGAACGCTTCGTTTTCTTCCGGCAGTCCGATCGTGACGCGCAGCCACTGCGGTAATCCGTAGTTGCCGACCGGACGCACGATCACGCCCTGCTTCAGCAATTCGACGTTCACGCGATTGCCGGCCGCGTCGTCATTGCCGACACGCACCAGTACGAAATTGCCGTCGGACGGCACGTATTCGAGGCCGAGCTTCTCGAACGCTTCGGTCAAACGGCGATAACCTTGCGCGTTCAGCGCCGCGCTTTTCTCCAGGAACGCCTTGTCGTTGAGTGCGGCGATGGCTGCGGCTTGCGCGAGCGTGTTCACATTGAACGGTTGACGCAGGCGGTTCAGCAAGTCGGTCAACTCCGGTTGGGCGATCGCAAAGCCGACACGCAGGCCAGCGAGACCGAACGCCTTCGAAAACGTGCGCGACACGAGCAGGTTCGGATAACGGCGCACCCACTCGATGGAGTCGTAGCGCTTTTCCGCAGGCAGATATTCGGTGTACGCCTCGTCCAGAACCACTGCCACGTTGCGCGGCACCTTGTCGAGAAACGCTTCGAGCTTCGAACCTTCGATAAACGTACCGGTCGGGTTGTTCGGATTGGCGACGAAGATCAGGCGCGTGTCGTCGGTGATCGCGGCCAGCATCGCGTCGAGATCGTGCCCGTACTTGACCGCCGGCACCACGATCGCACGCGCGCCCAAGCCTTGCGTGGCGAGTGCGTAGACCGCGAACGAGTACTGCGCGTAAATGATCGACTGCCCTTTTTCGACGAACGCGTGCGCGGCAATTTCGAGAATGTCGTTGCTGCCATTGCCGAGCGTGATCCAGTCCGACGGCACGCCGTAGCGCTCGCTCAGTGCGGCCTTCAGCTCGAACGCATTCGCGTCGGGATAGCGGCCCAGCTCGCTCGCGGCTTGCGCCATCGCACGTTTAGCGGACTCCGGCATGCCGAGCGGGTTCTCGTTCGACGCGAGCTTCACGATGTTCGCTTCGTCCAACCTGAACTCGCGCGCAACTTCAGAAATGGGCTTACCGGCAATGTAGGGCGCTATAGCGCGTACGTAGGAAGGACCGAAGGACGTTGTCATGAAATCTCCGAACGATTATTAGAAAAGTCGCGGCCAGCGCGCCGGCCCGCTGTCTGCGTGAGCTTACTCGCCGACCGGTGACCGTTAGCGCGCACGCGGATACGAGCCGAGAATCTTCAGAAAGGCTGCCTTCTCACCAAGCTCTTCAAGCGCGGCCGCTACAGCCGGATCGTCGCGGTGGCCCTCGACGTCGATATAAAAGTAGTACTCCCACGTACCCACGCGCGCTGGCCGCGATTCGAAGCGGGTCATCGAGACGCTATGACGAGCGAGCGGCTCCAGCAGCTTGAACACGGCTCCCGGTTCATTAGCCACCGACACGATCAGCGACGTCTGGTCGTGTCCGCTCACGCCTGTGCGTTCCTTGCCGATCATGACGAAGCGGGTGCGGTTGTGCGGGTCGTCCTGAATCAGCGCATAGGCGACTTGCAAGCCGTAGTGGGTCGCAGCGCGGTCGCCCGCGATCGCCGCGACGGTCGGATCTTCCGCCGCCATGCGCGCGGCTTCCGCGTTGCTCGACACCGCCTGGCGCTCCAGATGCGGCGCATTGGTCGCGAGCCAGCGCTGACATTGCGCAAGCGCCTGCGCGTGCGCACACACGCGCGTGACGCCCGCAAGGCCGCCATTCAGCGTCAACAGATTGTGATGAATCGGCAACGCAAGTTCGCCGCCAATGGCCAACTGAGTTTGCAACAGCAGATCCAGCGTGCGCGATACCGCGCCTTCGGTCGAATTCTCGACAGGCACGACGCCGAATTCGGCGGCGCCTGCTTCGACCGAGCGAAATACTTCGTCAATCGACGGACACGGCAGCCCCTCGATCGATTGACCGAAGTACTCGTGCATGGCCTGCTCGCTGTAGGTGCCCACCGGCCCGAGGTAAGCCGCCTTGATTGTCTTCTCGAGCGCCCGGCTGGCCGCCATGATCTCGCGCCAGATCGCGCTGATATGCTCGCTCGCGAGCGGCCCCTCGCTCATGTCCTGCAGACGGGCGATCACCTGCTGCTCACGCTCGGGGCGAAACACCGGCGCGTTGAAATGCTTTTTGACCTCGCCGACTTCGAGCGCCACCGCGGCGCGCTGATTGAGAAGCGCGATCAGTTGCGCGTCGAGCGCGTCGATGCGTTCGCGAAGAGGTTTGAGTCGGTTATTGAGTTCGTCGTCCATGCGTGAAAACGGTCCTGCCGATAGCTGCTGGAAAAAAGCGTGCTGGAAAGGATGCGCGCGCCGAATGCCGAAGCACTCAGGCGCTGCGCTGTTCAAATTCCTTCATGTATTCGACAAGCGCTTTGACGCCTTCGAGCGGAACGGCGTTGTAAATCGACGCCCGCATGCCGCCGACGGACTTGTGGCCCTTTAGCTGCACCATTCCCCGCGCTTTCGCGCCGGCGAGGAATTCTTCATTGCGCGACTCGTCGGCGAGGAAGAACGGTACGTTCATCCGCGAACGCGAGCTACGCTCGACCTTGTTCAGATAGAAGCTGCTCGAGTCGATCGTGTCGTACAACAGCTTCGATTTTTCGAGATTACGCGCTTCGATTGCAGCAAGGCCGCCCTGCTTCTTCAACCATTTGAACACCAGCCCCGCGATGTAGATCGCATACGTGGGCGGCGTGTTGTACATGGAATTGTTCTCGGCGACGGTCTTCCATTCGAACGCCGACGGGCAGATGGCCTGCGCGCGATCCAGCATGTCCTCGCGCACGATCACGACCGTCACGCCGGCCATGCCGATATTCTTCTGCGCGCCGCCAAACAGCACGCCGTATTTGGCGATGTCCATGGGACGCGACAGGATGTGAGACGACGCGTCCGCTACCAAGGGCACGTTGCCGAGATCAGGAATCTCGAATGTCTCGACGCCGTGGATCGTTTCGTTCGTGCACAAGTGCACGTAAGCCGGATCGTCCGACATTTGCCATTCGGAAAATGCGGGCGCGCGCGTGAAACCGTCAGCCGTCTCGCCGCTTGCCGCAACGTGCACGGTGCCGTACTTCTGCGCTTCCTTCAGTGACTTTTGCGACCACGAACCCGTGACGACGAAGTCGGCGCGCGGCTTCGAACCGAGCAGGTTCATCGGCACGATTGCGTTTTCGCCGAGACCGCCACCTTGCAGAAACAGGATGCGGTGGCTCGCCGGCACGGCCAGCAACTCGCGCAGGTCGAGGAGCGCTTCCTCGTGGATCGACATGAATTCTTTTCCACGATGGCTCATTTCCATCACGCTCATGCCGCTGCCTTGCCAGTCGAGCATCTCGTCGGCTGCCTGACGCAGCACTTCTTCGGGCATGGCCGCCGGGCCGGCGGAGAAATTAAAGACGCGCATCGTGAGATCCTGAAAGCGGCGCGAAAACGGAAGATCGCGCACGAGTCGGCGAAGAGGCCGCCGCGAAAATAAGCTGCTGAACCGGCTAGATTTATTGACAGACGAGAAACGCTGTGTCGATCTGCAACGCGACGATCAAAACGCAGCAGGCTCCACAATCTCGCGCCAAAAAATAATGGCCATTTGCGCACACGCGCAAACGGCCATTATCGCACTGTCCCCGCGAACCCGCCAAACCCGGCGACCCGGCAAGGGGCCGCCACTGGCGCGCGAGCGCAGTCTTCGCCCGAGGCTTTACTTAGCCGGCTTGACCGAAGCGACTTCCTTGTCAGCCTGGTCACGCGTCGCCTTGATCGATTGCGGCATGTACTTTTGCATCAAGCCGTTGACGACGTCGCGGCCAACCTGGTCTTGAACCTGGATGAACTTGCGGCCCGTCGGGCTCTTGTAGAACGTGGTCAGATCTTTGATTTCCGACGTGCTGTAGTACTTTGCGTAAGCATCGTACTGAGCTTGCATTGCGTCCTGGCGGAAGCTGTCCGTCGCGAAGACCTGGCCTGCGCCGTCAACCAGCTTCGGCACTGCGTTCTTTTGCAGCGTCGGGACGGAAGCCTGCTTCTGCTTGTCCGTCATCGTCTTGTTCTCGCTCAGCGCGTCCGAGAGGATAGCCGGAACCAGCTGCTTTGCTTGCATTTGTGCGCTGTTGCCGATTGCGCCGACGAGCTTCTGCGCGTCGATTGCGTCCAGCAGGTCCTTGATTGCAGCCTGCTTGGCCGGATCAACCGGTGCTGCGGCAGCAGCCGGAGCCGACGGAGCCTGGCTCTGAAGCGCTTGAGCCATTGCAAACGTCGGCACGAGGGCAGCCAGCAACGCCAGTTGTTTAAATCGTTTCTGCATCATTACTCCCTAATAGAAATTGACTTGAACTGCTTGCCGCGCAGAAAGCATGTCGGCCCGACACGCTATTGTTTCCTGCGCAGCTTTCAACCGGTTAACGAATGCGCAAGCCGCGACGCAGGTCAGGCCGCACCGCCGTCTTCGACGTCGTTGCTGCCGTCGGCGGGACCTTCGGCGTCGCCTTCCACATCGACGTCTGCTTCTGCTTCGGCAACCTGTTGCAGACCTGAAAGCTTGGTCCCTTCGTCAAGGCTGATGAGTGTAACACCTTGGGTTGCGCGGCCCATTTCTCGAATTTCCGACACGCGCGTACGGATAAGCACGCCCGTATTGGTGATCAGCATGATCTGCGCTTCCTGATCGACCAGCGTGGCCGCGACGACCTTGCCGTTGCGCTCCGACGTCTGGATCGCGATCATGCCTTTCGTGCCGCGACCGTGACGCGTGTACTCGGTGATCGGCGTGCGTTTGCCGAAGCCGTTTTCCGTAGCCGTGAGCACCGACTGCTGCTCGTCGCCCGCCACCAGCAACGCGATCACGTTCTGTCCGTCTTCGAGTTGCATGCCGCGCACGCCGCGCGCCTCGCGTCCCATTGGCCGCACGTCGTTTTCGTCGAAGCGGACCGCCTTGCCAGAATCGGAGAACAGCATGACGTCGTGTTGACCGTCTGTGATAGCCGCGCCGATCAGGTAATCGCCGTCATCGAGACCGACCGCGATAATACCCTTGCGCAACGGTCGGCTGAAGGCTTCGAGCGGCGTCTTCTTTACCGTTCCTAACGCGGTGGCCATGAACACGAACTTGTCTGCGGAAAATTCCTTGACCGGCAACACGACCGTGATCTTCTCGCCTTCCAGCAGCGGGAACATATTGACGATCGGACGACCGCGCGAGTTCCGCGAACCTTGCGGCACTTCGTAGACCTTGACCCAATACACGCGGCCGCGGTTCGAGAAGCACAGAATATGGTCGTGCGTGTTCGCGATGAACAGCGTGTCGATCCAGTCGTCTTCCTTCATGGAAGTCGCCTGCTTGCCGCGACCGCCGCGCTTCTGCGCGCGATATTCGGACAACGGCTGCGATTTGACGTAACCGGCGTGCGACATGGTCACGACCATTTCTTGCGGCGTGATCAGATCTTCGGTGTTCAGCTCGGTTGCGTTCAGCTCGATCTTCGAGCGACGCGCGTCGCCGAATTCCGACTTGATCGATGTGAGTTCGTCGACGATGATCGCCGTAATCCGCTCCGGGCGCGCCAGGATGTCCAGCAAATCCGCAATCTGCGCCATGACGTCGCGATACTCGCCAATGATCTTGTCCTGCTCCAGGCCGGTCAGGCGCTGCAGACGCATCTGCAGAATTTCCTGAGCCTGTGTGTCGGACAAACGGTAGAGGCCGTCCGACTGCATACCGAAGGACGGATTCAATCCGTCAGGACGATAGGCTTCGCGGCCACCGGCCGACGCGTTTTCCGTTTCGGCGCGCGACAACATTTCTCGCACGAGGGAGGAATCCCACGGACGCGCCATCAATTCCTGCTTAGCGATGGGCGGAGTCGGCGCGGCCTTGATGATCGCGATGAACTCGTCGATATTGGCGAGCGCAACGGCCAGACCCTCGAGCACGTGCCCACGTTCGCGAGCTTTGCGCAGTTCGTATACAGTGCGCCGCGTCAGCACTTCCCGGCGATGCGACAGGAAGCACGACAACATTTCCTTCAGATTCAGCAGCTTCGGCTGGCCGTCGACCAGCGCGACCATGTTCATGCCGAAGGTGTCCTGAAGCTGGGTCGCCTTGTACAGATTGTTCAGGACGACTTCCGGCACTTCGCCGCGCTTCAACTCGATCACGACGCGCATACCGCTCTTGTCGGACTCGTCGCGGATATCGGAAATGCCTTCCAGCTTTTTCTCGTTGACCAGTTCAGCAATACGCTCGAGAAGCGAGCGCTTGTTCACCTGATACGGCAATTCGTCGACGATGATCGACATGCGCTGGCCGCGATCGATCTCTTCGAAGTGCGTCAGCGCGCGCATTACCACGCGGCCACGGCCGGTGCGATAGCCGTCGCGCACGCCTGCCACGCCGTAAATGATGCCGGCGGTCGGGAAATCGGGGGCCGGAACGATCTCGATCAGCTCGTCAATCGTGGCTTCCGGGTTCCTGAGCAGGTGCTGGCACGCGTCGACAACCTCGTTCAGGTTGTGCGGAGGAATGTTGGTCGCCATGCCGACCGCGATACCCGACGAGCCGTTGATCAGCAGATTGGGGATGCGCGCGGGCAGAATGGCCGGCTCGTTCTCGCTGCCGTCGTAGTTCGGCGTGAAGTCGACCGTTTCCTTGTCGATGTCGGCAAGCAGTTCGTGGCCGATCTTGGCCATGCGGATTTCGGTGTATCGCATGGCCGCGGCGTTGTCGCCGTCGACCGAACCGAAGTTGCCCTGGCCGTCTACCAGCATGTAACGCAGCGAGAAGTCCTGCGCCATCCGGACGATGGTGTCGTATACAGCCGTGTCGCCGTGCGGGTGGTACTTACCGATGACGTCGCCGACGATACGCGCCGACTTCTTGTATGCGCGGTTCCAGTCGTTGTTCAGTTCGTGCATCGCGTAAAGCACGCGCCGGTGGACCGGCTTCAGGCCATCGCGAACGTCGGGAAGCGCACGCCCTACGATCACGCTCATCGCGTAATCGAGATACGAACGGCGCATTTCCTCCTCTAGGGAGATTGGCAGAGTCTCTTTGGCGAATTGATCCATTATCCGTATCTTTTACGTGCGAAGGCGACGGGAAGACGGCGCCTTCGCGTAAGCATTGCAGGCGCAACGCATCACGCGATTCTAACATGCCGGTCATCCGCGCCCGACGGTCGCACGTATACCTATTAGCGAGTGCTCGGCAAAGGCGTCAGAGCGGCGTTCAAATGCCCCATATCCGGGCCGGCCAGGCTCGATTAATGCGTGGGGCAATTTCGCGCTCAGCCATGACTGGCGGGACGCTCCGGGCGATCGGTTCTGTTGCGCATGCACCACAATTGGAAGGCGTTTTGATCGGGGGCGGATTTTTTTATCGTCGGAAGGGAACGATATGGCAAAATGCCAACGCACAAAGAGTCAGACACTGCTCGAAGTCTACACACAACGTTTTTTGTTTGGCACCAATGTTATACTTCGAGCAATGTATGACTTGTCTTCGTCAACAGGCTCGCAGTAAACCTGCGGTAATCTCAAATTCGAGAGGAGAAATATGAATAAACTTTCAAAGCTCGCGTTCATTGCAGCTACCGCAGTTATGGCTGCATCCGCAATGGCACAGTCGGTGCCGGCGTCGCGACAAGCTACCAATGACAACTGGGTGAATGGTACTGGCGAATACGTGTGGATGAACGGCACGAACGAGCTTTGCTGGCGCGATGCATTCTGGACGCCGGCAACGGCTAACGCAAAGTGCGACGGCGCACTGGTTGCCCAGGCTCCGACGCCGCCGGCACCGGTCGCACCGGCACCGGCCATCACCAGCCAGAAAATCACGTATCAGGCTGACGCACTGTTCGACTTCGACAAGGCTATCCTGAAGCCGGCTGGCAAGGAAAAGCTGGACGATCTGGCATCGAAGATCCAGGGCTTGAACCTCGAAGTCGTCGTGGCAACGGGTTACACGGACCGCATCGGTTCGGACAAGTACAACGACCGTCTGTCGCTGCGTCGCGCTCAAGCTGTGAAGGCATACCTGGTCAGCAAGGGCATCGAATCCAACCGTATCTACACGGAAGGCAAGGGCAAGCGCAACCCGGTCACGACCGGTTGCAACCAGAAGAACCGCAAGCAACTCATCGCCTGCCTCGCACCGGATCGTCGCGTGGAAGTCGAAGTTGTCGGTACTTCGAAGCAGTAAGCTACAAACTACCGCAGTACGAAAAAGCCCCGCTTCGGCGGGGCTTTTTTTATGTGCAGACGGGCAGATCGCCGATCAAGCCAGGCGAGCGCCGCCAACCGCTTGCACGCGCGGGCGGCATTTTGCCGCCCCGGCCCCTCGCCTATATACTCCGGGTTTATCCTCGAGCGCCCGCTCACCGCTCTCATCGAGGCAGCTTCGCCATGACCAACGCCGATCCCCACGAACTACAGAAATTCAGCGACCTTGCGCATCGTTGGTGGGACCCAAACGCCGAGTTCAAACCGCTGCATGAACTCAACCCCGTTCGCTTGAATTGGATCGACGCCCACGCCCATCTGGCCGGCAAGCACGTGCTGGACATCGGTTGCGGCGGCGGCATTCTGTCCGAGTCGATGGCCGGCTTGGGTGCGCACGTTAAAGGAATCGACTTGTCGAGCGAAGCTCTTGGCGTCGCCGATCTTCACAGCCTTGAAAGCGGTGTAACGGTTAATTACGAGGAGATCGCCGCCGAGGCGCTCGCCGCACGTGAGCCGGGCACCTACGACGTGGTCACCTGCATGGAAATGCTGGAACATGTGCCGCAGCCCGCCGCGATCGTCGAGGCGTGCAAGACGCTCGTCAAACCGGGCGGCTGGGTGTTCTTTTCCACGCTCAACCGTAACGTGAAGTCATACCTGTTTGCGGTGATCGGCGCGGAATACATTGCGCGCATGCTGCCCAAAGGCACGCACGACTATGCGCGTTTTATCCGTCCGTCCGAACTCGCGGGCTTCGTGCGAGCCGCCGGCCTGCGCACAGCAGACATCAAAGGTATTGTCTATAACCCGCTCAGCAAGCACTTCGCGCTTTCCGCAGACACGAGCGTGAACTACATGCTCGCCTGCCGCCGCGACGCCTGATCCGCCCGAACGCCGACCCAATCCAATCGATGAGCGATCCTACGCCCCTGCCCCAACGTGAAGACCACGAAGACGCACTGGGTCTTTGCCAAGCCGTGCTGTTCGACCTGGACGGCACGCTGGCCGATACGGCGCCAGACCTTGCCGCCGCCGTCAACAAGATGCGCCATGATCGCGGGCTGGATATGGTCCCGCTCGAACGACTACGGCCGCTCGCGTCGGCTGGCGCGCGAGGGCTGCTCGGCGGGGCGTTCGGCATTGGGCCTGACGACCACGAGTTCGCATCGATGCGCGAGGAGTTCCTCGCCAACTACGAAGCGGACCTTTGCATCGAAACCACGCTCTTTCCGGGCATCCCCGAACTGCTGGATGAACTCGACGCACGAGGCGTGCGCTGGGGCATCGTCACGAACAAGGTCGCGCGGCTCACGGAACCGCTGGTCGCGCAACTGGGTCTGGAAGAGCGGGCGGGCTGCGTGGTCAGCGGCGATACGACTCCGCACTCGAAACCACACCCGGCGCCATTGCTGCACGCGGCTCGCGAACTCGACGTGACGCCCGAGCGCATCGTCTACGTCGGCGACGATCTGCGCGATGTGCAGGCTGGATTTGCTGCCGGCATGAAGACGGTGGCTGCGGCCTACGGCTACTGCGGCGACGATATTCCGCCGACGCAATGGCATGCCCAGCATGTCGTGCAGTCGCCGGCCGAGCTGCAGAAGCTGCTTCGCGACATCGGTTAGCGACCGGCCCCGGCACGGGCCCGAACGGACAGCTCACATCCACCTGGAATGGGCCAAGACACGGCCGTCAAACTATTGTAAAATATACGTTGGCTCGAAGTTCTGAGCAACGAACCGCGGGGGCGACCTGGTTTCGACAGGGGTTGCGAAGCGGCTAGGGCATGTCGAGGACCCGTCACCTCGTTAATCAATGGGAAAAACGTAACTGCAAACGACGATACGTTCGCACTGGCAGCCTAAGGGCCGCCGTCCTCTGCCTAGTTCACTGACGGGCTAGAGTCGCAAGACCGGTAGCAATACCGACAGAGGTCATATACGTCAGTTAAGCCTTGACGGAGTCACGACGTCCGGGTCGAAAATCTAGTGAATCGCCGTAGTGCAGCGTGTTCGTCCGCGTCACTATGGTTAAATCAAATGACAGAACTAAACATGTAGAACTGGTCGTAGAGTGCTTCTGGACGCGGGTTCGATTCCCGCCGCCTCCACCAGACACCTTTCAGGCAAATGGCAATGCCTCAACGAATACCCCGACGGCGCTAGCCGCTCGGGGTTTTTTGTCTTTAGATCGCCAGCGCTTCGGCATGGCGATCCCGCCCACCGCAAACTGTGCGGTGCAGATTACGTCGACGCTTATTGCTGGCGAATAGAGCCCAGCGCGCGTTGCACGGCCGCATCAATCGCTGCCGGCTGCGGATCCGTGCCGGCTACGCTTTGCGGAGGCTGGGTACCAACCACCGCCAGCGGCATCTCAGCATCCGCTGCAGCCGTCTCTATCTTTGCCTCAACCGCCACCCGCTCCACTTTGGCATCCACCACCGCGTGTTGCACATCCGCGCGAGTCACCGGCTGACGGTCTACAACGTTCAGCACGAGTTCATTAACGCGCGCCACTTCGTCGAGATCCAGGCTCGCCGTTGCCGCCTTCAGCTGAAGAAGCCCAACGACTGTTGCATACCGCGCCCGAATGAGATCACGGCGATTCGCGAAAAACGCGTCGGATGCCCGCAGTACATCTGCGCTCCCGCGACTGCCCACGCGATAGCCGACCTTCGTCGCGTTGAGCGCGGCGCGCGAACTCTGCACCAATCGCGACAGCGCTTCCACGCGGGCGACGCCGGCAAGAAAGCGCGTCCAGTATTCCCGCGCGCTAGCGCCCGCCGATCGTGTCGCCGCAACCAGTTCGTCCTGCGCCCTGTCTTCGAGTGCCAGTTTTTCGTCGATGTTCGCGCTCGTTGCACCGCCTTCGAAAATGGGGATGCTCACCGACAGCATCGCCGTCGTTGTCGTCGTCGGGCGGACGTAGCCGGACGCTGCGCCGGCTGGCGTATGGCTCGCCGTCAGATTCACGACCGGTAACCGAGCTGCGCGAGCCTTCTCGACCTCGAGTTCTGCAATGCGCCGGTCGATCTGCTTCAGTTGCACCGTGTAGTCGTGCGCCTCGGCCTGCGAGGCCCAGCTTTCCATATCTTCCGGGTACAGTCCTGGCATGACAGCGGCGTCCGACAAGCGCGACAGCCCCGCAAACCGCTGCCCCGTGAGGTGTTCCAGCGCGAGCCGTTTCAACTGCAAGTCGTCCCGGGCGTCCAATTGTTGCGACCGCGCCTGTTGGCAAGCCGCCTCGGCTTCCTGTACATCGATCACCGTGGACTCGCCGGCACGCCGCCGACGCCGCAGTTCTTCCAGGTGCACATCCAGCGCCGCCGTGTAGTCGTCGGCGCGTGTCAGTTCGTCTTCGGCTGCGAGTTCGTCGAAGTACGTTTGCACGGCTCGCAGAATGGCCGATTGCTGCGCACGCGCGAGATCGACCGCGCCGCGCGCCTGAACGAAATCCGCCTGCTTATAAGTGGTCCACCTGCTCCAGTCGAAAACAGGCTGCGTGAGCGCGACAGTCCACCCGTTCTGCCAGTAGTGGGTGTTCGGAACGCCCTCGGTCACCGTGCTGTTGTACGCCCGCCCCCAACCCGCCGCCACTTGTGGCAGCAGCGCCGCGCGGGCTTTCGGCAATGCCTCTCCCGCGGCTCTCGAGCCGGCGCGAAACGCCGCCAGATCCGCGTCGTGATCGGTGCTCTGCTCCACCACGGTGAGCAGATCGACAGCCTCTGCGGCCTCTGCGTAAACCACGCTGCTGAACATAAGCAGTGCGCTCGCGATCGTGCGTTTATTCATGCGCCAGAACTCCCTCGCGAGCCTCGCAAAGCAGTTCACCATCGACCAATCGATAGCGCGTGTCGAACGCCGAAGCGAGCGACATGTCATGCGTAATCACGACCACCGTGCGTTCGAGACGCAGCAACAAGTCGACAACATGCCGCACGGACGCGGGGTCGAGGTTCGAAGTCGGCTCATCGAGCAGCAGCAGTTCCCGTTGCTGATACAACGCTCGGGCCAGCAGCAGCCGTTGCCGCTGGCCCGCCGAAATATTCGCGATCGTGTCGCTAATCACCGTGCGCGTGCGCATCGGCAAGCGCATGACATCGGACAGCAAGCCGACGTCGTCTAGCAATGCATGAATGCGCGCCTCGTCCGCATTGCCCGCGAAAAGTGAGACGTTGTCGGCAATCGAGCCGTGCAGGATCAGATCGCCCTGCCGCATATGAACGGCATGTCGTCGGATTTCATCGACGCTGAGATTTGGCCACGCGATCCCGTTTAGCGTGATCTCGCCTTCCTGCAGCGGCTCGGCTGCGGCAAGCAACTTGAAGAGCGTCGACTTGCCGGTTCCCGAGGCGCCGGTAATCACAATCTTGTCGCCCCGCCGGATCACGATGTTCGCGTCCTTCAGCACCGGTTGATCGGAAACGCCGTAGCGGAACGTGACGCCGCGCACGTCGATGCGCTCGAACGTTCGCACCTCGACGGCCTTATGCATCTCGCCGGGCTCGGTGTACCGCTCCGCTTCGCCATCGACGATATCGCCCACGCGCGCAACCGGAACACTCAGCATGAAATATTCGAAGGCTGCGTTGACGGCTCGCGCAAAACGCTCGGACAGCAGCGACTTGTAGATCAGAAACGAATAGAAGACGCCCACCGAAATCGTGCCGCTCAACATCAGACGCGCAGCGAACCAGCTCACCGCGATCATGTCCGCGTAGTCGACAAGTTTGAGGATCGCGTCACGTGCGCTCGCGAGACGGCTGTTCTTCACCAACGCCGCCATATACGCGCGATATTTCCCCATGAAGATCGCCGTGCGCCGCGCCTCGCCCTGCGACAGCTTGATCAACGAAGCCCCGCGTATCGTTTCGATAAGCGTGTCGTCGCAGCGCGCCGACTCCTCCAGCACCAATGCATGGGTGTCGCGCATGCGCGAAAACAGCGCGAAGGACACCGCCACGTAGACCATGAAAATCAGCACGGCGATCAGCGTGAGCTGCCTGCTTTGCACCAGCATCAATGCGAGCGCGAGCATGCCCACCGCGACGTCGATGCAGGACGAGATCGTAGTGCGCGTGGTGAAGGCGCTGATTTCGTCTTGCGCCTTCACGCGCGCAAACAGATCGCCGACGTGACGCTTCTCGAAGTACGGTATGGGGTTGCGCAACAGTTGCGCCACGATTCCCTCGGTCATGTTCATCTGCACTAAACCGTGCAGAAGCTCGACGAGGTAGGTCTGAACGTACTGGCTCAACGCACCGACGATAAAAATACCGCCGAACGTCAGCATCAACACATTGAGCAGGTTCAGGTTGTCGGCGGCGACGACGTCGTCGAGCAACAGATTGCCGAGGTACGGCATGGCGAGAATCGCGAACTGGCTGCCGAGCGCGACGAACATCACCTTGGCGATCTGCGCGGTGAGTTGCGGATTGAGCGCACGCACGCGAGCCAGCGCGCCTGGCACACGCGACTTGTTGCGCACACGCGGCATGGCTGGCGTCGGCGCACATTCGAGCAGGTAGCCGGACACATTCGCGACAAAGGTGTCCATGGAGATGCGCCGCCGCCCGCTCGCCGGATCGATCACTTGCACATAGCCGCGCCCGCAATTCTCGAAAACGACGAAATGCGCGCCGCCGAAATGCAGAATCGAACCGCGCTTGATGCTCGGCAGATCGCCGGCGTCAAAGCGATATGCCTGCACGGCGAGGCCGAATTCGACTGCCACGTCGTACAGGTCCATCAGCGAGAGGCCGTTGGCTGAGATCGGCCTGAAAGCCTGCAACTCACGCACTTCAATGGCTCGGCCAAAGTGCGACAGGACCATGGCCAGACACGCGTAGCCGCACTCGGCAACTTCGTTTTGATAGATAGCGCGCATCGTCAAGCTCGCAGCATGCGGAAAAATGGCGCGAGCACCCATTCGGCGATGGTGCGCCGTTCGATCACGATGCTCGCCGTCGCGGCCATGCCGGGCAGAATGTCGAAGCGTTGCTGTTCGAACCTGAACTTGTCGTCGCTCAACGTGGCCCATGCCATATAGTCGCCTTGCGCACCGCGCGGCTCCGAAGCGCCCGCCGGTGACATTCCTGATCGCACCGTGGTGCGGGAGATCGAATCAATGCGCGCCGCGTAGCTGCCGAATTTTGCATAGGGAAACGCGTCGAACTTGAGCCGCACAACTTGCCCTTCGCGGATAAAGCCACGCCGTCGCGAAGGGATACGCAATGCAGCGCGCAGCGGCCCCTTCTCGCCGGTCGATATCACGAGTGCCACGTCGTCCGTGGCCAGCGTGCGGCCGGGAACGAGCCCAGAAAAAGTAACGACGCCCGCCTTCGGCGCGGAAATGGTCGCGTCCTGGCGAATCTGCTCGAACCGCACACGAATGTCCTGCAGTTCGCGCGCATGGCGCGCTTCGAGTTCAGTTAACTGCGCACCAAGCCCGGTTTGGGTGCCGAGCGCCGCGCCGAGTTCGGCGTTCAACTGTTGACGGCGCGCGGCGCTCTGCGCGACCGACACTTTCGCCTGATGCGTCACCGCCCTCGCCTGTTCGACGCGGTCTGCGGTGACGTAGTCCGCCACCGATTCGAGCCGTGCGACCGTACGTTGCGCTTCGTTGGCTAATTGCTCGTTCTGGCTCAATTGCTCATCGAGCGCGAGGATCTCCGCCCGACGGCTTTGCGCGGCAAGACGTGCGGCATTCAGTTGCGCGCTGAGGTCGGCTTTGCGCTGCGTGTATTGGGCTTCGCTCGTACGAATCTGCTCGTCGCGGTCATGCGCGTCAAAGGCCGGGCGCTGCCGGCCGTCGCTCGCCAGCGAAAGATCGCGCTCCAGCCTGAAGAGCGGTGCGCCCTGCCCGACGCGCGCCGAGGTGCTGACATAGATGTCCGAAACCAGGCCGCTCAGCCCCTGGATCTTGATTTCCGACGGCGACACGATCTCCGCGCGCACGTCCTGTTTCAGCTCGACGTCGTGAACAAACGCGAAAACGACCGCGACAATGATGAGCGTGGACGCCGCATAAGCGAGCCAACGCCACGAGACGTCCCTGAATTGTGGGAGATAGATCGGTTCCATAGCCTCGTTGCTGCCGGATGCCAGCGGGTGCTGGTCTGTGCGCATTTCTATGCCTGCGCGCTTTTGGGTCGAATGCGATGCCGCGGCTCTCGTGCTGGGCGGGAAAGCTTTAGCGAACGGGCGCGAACGAGTACATCGAGGGATGGCCGGCAACCAGCCAATCCGAATAGTTGTTCGCGGCCGCGGCTTCGATATACCTCGCAACCTGCTGAACGGCACCTGTCGCGGCAAGCGGCAACGGCTCGAATATTTCGGCGCCGAAACGCCCGCGCTCAAAGCGCAAATAGAACGGCAGCAATATCGCGTCGAACTGCGCGCCCAGCCGGAACACACCGTTATGAATTCGCGCGTTGCGCCCAAACATGGAGACGCTCACCGTCTCCATGGGATAAAGGTGCAGTGCGAACGGAGGCACGTCGGCAAATAACACCGCGACGCCACTGCGCTTCAACGCGCGCGCGACACGCAGGCCGAGGCCATTGCGATCGTCTTGCCCGTAGGTGTACAGCACGTTCACGCCTGGTATGAGCGAGTGATCATCGCCATACATATCTCGTGGCACGCCGGACACCACGGCGATCGTTTCGAGTCCGAGCAACGCCCGCAATTCGTCGATGACGTAAATGTTCGCGTATTGCGACACATAGTGAAACGGCGACACGATGACCGGGCGACCGGGTTCGTTTGCCTGCAACTGCCTGATTCGTGTGGCGAGCGAACTCGCGATCTGCTGCAGGTCGGACCATGCTTCGCTGCCACGCGACAGCCGGCCAAAGTAAATCCGCTGGTCGATCAGGCGCTCCCGGAAGCGGCCGGCGGCAACGCGGCCCGGGTTGCGCAGTGGCAAGTCAAGTACGTCGCGGCCAATCTCGTAACGGCACACGCCTTCCCACCGGGCACGCGCATCGACGAGCCGATAGACCCGCCATAAAACGGCGGACAGCGGCTCGATTGCCGATCGCGGCATGCGCGCAATCAACGCGACCTGTACGCGGCGCCTCGCACTCGCGATCCGGTTGCGCAGGAAAGTCAGCACGTTCCACCCGACGACCCACGGCTTCATGTTGGCGTTCGTTCGTGTGCCGGGACCTCGCCAGCGGGCGCGGTCCCGGCACGGTCGAGCATTAGGCGCGCGACTTGACCGGAGCAGCGCTCTTCAGCGTCGTCTGCGTCGTCTTTGCGGTGCTGCTCTTGCAGCAGCCGCCGGCAACAGCTGATTTGGCCAGTTCATTACGGTTGATTTTTTGCATTTTTGTTTACCTAAGTTAACTGAATAAATGATTAGCTCGAGAGTAATTTCTTGCTCATCGAGCGGCGCAGATTCTAGCACTCGCTTTTTTTAAAAAACGGCATCTTGACGGAATTTTTCATTTATCTTTATTCATCAGAATTTTCTTTGTTTAATCCATGAATATTCCGGATTACGTTGCCCGGCGGCGTACATGGCGAGCCTGCCCCGGCTATGACGGCTGTGACCATCGGATCGACCAGTCGGTTCTATTTCCAGGCGTGGTATGGGCGCACGCTAAAAATACCATCAATCATTTTTGTTAATGACCGCGTGTTCATGAAAAACATACACCCGGCTAATTCGATGCCCCTACATACAATGCGAAACATTCCTACGTCAAAATAGGAATTAACCTAATTCAACCAAGCCGCGATAAATCGCGCCTTGCAACATCGCGACGCGTTGCTAAACCCGAATCCGTCGCCTACTGTGACAGTGCGAGCGCAAACGCACCGGGAACGAGATGACGACGCGAATGAACATCGGGCCGCAAGTGAATAGCGAACACATCCGGCACACGTGGAATAAACCTCCCGGCTCGTTCGTTGATACCTCGCGCGCGGACGCGAGCCGCCCTGCGCGCTAACAACCCACACGATCACAAACAACAGGAGCCGACATCATGCGCAAAACCCTCTTCTGCCTCGCCTTGCTGGCACTGCAACAGGCCGCTTTTGCCGAACCCCCGAAGGTTGTCGACGGCCGCTTCGTTACCGCCGACGGCATGACGCTCTACACCTTCGACAAGGACACCACGCCAGGCGTCAGCGCCTGCACAGGCGGCTGCATGAGCTATTGGCCGGCTGCCGTGGCGAGCTCCTCCGACAAACCGTCCGGGGACTGGACACTGATCCCGTCGGCGGACGGCAAGCAGCAGTGGGCGTACAAAGGTCATCCGCTTTATCGCTACTCGGCGGACAAGCAGGCGGGGGACGCAAAAGGAGACGGCTTCAAGGACGTCTGGCACACGGCAAAGCCATAACCGGCGCCCAGACGCACAACCAACGAAAAACGCCGGCAAAGCGCCGGCGTTTCAACTAGCAAAAAGCACTGAACAGCAGCCTACTCGTCTTTCGGACAGCGCAGGTTGCAGCCATTCGGGTCGCCCAGGTCGCCGCGCTTGCGCATGGCCGACTTCTTGTCCGACTGATATTTGTCCGACGGCGCGGAAGCCGCGAACGGCATTTGCGGATGTTCAGCAAGCCGGAACTGCTCCTGCAGAATGCCGCCCGGCACGCCCGGCGAATTCTGCGCGAAAGCGACCGGAATGGTCACGAGGAGCAAACCAGCCGACGCTGCGGCGGCGCATGCATGTACAAGAGCTTTCATATCGATTCGTAGCGCGGCCTGGCGCGCGGTTGGGCAAAAGCGGAAGCTTAGAGAGTATCCCAAACGAAAGCCATACGCAGCGTCGAACGCGCCACGATGTTTACAACCGCTTACGCGCCTGCTCCGCTCAATCCTGTTTCGAGGTCCACGACTTTGCCGCACTCGCGCGGATCGTAGCCTTGCAGCTGATCGACGCTTTCATGAAACGCGCTGCCGCGCAACAGTTCGATCACCGTGGACAGCGGCTCGCGCTCGAGCCGCGCGCGGTCGCATGCGAAGTAATAGTCTTCGTCGACGGCAGGAATGAAGTCGAGCCCAAAATGATGCGCCGCCGGTTCCACGCCAAAGCCCACGTCGGCCATGCCGCTCGCAACGAATGCGGCGATCGCCGAATGCGTAAGCTCCGCCGACGCATAACCATTCACCCGATCCGGGTCGATGCCGAGCTTCGTCAGCGCCAGATCCAGCAGCATGCGCGTGCCGGAGCCATGTTGACGATTGACGAAGCGGATGTCGTCGCGCGCAAGGTCGCTCAGGCCGCCGATGGTCTTCGGATTACCCTTGCCCAGAAAAAGCCCCTGCTTGCGCCGCGTCAGATGCACGAGCACATGGCGTTGCGGATCGAGCCAGCGCCGGTACGTATCGGCGCAAGCCTCGCGAAACTCGCCGAGCGGCAAGTGGAAGCCGGCCAGTTCACACTCGCCGCGCGCGAGCGCACTCACGGCGTCCGCACCGTCGCGGTATTTGATTTCGACGGGCAGCTCGTTCGCGACCAGCGCGGTCACGAGCGCCGCCACGGCATAGCCATGCGATGCGTGAATGCGCACGTGATCGACGGGCGGCGCGAGCCAACGATTCAGATCGCTTGCCACCTCGCTCGCCAGCGCCTGCATATTGCCGTCGAGCCGCTCGCCGCATAAACGCTGCGCACGCAGCACCGCGTGGCCGAGTTCCGAAAGCACCGAACCTCGGCCGCGCTCCTTCGCGATCAGCGGACCGCCCAGACGCTCCTCGATTCCGCGCAACAAACCCCACGCGTGACGGTAGGACAAACCCTTAAGCGCCGCCGCCTGCGCAATGCTGCCCGACTCGTTCACGAGAGCGAGCAACGGCACGACGTCCGACAGGCTTGCCTCCCGACCGTCCGGACCCTTCAACACCAGTTGCGCGTGGCACTCGATTCTGATCATATATGTACAGGTTTCTCCTATTGCATAGGCCGTTTCGCCCGCCTATCGTTCGGCTATCCCATATCGAATAAACGAAGCATAAGTGCACACATTATGAATAACAAGTGCATATATGACTTTGGAGGAGCCCCCACTTGGACGATCTCATCGCCTTCGCGCCGGAACAGCTCGTAGAGCGTCATGCGCTGCCTGGCAAGTCGCTGCTAGCGGTGCTGCACGCGATTCAGGACGAACTCGGTTACGTGCCGCCCGCCACGGTCCCATCGCTCGCTCGCGTGATGAACCTGTCGCGCGCGGAAGTGCACGGCGTCATCACCTACTACCACCATTTCCGCACGAGTCCGTTGGCGCCCGTCACGGTGCAACTGTGCCGCGCGGAAGCCTGCCGCAGCATGGGCACCGAGGCGCTCGCGCAGCACATCGAGGCGCACACGGGCTGCCGCTTCGATGCGGGCCATGAAACCGGCGACGCGGTCGAACTCGAGTCGGTGTACTGCCTTGGCCAATGCGCGCTGTCGCCTGCGATGATGGTCAACGGCACGCTCCATGCCAAGGTTACGCCGCAGAAATTCGACGCCATTTTCGCGGCCGCCAGCAAATGCGTGGAGGTGACGGCATGACGCGCATCTATGTTCCCCGCGATTCGTCGGCGCTTGCACTCGGCGCCGATGCGCTGGCCGACGCGATCAAAGCCGAGGCCGCACGCCGCGGCATCGCGATAGACCTGATCCGCAACGGCTCGCGCGGCTTGCTGTGGCTCGAACCGCTCGTCGAAGTGCAAACGGCCGAAGGCCGCGTCGGTTATGCGAACGTCGAGGAAAGTGACGTAGGCGCGCTCTTCGACGCGGGCTTCATCGACGGTGGCGAGCATGCTCGCCGCGTCGGCGTGGTGGACGAGATTCCGTATCTGAAGAAGCAACAGCGTCTGACGTTCGCGCGCATCGGCATCACCGACCCGCTTTCCACCGACGACTACGTTGCGCACGGCGGTCTCGAAGGCTTGCGCCAGGCGTTGCAAACCGACGGCGACGCCGCATGCGAAGCGCTGATCGAATCGGGCCTGCGCGGACGCGGCGGCGCCGCGTTCCCCGCCGGCATCAAATGGCGCACGGTGCGCGCAGCAAAAGCCGCGCAGAAGTACGTCGTCTGTAATGCGGACGAAGGCGACTCCGGCACGTTCTCCGATCGCCTCGTGATGGAGAGCGACCCGTATGTGCTGATAGAAGGCATGATCATCGCGGGCGTCGTGACCGGCGCAACGGCCGGCTACATCTACGTGCGCAGCGAATATCCGCATTCGATCGCGACGCTCGAAGCCGCAATCGCAAAAGCGCGCGCCGCCGGCTGGCTCGGCGACAGCGTGCTCGGCTCCGCGCATCGGTTCGAGTTGTTCGTCGCGAAGGGCGCCGGCTCGTACGTCTGCGGCGAAGAAACCGCGCTGCTCGAATCGCTCGAAGGCAAGCGCGGCATCGTCCGCGCGAAGCCGCCGGTGCCCGCGCTGGTCGGTCTGTACGGCCAGCCGACGGTGATCAACAACGTCATCACGCTCGCCACGGTGCCGATCATCTTCGCGCGCGGCGCGGCGTTCTACAAAGACTTCGGCATGGGCCGTTCGCGCGGCACGCTGCCGTTCCAACTGGCAGGCAACGTCAAGCAAGGCGGCCTCGTGGAACTTGCCTTCGGCGTGACCCTGCGCGAACTGATCCACGACTACGGCGGCGGTACGGCAAGCGGCCGGCCCGCGCGCGCAGTGCAGGTCGGCGGCCCGCTCGGCACCTATCTGCCGGAAAGCCAGTGGGACATTCCGATGGATTACGAAGCGTATGCGGCGGTCGGCGCCGTGGTCGGCCACGGCGGGCTCGTCGTGCACGACGACACGTCGAATCTGGCCGAACTCGCGCAATACGCGATGCACTTCTGCGCGCTCGAATCCTGCGGCAAGTGCACGCCGTGCCGCATCGGTTCCACACGCGGCGTCGAAGTGATCGCACGAATCCGTAACGGCGACACGTCCACGCGGCAAGTGCAGTTGCTGCGCGATCTTTGCGACACGATGGTGTCCGGCTCGCTCTGCGCGATGGGCGGCATGACACCTTACCCCGTGCTGTCCGCACTCGACCATTTTCCTGAAGACTTCGGTCTCGCCGACGCTCGCGCCGACGCACCGAAAGCCGCGGCCTGAACGAGGAGCCCAACCATGTCAGACATGCTCAACACTCCTGCCGGCGGCTGCGGCTCCGGCAACTGCGCGTGCAAATCGCAAGCGCAAGCACAATCGCGCACCCCGCGCTCCTACTTCGACGACACCGATTACGGCACGCCCGAGCGTCACGCCGACATCGACGTGACACTGGAAATCGACGGCCAGGCGGTAACGGTGCCGGCCGGCACGTCGGTCATGCGCGCCGCTATCGAAGCCGGCGTGAATGTGCCGAAGCTCTGCGCGACCGATTCGCTGGAACCGTTCGGCTCGTGCCGTTTGTGTCTCGTCGAGATTGAAGGCAAGCGCGGCTATCCGGCCTCGTGCACGACGCCGGTCGAAGCCGGCATGAAGGTGCGCACGCAGAGCGATCGTTTGCAATCGCTGCGCCGCAACGTGATGGAACTGTATATCTCCGATCACCCGCTCGATTGCCTGACCTGCCCCGCGAACGGCGACTGCGAATTGCAGGACATGGCAGGCGTCACCGGCCTGCGCGAAGTCCGCTACGGTATCGACGGCGCGAATCACCTGCAGGACAAGAAGGACGAATCAAATCCGTACTTCACGTACGATCCGGCGAAATGCATCGTCTGCAATCGCTGCGTGCGCGCATGTGAAGAAACCCAGGGTACGTTCGCGCTGACCATCGCGGGGCGCGGTTTCGAATCGCGCGTGGCGGCGAGCGAAAACCAGCCGTTCATGGAATCGGAATGCGTGTCGTGCGGCGCGTGCGTCTCCGCGTGCCCGACCGCCACGCTTCAGGAAAAGACCGTGGTCATGCTCGGCCAGGCCGAACATTCGGTCGTCACCACCTGCGCGTATTGCGGCGTCGGCTGCTCGTTCAAGGCCGAAATGAAGGGCAACCAGGTCGTGCGCATGGTGCCGTTCAAGAACGGTCAGGCGAATGAAGGTCACGCGTGCGTGAAGGGCCGCTTTGCATGGGGCTATGCGACGCACAAGGACCGCATCACCAAGCCGATGATCCGCGCGAAAATCACCGATCCGTGGCGCGAAGTCAGCTGGGAAGAAGCGATCAATTACGCAGCTTCCGAATTCCGTCGCATCCAGGCGAAGCATGGACGCGATTCGATCGGCGGCATTACATCGTCGCGTTGTACGAACGAAGAAACGTACCTGGTGCAGAAGCTCGTGCGGGCCGCGTTCGGCAACAACAACGTGGACACCTGCGCACGCGTCTGCCATTCGCCGACCGGCTATGGCCTGAAGACGACGCTCGGCGAATCCGCGGGCACGCAGACGTTCGCCTCGGTCGATAAGGCCGACGTGATCATGGTGATCGGCGCGAATCCGACCGACGGCCATCCGGTGTTCGGCTCGCGTCTGAAGCGCCGCGTGCGCGAAGGCGCGAAACTGATCGTGGTCGATCCGCGCCGCATCGATATCGTCGATACACCGCACGTCAAGGCGTCGCATCATCTGCAATTGCGTCCGGGCACGAATGTCGCGATCGTCAACGCGCTCGCTCACGTCATCGTGACCGAAGGGTTGCTGAACGAAGCATTTATCGCCGAGCGCTGCGAGGGACGCGCGTTCGAGCAATGGCGCGATTTCGTCGCACTTCCGGAGAATGCGCCTGAAGCAACGGAAGCCGTGACCGGCGTGCCGGCCAAAGACGTGCGCGAAGCCGCGCGCATCTATGCAACGGGCGGCAATGCCGCGATCTACTACGGCCTCGGCGTCACTGAACACGCGCAGGGGTCGACCATGGTGATGGGCATTGCGAACCTCGCGATGGCCACCGGCAACATCGGCCGCGAAGGCGTCGGCGTCAATCCGCTGCGCGGCCAGAACAACGTGCAGGGTTCGTGCGATATGGGCTCGTTCCCGCACGAGCTGCCGGGCTATCGACACATCAGCGATACGATCGTGCGCTCGCAGTTCGAGGACGCGTGGAATGTCACATTGCAAACCGAACCGGGTCTGCGCATTCCGAACATGTTCGAAGCAGCGCTCGACGGCAGCTTCATGGGCCTGTATTGCCAGGGCGAAGACATCGTACAGTCGGACCCGAACACGCACCACGTGGCCGCTGCGTTGTCGTCGATGGAATGCATCGTAGTACAGGACATTTTCCTGAACGAGACCGCGAAGTATGCGCATGTGCTGCTGCCCGGCTCGACGTTCCTCGAAAAAGACGGCACGTTCACGAATGCGGAGCGCCGCATCTCACGCGTGCGCAAGGTCATGCCGCCGGTGCCGGGCTACGCCGACTGGGAAGTCACGCTGCTGCTTTCACGCGCACTCGGCTATGAAATGGACTACGCGCATCCGTCCGAGATCATGGACGAAATCGCGCGTCTCACGCCGACCTTCCACGGCGTGTCGTACAAAAAGATCGACGAACTCGGCAGTATCCAGTGGCCTTGCAACGAAGAGGCGCCCGACGGCACGCCGACCATGCACATCAATACGTTCGTGCGCGGCAAGGGCAAGTTCGTGATTACGAAGTTCATCGCGTCGCCGGAAAAAGTCACGCGCAAATTTCCGCTGCTCCTCACCACCGGGCGCATTCTGTCGCAGTACAACGTGGGTGCGCAAACGCGCCGCACGGAGAACTCGCGCTGGCACGACGAGGACCGCCTCGAATTGCATCCGCACGACGCGGAAGAACGCGGCATCAAGACCGGCGACTGGGTCGGCATCGAATCGCGCGCGGGACAGACCGTGCTGCGTGCGAAGGTCACCGAGCGGATGCAGCCCGGCGTCGTCTATACGACGTTCCACTTCCCCGAATCGGGCGCGAACGTGATTACGACCGACAGCTCGGACTGGGCGACCAACTGTCCGGAATACAAGGTCACGGCGGTGCAGGTGATGCCGGTCGAACAGCCGTCGCAATGGCAGAAAGAGTATTCGCGCTTTAACGCGGAGCAACTCGAACTGCTGAAGCAGCGCGAGATGGCCAACGCGACCGCGGGTAAGTGAGGCGAGCCATGGACACACAGAATCTGATCGACATGGCAAACCGCATCGGCGACTTTTTCGATTCGATGCCGGATCGGGAAGAAGCGGTGACAGGCGTCGCCGACCACATCCGCCGCTTCTGGGAGCCGCGCATGCGGCGCGCGTTGCTCGCGGCGCTCGATAACCCGGACGCAAGCGGCATCGCGATGTCGGCGATCGTCAGGGAAGCGCTCGTCAAACACCGCGAACGCCTGACGCCTGCGGAGCCGTCAATCGCCTGAAGCGGCACGTAGCGGGTCACGCGTTCTACCCGATCTGCACGTAAAGGTGGCGGCTCCAACCGGGGCAGCCGCCCGCCGCAGCTTTACACGGCTGTCTGCTCCGGTATCTGTCCGCCAACCGTGAACCACGCTTCGCAATGCCGCAAGAGGCCGTTCAGGTCCGAGCCGGTGCGCCCGCGCGCGCTGATGTAGCCGTCGGGCCGCAGCAGATAGAACGACGGCCGCGTCCGTCCATACGACTCGGCTAGCGACGGACCGCCGTCGCCGGTCGTATCCGTCACGCGCCAGATGCGCACCGCGCCTGGCAACAATCTCTCCATGTCGGCCACGAGACGCTCGAACTCGGCGTCGCGCGGCGGCTCGTGCTTTGCATCCGGATCGAGCGGCTTTTCGTCGACGGGCAATGGCGGCACGAGCACGAACAGCGAAAAAAACGCGGGGTCGTGCAGGTCGAAAATGCAGCCGATGCCGGGCGCGCGTCCGAGCGGACCGTCGACCACGTGCACCACCGCATCCGGCGCGCGCTCGCCCGCGCGCGGGCCGCCGTCGAGCACGCGTTCGAGCGTGAGCGGACTGCGGCGGTACTGGACCGACAATTCGCTGATCGTGAGCCGCGCGGCGTCGCGCAACGGACCGAGCGCGGCGAGAACCGGCATCACGCGCTCGCGCAGCAGCTTGAGCGGCCCATGATTCGCCTCGGCCATCTGCGTGATGAAGCCGGTTTGCCGCAGCACGTCGCGCTCAATGGGATGCCGTTCGAGATGGTACGTGTCGAGCAGGCGATCGGGCGCCGCGCCCTTCAGAACGCGCGCGAGCTTCCAGCCGAGATTGAACGCTTCCTGCATGCCGGTGTTCATTCCCTGCGCGCCGGCCGGACTATGCACGTGCGCGGCGTCGCCGGCAAGGAAGACGCGCCCCACGCGCAGCCGCTCGACCATCCGGCTGTTCAGGTGGAAATACGAGGACCACGCCAGCTCCGAGACATCGACGCGTTCATGCACGCGCCTTGCGAGCAGTGCCTTGCATTCGTCGAGCGATGGTCCGGGTGCACGATTGAGCGGCGGTTCGCCAAGCACTACCGGCGACAGCGGCGCGGCTTCGGCGACGCGCTCGACTGCGTGATCCGCGATCAGCCGATGCCGGCCGTGGCCCATTGGAAAGAGTGCGACGAGACCTTCGCCGGAAGCGAAGATGTGGAATTCGTCCTCGGGCCAGTCCGTCTCGGCGTGCAGATCGGCAAGCAGGAAAGTCTGCTCAAGCGTCTTGCCCTCGAAGCTCAGGCCGAGGCCATGGCGGATCATGCTGTGCGCGCCATCCGCGGCGATCATGTAGGACGGACGCAGCGTTTGCGTGTGACCGTCGGCGCGCCGCAGCGTCGCCTGAATGCCGGCCGAGCCCTGTGTGAACATCGTGAGTTCGACGCCCCGCTCGACCGTGACGCCGAGCGTCGCGAGACGCTCGGTCAGCAGACGCTCGGTCACCGACTGATCGAGAAACAGCAGATACGGATAGCGCGTGTGCAGCGGATCGAAGTCGAGTTGCGCGAGGCGCATGCCGTGCGAAAACAGATTGGCGACGCGGGCGCGATGGCCCAGTTCGAGAAACCGCTCGACGAGCCGATGCTGCTCCAGCAGTTCGAGCGTGCGCGCCTGAATGCCGATTGCCCGCGAATAAGGGTTCGGCTGCATCGCGCGGTCGATCAGACGCACGGGAATATGAGCGCGCGCGAGGCTCATCGCAGCGGCGAGGCCGGTCGGACCCGCTCCGACGATCAGAACCGGCGACGCATTATCAGCAGCAGCGTCCATGCGAAACTCCGCAGAGCACAGTGCGCTCTAGTGTACGCCCCGAGCCCCCGGGCTGAACGGCGCGGTGCATCAATTGCGAGGTGTATCGCGCAGAGCCGGGCTTGTCGCAGACTGGCGCTGCGGCGTTGTGCTGTGGCGGGTCAGTGCTTCAGTGTTTCCGCGGGCTGCCGCGTCGGCAGATGTCAGTGCTGTTCTGCCGGATGTTCCATCGCGCAACGATGACTGGTCGTGCCAAGGTCGACTTGCAGCGTCGCGTGTTGCATCGAAAAGCGTTCCCGCAACGCTAGCACGATGCCATCGAGCCGCTCGTCGCCAGGATGCCCGGCCGGCATCACGAGGTGCACGCTGAGCGCGTTGCCCGTGGTCGACAGCGCCCACACGTGCAGATCGTGCACGCCCTCGACGCCGGGCAGGTCTGCCAGATAATCGCGGATGCTCTGCAGGTCGACGCCTGACGGCACCGCATTGAGCGCGAGCCTCACCGAATCGCGCAACAGACCCCAGGTCCCGTACACGACGACCGCCACCACCAGCAGGCTCATTACCGGGTCGAGCCACGTCCAGTTGGTATAGAGAATCACAAGACCGCTTATGGCCACCGCAGCGGACACACCGGCATCTGCTGCCATATGCAGGAAGGCGCCGCGGATGTTGAGGTCTTCCTTCTGGCCACGCATGAAGAGCCACGCGGAAACCCCGTTCACGACAACGCCCACGGTCGCAACGACGAACACGGCGAGCCCTGCGACGGGCGCCGGATTCATCAGGCGGCCGATCGCCTCAGCGACGATCACGCCGCAGGCGAACAACAGGAGCGCCGCATTGGCCAGCGACGCGAGAATCGACGAACTGCCGTAGCCGAACGTGTAGCGGGCGGAAGGACGGCGCGTCGTAAGCCAGGCGGCGCCCCAGGCGAGCAGCAGGCCGAGTACGTCGGACAGGTTGTGACCGGCGTCGGCGAGCAGCGCTGTCGAGTGCGCGAGCACGCCATATAGCGCCTGAATCACGACGATCGCGACATTCAGGGCGACAGCCAGCGCGAACGCGAAGCCGTGGCCGGCGACGGGCGCGTGATGGTGATGGTGGTGGCCTGCGTGGGTGTGGCTGTGTCCGTGGCTGTGGCCACCGCCGTGACTGTGACTGTCGTCGTGGCCGTGGTCATGGCCATGGTCGTGACTGTGGTCATGGCTCTGGCCGTGACTGTGGTCGTGGCCGTGACTGTGGTCGTGGCCATGACTTGGGTCGTCGCTGACGCTGCGGCCGTGGTTGTGGCTGGCGGCATGAGTATGATCGCGGCCGTCGCCATGGCCGTCCTGTTCAAACCCACGAGCAGAACGCTCCCCCGCTACAACCCCGCGATCACTGTCCTCATGAACCCGAGTGCCGGCAACGCGACTCTGCGTGTCCGCGACGTCGTTGTTATCCGTCGCGTCGAGCCACACCGGGGCGTGTTCGTCTTCCCTTTCTTCGATTTTCTTCATGGCAGATCCAATGCGTCATCACGGGCGGGTTCGGCCACGTGTTCAAGCATGCCGGCCAGCATCGTGCTGATGTGGCGGTCGGCGGCGAGATAGAACACCTGCTTGCCCTGCCGCTGCGCCCGCACGATTCGCGCCGCGCGCAACAGCCGCAAATGATGGCTCACGAGCGACGGCGACAAATTCAGTTCTTCGGCAATGGCACCCACCGCCCGGCGTTCGTCGACGCAAGCCAGCACGATGCGCAAGCGCGTCGGATCGCCCAGCAGGCGAAACAGGTCGGCGAGCGGCGCGATCCTGTCCGCCAGGCGCGGTTCGAAACTCGCCGGCGAAGGCGGTAAGGGCGGCGAAGCCGTAGCGGGAATCATGGGCGGCAGATATATGAACAGGTGTTCACATGTTAGCGAAACAGTCACGCCGGGTCAAACCGGGGTGCGAGTCTGCGAGTGTGGGAAAATGCGGCCTTTGCCTCACCCGACTACCATCCCCGTCATGCAACCTGTATTTGACCGCGCTTTCGCGGCGCATCGTGACGGCCGGCTCGAAGATGCCGAACGCGGCTACCGCGCGACGCTCGACGGCAACCCGGTGCACGTCGATGCGCTGCACCTGCTGGGCGTCCTGCGCCACCAGCAGGGCCAGCACGCCGAGGCCGCCGAACTCGTGCGGCGCGCGGTAGACCTGCGCCCGCAAGACGCCGCGCTGCAACTGAACCTCGGCAACGCGCTGAAGGCGCTCGGCCAGATCGACGAAGCCATCGACCAGTTCCGCAACGCTCTTACGCTCGCGCCGTCGTTCCCCATGGCGCACTACAACCTCGGCAATGCCTACACGGCGGCAGGTCGTCACGAAGACGCCGCGGACGCATTCCGCCGCTCGTTGCGCCTGCAGCCGGACGACGCCTCGTCGCATAACAATCTGGGCAACGCGTTGCACGCGCTCGGGCGTCACGAGGAAGCCATCGCCTCGTTCCGCCGCACGCTGGAGTTGCGCCCAGGTCACGCCGGGGCGCTCAACAACATGGGCATGTCGCTCAATGCGCTCGGCCGCGCCAACGAAGCGATCCCATGCTTCCAGGCCGCACTCGCTGCCGAGCCGCGCTTCGTCGCTGCGCATTTCAACCTCGCCAATACATTCGACGCCACCGGCCGTCACGCAGAAGCGGTTGCCTCGTTCGAGGCGGCGCTTGCATTGCAGCCAAACCTGCCGCCCGCCATCTTCGGCATGGGCAACGCGCTGGCTGCGCTCGGGCGTCACGCTCAAGCGATACCGTATCTCGAACGCTCAGTCGGACTGGATCCGCAATTCGCGCTCGCGTGGCTGAGCCTTGGCACCGCACACCAGGCGCTGGGCGCGCACGCCACCGCCGTACGCGCATTCGATCAGGCGTTGCGCGTGCAGCCGGATCTCGCGTCGGCGCACATGAACCGGGCGCTAGCGTGGCTCGCGCTGGGCGACTTCGCGCGTGGGTTGCCTGAATACGAATGGCGTCTGCAAACGGTCGCCGAGCCGGCCATCGAAACCTTGCCGCGCTGGCACGGCGAGCCGGTCTCACAACGCACGCTGCTGATACACGCCGAACAGGGTTTCGGCGATACGTTGCAGTTCGTGCGCTTCGTCCCGCTCGCCGCGCAACGTGCGGCGCGTGTGGTGCTCGAAGTACAGCCGCAGTTGCTGCCGCTACTCGAGCCGGCCGCGCAGGCGTGGCGTGTGACGCTCATCCCGCGAGGCGCGCCGCGCCCCGCCGCTGATCTTCAGTGTCCGTTGCTGAGCTTGCCGCTCGCGCTCGGCACGACGTTGGACACGATTCCCGAGCGCACGCCCTATCTCAGCGTGCCATCCGCGTACCGGCGAAAATGGCGCGGCTCGCTGGGCGGCCAGGCAAAGCGCAAGATCGGACTCGCGTGGTCGGGGCGCATCCATCAGAACGAAACGCGTTCCATGCCGCTCGCCGAGCTCGATCCGCTTTTCGCGATAGAAGGCATCGACTGGATCGTGTTGCAGCCTAATCTCAGTGCCGATGAATGCGCCGCGCTGGACGCGCATCCGCGAGCCGGGTCGATTCATCGGTTCGACAAGCGGATCGACGACTTCGCGGATACGGCGGCGATCATCGAACGCCTCGACGCGGTGGTGTCGATCGATACGTCAATCGCGCACCTCGCCGGCGCGCTGCGCAAGCCGCTCTGGCTGATGCTGCCGTTCGCGCCCGATTGGCGCTGGTGCGCCGACGACACGCGCAGCCCGTGGTACGCCAGCGCGACACTGGTACGTCAGCCGCAGCCCGATGCATGGCGCGAGGTCGTGCAGGCGGTCGCAAACGAATTGCGCCGGGGCTAGCCGCCCGGTCGTGTGATTGCTACGGCAACAAAAAACCCCGCGGTCTGACGAGCGCGGGGTTTTTTGCTTTTGTTGCGCCGACGTCGCGAGCGACGTCAGCACACGCTCGGAGTCACGCGGCTTTGTATTGATCGCGCGATTCGGGCGTGCGGTACAGCACGAGCGTTGCAATCAGCCCGCAGATCGCGGCCACGCCGAGGAACAGGCCCGGCGCCGCCTTGTTGCCGGTGGAATGGATCAGCAGCGTGGAAATGGCCGGCGTGAAACCGCCGATCGTCGTGGCAAGGCTGTACGCGAGCGAGAAGCCTGCGGTGCGCACTTCGACCGGCATGACTTCGGTCAGCGCCACGACCATCGCGCCGTTATAGCTGCCGTAGAGGAACGACAGCCACAACTCGACAGCGAGCAGGCGCGCGAACGACGGCTCGGCGACGAGCCATTGCAGCGCCGGGTACGCGGTGACGATGGTGAGCGCCGTAAAAGCGAGCAACACCGGACGACGGCCGATGCGATCCGACAGCGCGCCCGCGAGCGGCAGCCAGATCAGGTTCGACAGACCGATGCAGACGGTGACGACAAGCGTATCGATCGAGGACAGCTTCAGCACTTCCTTGCCGAAGGTCGGCGTATAAGCCGTGATCATGTAGAAGGACACAGTGGTCATGATCACCATGCCCATGCCGCCCAGCACGGTGCCCCAGTTCGCGGCCATGGTCTTCATGATCTCGCCCATTCCCGGACGATGCTTGCGCGCCGAGAACTCCTCGGTTTCCTTCAACGAGCGGCGAATCATGAACAGAAACGGCACGATCAGGCAGCCGATCAGGAACGGCACGCGCCAGCCCCATGCGCTCATCTGGTCGGCGGGCAGCATCTTGTTGAGCATCACGCCGAGCAGCGCGGCGAACACCACGGCAACCTGCTGGCTGCCCGACTGCCACGCGCAATAGAAGCCTTTGTTGCCTTTGGTGGCGATCTCGGACAGATACACCGACACGCCGCCCAGTTCCACGCCCGCGGAAAAGCCTTGCAGCAAGCGGCCCAGCAGCACGAGCACCGGGGCAAGCAGGCCGATCGTCGCGTAGCCTGGAATGGACGCTACGGTCAGCGTGCCGAGCGCCATCAGGCCCAGGGTGAGAATCAGCCCCTTGCGGCGACCGTGATGGTCGATATAAGCACCGAGGACAATCGCGCCGAGCGGCCGCATCAGGAAGCCCGCGCCGAATACCGACAGCGAAAGCATCAGCGACGCAAACTCGCTGCCGCTCGGAAAATAGGTCTTGGCAATCGCGGACGCGTAGTAGCCGTAGACCATGAAGTCGTACATTTCAAGAAAGTTGCCGCTGACTACGCGGAACACTGTCTTGGCTTTGGATTCTTGCGACGAGGAGATAGCGTGTGACGCTGTTGACATGACGTTCTCTGATAAGCCCACGCCCGGCGAGCCGCGGCGATCTGGCAGTTGAAACGATCCGCGCCCGGTGAGAATGCGGATGCCACAGGCAAATGGTTGGCCGCAGGTTGGGCCGCGCCGGGGGCGCTGAATTCTGCGACCCAATACGCTTTACCGGTATCAGGGTAAACGTTGAGGTCCGCCGGAAACCGCGCCGCATCATGTTACCGTCGATACTGCTGTTGCGTATTCCCTACATTTTCATTACAGCCGGCTGCGCCACTCGCGACAGTTAGAATTGCAACTCGTCATTGCCGTGATGCCGTTCCCGATGCCAACCGCCTCTGCCCTTTCGCTGCGCCCCGCAACCATCGCCGACGCAGCGCTTATCGCGTCTATTCACAGCACGAGCTGGCGCGCCACTTATCGAGGTCTGTTGCCCGACGCTTTTCTGGACGGTGAAGTCACTCAGGAGCGCGCCGCCTATTGGGAAGCCCGCATGAGCGCGCCGGGCGGCGAGCGTCGCATGGTGGCGATTGCAGAACTGGGCGGCGACCCCGTTGGCTTCGTATGCGTGGAGAGTCAACCGGAATCCGCGTGGGGCGTGCTGCTGGATAACCTGCATGCATTGCCGGAGCATCAGGGCATTGGCGTCGGCAAACTGCTGATGCGCGCCGCCGAAGACTGGGCTCGCGCGCAAGGCGAGACCCAACTCTATTTGTTCGCGCTAGAGGGCAATCTGCCGGCTATCGGCTTCTACGAACGGCAAGGCTGGCAGTATGTGGGCGCAGAGCCGGATCGCATGGGCGGCGTGGATATCACGGCGCTGCGCTATGTTTATCGATTGGACAAGTCGAGCGCTTGAGTTGCGTCTTGATCTGCGTGTTGAGCTGCGTCTTGAGCGCTGCAATCCCGGACAGATCTGCACTCACGTTGCGAAGCGTCTGAGCGTTGCCGGTTTCGTTCGGGCGCATCATGCTTTCTTCCCGACGATGGCTTTCCCGTTGAAGTGCTAGTGCATTCGCGGAGGCTCATGCGCGTCCCTGCGCTTTTGCGCGTGGACGCATGAAGCGTTTTTCGCTTCGCGTACTGCTCCGAGGCCATCGTCTCTCCGACCTACGGGACGCCAGGCGGCGTCCGTCCCCGAGGCGCTGGAAGAGATCGATGCCCACCACACCTTTAACCATAATTGACGGCGCGATGGCGTTGCCCCGCTCCCGCCCGTTCAATGATGTGCCGGCGCCCTTCGGGCGCGGGTGGGCGTTGCTCGCGCCACGCCACCGCCTGGATAAAGGGCTGCACGGGCTTTACGGAGCGGTCCTCAAGACATTTGACTTACGCGACCAGCCTATTCGCTCGTTCTGTCGATGGGTGGCGCCGAATCATCAGATTACCGACATTAACGCGGCGATGACTATCGGCGCCAGGATACCGGAGGCAGTGGGCGAGCATGAGGCGGAGGCGTTGCCACTTCGGGGCGGCTTGCCTCCGGGGCACTCCCTTCTCGCGAACAGTCTGGCTGCGCCTGAGGCTTCCCCTTTTCAGCATGCCTTTGCGCCAGTGAAAGCGCATGTCGCAGGACCCGCTGCACGCGCGCCCCTCTTGCCGCGGTGGGCGCTGGCGGGCGGCGCCTGCGCGTTGAGCGGCGCGGCACTGCTCGCATGGACGGCGTTCGGTCATGTCGACGTCCGTGGTCCGCGCAATGGCAACCTCACGAAGCGCGCCGACATAGCTGTTGTCGAGCGCCAGACGCCGACCGCGCACATTCCGCGGCGCGGTACCGTTGACGTTTCAAACAGCGTCGCCGAAATAGCAAACATGAGCGGTGCAAGCGCTGTTTCTGTACGGCAGCATGCGCAAACCGCATCTGCGTCCGGCACGGCCCGGACCGTTGCTCCGGGCAACTTGACGCTGCACTCGCCGACAACCGCGTCGATCGAAACGCACCGGTCAGCGACCATCGTCCGCACACGCACGCCGGTTGCAGTGAGTAATGACGGCGATCGCCGGATCGTCTATGGACATCGTCCGAGAGCTGACGCTGTGAACCATCGCCGGCATGCAGTCGACAGCGCGTCCACTATCGCAACGTCAGCGCCTGTAACGCGGATGTTCGTCAAACCGTCGGTTGCGGGCTCATACTCGCCGGCCGCGCCAACGCAGCCAGACACGAGCGACTACACGTTTGTCGACATGTCCACGAGCATTCGCCACGGCAGTGCGGTGCAGCAGGCACCATCAGCGAATCTGGACGGGAGCGCCGGGCAGCAGTGGAGCGCCCGTCTCACACATCGGCGAGTGACGGAAGCCCCAGATCAATTCATCAGATAGCCGCGCGAAAAGCGGCATAAAAAAGCCCGGCTACCAAAGCCGGGCTTCTTCCGCATTCAAGCGCTTTTACTTCTGACCTGCCAAACCCATTTCGGTCTGCCGTTGCAATTGCATGACCTGACCTTGCACCTGCCGCAGTTGCGCCTGCGCCCGCTCCTTTTCCTCGCGTAACGCGGCCGCTTCATTTTGCGTTTGACGCTGGTAGTCGTTGACCTTGGCCTGCTGGGTGCGGGCGACTTCGAGGTCGGCTTGCAGACGCTTCGCACGATCTTCAGATAACGCGATAGTGTCCTCTATGTACGCCTTCTGCGCCTGCAGCTGCGTCCGGTGAATCTCCACCTCAGCCAACTGCGCGGTTTGCTGTACGAAGCCTGCGTAGATTGCTTCAGCCCGGCCCGCGTCCGCCGACTTGATTACCCGCCAGAAATGCTTGTCCTGAAACAACGCGACGTAGTACGTCATCTCGCGAGGATAAAAGAAAAGGCTCGCGCCATAACTGCCGTTGTACGTGGTGCGCAATTCGCTCAGCTTCGTGTCCTGAATCATTTGCATTAACTCGGCCACGTTGCCTTGCGCGTCGCCAGACATGGGCGACTCGGGCGATGCAGCGGACTGAGCTAATGAAGCTGACGAACCCGAGGCACCTGGCGCAACCGACACAGCCGAGGCCGAGGCGCCCCCCGACGCCGCGTCGCGCAACGCAGCGACGACAGGCTGCGGCGTCAGAGTATTCATGGCCGGCCGCGTGCCGACCATAGGTGCGGCCATTTCGCCTTGCGCGGCCAGCACGAACCCGCCATGCTGCAACAGCGCACACGAGGTCGCGAGCAGCATGGCGCGCCGTATCAATAAGGTGTACTTCATACGTGCATGCTCCATGCGGATCCAGAAAACAGCTTTGGATTATCGCGCGGATTGTCGCTTAAGCGAAGCATTGAAGCGTCGCAAAATTGGACTTTAAATTGAGATAAAACTACGTTGTCCGAAAGACATGACATGCCCGCCTATCACGAAATAAAACATATCTGGATAAGGCCTGAGACGCAGGAGAAATATGGCGTCCATCGACAAGACGTTACGCCCAGACGCCACGCGCAAGTGATAACGGCGAGCGCATAAATAACGAGGCGCCACTTACGCAGTGGCGCCTCTGACTAATCACATTTTCCAGCACCGGGCCTCGTCGGCAATACGCAAGCCCGAACTGCCGTCACCCCGTGCCTAGAAGCGCGTTTCGCGCGCCACTCGCAGGAATGTATCGAGCAGCGGCGTGCAATCCAGCAGTTCCGGACCGCCCGCGCGATGGAACTCGGGATGCCATTGCACGCCCATCACGAAAGGCGCGCGCCGGTAGCGCACGGCTTCGATAATGCCGTCCGATGCCGACACCGCCTCGATATTCAGATCGCGGCCGAGCGTCTTGACCGCCTGATGGTGAATCGAGTTGACGATCGCATCGCGCCGGGCGGGGAACATATTGGCGAGCGTCGAGCCGTCGGGGAAATGGATGGCGTGCCGATGCTGATCGTAATCTTCGTTCACGTGCGCACCGGCGGTCGGCACGTCGGTGGCGATATCCTGATACAGGGTCCCGCCGAACGCCACGTTGATCAGCTGGCAACCGCGGCACACGCCGAGCACCGGCTTGCCAGACTCGATGAATTCATGCAGCAGTTCGAGCTCGTACATGTCGCGCACGCGGTCGCCGGGCCATTCGGGACTCGTCGCCGCCTCCGCATACGATTGGGGCGAAACGTCCGCGCCGCCTTGCAGCAACAGGCCGTCGAGATGCTTCGCGTAGTCGCGCAAACGGATGTTGCTCGGATGCAGCATGCCCTGGTGTCCGACGGTCGGGATCATGAAGACCAGCACGTCGCGCGACATCACCCAGTGCGCAATCGACTCTTCGAGATATTGCAGCGTCTTGCCGCGCAGCCCTTTCGCACCCGGCTCCGGGTGAAAGATTCGCGCCGATACGCCGATGCGCAGCGTGCGCTGCGTGATCCGCTGACCGGCACGGTCGAACAGCTGCCGCGCGCGCGCCGCGATGATGCGGCCGAACACGGACCACGCCGAGTCCGTCTGCTTCAGATACCGCGGTGGCGACGGCGGCAATGCATTCGGCGGCGGCGGGTTGGTCGCGGTGAAATCGGGCGCGGCGCCGAAGCCCGGCGGCGGCGAACCAGCCGGACGCGCGGTGGATGCGGCGGCGTCTTCGGCGGCGAGCACGTCGTCGGCCGAAGTGATGAGTTCGCCTTGAATCGGTTCACTCGTCAGCGGCGTCGCGCTATGAGTGGACGGAACTTCGCGCCCGCGAACCGGGCGCGAGTCGCGCTCATGAACCGCGGCCTCCTGCTTCGCGGTGGAAGCCGCAGCGGAACTGCGCGCCTCGGCCGCGTCGCGTTGCTGGGCGGTCCGCTTGACGACTGGCGTAACGGTGGACGCGCTTTCGGGGTCGTCAGTCGATGACCTCGCAGCCGCCTCCGACGAAGCGGCCGCCGCCGTGACCGATGCCGTAACGGGCACAGACGACGGCGCCGCCTTCGACGCGACCGGATCTTTCACGGGCGACTGAATGGCGTCTTCATGCGAGAGGGGTAACGTTGTGGTCGGCTCGGCCGGGGTTTGGCTGAAGCTTTCCGGCGATGCCGCAGGCGGCGTTGCACTGCCGGGTTGACCAGCGTTTTCGGGTTTGTTTTCGCTCATGACTGTTGGACAGGCGCCTTCCACGCGAACGAATGAATATGCCCTGATTATCCGCCAGCGTGCCTGACCCGGCAAACCCGCACACAATTGCTCACATTGTCGGGCCGCTCGCGCAGTTCCGTCTAACTTAGGGATCCGGCTGTTCGTCAAAAGTTTCGCGCAGCGCGATCTGCATTGCCGCGTGAATCTTCACGCACCAGCGCCACACGAGCGCGAGCAGCAGCGCCGCGCAGATCAGCACCGCGGCGAGCAGGCCGGTGGGCGGCAGAATACCGCCCGACAGCGCTGCGACGAGCAGAAACACGCCGACCATGCACACCACCGGCACGAGATCGGAGATCGCATAGCGCAGCGCGCTGGTAAAGCGCCCGGCCGTCGCCGGCTGCACGCTCACCTCGGCGAGCAGCAACGCGAGCGACTTGGTCTTGCGATAAACCGCCACCAGAAACGGCATCGACACGAGCAGTGCGACGCTCCACAGCACGACGCGCTGCATCGGCTCCGAGCTGACCCAACGCGTCAACACCGTACTGATGTAAGGCGCGCCGTAGGACACAATCAGAAAAATCGCGGCAACCAACGCGAGATTCACCGCGATCTGCAGGATGATTCGCCGCGTCATGCTGAAAAGCGTCGGCTCGCCGCTTTCTGTGCTGAGGCTGCTCAACCACTGGCTATACATGCCGAACACATTGACGAGCGTGCGCGGCATCGCGTCGGCGAAACGCCGCGTGAGCGGATCTGCAGCGCGTATCAGATAAGGCGTGAAGAGCGTCGTCAAAGCCGATACGGCCACCGCAATCGGATAAAGAAACGCGCTCGTCACCTTCAGCGTCAAACCGAGCGACGCGATGATGAACGAGAACTCACCGATCTGTGAGACCGTCATGCCGACGCGCATCGCCGTGCGGCCGTCCTTGCCCGCGAGAAAGGTGCCGAGCCCGCACGAGACGATCTTGCCGACGATGACCGCGACCGTGATGACGGCAATCGGCCATGCATAGTCGACGAGCACCGTGGGATTCAGCATCAAGCCGATGGTGACGAAAAAGATCGCAGAAAACGCGTCGCGCAACGGCGCAATCAAATGCTCGATTCGATGCAGATGACGCGATTCGGCCATGATCGCGCCGATCAGGAACGCGCCTAGCGCAATGCTGTAGTCGAGCTTGACTACCAGCAGGCAGAAACCGAAACAGAACCCGAGCACGGCGACGAGCAACATCTCGTCGCTGCGGGCACGCGCGACATAGTTCAGCGCGCGCGGCACGACGAGAATGCCGACGACCAGCGACACCGTCATGAACAGCAACAGCTTGCCCAGCGTGACAGCTGCAACGCCCGCGCTCAACTGCCCTGTCTGCGCGATGCCGGACAGCAGCACGAGCATCGCGATGGCGAGAATGTCTTCGACGATCAGAATGCCGAATACGAGTTGCGCGAAACTCTCGCGCTTCAGGCCAAGCTCAGACAACGCCTTGACGATGATGGTCGTCGACGAAATGGCGAGTATCGCGCCGAGGAATAACGAATCCATCGGGCTCCAGCCGAATGCGCTGCCGATCTCATAGCCTAGCCACAGCATCAGCACGATTTCGGAGAGCGCCGCGACGATCGCGGTCGCGCCCACCTTGAAAAGCTTTCGCAGACTGAATTCGAGACCGAGCGAAAACATCAGGAACACAACGCCCAGTTCACCCAGCGTCTTGATGGTCTCTTCGTCGTGGATCAGCTGAAACGGTGGCGTGTACGGGCCAATGATCACGCCCGCCGCGATATAGCCGAGCACCACCGGCTGCTTCAGGCGATGGAACAGCACGGTAACGACGCCGGCGAGCGCCATCACGACCGCCAGATCCTGAATGAAGCCGATGCCTTCATGCATGCGTCTTTCCCTTACAAAAAGTAATGTTCAAAGAAGCGCAGTGTAACAAACCATCTTCGGCGCCGCGGCTTGCGCGCCCGTCGGCGATCGGAAGCCAATGTTTTTGACACGCTGGACGCCTGTGAAATATCACAATAATATTTGCGGCATATCGTTCCGGAGTTCACTCATGCAGCAGGTGTCTTTCAAGGTTGTAGACCGTTCCGGCGCCGAGCGCGCCATTTCAACCGATGTGAACCGCCTCACGATCGCCGGCTGGGCAGGCCGCGATCAGGCCGCAATCGAGCACCACATTGCCGAGCTTGCCGAACTCGGCGTGAAGCGGCCTTCCACCACGCCGTGCTTTTACCGTCTCGGCTCCGAACTGCTGACGCAAGCCGAACAGATCGACGTTGTCGGCACGAAGTCGAGCGGCGAAGCGGAATGCGTGCTGGTGCATTCCAGTGCGGGACTGCTCGTCACGGTCGGCTCCGACCACACCGACCGCGAAGTCGAGGCCTACGGCGTGACCGTCTCCAAGCAGGTGTGTCCGAAGCCGGTCGCGCGCGACGCGTGGCGATTCGAGGACGTCGCCGACCATTGGGATCAGCTCGAACTGCGCGCCTATGCGATCGCGAACGGCGAGCGCCGCGTGTATCAGCAAGGCAGCGTCGCCTCGCTGCTCCCGGCCGCCGACCTGCTCGCGCGCGCGCCGCTCGCACAAGGCGCGGCCATGTTCTGCGGCACGCTCGCGGTTCAAGGCGGCATTGTCGGTATGGTCGACGGCGACGCGCTCGAACTCGAATTGCACGACCCCGTACTGAACCGCACGCTGCGCCACGCCTACCGCGTGCGCGCGTTACCTGTTGTCGAATGAGCCATCGTTCAATGAGGCATTCATGAGCACCCCATTGCCATCCGCTGCCGACGCGTCCTCCGACGCCTCGCTCGAAGCCGCCGCCATCCGCAAGATCACGTGGCGCATCATGCCGTTCCTGTTCCTTGTCTACGTGCTGTCGTATCTGGATCGCGTCAACATCGGTTATGCGAAGCTGCAGTTCACCGGCGATCTCGGACTTTCCAACGCCGCGTACGGACTGGGCGCGGGAATTTTCTTCTTCGGCTATTTCGTATTCGAGGTGCCGAGCAACCTGCTGCTGAAGAAATTCGGTGCGCGCGCCACCATCGCCCGCATCACGATGCTGTGGGGCCTGCTGTCGTGTCTGATGATGTTCGTACGCAGCGAGACCATGTTCTACGTGCTGCGCTTTTTCCTCGGCGTCGCCGAAGCCGGACTGGTGCCGGGCGTCGTGCTGTATCTGACTTTCTGGTTCCCGTCCGACCGCCGCGCGCGCATGGTCGCCGTGTTCATGGCTGCAATTCCGGTAGCGGGCATCATCGGCGCGCCGTTGTCGGGTTTCCTGATGTCGGCGCTGCACGAAGCACACGGTTTGCGCGGCTGGCAGTGGATGTTCCTGATCGAAGGCATTCCGTCGATTCTCGCCGGCTTCTGGGCGCTCGCGGTGTTGCGCAACACGCCCGCCGAGGCCCCGTGGTTGAGCGACGACGAAAAACGCGTAATCCTCGCCCGCATCTCGCGCGAGAATGCAGCGGCTGCCGCGGAAGGCGCCGAACATAGCCTCTCGGTCGCATTGCGTTCGGGCCGCTTCTGGCTGCTCACGCTGATCTACTTCTGCCTCGTCACCGGCAATGCGGGTTTTTCGTTCTGGCTCCCGCAGATCGTCAAAGACCTCGGCGTGACGAATCTCGTGACCAATGGCTTCGTTACCGCGATTCCGTATCTGGCTGCCGGTATCGGCATGATTCTGATTGGCCGTTCGTCGGATGTGACCGGCGAGCGCCGCTGGCACTACGCCGTGTGCTGTTTCATCGGCGCGGCGGGCCTGCTCGGCAGCGCGTCGGTTACGAACTCGATTCCGCTTGCCGTCACCGGTTTGTCGATTGCGTATATCGGCATTCTCGCGGGCTTCGGCATCTTCTGGTCGATGTCGACGAGCTTCCTGCAAGGCACCGCTGCGGTCGCCGGCATTGCGGTGATCAATTCGATCGCCAACCTCGCCGGTTATGTCAGCCCGTATGTACTCGGTATCGTGAAAGACGCGACGCATAGCGTGACGTTCGGGCTCGTGTTGATCGCGGGCGCGCTGATCGTGGGCGGCCTCGTCACGCTGATGATGCCGCGCGTCAGGGTTCAGCACGCCGCAACAACGGTGGCGGGCAGCGCGTGAGGTATTAATAGTTGGTGTGGCGTGGCGGGCACGAGCCACCCTGACAGGCCAGGCTCACGCAGCTTGCATCGGACCGAAGCCCGCGCCCGCCGCGCCCGCGAAAAGCTCGCTCGACCTTGCTCTACAATGCGCGGACGACATCGTCCGCTCCTTCTTCACATGACGCTTTTGCAGACCGCCCGCCCTCCACGGCCCACCCGCGCGACCGCCAACGCGAGTCTCGCCGAACAGGCTTATGCGTTCGTCAAGCGCGAAATCATCACGATGCGTTTGCGGCCGAGCGAGGTGCTCAACGAAGCGGAGTTGATGGCGCTGACCGGCATCGGCAGGACGCCGGTGCACCAGGCGCTGCACCGGCTCGTGCACGAAGGGATGCTGACCATCATGCCGCGCAAGGGCATCATGGTGCGTCCGGTTTCGCTCGACGACGTGCTTGCGATCATCGACGTGCGCCTCGTCAACGAAAGCTACTGCGTCGAACTCGCCGCGCGTCACGCGCAGCAGCACGACTACGACGCGATGCAGACGCTGCTGGAGCGCTCGGCCGTGTGCGTCGCCGCGCACGACATAGAAGGCATGATGGACATTGACCGCGAGTTCCATCTGGCCATTTCGGCCGCCTCGCGCAACGCGGTGCTCGCCGACATTCTGCGCGGACTGCATGAGCGCTCGTTGCGCTTCTGGTTCATTTCACTCTCCGAGCCGCATCATCTCGAAGACGTTCACGAAGAACACCTCGAACTGTTCCGCCTGCTGCGCGAGCGCGACGCCGAAGGCGCGAAACGCTCAGTGCAGAAACATATCGAGGCATTCCGCGCGACGCTTTTCAACCGCATGTAGGACCCGCATGTAGAACCCGCATGTAGAAACGTTACGTAAGCGGCTTCACGCAGACCAACCGGATAGAACGACATCATGGCCACTGAATTCACGCCCTTCCCGCCGCTTGCCCAACTCGCCGCCGACCTTGCCGCGGGGCGCACCACGAGCCGCGCGCTCGTCGAAACCGCGCTCGAACGGATCGCCGATCCGGCCGGCCAGGGCGCGGTCGCTTTCATGCACGTCGATGCAGACGGCGCACGCCAGGCCGCCGACGCGCACGACCGTTTGCGCGCCGCCGGCACAGTACTCTCGCCGCTCGCCGGCATCCCGGTCTCGGTGAAAGATCTGTTCGACATCGAAGGACAGCCGACCCGCGCCGGCTCGACGGTTCTTGCCGACGCACCCGCCGCCACGCAGGACGCCGTGGCCGTCGCGCGCCTTAAGCGGGCGGGCGCGGTGATCGTCGGACGAACCAATATGAGCGAATTCGCGTTTTCCGGGCTCGGACTCAATCCGCACTACGGCAACCCGCTGTCGCCGTACCGGCGCGACGAAAAGGGCGACGAGCGGATCTCGGGGGGCTCGTCGTCGGGCGCGGCGGCTTCCGTCGCGGACGGCATGGCCGCCGTCGCGCTCGGCACCGACACGGGCGGCTCGCTTCGCATTCCGGCCGCGCTGTGCGGTCTGACCGGCTTCAAGCCGACCGCCGCGCGCGTTCCGAAGCAAGGCGGCGTGCCGCTTTCGCCGACGCTCGATTCGTTCGGCCCGATCGGCGTCTCGGTGGCGTGCTGCGCACTGGTGGACCGCATGCTCGCCGGGCTCGAACCGCGCGTGCCGGCTGCGCGGCCGCTCGAAGGCGTGCGCCTCGGCGTGCTGACCAACTATGTTACCGACGGCGTCGAGCCCGAGGTCGCGGCCGCTGTCGACACCGCGCTCAAGCACCTCGAAGCGGCCGGAGCGATTGTCAGCGAAGTGCGCTTTGCACCGCTCGACCGTCTGCCGGACATCAACCGCTTCGGCTTTTCGCCGATCGAAGCATATGCGTGGCATCGTCCTTTGCTGGAGAAACACCGCGAGCAATACGATCCGCGCGTGCTGGTGCGCATTCTCAAGGGCCAGCCGGCGAGCGCCGCCGACTATCTGGACCTGCTCGCCGAACGCGACGCGATGCTCGCCGAAGCGGCCCGCACGCTGTGGCAGCGCTTCGACGCGGTAGTGGCGCCGACCGTGCCGATGCTGCCGCCGCGCGTCGCCGAACTCGTTTCCGACGACGACCTCTTCGGCCGCACCAACGCACTGATGCTGCGCAACCCCGGCGTGTTCAACTTCCTCGACGCCTGCGCGCTGTCGCTGCCCTGCCACCTGCGAGGCGACGCACCGGTCGGCCTGATGCTGGCAGGCGCGCCGCACGCCGACGACGCGCTTCTCGCCATTGGCCGGGGCGCCGAAGCGGTGCTTAGCGCGATTCGCTGAGCGGCGTCACGGTTTGCGTGCGGGTGTGGCCTCGTGTGGGCGGGGGTTCGCGCTAAAATCGCGGGCACTCGCCGTTTCCGCTGATTAGCGGCCACACAACAGCTACACAACCGCCACACGATCCATGAACAACGACAATGCAATGCTGCGCCGCGAGCGCTCCCTGCTGGTCCTGCTTGGCCTGATCTGCGTCGGCCTCGTTGCCGGCGCGCTGTATCTGCAGTACGTCAAGCACGAGGACCCGTGCCCGCTGTGCATCATCCAGCGCTATTTCTTCCTGCTGATCGCAATCTTCGCGTTCCTCGGCGCGCGGTTCAACAGCTGGCGCGGCGTCCGTCTGCTCGAAACGATGGCGGCACTGTCGGCGCTGGCGGGCATCGTGACCGCGGCCCGGCACGTGTATGTGCAGGCGAATCCGGGCTTTAGCTGTGGCTTCGACGCGCTGCAGCCGATCGTCGACAGTCTGCCGCCTGCGCATTGGCTGCCGGGCGTGTTCAAGGTGGCCGGGCTATGCGAAACCGCCTATCCGCCGATCCTCGGGCTGACGCTGCCGATGTGGGCACTGGTCGGCTTCGTGCTGGCTTTTGTTCCGCTGGCGATTAGCCTCGTGCGCAATCGCAGACGGATTGCTTGAGGCAATCCGCCGGTTTCATGCGGCGCGGGCATCTATCCCGCGCCTGCCGGCGCGGCGACATGGCGGACACCGGCGCAGTGATACCGCCTATGTGGATCGGGCCGCCTCTGCGCTGTGTCGGTTTTTTGCCGTTTTCTTTTTTGCCGATCCGGTTGCTGCCGCCGTCGCGCGCCCCGGCTTCCGGCGGTTTTGAACCGCAGGGACGGCGCTTCGCCTGGTCCGCAGTTCCAACTCCTGCCCGTTCGCCTGTTTTCGCGCCAGCTTCTGCCGGTGCACCTCCTTCCCGCCCGACGCAACTTCCCCGCACGAAGCGAATCCGACTCAAATCGGACTGATCTCATTGCATCTTCCGAATAAGCTTCATGCGACATCGGAAATATTTTTGGGGCGCCGTAATGCTATCTTCGGATATGGATGGCGATCTACGTGCGCGAGGCCGGCTTTGGCGCGACCCCATGCGTAACGCGCGCCCGGTCCGCACTGTCTTCTGGATTCGCCATGACAACGCAAACCATCCGCTTTTATCGCCAGGGGTCCGTCCACGAGATCTCCGGCGTACCCGCATCGCGCACCGTGCTCCAGCATCTGCGCGAAGACCTGCATTGCACCGGCACCAAGGAAGGCTGCGCTGAAGGCGACTGCGGCGCCTGCACGGTCGTCATCGGCGAACTCGACGCGCAAGGCATGCTAGTGCTAAAAGCGGTCAACGCCTGCATCCAGTTCCTGCCCACGCTCGACGGCAAAGCCCTGTTCACGGTCGAAGACCTGCGCGCCGCGGACGGCACGCTGCATCCCGTGCAACAGGCAATGGTCGACTGTCACGGCTCGCAGTGCGGTTTTTGCACGCCAGGCTTCGTGATGTCGATGTGGGCACTCTACGAAAACCAGCCGGCGGCTGCCGGTCTGCCGACGCGCGACGAAATCAACACCGCGCTGTCCGGCAACCTGTGCCGCTGCACCGGCTACCGGCCGATCGTGGACGCATCGCAGAAAATGTTCGACTACGCGCAATATCCGCGCGTGACGCTCGATCGCAAGGCTGTCGAAGAAACGCTGCGCGCACTGCAACGCAACGACACCTTCGAGTACCGCGCGCCCGACACGCGCGGCGCCGCCTTCGGTGCGCCAGCGTTTTACGCGCCGCTCACGCTCGACGCGTTCGCGCGGCTTCGCGCCGAACATCCGCAAGCCCGGCTCGTGGCCGGCAGCACTGACGTCGGCCTGTGGGTCACCAAGCAGTTCCGCGATCTCGGCGACGTTCTCTACATTGGCAATGTGCGCGAACTGAAGACGATCGAGCGCGATGCGCAGACGCTCACTATCGGCGCGGCCGTCACGCTTGAAGACGCGTATGCGGCTCTAGCCGCCGACTATCCCGAACTCGCCGAACTTTGGACGCGCTTTGCGTCGCTGCCGATCCGCAATGCCGGTACGCTCGGCGGCAATGTCGCGAACGGCTCGCCGATCGGCGATTCGATGCCCGCGCTGCTTGCGCTCGGTGCCGAAGTGGTGCTGCGCCACGGCACGAAAACGCGCACGCTGCCGCTCGACGGGTTCTATCTCGGCTACCAGAAAACCGCGCTCGCGGCGGGCGAATTCGTCGCCGCGCTGCGCGTGCCGCGGCCGACGGGCAATCTGCGCTTTCGCACCTACAAAGTGTCCAAGCGCTACGATCAGGACATCTCCGCGGTCTGCGCGGCATTCGCTCTGCATATCGACGAAGGCGGCACGATCGTCGCGGCTCGCGTCGCATTCGGCGGCATGGCTGCAACGCCGAAGCGGGCCACGCAAACCGAAGCTGTGCTGAGCGGCGCGACGTGGAACGAAAGCACCGCGCGACAGGCCATGAACGCACTTACCGCCGACTACCAGCCGCTCACCGACATGCGCGCATCGAGCGCCTATCGGCTGAAGGTGGCGCGCAACCTGCTGTGGCGCTTCCATCTGGAAACGCGCGAGGACGCGCCGCTCGCGCTCTTCGACGTGAATGCATTCGCGTTCGAAGCCGGCACGCCGGACGCGGTCGTGAAGGAGCCGTCGTGATGAATCGCACCGATGCTTTTGTCGAACGCGCTGCAAAACAGGCGGAAGGCCCGGCTGGAAACCCCGCCGATCTGCATCGACCCGAAGCCGCGATCGGCGTCGCGCTGCCGCATGAATCGGCCGCGCTGCACGTGAGCGGCGAGGCGACCTACACCGACGACATCGCCGAACTGCAAGGCACGCTGCACGCGGCGCTTGGCTTGTCGCGGCATGCGCACGCGCGCATCGTGTCGATGGATCTCGACGCGGTGAGGAAAGCGCCCGGCGTCATAGCGGTGCTGACCGCCGAAGACATCCCAGGTGAAAACAATTGCGGCCCGGTGCTGCACGACGACCCGATTCTCGCCGTCAATGAAGTGCTGTACCTCGGTCAGCCTGTGTTCGCCGTGATTGCGCAGAGCCACGAGCTCGCGCGCCGCGCCGCGGCGCTTGCGAAAAGCGACGACGTGATCCGCTATGAGCCGCTCGACGCGATTCTCACGCCGGCGGACGCGAAGGCCGCCAAACAGTTCGTGCTGCCGCCGCTGCATCTGAAGCGCGGCGATCCGGACGCGAAGATCGCGGCCGCGCCGAATAAAATTCGCGGCACGTTTGAAGTCGGCGGGCAGGAGCAGTTCTATCTGGAAGGCCAGGTCGCATATGCGGTGCCGAAAGAGATGGACGGCATGCTCGTCTACAGCTCGACGCAGCATCCAAGCGAAATGCAGCAGGTCGTCGCGCATATGCTCGACTGGCCCGCGCATAACGTGGTGTGCGAGTGCCGCCGGATGGGCGGCGGCTTCGGCGGCAAGGAATCGCAATCGGCGCTCTTTGCCTGCGTGGCGTCGCTCGCGGCGAAGCTGCTGCGTCGTCCGGTCAAACTGCGCGCCGATCGCGACGACGACTTCATAATCACCGGCAAGCGGCACGACGCGATCTACGAATACGAAGCGGGCTTCGACGACAATGGCCGCATTCTCGGCGCGCGCGTGGAAATCGCGTTGCGCGCAGGCTATTCCGCTGACCTCTCCGGCGCCGTCGCCACGCGCGCCGTATGTCATTTCGATAACGCGTACTACCTGTCCGACGTCGACATCGTCGCGCTGTGCTGCAAAACGAATACGCAGTCGAACACCGCGTTCCGCGGCTTCGGCGGCCCGCAAGGCGCACTCGTGATGGAAGTGATGCTCGACAGCATTGCGCGTCAACTGAACCACGATCCGCTAGACGTACGCCTCGCCAACTACTACGGCGTAGGCGAGCGCAATACGACTCCGTATGGACAGTTGGTCGAAGACAACATCATCGCGCCGTTGACCGACGATCTGCTGGACTCCAGCGACTATCGCGCGCGCCGCGCTGCGATCGCCGCGTTCAACGCCAGAAGCCCGGTACTCAAGCGCGGCCTCGCGTTTTCGCCGGTCAAGTTCGGCATCTCGTTCAACGTGCCCTTTCTGAATCAGGCCGGCGCACTGGTGCATGTGTATAAGGACGGCTCGGTGCTCGTTAATCACGGCGGCACCGAAATGGGCCAGGGCCTCAACACGAAGGTCGCGCAAGTCGTCGCGAACGAGTTCGGCTTGCCGCTCTCGCGCGTGCGTGTGAGCGCAACCGATACCTCGAAGATCGCCAACACGTCGGCGACCGCAGCTTCCACCGGCAGCGATCTGAACGGCAAGGCCGCGCAAGACGCCGCGCGAACCATTCGCGCGCGGCTTGCCGAACTCGTGGCGAAACAACTCGGCGGCAACGCAGACGACGTGCTGTTCGCGAACGGCGAGGTAACGGTGAACGGCGGTGCGATGCCCTTCGATCAACTGGTCGGCGCCGCTTACCTCGCGCGCGTGCAGTTGTGGTCGGACGGTTTTTACGCGACGCCGAAAGTGCATTGGGACGCGAAAACGCTGACCGGTCATCCGTTTTATTACTTCGCGTATGGCGCGGCCGTGTCCGAAGTAGTGATCGACACACTGACCGGCGAATGGAAACTGCTGCGTGCCGACGTGCTGCACGACGCCGGTCAGTCGATCAATCCGGCGATCGATCTGGGTCAGGTCGAAGGCGGCTTCATTCAGGGCATGGGCTGGCTCACGACCGAAGAGTTATGGTGGAACCGCGACGGCCGTCTGATGACGCATGCACCGTCCACGTACAAGATTCCGGCTGTGAACGATACGCCCGCCGCTTTCCACGTGCGGCTTTACCCAAACCCGAACGCAGAGCCGACTGTGTTCCGCTCGAAGGCTGTCGGCGAGCCGCCGCTGTTGTTGCCGTTCTCCGTGTTCCTGGCGATTCGCGACGCGATCGCGGCCGCGGTACCGTGCGCACTGCATGCGCCGATGTTGCGCGCGCCCGCGACGCCCGAAGCGATCCTCGATGCACTGGATGCGCTGCACGCGCAAAACGCGAGCGAGCCGGCATCCGGGCAAGGAACGAGCATAGAGGCGTCGACCAGCGACACGACTGCCTGACATGCGCGAAACAGACAACTCAAGCTCAGATCCGGGCGCAGCGCAGCGCAGCGAACGCAAGTGACTTGCAGATACGCCCGACGCGACACGATCGCCTCGCACCAGGTTCAACCGGCCGCACGGAAACCCCGAGCGGCACTGTACGGAGATTCGTCGAATGCAAGCATGGCTACCTGACCTGCAACAACTGCTCGCGCACGGCGACGCCGCCGTGCTGGTGACGGTCGCGCGCGTCGAAGGTTCGGCGCCCCGTGAGGCCGGAACCAAGATGATCGTGACGCGCGATTCGGCGAAACATACGATCGGCGGCGGACACCTCGAATGGAAAGCGATCGAGACCGCGCGCCAGGTGCTGCGCGACGGCATGCGCTCGCCGCATATGCGCCGGCTCGAGCGTTTCGCGCTTGGCCCGAGCCTCGGGCAATGCTGCGGCGGCGCCGTGATACTCGCGTTCGAACGGCTCGACATCGGCGATCTCGGCTGGATCACGTCGCTTGCGAAGCGCGTGGCCGCAGGTCAATCGACGGTGCGTAGCGTATCATTCGGCCCCGCACCGGATGCGGTGATGCTGTCCGACCCCGAGCCGGGCGTCGATGCCGCCGACTGCCTGCTGTGGGACGGCGCCGGTTTCGACGACAGCGGCGCGCTGCTCACCGAGACGATTGCGCCAGGCGACTTCCCGGTCGTGCTGTTTGGCGCGGGGCACGTGGGCGCCGCTTTGGTTCGCGTGCTCGCCACGCTGCCTTGCACGGTACGCTGGGTGGACGAACGCGATGCCCAGTTTCCGCCCGTTGAATCGCTGCACGCGCATAACGTAAAGATCGACGCGAACGACGCGCCTGACGAAGCCGTCGACACGGCTGCGCCCAACACGTACTTCATCGTCATGACGCACAACCATACGCGCGACCTCGAACTGGCCGAGCGTATTTTGCGGCGCGGCGATTTCGCGTTCTTCGGCATGATCGGCTCGCACAGCAAGCGCAAACAGTTCGAACACCGGCTCGCCGCGCGCGGCATCGATCCTTCGCGGATTGCGCGGATGAAGTGCCCGCTCGGCGTGGATGGCATCGTCGACAAGTCGCCGGAGATCATTGCGATTTCCGCGGCCGCGCAACTGCTGCAAGCTGTCGAAGCGAACGCGAACGTGCATCGCGCGGCGCAGACGGTTTGACGACGCGAGTCGACATCACGCTTACGCATCCGGCGCACAACGACACCAACAAACTTCTGACCGACCATGAACACAACAACCGCTACGTCCCTCATCGAAAAGGCCATGCTCGCACCGAAGGCCGAGTTGCATATTCACATTGAAGGCTCGCTCGAACCCGACCTGATTTTCGCGCTTGCCGAGCGCAACGGCGTGAAGCTCGCTTACGACTCGATCGAAGCACTGCGCGCAGCCTATGCATTCACCGATCTGCAATCGTTTCTCGACATCTATTACGCCGGCGCGAGCGTGCTGCTGCACGAGCAGGACTTCTATGACATGACGATGGCGTATGTCGAGCGCTGCCTCGCCGACAACGTGATTCATAGCGAGATTTTCTTCGATCCGCAGACGCACACCGAGCGCGGCGTGCCCATCGCGACGGTGGTGGCCGGCATCGAGCGCGCGCTCGCCGACGCGGAAAAACGCGGCATGTCGAGCAAGCTGATTCTGTGCTTCCTGCGTCACCTGTCCGAAGAAGACGCACTTGCAACGTTCGAAGAAGCGCGGCCGCTGTTCGACCAGTACAAGCATCGCCTGATCGGCGTGGGGCTCGATTCGTCGGAGCGCGGCCATCCGCCGTCGAAGTTCGAACGTGTCTTCGCAAAAGCGCGTGCGCTCGGCTTGAAGCTCGTCGCGCACGCGGGCGAGGAAGGACCGCCGTCGTATATCTATGAAGCGCTCGATCTGCTCAAGGTGGACCGCGTCGATCACGGTGTGCGAAGCATCGAAGACCCGGCGCTCGTCGCGCGTCTCGCCGACACGCGCGTCGCGTTGACGGTGTGTCCGCTGTCGAACCTCAAGCTTTGCGTGTTCGACGACATGACAAAACACACGCTGAAAGACCTGCTCGATCGCGGCGTCGCCGTCACGGTGAATTCCGACGATCCGGCGTATTTCGGCGGCTATGTGAACGCCAACTATGCGGCGACCATCGACGCATTGAAGCTCGACGATGCCGATGTCTATACGATCATCCGCAACGGTTTCGAGGCGTCGTTCGTTACGCCGCAAGAGCGCGCGGAACTGGTCGCGAAGCTCGACGCGCACTGGAATCAAAGCGGCCCGCATTAAAGGGCCGACGTATTGCAGCGCGGGCATCGCAACACGGCCCTCCACGCTGCTCAGCTTTTCACATTCGGAGACGGTTTTCTCATGACTCACCCGGCTACAACGGCTAACCCGGCCCAATCCGCATTCCGCGCGCAGTTGCTGACGTTCAACGGCGATCCCTCGCGCTCGCCCGACGCGGCGATCTTCAATGAGGACGGCCTTCTGATCGTCGAAGACGGCCATGTCGTCGCAGCGGGCGCGTATGCGGCGCTCGCGTCTCGACTCGCGCCGGGCACGCCGGTTCAGGACATGCGCGACAAGCTGATCGTGCCGGGCTTCATCGACACGCACATTCATTACCCGCAAACGGACATGATCGCGTCGCCTGCGGCTGGCCTGTTGCCGTGGCTCGACACATACACGTTTCCGACCGAGCGCCGTTTCACCGATCAGGCCTATGCCCGCGATACGGCAAGCTTCTTCCTCGAAGAACTGCTGTCTTGCGGCACGACCACCGCACTTGTCTATTGCACGGTGCACAAGGAGTCGGCCGACGCGCTCTTTGCCGAAAGCGAGGCGCGCAATCTGCGCATGGTGGCAGGCAAGGTGCTGATGGATCGCAACTGTCCGGAGTTCCTGCGCGACACCGCGCAATCCGGTTATGAGGACAGCGCCGAGCTGATCGGCCGCTGGCACAACCGCGGCCGTCAGATGTACGCGCTCACGCCGCGTTTCGCGCCGACTTCGACCGAAGCGCAACTGGAAGCTTGCGGCGTGCTGGCGGGCAAGCATGCGGATGTGTTCATCCAGAGTCACGTCGCCGAGAACACCGACGAAGTGAAATGGGTCAACAGTCTCTTCCCCGGTCACCGCAGCTATCTGGACATCTACGACCACTACGGCCTGCTACGCCGCCGCGCGGTGTACGGGCATTGCATTCATCTCGACGCGCAAGACCGGCAACGCATGGCTCAAACCGGCGCGGTCGCGTCGCATTGCCCGACGTCGAACCTGTTCCTCGGCAGCGGTCTGTTCGATTTCGACAAGGCCGACGAAGCTAACATGCCGATCGCACTCGCCACGGACGTCGGCGGCGGCACGTCGTTCTCGATGCTGCAGACAATGAATGAAGCGCACAAGGTCGCGCGATTGACGGGTCACCATTTGACGGCCACGCGCATGTTCTATCTCGCGACAGCGGGGGCGGCCGAAGCGCTCGATCTCGCAGACAAGGTGGGCACGCTCAGGCCGAAGTCGGAAGCGGACTTCGTCGTGCTCGATCCTCGAGCAACGCCGCTGCTCGCCCGCCGCACGGCGCGCACGGAGTCGCTCGAAGAATTGCTGTTCGCCTTCGCGCTGCTCGGCGACGATCGCGCGGTCTATGAAACGTATGCGGCCGGCAAGCGCGTGCATCGCCGCGACGACGTGCGGCAGCACGCGCCGCGCGTCGCTCGATTCGCGGCCTGATTGCCGCTCGAATGCGGCCTGATGGTCTTCGCTGCTTCTAAATAAAAACGGCGCTTCCTTGCATGACGAGGAAGCGCCGTTTCAATTTCTACGTTCAATGCATGTCCCACCCGCGGGGACTCAGCGCTGCGTGCAAACCTCATGCAAGGCATTGAGCCTGCGCACCGGGTCGGCGACATACGGGTTGGATTCGTCCCACGCATAGCCCGCCAGCACCGCGCTGATCATGCGGCGGATCGACGGTGTCTGGTCGGGATAGAAAATGATGTCCTGCAATTCGCCCGTGTACCAGCGCTCGACAAACGCGCGGAATGTGTCGATGCCCTTGCGCAACGGCACGTCGTAATTCGCGGACCAGTCGACCTGCTCGCCATCCAGTTGGCGGTTCAAGGTCTGCACCGCCAGATGCGCCGAGCGCAGTGCGATCGTTACGCCCGACGAGAACACGGGGTCGAGAAACTCGCCCGCGTTGCCAAGGAGCGCATAACCCGGTCCGTGCAGACGCTCGACATTCGCCGAGTAGCCGCCGATATGCCGCACAGGCAACAGGAAAGGCGCGTCGCCGATCAACCGGTTAAACGTCGGTTCCTTCTGGATCAGTGCACGCAACTTCGGCTCGCGCTCCGTTGGCGGCACGTCGAGGAAACTCGACTCGGCGACGCATCCCACCGACGACCGTCCGCCCGCAAGCGGAATCATCCAGAACCACACGTCGCGGCGCTCGGGATGCGTTGCCACGCAGATCTTGTTGCGGTCGTGGGCGCCCGCGGGGAGGCCGTCGTAGACATGCGAAAAGAGCGCGGCGCGCGTGGGCATGCGCGTGGGCGCCTCCAGGTTGAGCAGACGCGGCAGCACACGGCCAAAGCCGCTTGCATCGAATATGAAACGGGCTTCGACCTGATACGCATGACCGGCTTCGTCGATCACGTCGACGCGCGGCGCGGCACCCGTGCCCTCGCCGGTATGCACGGCCTGTACCGTGTGCCCGAAGCGCACATCCGCACCTTGCTCCGCTGCGCAGCGAATCAGGATCTCGTCGAACACCGCGCGTTCCACCTGATACGTCGTGCCCCATCCCGCAGTGTGCTTGTCGCGGAAATCGAACGATGACGATTGGCCGCGATACACGAACTGCGCTCCGTTCTTGTACTGGAATCCGGCCTCGATCACCGCTTGCAGCATGCCGGCTTCTTCCAGATAAGCCATGCTTTGCGGCAGCAGGCTTTCGCCAATCGAAAAACGCGGAAAGTGCTGGCGCTCCAGCACGAGCACCGAGCGGCCCGCTTTGCGCAGCAACGCGGCCGCGACTGCGCCGGCCGGGCCGGCGCCGATGATCGCGACGTCGACCGTCGTGTGTTCCGCCGTGTGCTTCATGTCATGTGTACTCAAGTTCGCCTCAATCGTTTGCTTGCCCGACGCAGCATTACGCTGCATCCTTACGTCCTGTTACATTGCATCTCTAGCAACAATACATATTTCACCGGGGAGCCTAGCGTGCCGCCGTCTCAAACATCCAGTGTGCCGTTCGTGCCGGAAACGGCATTTGGAATCTGGTTCCTGCGTACTCACACATGGGAACATCATGTGTTGCGCGTCGCGATCAACGACCTCAAGCGCCTGATCGATACGCCGTTGCCCGCAGCGCCCGTCATCGTCGACGTTGGCTGCGGACAAGGCATTTCGTTTCGCCTGCTTGCCGATGCGTTCCAGCCGCGCCGCATCGTCGGCATCGACTATCACGAACCGTCGCTTGCGCTTGCGGCCAATGCGGCCAACTCCTGCCGCGACAAGGTCGCCGACATCGAACTGCTGCATGGCGACTGCGCGGCGCTGCCGCTGCCCGATGCGAGCGCAGACATCGTGTTCTGCCATCAGACTTTCCATCATCTCGTCGAGCAGGACCGCGCGCTCGCCGAGTTCCGCCGCGTGTTGAAGCCCGGCGGCGTACTGCTGTTCGCCGAATCGACCGACGCGTACATCAGGTCGTGGGTGATCCGGCTGCTGTTTCGTCATCCAATGCACGTGCAAAAAAGCGCGGACGGCTATCTCGACATGATTCGTCGCGGCGGCTTCAGCTTCACCGAACGCAACGTGTCCCTGCCGTACCTCTGGTGGAGCCGCGCGAAAGACTTCGGTCTGCTCGAACGGCTCGGCCTTTACCGTCCGCAACCCGGCAAGCGCCGTGAGACGCTCGTCAATGTCGCGGCGGTGAAGACCGTCTGAGCCGGCCCAGGTTGCGTTACTTGCGCAGCGTGACGACGTCGCCCTTCAGCGCCACGCCCGCAATCACCGCACCCGCGCCGCAGGTGAACTCGGTCGCGCTTTCGCGCACTTCGTTCTTGTAGTTGCTCTTGATGTTGATCACCGCGTTGCCGCCTTCCTTGCGCGCGCGATCCTGCAACTCGATCACCGCCGACAGGAACACGTGCTGGCATGCGGCCTCATCGCTCTTGCCGAACGCGTTAGTCTTCTTGTTCGTCGCAAATTCGCCGATCGTTTTCGCGACGGCCGGATGCCGCTGGCCCGCGAAATACAACTGGATGTCGTCGCCGACCTTGCCCGGCTCGCTATGCAACGCTTCGTTGATCGGATAGGTACCCACCGAGTCCCGCGCAAAAGCCGGTGCGGCGCTCAGCATCGAAAAAGAAGCGGCGAGTGTGACGAACATCAGATGACGTTTCATTGATACTCCTTCCTGGTTGTTATGGGTTTTACGATTCCCGCATTCACTGCCCTGCAAATCAGTTCGCCTCGAGCACAGCGAGCCGGCCGCTGATCGCGATTGCGGCGGCACTCGGGCTCACGCCGCAAGTGAACTCGCTGGACGAATTGCTTTCGCTGCTGTGAAAGCGCGTCGTCACGTCGATCACCGCATTCGCATTGCGCTCGCGCGCCGCTGCGCGAAGCTTGCCGATCGCTTCGGCGAGCGCCTCGCGGCATGCGTCGTCGGGGCCCGCGACCTTGCGCGCGATGCGCACCGAGTACGAGACGTCGCCCAACCCGCGCTTCACGGCCGGATGGCTTTGCTCACCGAAATACACGGGAACGCCGCCGCGCGATTCACCGCCCGCGGCCGCGAGCGGCAGCGACTTCACCTGTGTCGCACATCCCGTCAGCGTCGCGGCTGCAATCGTCAATGCACCCAGCACCAATGTTCTTTTCATTTTTATCACCCTCGTTTTTTAGAATCGCGACCGTTTCAGCCGCCCTGCCATGCCTCGAACATCAGGCTCGCGCAACTTCCGCCGAAGCCGAACGACACCGACATCGCCGAGCCGATGCGCGCGTCGCGCGTTTCACGCACGAGCGGCATGCCGTCGATTTCCGGCTCCGCCGAATCGATCCCCGTGGTGCCCGCAATAAACCCGTCGCGCATCATCAGCAACGTATAGATCGCCTCGTGTGCGCCGCATGCGCCAAGCGGATGCCCGGTCATGCCCTTGGTCGACGAAAACGCGGGCACACCGCGCTCCGATGCGGCACCGAACACCTGCCTCAACGCATGCAGTTCCTCGACGTCGCCAAGCGGCGTGGAAGGCGCATGCGTGTTGATGTAGTCCGGACGCCTGCCCGCTTCGTCCAGCGCGCCGCGCACGGCGCGGGCGATGCCTGCCGCGCGCGGCGTGACCATGCCGGCGTCCGTGCAATCGCCGAACCCTGTAAGTTCCGCGTAGATGCGCGCGCCCCGCGCCAATGCGTGGTCCAGCGCTTCGAGCACGAGCACGCCGCCGCCCGACGCGATCACGAAACCGTCACGCTTCGTATCGTAAGGACGCGACGCGCGCTCGGGCGCGTCGTTGGAGCGGCGCGACAACGCGCCCATCGCGTCGAACATCAGCGTCATGTTGTCGTGCAGCGACTCGCTACCGCCCGCGAGCACGATCTGCTGGCGGCCGGTCTGAATCAGTTGCATCGCCTGGCCAATGGCGAGCGCGGAAGTCGTGCATGCCGACGACGGCGAATAGCCGACGCCTTCGAGCCCGAACACCTGCGCGACGTTCGCGGACGCGGTGCTGCTCATTGCATGCGGCACTGTGTAAGGCGGCACTTTATCGACGCCGCGCGTGTTGGCAACGGTCATCGCGGCGTCGTAGCTCGACATCGTGCCGACGCCCGAGCCGATCACGGTGCCGGCAAGCGGCGAGCGCAGCATGGCGGCATCGAGCCCGGCATCGTCGATCGCCTTGCGCGCGGCATGGCAGGCAAAGCGCGCGGTATCGCCCATGAAGCGCTCCAGCTTGCGCTCGAAAGGCGCTTCATTAGCGACCGACGCCACGCCCGCGACTTGCGACGCAAAGCCGCGCTCACGCCATGCTTCGACTCGCTCGATGCGCGACTTCCCCGCGCGCAATGCAGCCGACACTTCGTCGAGCGAATTGCCGAGGCACGACACGATGCCCATGCCGGTAACGACTACGCGTTGCAACGCCACGCTCATCGAACACGCCTGAAAATAAGCGACGTGTTGATCCCGCCGAACGCGAAGTTGTTGCTCATCACCAGTTCGGCGTCGATCTCGCGCCCCGTCCCGATGATGTAATCGAGCGGCGCGCAGGCCGGGTCCACGTCCTGCAGATTCAGCGTGGGCGCGTACCAGTTGCGCTTCATCATCTCGATGGTCCACCAGGCTTCGAGCGCGCCGCACGCGCCCAGCGTGTGGCCCACATAGCTTTTCAGCGAACTGATCGGCATGCGCTCGCCGAATGTCTGCGCGGTTGCGTGGCTCTCCGCGACATCGCCGCGATCCGTGGACGTGCCATGCGCGTTCACATACTCGATCGCTTCGGGCGGAAGCGCGGCGTCTTTCAGTGCAAGCTGCATCGCGAACGCCATGGTTTCCGCCGTGGGCTGCGTCATATGCGCGCCGTCCGAGTTACAACCGAAGCCCACGATCTCCGCGTGAATCCGCGCACCGCGCGCCACCGCGTGCTCGTATTCCTCGAGCACGAGCGTGGCGGCGCCTTCGCCGACCACGAGGCCGTCGCGCGCGGCGTCGAATGGACGCGGCGTCAGATGAGGCTCGTCGTTGCGCGTGCTGGTTGCGTACAACGTATCGAATACGGCGACCGCCGGACCCGACAATTCTTCCGCGCCGCCCGCCAGCATCAGCGTCTGCTTGCCCGTCTGAATTGCTTCATATGCGTAGCCGATCGCCTGGCTGCCCGACGCGCATGCGCACGACGTGGGAATGATCCGCCCTTTCAGATCCCAGAACAGGCTGACGTTGACGGCTGTTGTGTGCGGCATCATCTGCACGTAGCTGTTCGACGTGACGTCGCTCATCGAGCCGCTTTCGAGCATCGTGCCGAACGCGCGGATCGGCTGCACCGAGCCCGACGACGAGCCGTACGCAACGCCCATGCGGCCGTCCTTGATGCTCGCGTCGTCGGCGAGGCCCGCATCTGCAAGCGCGAGTTCGCTTGCGCGCACCGAATACATCGACACAGGGCCCATTGAACGCGTCTTCTTGCGCGGATAATGCGCGGGCGTGACGAACTGCGGCAACGGGCATGCGAGCCGCGTATGCAACGATTCGAAGTAGTCCCACTCGGGCATGCGCCGCACTGCGTTCACGCCGCTTTTCAGACGCGCTTCGATTGCGTCCCAGCTATCGCCGAGCGCCGTGACGCCGCCCATGCCGGTAATGACGACTCGCTTCATCAGACCATCCCGCCGTTGACGCCGATCACCTGGCGAGTCACATACGAGGCCGCATCCGACATCAGGAAGCTGACCACGGACGCTACCTCGGCAGGCTGGCCGACGCGGTTCATCGGCACCGTCTTCAATGCGTGTTCGAGCGGCATCTCATCGAGCATGCCGGTTTCAATGAGACCGGGCGCCACGCAGTTGACGGTGATGTTGCGCGTCGCGAGTTCCACCGCGAGCGCCTTGGTCGCGCCGATCAGGCCGGCCTTTGCCGCGCTGTAGTTGACCTGACCGCGATTGCCCATCACGCCCGATACCGACGCGATAGTCACAATGCGCCCTCCGTTGCGGGCACGCACCATCGGCATGGTCAGCGGATGAACGACGTTATAGAACGAGTCGAGACCGGTTTCGATCACGACGTCCCAGTCTTCGTCGGTGAGCGCGGGAAACGCGGCGTCGCGCGTCACGCCGGCGCTGCATACGATGCCGTAGTACGGTCCGTTCGCCGCCACGTCGGTTTCGAGCACATCGCGGCACACCGCGCGCTCGCGCACGTCGAATTGCAGCACCCGCGCAGTGCCGCCCTGAGCGGCGATGCCCGACGCCACTGCCTCGGCTTCGGCGCGCCCCGTGCGGCAGTGCACGGACACTGCAAAGCCGTCGGCGGCCAACTGGTACGCAATCGCGCGGCCAATGCCGCGGCTTGCGCCGGTAACGAGAACACGCCGGCTCATGAATTGAAACTCCCTTCGATGAATGACTGAAAATCGGACGGCTGGAAGACCTTGATCACCGCCTCGGCGCAACACACGTCGTCGTGATGAATCGTGCATTCGTATGCACCGTGGCCTTCGTCGCTGCGCAGCAATTCCGTTGCGTGAATCAGCAGTTGCGCGCCGCCTGCGAACGACGGCTGCAACGCCTTGTAGCTGCGCGAACCGAGCAGCACGCCGGGCCGCGCGCGGCCACCGCCACGCATGGCGAGCAACGCAACGTGCGCGGCGATCGACTGCGCCATCAATTCGATGCCGATCCACGCGGGCATCGCGCCTTGCGCGTCCGCATACCAGGCATCGGCATGCACGGTTGCGCGCGCGCTCAGTGTCTGTTCGTCGAACGCGGTGACGGCGTCGATCAGCAGCATGGTGCCGCGATGCGGAATGATCGCTTCGATAGGTTGCTGCAGCAGTTCGTCAATGCTTCGTGTCGAGTTCATCGCGCCTTACCGTGCAAGAATCAGACTGACATTGCTGCCGCCGAACGCAAACGAGTTGCTCATTACGTATTGAGCGTCCTCGCCGCGCGGCAAAAACCGTTCGCTTTCGACAAGTTCGAGCGCGGGCAGCGCAGGGTCCGCTTCACCGTCCCAGATATGGCGTGGCAGTGCAACGTCGTCGCGCGCGAGCGTGAGCCAGGCGAAGCCGAGTTCGGTCGCGCCCGCCGCGCCCAGTTGATGGCCGGTCAGCGGTTTCGTGCCGCTCGTCGCGACGCCGTCGGGAAACACACGCGACATCAGGTTCGCTTCCATCTCGTCGTTCTTGCGCGTGGCCGTGGCGTGCAAGTTCACATAACCAATCGACGACGGCGCGATGCCCGCATCCGCGATTGCTTCGCGCAGCGCCATTTCGCCACCCACGCCTTGCGGATCGGGCGCCGAAATATGATGCGCGTCGCTCGATTCGCCGACACCCGCGAGGCGCACCGCCGCTTCGTCGCGGCTCATCAGAAATACGGCCGCGCCTTCGCCGACATTGATGCCGCAACGATTGCGGCTCATTGGATTGGTGCGCTCGCCGCTGGTCGATTCGAGCGACGCAAAGCCTTGCACCGTCAGTTCGCACAATGAATCGACACCGCCCACCACCACCGCATCGCACATCTGCAATTGCAACAGACGCCGGGCCGACGCGAACGCTTTCGCGCTCGACGTGCAGGCCGTCGAGATCGTAAACGCTGGGCCCTTCAAGCCGAGTGCCGCCGCCGCGAAGGGCGCGGCCGTGCCGATTTCCATCTGCCGGTAGTTGAAGTTCGCGGGCAAGTCGCCCGCTTGCGCCTGATAGACGAACGCGGCCTCAGCCGCTTCGATACCGGATGTGCTGGTGCCGAGCACCACGCCGATCCGATGCGCGCCGTAGCGCTCGCGCGCGGCGTCGACGGCAGGCGATATCTGCGCGAGCGCGGCGAGCAGCAAGCGGTTATTGCGGCAGTCGTAGCGCGTGAGATCGGCGGGCGGAGCGAGATCGAGCGGCGTCAGGACGCTGCCCACAAACGCGTCGCCGATGCCCGTATGCACGGCCGCCATGCCTCGCGCGTGGCCCGCGGCGAGCGCCGGCACGATGCTGTCGAGGTCGCCGCCGAGCGCGTTGATCATGCCAAGCGCGTGCAAATAAACTGGTGGCGCTTTCATGCGGCCCTCCTGGATTCCGATGGCATGCCGATCGGCGCGAGCAGCACCGAGACCGCAATGCCGAGCGCGAGCGTCGCGCCAAAACTCTTTAGCGCAGGCATTGCGCTCATGCCAAGCATGCCGAACGACAGCAGCGTGGTGGCGGCCGAAAGCAGCACGCCCGTCCACACCGCGCCCAGATCCGCGTCCATGCGCAGGCACCCTTCACGCAGAAATACGGCGTAGTTCGCGCCGACGCCGAGCACGAGCATGAGCGCCAGCCAGTTGAACAGATTGAGCGGCACACGAGCGTAGCCGAATACCGCTAGCGTGACGCCTACTGCGAGCAGTACGGGCAGCGTCACGGCGATGCCGCCGCGCACGCGGTGTGCGAGCGGCACTTCGTTCGCGGCATGCCCCGAATCCGGTTGCTTTCGGGCGTAGCGCACGATCAGCAGAATCAGCACCAATGTCAGCGCGCCGCCGAGCCACCAGCCGCTGTCCACGCGATACGCACCGAACAGCTTCGACACGCTCGCGGCCTTGTCGACAAAAGCCACGCCTGGCGCTGAACCCGCGGTCGCGATCAAGGCGGCCTCGTTGCGCGCTGTCACGCCTTGCGGAATCACGACGGCGGCATACGCTTTAGTCGCCGCATCGACCTGGCCGAGCCACAAATGTCGGTATGGTTGCGACCACGGCGCGGCAAGCCACTGGTCGACGGTCAGAAGAGATTGCGGTTTCGTTTGCGCATTCTTTTCCGCTGCGATCCACGCGTCGGCGACTTCGTCCTTGAAGCCCGCTTGCAGCAACGTGGCGCGCAATGCCGCCGTGTCGTCGAACACATGCTGCGCGAGCAACGCGCGGTCTCTGTTCTGCTGCTGCGCGGACGGCACGAACTGCGCGACCGATTGATAACCGCCCACCCCGTTCGGCGTGCCGCCAAGTGCGTCGAGTTTTGCGCCCAGCGCTTCGGCACGCTCCAACACGAGCTCCGGCGTCTCACCGCGCACGACGAAAAACTGCGCGCTGTTGTCGATCCCCACCGCGTTGCGCACCTTGTCCTCTTGCGCGACGAGCGACGGGTCGCGCTGGATCAGCAGATGAACGTCGTCGTCGCTCGTGAGACGCAACCAGCCGGGAATCGCGACGATCAGCAACAGCGCCGCGACGATCCAGGCGCGCTTGCCGCCGATCAACCGATGCCACGCGCTCAACAAACGCGCCGAGCGTTCGAAGAGTCGCCGGGGACTGCGCTTCGGCGCGTGCGGCAGCAACGCGGGCAACAGCCACATCACCGACGCGAACGCCGTCACGATGCCCGCCATCGCAAAACATGCGATCTGCTTGAGCGCGGGAAACGGCACCCACGTGAGAATCGCGTAACCAAGCAGACTCGTGGCAAGCGCAACGCTCAACGCGGGACGCACCGCACGTGCGCCCCGTCGCGCGTCCCAATCGCGCCCGGCACCGAGATAGACGACAAAATACTGGATCGAATAGTCGACAGCTTCGCCGATCAGACTTGCGCCGAATACGAGCGTCAGCAGATGCAGCTTGCCGAATACGAGCAGCGTCACCGCAAGCGCGCAGACGATGCCAAGCGCGGTCGAGACGAAGCCGAGCAGGAGCAGACGCGGCGAACGGAACACCCACATCATCAACAGCGCGATGCCGACGAGCGACGCGACACCGATCAGATGCACTTCGCGTTCGGATGCACTGCGCGCCGACTCGGCGTAGAACACGGCGCCGGTTCGTGCGACCGACACGTCGGGGAATGCCTGCTTCAACGCGCTTTCGCCTTGCGATAGCGCCGCGAGCACCGCGTGCTGCGTTTTGGTTTCATACGCGGAGCCTGGCAGCGTAGCCACGATCAGTACGCTCGTCGCAGCGCCTTGTTGCCCCTCTTGATGCGCGCCTTGTTGCCCGTCTTGATGCGATACCAGCAACCCGTCTTCGAGTTCGAGATTCGATGTCGCAAGCGGCAGATTGCCGAGCCAGTGTTCGAGCCAGCCGAATGGATCGTCGGCAAGCGACGTGGTGAGTCCGCCCCGCAGCGGGCTATAGATGCGTTGGGCGAGCGCGTCGCGCAACGCGGCGTCGGGCGCCTTACTGCCCGCGATTGCCGCGCGGTCAGCAGGCGTCAGCAAGCCGAAACGATATGGCAGATACAGCGCCGCAATGTGCGACAGATCGAATGGCGGCAACTCCGCCGTCACCGAAGCGAACGCCCCGCTTTTTTGCAGCGAAGCGCCAAGTTGCTTTGCCGCCGCTTTGGCGTGCGCATCGTCGTGACTGGTGACGAGAAAAACCGTGCGGTCGCCCAGAGCGCTCGCCAGCGTATCGACTGCTTTTTCGGCGACAGGATCGGCTTCAGTTGCCGGCAGCAGCGCAAGCAGATTCGTCTGCAACGGCGACGGTCCGGAAAAACGCCAGCCGCAATACAGCGCCGCGACGAGCGCGAGCAGCAGCCACGCGGCGCGCATGCCCCACGCGTTTTTCGCGGACCTGTGTTGCAGGAGGTCCATCAGGGCGCCCCGAGCAGACTGCGTTCGGCCGCGGCCGGTTCGCTCACCGCCTCGCTCTTGCTGAATTCGAGTTGCGTCGTATCGCCGTTGGCGAGCGCGATACGCAAACTCTGCAGGAAGTCTCCGCCACTCATCTGCAAGCCTTTGATCGACTGCGCAAGCTGCGGCTGGTTCGGCGTCAGCTGCATGCGCCAGTGCGCGGCGCTGCCCTCGGCCTGCACGTCGAATTGGGAATACAGCGCGGACAAATCGCCGCCGAGCATTGCACGCATCATCTTCGAAACTTGCGCGACGCCGCGCGTGCCTTGCGCGCTGTGCGCCGTGACGCGCTGACCGTTGGCATTGATTTCGGCGACGCCTGCATCGGTGATGACATAAGTGGCTTTGTACGGCGTGTCGATATGCCAGATCACGCCGCGCTCACGCAGGAACAACAAGGATCCGGTACTGACGAGCGGCTGCTTCATCGCGGCCAGCGTCTGCGTTTGCGTGAATTGCGCGCGCACGCCTTTGGCCTGGGCGAGATGCGATGCGACCTGCGAGACCAACGCGGGATTGCCGTCTGTAGACGCGGCACACACCGGCCACGCCGGCATGCTCAACGCGCTGGCCACCGCAAACGAAAACGCACAGGCACGCAGTCCGTTCAACAATCGCACGCCGGAATTCGTTATCGCCATACGCGCTCCAGTTTCTCGAAGACCACCGGCGGCGACACGAACTGCAACTCTTGCGTGGCGGCATCGACCGCCACCTGGATCGTATAGCCCTTGGTGAGTCTCGTCCCCGATTCGCAATCGATAATTTCGTAGCCTATTTTCAGGCGGTTTTCGTGTTCGAGCAGTTGGGTGCGCACGTCGATCTTCTGACCGTACGTAGCCGGGCGAACGTACTTGAGATGCGCTTCGACGATCGGCCACAGATAACCGGACGCCTGCATCTCGCGGTAGTCGTAATCGAATGCGCGCAGCAGCGCCGCACGGCCGATCTCGAAGTACTTCAGATAATGGCCGTGCCAGCACACATTCATCGCATCCACGTCGTGGAACGGCACCTCCACTATTGCACTGGCGCTCAGTACCTTGCGGGTCGCGCTTTCCGTCGTGCTCATGTTTGCGGCCCTCCGCGATAATCCTGCAACAACCCGCATGCGGCGATGCGCGCAGTCAGCGCGCGCAAATCGTGTTCGAGCGCGCGATCTTCGTCGACGAAAGGCGATTGCGCGCCGACGTTTTCCATGAACGTTCGCAACGCCGCAGGCACCGGCGTCGCGCTGTCGATGCGCAAGCGCAAACGCGCAGCCTGAACCGCTGCAAGCGTATGCGCGGCGGCAACCTGCTCGGTCAACTCCAGCACGCGCAAACAGTCGCGCGAGGCAATAGTGCCCATGCTGACCTTGTCCTGATTGTGCGCCTCGGTCGAGCGTGAGAATACGCTCGCGGGCATCGTGTTCTTGAGCGCTTCGGCAGTCCACGCGGACGACGAAATCTGCACGGCCTTGAAGCCATGATTGATCGCGGCGCGCGCGGGCGCGGCGCCAGTCAGGTTACGCGGCAGGCCATTATTGAAATTGACGTCGACGAGGAGCGCCAGTTGCCGGTCCATCAGATCGGCGAGATTGGCGACCGCGACCTTCAGCGAATCCATCGCGAATGCGATATGACCGCCATAGAAGTTGCCGCCGTGCAGTACCCGCTCGTTGTCGGGATCGATCAGCGGGTTGTCGTTTGCGCTGTTCAATTCGTTTTCGATATCGCGACGCACCCAGCTCAGTGCATCGCGCGCAACGCCGATCACATGTGGCGCGCAGCGGATCGAATAGCGGTCCTGCAAACGGTGGCCGGGCGTATCGTCGCGGCCTTCCAGATCTTCGCGTATCCATGCGGCGGCCTGCGCCTGGCCGGCGTGCGGCTTCACCTCGAAGAGCGTGGCGTCGAAATGCGCGGCGCGGCCGTCGAGCGCGACGGTGCAAAGCGCGGTCAGGCGCGCAGTGAGCCGGGTCAGATGATCCGCGCGAGCGAACGCCAGACACGCGAGGCCGGTCATCACCGCTGTGCCGTTCATCAGTGCGAGGCCTTCTTTCGGCGCGAGCGTAAGCGGCGTTTGTCCGAGTTCGTTCCACACTTCACGCACGTCGCGCAGACGTCCTTCGAACATGACTTCCCGTTCGCCCGCGAGTGCTGCGGCGACATACGAGAGCGGCGTCAGATCGCCGCTCGCACCGACCGAACCTTCGGCGGGGATGCGCGGCAGCACGCGATGATTGATGAGGTCCGCGAGGCGTTCGAGCAATACGGGGCGCACGCCTGAAAAACCATAGGCGAGCGAATTCAGACGCGCGGCGATGACGGCGAGCGTCTGTGCGTCGTCGAGATATTGGCCCATGCCGCAGCCGTGGTAACGCGTGAGTTGCAACGGCAAAGCTTCGACGAGCTCCATCGGCACGTCCACCACACAGGCGTCGCCGTAACCCGTGTTGACGCCGTAGACCGTCTCGCCCGCGGCAAGATGGCGGCGCAGAAAATCCGCACCGCGTTGAATACGGGCGCGCCATGCCGGGTCTGCGTTCAACGCAACCGGCGCGCGATGCTGAGCAATCGCGACGACTTCTTCGATACTCAGCTTGCGCCCGCCGATCACGACGTGAGCCGCGTGGCTGTCGCCGTTGGAAGCCGCATGCGCGCCGGCATCCGGCGCGTCGATCAGGTCATGTTCGGCCATTCGCGTCTCGCTTGGGGCGAGCCCAGAAATCGAAGAAGTTGAACCATTGATAAGGTGCCTTGCGACAGTAATGTTCGAGACGCACCGCATAACGCTGCGCCCAGGCCGCGAGATGCTGCGTGCGTTCGCGGCGCGGCAATTCGATGCGCTCGGCGAACGGCTCGAAATAAAGACGATAACCGTCGTGTTCTTTCAGACAGAAGAACAGATAGACCGGACAGCCGAGTGCATGCGCGAGCACATACGGACCTTGTGCGAAAGGCGCGGTCGCGCCGAGAAAACGCGCCTCGGTGGTGCGGCCGGCTTCGTGCGCAGGCACACGGTCGCCGACGATCACCAGCAACTCGCCCGCGTCGACGCGCTCCTGCATCATCATCGCGGTTTCGGGCCCGAAGTCCGCGACTTCCAGCAGGTGCCGCGTGAACTCGCTATTCGCGGAGGCCAGCACGCTGTTGAAGCGGCGCGCATGTTCGGTATAGACGACTGCCGTGACTTTCGCATACGCGCCCTGTGCGGCGAGCGCACGGGTCATCTCCAGATTGCCGAGATGCGCGCCGATAACCAGCGCGCCCTTGCCGCTCGCAACCAATGCTTCGAACGCCGAAGGATCTTCGAACTGGACGTCCGCATTGTTGACTCGCCCGGACCACGCGGCGAGCTTGTCGAAGCCCGATTGGGCGAATGCCAGCATGTGACGATACGCGGAGAGCCAGCCTGGTCGAGGCGTATCGCCGCGCGGTTCGGCCTCGCGCAGACGCCTGAAGTAATTCGCCGACGCCTCGCGCGCGGCACGTCCCGTCAAAAGGAAATATGCAACGATCGGATGCAGCCACAGCCCGGTGAAGCGGCGGCCGAACAGCTTGCAGCTGACCGCGAGCAATGACATGCCCAGATGACTGCCACGTTCGGCAATACGCCACCAGTCCTGAGCCTCAGCGCCGCCGCTTTGTTTGCTTCGTGCACCGGCTGGCGCGGCACGCCGTGGCATGAACTTGTGCGCGAGCAGCATCGGCAGACGCGCCAGCATGCCGCACACGAGCCGCGTGTGGCTGCGGCTGATGCGCACGTTGTCCCACAGCACGTCGAAATGCGAAACGCCGTCGCTCGCGTAGGTGACGCGCGTGGGAATCGCGCGGAATGCGGCGCGACGCCAGTAAAGGCGCACGAGAATTTCGATGTCGAAGTCCATCCGCGTGGGCAACTGCACGCTGTCGATCAGATCGCAAGCCAGCGCAAGCGGATACAGGCGAAAGCCGCACATGGAATCGCGAATGGTCAGCGAAAGCGTTTCGATCCACACCCAGACATGCGTCAGATAACGGCCGTAGAGACGCGCTTTCGGCACGCTCTCGTCGTAGACGGGACGGCCGAGAATCACCGCACCCGGTTCAGCGCGCGCCGCTTCGATGAAGCGCGGTACGTCGGTGGCGTCATGCTGGCCGTCGGCGTCGATCTGCAACGCGTGCGTGTAGTGGGCGTCGCGCGCGGCGCGCAACCCCGCCATCACCGCCGCGCCTTTGCCGCCGTTGACGGGCAGGCGCAGTAACGTGAGCTGCGCCGCGTACTCGCTCGCGAGTTCTGCGAGCACCTGCTGCGTGGCCTCGTCGCTGCCGTCGTCGACGACAAAAATCGGCAAGCCGTGCACCGCGAGATGCGCGACGGTCGCACCAATTGCGTCTTTGTGGTTGTAGATCGGGATCACGATGCAGGGAGCAAAATTCATCATGCGTCCGCCCGATAAACGATCACGCCCGACGCGCATTCGCGCTCGTTCGCCCGGTACGCGAACTGCACGCGCTGACGTGCGGGATCGTGCGCGAGCGTGAGCTTGAGCACCGCGCCCGGCCCAACCGGCGCCATGAACTTCAATCGATCGATCGACGTGAAACCGCGCACGCAAGGCAGTTGCTCCGCGGCCAGACGCATCGCCCAATCGATCTGTACAACGCCCGGCAGAATCGGCAAGCCCGGAAAGTGGCCGGCGAAATGGGTGAGCGTGGCGGGCACGCGCAACTCATAATGCAGTGTCTCTCCGGTGTCGCCACCGCGCGCTTCGGCCAGCACTTCGACGCCTTCGGCACGCGGCTCGAACGTCGCTGCGACCGCCGAGACCGGCAGCTTGCCACGTGCGTCGAATGGCAACGCGAGACGAAAGCGCCAGTGACGCGGCAACACGACGACGTCGAAATAATCGGCGAGATGTCGGCGCAAGGTTTTCGCGAGCAGCACGCGGCCTTCGTCGCGCAATGCTTTATTACCCGCTTCGGTCAACGCGACGACAGCGCCGACGCGCTCACGCACGCCGCCCTCGAGCGGCACGATTGCTGCTTGCGTGACATATGGATGCAGCGCCAAGCGCGCTTCAAGTTCCGGCAGCGACACGCGCTTGCCGTCGAGCTTCATCACGCGATCGAGGCGCCCTTGCAAACGGAAGCGGCCTTGCTCGTCGAATGCGATGCGGTCGTCGGTGCGATGCCAGCCGTCGTGGTCCAGATGCGGTGAGCGCACGCTGAGCGCACCGTCTTCGTCGCGACGCACTTCGATGCCGGTCACCGGTTGCCATGCATCCGTCTGATCCTGGCGGCGCCACGCAATGCCACCGGTCTCAGTGCTGCCATAGATTTCGAGCGGCGCGGCGCCGTAAGCCGCCGCATATTCGTGCGCGGCTTCGAGCGCGAGCGGACCGCCCGACGAGAAAAAAGCGCGCGGTGCGGGCGTCAATCCGGTGAAGCCAGGCAGCGCAGGCCAGCGCGATAACTGCGCGGGCGTCGACACGATCACCGCCGCGCCGCACTGCGCGAGTTGCGCTTGCAGATGCAGCGGTTCGATGCTGATCTCACGGTCGAATGCGCGGCCGGCGGCCAGCGGCCACATCACGCGAAACAGCAGACCGTAGATGTGATGATGCGGGACGCTCGCAAGCATCGTCGCGTCGCCGACCAGCGCACCCCACTGCTTTTCGAGCGTATGCACCTCGGCGTTGAACTGCGCGAGCGTTTTGCGAATCGGCTTGGGCCGGCCGCTGCTGCCCGACGTATAGAGCGTGAGCGGTGCTTGCGGGTCGATATGAGCGCCCAGAGCTTGAGCGGCGTCGGCGGCGGCGGCTTGCACATGCGGCGCCAGCGTGGCGTCGGTGAGCACGACGTCGTACGCATCGGCGAGGTCGGCGAGATAGCCGGGCGTCGCGTTCGCAGGAATCACCGGCTCCTTGCCGCATGCGAACAGCGCAAATAAGGCGCAGGCGAAATCGAAGGGATCGTCGATACACAATGCGTAGCGTTGCGCCGCCTGCGACTGCACGGCCGCCCGCAGCGTCGCAACGCGCGCGCGAAATGCGGCGCGATCGAGCAGCAAACCGCGATCGCGGCACACGGGCGTAGCGGCAGCCGCTGTACTCAACGGAGTCGACAACAGGTCGTGCAACGCGATCATGTCGCCTCCGAACGTGCTGCGCGCGGCAGCACCACGAGGTAGCGCCATATGACCTCGGCGATCAGCAAAACACCGATCAGCACGTAAGCAATCGCGCCGTTATAGAGCGACCAGCTCGCGCGGCTCCAGTAGAGCGCGGTATAAGCGGAGAATGCACCGTTCAGCAGAAAAAACACACACCACACCTGAGTAACGCGCCGCGTATGGCGCACTGCGCCCGGTGGCAGATCGGGGTTGCCGAGGCGCGCGAACTTTTCGATCATCGACGGCCCGTGCACGAGCGTCGCGCCGAACGCGATCAGCAGTCCGAGATTGACGAGCGATGGATACAGGCGCAACAACAGCTCGCTGTTGGTCAATACGATTGCCGCCGACGCGCAGCTCAGCAAGCCGACCACAGTCCAGTCGATTCCGGAAAGGCGGCGCAGCGATGTCGCGACCGGACCGCTGCCGGCCCAGCGCTGCAACCACAGGATCGCGAACAGCATGCAGCCGACGTAACGCGGCGTGTCCCACCGCCACGCGCACAGGATCAACGCCGGATAGGCGAGCTTCACCAGCACTTGCACGACTGCCTTGACCCAATGACGCCCGCCGGTGGACGAGGCGCCGGAAGCAGGCGCTTCAGCCGCGTTCGCCGGCGTTCCCGAGCGCACTGCCGGCATCAGCCTTGGGCCGCCAGCAGGGATTCGACAGCACCGATCACGTCGCCGACCGTGCGCACCGACTTGAACTCTTCCGGCTTGATTCGGCGGCCGGTCATTTCCTGCAGCTTGATCGCGAGATCGACGGCGTCGATGCTATCCAGATCGAGGTCTTCGAACAGATGGGCGTCGGGCGTCACGCGCTCGGGCTCGATTGCGAAGTTCTCTTTGAAGATGGCGCGGATGCGTTCAAGAATCTCTGCCTCGGACACGATTTATTCCCCTTTTCTGTTGGTTTCGTTCGCAGCGTGCGCCGCTTCGCGCTGACTCTCGACCAGCGCGGCCAGCGTGCTGATCGAGCGGAAGTGTTCGCGCGTGCGTTCGTCGTTTGCCGCAATGGTCAATTGGTATTGTTTGCGCAGCACGATGCCGATTTCGAGCGCGTCGATCGAATCGAGACCGATGCCGTCGGTATCGAACAACGGCGCGTCGTCGTCGATATCGGCGGGACTCAGGTCTTCCAGATCGAGTGCTTCGATGAGGAGCTGCTTAATTTCCAGTTTTAAAGAATCCATAATCGAACAGGTGCTGAGTAATGTGTGCTTCGACGGCACTCGTCACGCTGCGCGCAGCGAGAGCCGGTGTGGTGTCGTCTGCCTTGAGCTGGTCCACGCCCAATGGTTCCAGCACGTTCACGCGCATGCGGAACGCTCGCGCGGGCACGTGGTACCAGCGCATCTGCTTCGTGAACGCGGGCGGATCGCAATCCATCAGCACAGGCACGATCGGCGCGCCGACCTTCAACGCCATATGCGCGAAACCGCGCGAAAACGCATGCAACCGGTTCGGCGCGGGGCTGCGCGTGCCTTCCGGAAATATGATCATCGTATAGCCCGCGGCCAGCTGCCTCGCGCCGGCCTCGACCAGTTCCGCGGGATCGACATTGCTGACGTATTCCGCCGAGCGCACGATGCCCCAGAAACACGGATTGCTCCAGTGCGCGTTTTTCACGACGCAGCATGCATGCGGCGTGAGCGAGAGCAGCACCATCACGTCGAGATACGTGGGGTGATTCGCTACCACGATGGACGGCGTGCGTGCACGCAACGCATCCACGCCCGACACTTCGAGTTCCATCACGCCGATCCGCTGCAGTACGGCGACAAGCGCGCGGAAGAACCAGTGGATCACGCCCGTCACTGCAAACTGTCGCGACGCGCGATGCGGCCACAGCCACGCAAGCGGAAACACGAGCACAGAAAATAGCACGCCGCAAATGCCGAACACGACGAACGCCATGCCGGTGGCAAAGAGTCGCCAGGCGTAATCAAGCCGCTCAGTCATGCCATCCCCAATGCCAGAGGGCGCCGGCGCCCTGCCACGCCGCCGGCTTGCCGGTTTCGAGACAGTGCAGCAACGCCTGGCTTTGCGTGGCGAAGCGCGTTTCCGCTTCGGCGGTATCGGGCGGTTGCACCGCGCCAGGTTCACCTGTTGCCGCGCTGTGGCCCGGCGCTACACTTTTTTCAGCGGCTGCAACGGCTGCTGTGCTTGTAGCCGATGCTGCCGTTGCAGCCGTCGGGCCGGGGTCGCGCTGGCCGACTGCGCGCGCGGTGTCCGTGGCGACAACTGAGGATCGCGCGCACACGAGGTGGCCCAACGCGCCTTCGCTGCTCAGCAGAATAGCGATCGCGCCGCCTTGGACTTCGTCTTCGATGGTGCCGTATGCGGGATCTGCGGGTTCGTCCGCGTAGACGAGCAATACCGGCGACGCAGGTTGCGTCGCGAATTGCGCATAGGCTTCGAGGAGCGCATAGCCGAGCGTTTCAGGCCCGGCGGAGATCGCGCTCGCCGCCGAGCGGTCGCCGCGCGCAATGCCGAACACGCCCGTCATGGCGTTGAGCACCGAGAGGCTGAAGGCGGTCGGCGAGACGGGCTCGCCGGAACTGATTGCGCGGAGGATGTCGGTAGTGCGGCGCAATTCTCCGTGCCGCGAGGCGAACACGACGCGGGCCTCGTCGGCGCCGACACAATCGTGCGCAACCTTCAGCGCGACTCTGGACAGAGTGCTGAGACGCCGCCGCACGATCGGCTCGATAAAGCCGATGTCGGGTGCGGCAGAAGCGGCGGCAGGCCAGCTAGACCAGCGAGCGACCGGAATGGTCCAGTGCGGATCGGGCATATCGGTGTTCGCGCGTAGAAGCAGGGAGAGGTTGAAGCGCCTGACGGAACACGCAGCCTTCATAGCGTATGCGCGCCGCGCGGACCGGCAACTCCAGCCGCGGGTCGATCAGTCTTTTTGTAGGTTCACCGAAATTAACGGCACATCGGCCGGATTATTTAGGTGCCTCTGACAATCGACCTTATAAATTGGCTCCGGCTCCCGCAGTGGCCGGAATCATACTGAAGATTTTCGTTTAAATCAGCCAAAAAAGACGTATCCATCTGTATCCGTGTCGCGATTGCCACGGTACCGTTCAGGCCATATTAGATTTCACGGACGTTTCAAGGGACGCTTGGGAATCTACCTATGGCGGTGTGTTTTCCTGTCGGATTGCAGTGTTGCGCGACGCGCCTTACGTTAAAAGCCGCTTGAAACTTTCAATAAACTTTCTTCGAAGGCTGTTGCACTTCAATACATTCGTTTTGCCGGCCGATGCAAGGGTCGGCGCTGCGGCCGTCATGCCGCGCCTGCTATAATCCGCCCCTCATTGGGGAGTAGCCGCCCCGCAGCGCGTTCGTCCGGCAAGCAGGCCGGGCTCATTGAACGCGAACTCGCGGGGGCGCCTGTCAACAGACTTGGCCGTCACGGCCATGGCAGCCGCAGCCTCAGGCCTGGCGAGACCGATGACCCACACCCCGCCGCAATTGGGCCCGGCGTGTCGTGGGTCGTCGCTCGTTCAATCTCGGCCCGGGAATCCAAAACAACGTGATCCACGCTTTTCTCATTTCGACCGGAGCGGTCGCGCTCGCCGAGATCGGCGACAAGACGCAATTGCTGTCGCTCGTGCTTGCCGCGCGTTATCGGAAGCCGGTGCCAATTATTCTGGGCGTGCTGGCGGCGACACTCGTCAATCACGCGGGCGCGGGCGCACTTGGCGCGTGGCTCGGCTCGCTGCTCACGCCGACCGTGATGCGCTGGGCGCTGGCTATTTCGTTCATCGGCATGGGTTTGTGGATTCTCGTGCCCGACAAGCTAGCCGATGACGAGGCCAACACGAACCGCACCCACCTCGGCGTCTTCGGCGCAACTGTCGTGGCATTTTTCCTGGCGGAGATGGGCGACAAGACGCAGATCGCGACGGTGGCGCTGGCCGCGCGGTTTCACGATTTCTTCGGCGTGGTGGCCGGCACCACGCTCGGCATGATGATCGCCAACGTGCCGGCGATCCTGCTCGGCGACCGTTTCGCTCACCGTCTGCCGACCGGTGTCGTGCATGGCATCGCCGCCGTGCTGTTCGTCGTTCTCGGGACAATGGCGTTGTTCGGCGCAGGAATCTGAAGCGAACCGCGCGATCCGGGCGCCAGCCGGATTGCGCGCCGCGGCGCTCACCACTGCATCACCGCTGCATCACCGCTCCGTCACTGCGCGGCTTTCGCGCCGGACGCGGGCGCGGGCGCCATTGCCGATGCCGGGGCAGCGGCGGGCACAGGCGTTTCGTTCGGAGCGCCTGCGCCGGTGCCGAGCGGAATCTTGACCGTACGCACAACGCCATTGCCGAGCGGGAAGTCTGCGAGCGCGCTGCGAGCGAGATACGGCATGGCCCTCACCAGTGACGACTCGCCGCCCGAATTGCGCGCGGTCACGTTGTAGACCTCCTTGCCGGTCGCACGCTCCGCGATCCGAACACCGAGCAGATGCGTGAAGATCGGATAGCTCTGGTTCACGTATCCGGCGGGAAACGGTCCCCATGGCCCCCACGGATCGTACGGACGCCCCCACCCCCAGTAAGGCGCCGGCCACGGGTTGTAATAGACCGGCTCGGCCACTGTCACCACGTCCGAGCGAATTCCATACGAGAGTCCGACCAGATAGCGCGCCTGCGCGCCGTCCACCTGGCGAAACGCGTGCGTGGCCAGTTCATTGGCGACGATGCGCTCATACGTGGTCAGTTCGAGATTGTTCCGCTGATCGGGTTCGCGCATGAACGCGTAGGTGCGCGTCGCGTCGCCGCCGCTCCAGTCGGAGAACGCGGTGACCTGCGTCGTCACATAAGTCGTGCAGCCGGACAGCAGCACGGTCAGCGCCGCCAGCAGCAGCATGGCGCGGCGCGTCCATCGATTCGTTTTCATGGTCTACCTCGTGAAGCGTTTGGGTCGGCTCGGGTTCGTATTGTACGTAGACCGTAGGCCAGGCCTCACGTTCCGGGCCCCGCCGCGTGGGCCTATGTTTGTCTGGACGGCCGGTCGCGCGCCGGCCTTGCGGCGCGTTGGGAACGGTCGAAAGTTCGCTCCGCACGATTCGCCGAGGCTTTGTACAATGGCTCGACAAGCCCGGCTCACACGCCTTCGTGCGCCGGCCGCTCGAGTCCCATCACTACAGAACGCCATGGCCGATACCGCAACGCCCAATGTGATCCGCCGCGCCGATTATGCGCCGCCCGCTTTCCTGATCGACACCGTCGCACTCGAATTCGACCTGCTGCCGGAACGCACGGTCGTGAAGAACACAATGCGCGTGCGCCGCAATCCGGACGCGTCGCGCGCCGCGCATCTCGAGCTAATGGGCGAACAGCTTGAGTTCGTCAGCGCTACGCTCGACGGCCAGCCGTTCGCCAACGCGCATGCGCACGAACACGGGCTGGTCCTCGACAACGTGCCGGAGAAGTTCGAGCTTACGCTCACGAGCATCTGCAATCCGGCCGCGAACACCACGCTCTCCGGCCTGTATGTTTCGAGTGGGAATTTCTTCACGCAGTGCGAGGCCGAAGGCTTTCGCCGCATCACGTACTTCCTCGACCGGCCAGACGTCATGGCCACTTACACGGTTACGCTGCGGGCCAGCAAGGCCGATTACCCCGTGCTGCTGTCCAACGGCAATCTGCTCGAAGAAGGCGATCTGCCGGACGGCCGCCATTTCGCGCGCTGGGAAGATCCGTTCAGAAAGCCGAGCTATCTGTTCGCACTTGTCGCCGGCAAGCTCGTTGCGCTGGAAGAGCGAGTAAAGACGGGTTCGGGCAAGGAAAAGCTGCTGCAGGTATGGGTCGAGCCGCACGATCTCGACAAGACGCGTCACGCAATGGATTCGCTGATTCACTCGATCCGCTGGGACGAGGAGCGCTTCGGGCTTGAACTGGATCTGGACCGCTTCATGATCGTCGCCGTGAGCGACTTCAACATGGGCGCGATGGAGAACAAGGGGCTCAACATCTTCAACACGAAGTATGTGCTGGCAAACCCCGAAACGGCAACCGACACCGACTTCGCGAATATCGAGGCGGTGGTCGGCCACGAGTATTTCCACAACTGGACCGGCAATCGCGTGACGTGCCGCGACTGGTTCCAGTTGAGCCTCAAGGAAGGCCTGACAGTATTTCGCGATCAGGAATTTTCGGCCGACATGGCCGCCGGCGAGGCCGACGGCAGTGACGAAGCCGCGCGCGCCACCAAGCGCATCGAAGACGTGCGCGTGCTGCGCCAGATGCAGTTCGCCGAAGACGCCGGACCAATGGCCCACCCGGTGCGTCCCGAAAGCTACGTCGAGATCAATAACTTCTACACGATGACGGTCTACGAGAAAGGCTCCGAAGTCGTGCGGATGTATCAGACGCTGTTCGGTCGCGAAGGGTTTCGCAAAGGCATGGATCTGTATTTCAAGCGGCACGACGGCCAGGCCGTGACCTGCGACGACTTCCGTCACGCGCTCGCCGACGCAAACGGCCGCGACCTCGCGCAATTCGAGCGCTGGTACAGCCAGGCGGGCACGCCGCGAGTGACGGTGCGCACGCGTTACGACGCCGCGCAGCAGCGCTACAGCGTAACGCTCACGCAAGGTTATGGCGACGCGGCACCGGCCGCACGCGAAACGCAAAAAGGCCCGCTGCTGATTCCGTTTGCGATCGGCCTGATCGGCAAAGACGGAAAAGACTTGCCGTTGCAACTGGAAAGCGAGCCGAAGGCTTCGGACTCGACCACTCGCGTGCTCGAATTCACGCAGACCGAACAGACCTTTACGTTCGTCAATGTGGCGCAGGAACCGTTGCCGTCGCTGCTGCGGAATTTCTCGGCGCCGGTGATCGTCGAATACGATTACTCGGCGGATCAACTGGCGTTCCTCCTCGCGCACGACAGCGATCCGTTCAACCGCTGGGAAGCCGGTCAACGGCTCGCCACGCGCGAGTTGCTGACGCTAGCAGGACGGGCCGCGAGCGGCGAGGAACTGCAGCTCGACGACTCGGTGGCGGCCGCGTTCGCACGCGTACTCACGGACGAGTCGCTCTCTCCAGCCTTCCGCGAACTTGCATTGATGCTGCCGTCCGAAGCGTATCTCGCCGAGCAGATGGCCGAATCCAATCCGGCGGCCGTGCATGCGGCGCGGCAGTTCGTGCGCAAGCGCCTCGCCAATGCACTCAAGAACGACTGGCTCAAGATTTACGAGCAACATCGCACGCCCGGCCCGTATGAAGCCACGCCGGCGGCGGCAGGCCACCGTGCGTTGAAGAACCTGGCGCTGTCTTATCTCACGGAGCTCGACGATCCGTCGGAAACGGTGCGGCTCGCGTCCGCGCAATACGATGCGGCGAACAACATGACGGACCGCGCGGCGGCGCTGTCCGCGTTGCTCAATGCATCGGCGGCAAATGGCGGCAGCGCGGAAGCGCAGCATGCGCTCGACGACTTCTACCGGCGCTTCGAGAAGGAGCCGCTTGTGATCGACAAGTGGTTCGCTTTGCAGGCCACGCAGCGCGGCAGCGCGCAGCGTCCGGTCATCGACGTCGTACGCAAGCTGATGACGCATCCGGCCTTCAATCTGAAAAATCCGAACCGCGCGCGCTCGTTGATTTTCAGCTTCTGCGCGGCCAACCCCGCGCAATTCCACGCCGAAGACGGCTCGGGTTACGCGTTCTGGGCGGACCAGGTAATCGCACTCGACGCGATCAACCCGCAAGTGGCCGCCCGCCTCGCGCGGTCGCTCGAATTGTGGCGCCGCTTCACGCCGACGCTGCGCGAAGGCATGCGCGCGGCGCTGGAGAAAGTGGCGTCGCAGGTCAAATCGCGCGACGTGCGTGAGATTGTCGAGAAAGCGCTCGCATGACGCTCCTCTGACGCGGTCCTCCGTATCGAAAAGCCGGCACACGTTGCCGGCTTTTTTTTCGCCCTTTGTTTTACGACGACTTCGGGTCTCAGGCGCGCATCGACGTTAGCCGTCTGGCCGACTGGTCGGACGCGTCCGGACGGGTGAAAGTAAACGCATCCATTTAACGGTTTACGTTTAACGCGATGCGTTATATCATCCCATGATCACGACATTTGGCGACAAGGCTACGGCGAGAATCTTTCAGGGCAAGTTCGTGCATACGTTGCCGCGTCATATCCAGGCGCTCGCGTACCGCAAGTTACTGATGATCGACGCTGCAGACTGTATCCACAGCTTGCACACGCCGCCCGGCAACCGGCTCGAAGCACTGCAAGGCCAGCGCAGCGGGCAATGGAGCATCCGGATCAACGCGCAGTGGCGCATCTGTTTCCACTTTATCGAAGGCGAGGCGCTGAATGTTGAGATTGTCGACTATCACTGATTATTGGGAGACCGGCATGGTCATCAAACGCTCCGATCTGGACAGTATCGATTTCTCCGACATCGACGCGGGAGACAGCATCGAGGAGATCCATCCGGGTGAGATTCTGCGCAGCGAGTTTCTGGAACCGCTCGGCATGTCAGTCAACGCGCTTGCGCTCGCGTTGCGCGTACCGGCGCCGCGCATCAACGACGTGGTCCGCGGCAAGCGCGCGATTTCCGCCGACACTGCGCTGCGCCTCGAGCGCTATTTCGGCGCGAGCGCGCAGTTCTGGCTCAACCTCCAAATCGCATACGACCTGCGCGTTGCCACGGCGGCAGCGGGCGAGCAGATCGAACGCGAGATAGAACCCATGCCTAAGGCGGACCGCCCGAAGCTGCCGAAGGTATCGGCGGAACACGCCCGGGCTGCGGCGCTCGCAGCAAGCGTGAGCGGCAACGCAACGGGCGGAAAGGCCCGGCGCAAAGGCTGAACGGCTCGCTTACGCAGAGCCGCTGGCACCAATCGGGCGCCATTGCATGCGCGCTCCGATGTCAAAAGCACAGAGCGGACACACCGAGCGGTTAAAATCGGGATATTCCTCAAGCCTCCTGGAGTACAGCAATGTCCTTGCAACGTCGTACCACTCTCACGAAGTACCTGATCGAGCAGCAGCGGGAAACCAATAACCTGCCGGCCGACCTGCGGCTTTTGATCGAAGTTGTCGCGCGCGCATGCAAGGCGATCAGCTATCACGTTAGCAAAGGCGCGTTGGGCGACGCACTCGGCACGGCGGGCAGCGAGAACGTCCAGGGTGAAGTACAGAAGAAGCTCGACATTCTGTCGAACGAAATCCTGCTCGAAGCCAACGAATGGGGCGGCAACCTGGCGGGCATGGCGTCGGAGGAAATGGAGCAGTTCTTCCCTATCCCCGCGAACTATCCGAAGGGCGAGTACCTGCTGGTGTTCGATCCGCTCGACGGCTCATCGAACATCGACGTGAACGTTTCTATCGGCACGATCTTTTCGGTGCTCCGCTGCCCAGATGGCCAGCAGCCCACCGAACAGTCGTTCCTGCAGCCAGGCACAGAACAGGTTGCTGCGGGTTATGCGGTGTACGGACCGCAAACCGTGCTGGTGCTGACCACCGGCAATGGCGTGAACTGCTTCACACTCGACCGTGAACTCGGTTCGTGGGTGCTCACGCAAAGCGACATGCGCATTCCTGTCGAAACGCGGGAGTACGCAATCAATGCGTCGAACGAACGTCACTGGTATCCGCCGGTTGAGCAGTACATCGGCGAACTCAAGCAGGGTAAAGACGGCCCGCGTCAAAGCGACTTCAATATGCGCTGGATCGCGTCGATGGTGGCAGACGTGCACCGTATCCTGAATCGTGGCGGCATCTTTATGTATCCGGCCGACAAGCGCACGCCGGAGAAGCCGGGCAAGCTGCGGCTCATGTACGAAGCGAACCCGATGGCGTTCATCGTCGAACAGGCGGGCGGCGCTGCAACCAACGGCGAAAAGCGCATCCTCGACATTCAGCCCAAGAGCTTGCATGAGCGCGTTGCGGTGTTCCTCGGATCGAAGAACGAAGTGGACCGCGTGACCCGCTACCATCTCGAAACAAAAAAGTGATTCGAGGGCTTGCCAAGCCAATAAAGAAGTCCCTATAATCTCGTTTCTCCTGATGCCGGAATAGCTCAGACGGTAGAGCAGCGCATTCGTAATGCGAAGGTCGGGGGTTCGATTCCTCTTTCCGGCACCATCAAGATTCAAGCAA
>Ga0209233_1000230_pt1 | contig 97941 bp, 94 predicted proteins | sample AraplaCL_Cvi_mCL_FD_184269 | JGI IMG/M metagenome (GOLD analysis project Ga0209233, IMG submission 184269) | Arabidopsis root microbial communities from the University of North Carolina, USA - plate scrape CL_Cvi_mCL (SPAdes) (version 2) | ecosystem: Host-associated > Plants > Roots > Endosphere...
GTCGAACTGGCTGGAGTCGACGATGTTGCAGCCCTGCCCGGCCAGATAGTTCGAGATCGCCGCAACGATCCCGCGCGTCGATTTGCACGCAACTGTCAATACATAGCTCGTCATGCTGATTTTCCTCCGCCGTCCGCGGCCAAAATTCCGCTGTCGTGCCGGGGCTCGCGCCCCGGCACCTGAGCCCTTAAGGGCATCTTGTCGCTGCGCACTCAGATATCGAGCGTGCTGTCGCGCTCCCACTGCGTGAAATGCGAGCAGTAGGCGTTCCATTCCTGATGCTTGAGCTTCAGATAGGCCTCGGAGAATTCCGAGCCGATCGCCTGCTTCAACCCCTCGTCCTCATCATAGGCCCGCAGCGCATCGAGCAGATTGAGCGGCAGGCGCGGTGCATTCTTCACGAGATGGCCTTCCGCATACATGTCGATATCGTGATGCGGTCCCGGATCGGCGTTGCTGCGCAGGCCATCCAGGCCGGCAGCGATGATGACAGCCTGCAGCAGGTAAGGATTGACGGCACCATCGGGCAGGCGCAGCTCGAAGCGGCCGGGACCCGGCACGCGCACCATGTGGGTGCGGTTGTTGCCGGTCCACGTCACGGTATTGGGAGACCAGGTGGCGCCGGAGGTCGTGCGCGGCGCATTGATGCGCTTGTAGGAATTGACCGTCGGGTTGGTGATCGCCGCCAGCGAAGAAGCATGTTTCATGATGCCGCCGAGGAAATGCTTGCCCTCGGCCGACAGGCCGAATTCAGCTTCCCTGTCGGCAAAGACGTTGGTCTTGCCGTCGTTGCTCCACACGGAGATATGGCAATGGCAGCCATTGCCGGTGAGGCCCTTGAAGGGCTTCGGCATGAAGGTGGCGCGAAGCCCGTGCTTCTCGGCGATCGACTTGACCATGAACTTGAAGAAGGAGTGCTTGTCCGCCGTCTTCAAGGCATCGTCGAATTCCCAGTTCATCTCGAACTGGCCGTTGGCGTCCTCGTGGTCGTTTTGGTACGCACCCCAGCCGAGCTCAAGCATATAGTCGCAGATCTCGGAGATGACGTCATAGCGGCGCATGACGGCCTGCTGGTCGTAGCAAGGCTTTTCTGCGGTATCGTATTCATCCGATATCTTGGCGCCATCGGCTGTGATCAGGAAGAATTCAGCCTCGACGCCCGTCTTGACGCGCTTGCCAGCGGCTTCCGCTTCTTTCACGAGCTTCTTCAGCACGTTTCGCGGCGCTTGGCCGACGAGTTCGCCCTCCATCATGCAATCGGCCGCGACCCAGGCAACATCCTTCTTCCATGGGAGCTGGATGACGGAGGAAGCATCAGGTACGGCGAAAAGATCGGGATGGGCGGGCGTCATGTCGAGCCAGGTGGCAAAACCAGCAAAGCCGGCGCCCTCTTCCTGCATTCCGGCAATTGCCTGCGCCGGCACCAGCTTGGCACGCTGGCCGGAAAAAAGATCCGTATAACTGATCATGAAATATTTGATGCCTTTGTCCTTTGCAAAGGCAGCAAGATCCAGTGTCATTCTCGTTCCCCTTTGGATTTCTTCGAGACACTTCGATGATGCATGCAGCGGCCGGGCCTCGTAGCCCGGCCGAAATCTTAAAAGCCTCCCTTGCCCGGATACCAGTTGGTGCCGGCGAGCGGAATCTGCGCCATAGCGGCAGCTTCCATCGTCAGCGCACAGAGGTCCTCAGGTTCCAGATTGTGCAGGTGATTTTTGCCGCAAGCGCGCGCGATCGTCTGCGCCTCCAGCGTCATCACCTTGAGATAATTGGCAAGACGTCGGCCCGCAGCAATCGGATCGAGCCGGCTTGCGAGCTCCGGATCCTGGGTCGTGATGCCTGCCGGGTCCTTGCCCTCGTGCCAGTCGTCATAGGCGCCGGCCGTCGTGCCGAGCTTCTGGTACTCTTCTTCCCACTTGGGATCGTTGTCACCGAGCGCAACCAGCGCCGCCGTGCCGATGGCAACCGCATCAGCGCCGAGTGCGAGCGCCTTCGCCACATCAGCCCCAGAGCGAATGCCGCCGGAGATGATCAGCTGCACCTTACGGTGCATGCCGAGATCCTGCAGCGCCTGGACGGCGGGGCGGATACAGGCGAGCGTCGGCATGCCGACATTCTCGATGAAGACGTCCTGCGTCGCGGCGGTGCCGCCCTGCATGCCGTCAAGCACGACGACATCGGCACCGGCCTTCACGGCAAGAGCGGTATCGTAATAGGGGCGTGCGCCGCCGACCTTCACATAGATCGGCTTTTCCCAGTCGGTGATCTCGCGCAGCTCCATGATCTTGATTTCGAGATCGTCCGGCCCGGTCCAGTCCGGATGGCGGCAGGCCGAGCGCTGATCGATGCCCTTCGGAAGGTTGCGCATGTTGGCGACACGATCGGAAATCTTCTGGCCGAGCAGCATGCCGCCGCCGCCAGGCTTGGCCCCCTGTCCGACCACGACTTCGATCGCATCGGCGCGGCGAAGATCCCTAGGGTTCATGCCGTAGCGCGATGGAAGATACTGATAAACCAGCGTCTGCGAATGGCCGCGCTCTTCGTCCGTCATGCCGCCGTCGCCTGTCGTCGTCGACGTGCCGGCAAGCGTGGCGCCGCGGCCGAGCGCTTCCTTGGCATTGCCCGAAAGAGCACCGAAGCTCATGCCTGCGATGGTGATCGGGGTTTTCAGCGTGATCGGCTTTTTGGCAAAACGGCTGCCGAGCACGACGGTCGTGTCGCATCTTTCGCGATAGCCTTCGAGCGGATAGCGCGAGATCGAAGCGCCGAGAAAGAGCAGATCATCGAAATGCGGCACCTTGCGCTTCGTGCCGGCGCCGCGGATATCGTAGATGCCGGTCGCTGCCGCACGGCGGATTTCAGCGAGCGTATGATCGTCGAAGGTCGCCGACTTGCGGGGTGGCGTATATGGATTGTGGTAGCTCATGAGGTCCCCTTCGCCTTAGTACGCGTCGGCATTGTCGATATTGAAATTATAGAGCTTGCGGGCCGATCCGTAGCGCTTGAATTCCTCGGGCTTGACGCCGCGCACGCCGGCCTTCTCGAGAAGCTCGGCAAGCTTCTCCAGATGCTCCGGGCGCATTTCCTTTTCGATGCAGTCCGAACCGAGACTTTGCACTGAACCGCGGACAAAAAGCTTGGCTTCATAGAGGCTGTCACCTAGCGCATCGCCTGCATCGCCCAGCACGACCAGATGGCCGGACTGCCCCATGAAGGCGGACATATGGCCGATATTACCGTAGACGACGATGTCGATGCCCTTCATCGAGATGCCGCAGCGCGACGCCGCATTGCCCTTGATGACAAGCAAGCCGCCGCGGCCGGTCGCGCCGGCATACTGGCTGGCATCGCCTTCGATGACGACGCTGCCGGACATCATGTTCTCGGCGACGCCGGGACCGGCGGAGCCATGCACCGTGACGTTACCACCGTCGTTCATGCCGGCACAATAGTAGCCAACCGAACCCCTTATATCGACGGTGACGGGCGCATCGATACCGGCGGCGACAGCATGATGGCCGCGTGGGTTGACGACTTCGAAGGCTAGATCGTTGGCGCCCGGGGGAAGGCCATGAAGTGCGCTGTTGAGTTCGCGTAGCGGTGTGACGGATAGGTCGAAAACTGGCATGTAAGATCTCTCTCGATTGCGGCGCGTCTGATCAGGCAGCCTTTTCGTGATCCCAGAAATAGACGGTCGCCGGCTCCGGCTCCCAGATGCGGGCATCCTCGATGCCAGGCAGATTGACGAGCGCGCGATATTCGGAGCCAAAGGCGACATATTGGTCGGTCTCGGCCATAACGGCCGGCTTGCAGGCGATGGGATCGCGAACGACGCCGAAACCGGACTTGGTGCCGACGACGAAGGTGAAGAAGCCGTCGAGATCGTCGACAGCGCCTTCCAATGCCGCGCCGAGATCCTTGCCCTTTGCCATTTCGGCCGTCAGATAGGCGGCCGCGACCTCGGTATCGTTTTCCGTCTCGAAGGTCATGCCGACGCGCTTAAGCTCGCGACGCAGGTTGTTGTGGTTCGAGAGCGACCCGTTGTGAACCAGGCACTGGTCCGAACCTGTCGAGAAGGGATGCGCGCCAAGCGTCGTGACAGCCGACTCGGTCGCCATACGGGTATGACCGATGCCATGCGTGCCGGACATGGCAGCGACGCCAAAGCGTGAGACTACATCCTTCGGCAGGCCGACTTCCTTGTAGATCTCGACGGTATCGCCGCTGCTCATGACCCGGATATTCGGGCGCAGAGCCGCCAGTGCTACTCTACCCTCGTCGAGCTTGTCCTTGGCAAGAGTGATGACCGCATGCGTGCTCTTGACCACGACGGATACCGGGACGTCGAGCGCGCGCCGGAGTTCATATTCCAGACCGTCGAAATCCTTGGCCGGATCGGCTGATTGGACGGTTATCTTCGCCGTGTTGCCGTTATCGTTGCCGTAGATCGCAATGCCCGCGCTATCAGGTCCGCGATCGGTCATCGTGATCAGCATGGAGGACAGAAGCGCGCCAAGTTTCGGCTCCAGCGCCTTATCCTTCAAGAAGAGACCGACAATTCCACACATGCCCAAACCCTCCGTTTTCGCATCTGCAAAATGGCTATCAGGTCCAATGCGGTTTTTCAACTCAAAAGAATAAATTTTTCTTTTTAGGCAAGTTAATCAGTCTTACCCCGCTGTGGATAGCTGATGATCGACAGGTATTTCGCCGGCAGTTTCACCAACACTTCCGGTCCATGCGGCGCATCCGCATCGAAGAAGAGGCTGTCGCCGGGCTGCATGGGATAGAGCTGGTCGCCATGACGGTACATCACCTCGCCCTCGAGCATATAGAGGAACTCCATGCCCTCGTGCTGGAATGTCGGAAAGACATCGGAATCGGCCGTCAGCGTAATGAGATAGGGCTCTACGATGACGCCGCTCGAATTGTTGTCGATATGGCCGAGCACATTATATTGATGGCCGGCACGCGTGCCGCGGCGTTCGAGTTCGACGCCCTGGCCAGCCTTGACGAAGACAGCATTGCGCGGCTCTTCGTAACGACGGAAGAAAGCTGTCAGCGGCACGCCGAGTGCGCGCGACAGCGATTGCAGCGTCGTCAGCGACGGCGAGATATTGCCGTTTTCGATCTTCGACAGCATGCCGAGCGAGATACCCGTCGCGGCGGCAAGATCCGTCACCGTGATGCCAAGCTTCTTGCGATAGGCACGGACCTCGTGGCCGATCGCCATCTCGAGATTGTTTTCCTTCGGCTCGCGCACCGCATGCGGATTTTGTGAGAAAGCTGACCGCCCGCCATGGGATTGGTCGTCGGCCGATATCTTGTCTGCCTTGGTTTTCATTTATGATCCTTTTTGCCGGCAGGGCTTGCTACGGCGATCCTATCCTCCGAGTGAAATTTTCTCAACTGCGGCGAAAATCACGCGTGACGGGTATCACCGGGCGCAATCCCATAAAGAGAGCGATAGGCCCGGGCAAAATGCGCGCCGCTTGAAAAGCCGGTGGCGATGGCGATTTCGGAAATCGAAAGCGGGCTCTGCTCCAGGAGCCGCCGGGCATGCTGCAGCCGTATTCGCCGATATTGATCGAGAAACGTCGAGCCGAGATGAGCGGCAAACAGCCGGTCGAGATGACGCGGCGTGACGCCGGCAATCCGCGCCATGGCGGCACGGTCGAGGGGCATCTCGATCGTTTCCTCCATTTTTTCGAGCACGCTCAGCAGACTTGGGTGATGGACGCCATAGCGCTCGGCGAGCGAGCCGCGTTGCGGCGCAGTCGGCTCACCCACCTCCGTATGCAGATACCAATCGCTGACGCGCCGGGCAAAATCGGCGCCCATGCGCTCTGATATCAGTACATGCATCATGTCGAGCGGCGCAATGCCGCCGCCACAGGTGATACGATTGCCGTCGATGACGAAGCGCGCTTGGCGCGGCGTAAGCGCCGGAAAGGCTTCGAGCAGGGCTGGCGCATGCTCCCAATGAATCGTGAAATCGCGCTCAGCCAAAAGCCCGGCGGCGGCAAGCAGATAAGGACCGCCGGAAATCCCGCCGATGCGCACGCCCTCGCGTGCGAGCTGGCGCAGGCAGGCAAGCACCGAAGGGTAATGCCAATCGCGTGGCGAGCCGCCGGCGCAGACGAAGACCGTGCCAAGACCGGATCCGCGACCTGGAAGATGCTCGGCCGGCACCGGCACGCCGCCCGACGATACCGCCGGAGTGCCGTCCGGCGAAAAGATCGACAATCGATAGATTTCACGCCCGGCCAGAAGATTGGCCGCCCGCAGCGGCTCGCTCGCAGAAGCATAGGACATCAGCGCGAATCCCGGGATCAGGACAAAGCCGATGGACTGACTATTTCTTGCGTCGATTGGAGCCATGTCCCTTTTCTATCGAAAGAGGTCCTAATTGGGCAAGTCGGCATTTGCCACTCTGTCATCATGAGCGCAATTCACAGCGGACCTGACCATGCGCTATTCGGCTTTCTCTGTTTTCCTCAACGGCCTACGCGGCAATACTGGCTGGGCGCCCGCCTGGCGCCAGCCGCAACCGAAGCCACATTATGACGTCATCATCGTCGGTGGCGGCGGCCATGGACTGGCGACCGCCTATTATCTGGCCAAGACCTTCGGCATCACCAATGTCGCCGTTCTGGAAAAGGGCTATCTCGGCTCGGGCAATATTGGCCGCAACACCACGATCATTCGCTCCAATTACCTGCTGCCCGGCAACAATCCCTTTTACGAGCTGTCGATGAAGCTCTGGGAAGGGCTCGAGCAGGATTTCAATTTCAACGCCATGGTCTCGCAGCGCGGCGTGCTCAATCTCTTCCATTCGGATGCGCAGCGCGATGCCTACACTCGCCGCGGCAATGCCATGCGCCTGCACGGCGTCGATGCCGAATTGCTCGATCGCGAAGCCGTCCGTAAAAAGCTGCCTTTTCTCGATTTCGAAAACGCACGATTCCCGATCATGGGCGGCCTGTTGCAGCAGCGCGGCGGCACGGTGCGCCACGACGCAGTCGCCTGGGGCTATGCCCGCGGAGCCGATAGCCGTGGCGTCGACATCATCACCGGCTGTGAAGTCACAGGCATCCGCACCGACCAGGGCCGCGTCACGGGTGTCGAGACGACGAAGGGATTCATCGGTTGCGGCAAGCTGGCACTGGCGGCAGCCGGTAATTCCACTATCGTCGCCGATATGGCGGGTCTGCGTTTGCCGATCGAAAGTCATGTGCTGCAGGCGTTCGTCTCCGAAGGCCTGAAGCCGTTCATCGATTGCGTCGTTACCTTCGGCGCCGGGCATTTCTATGTCTCGCAATCCGACAAGGGTGGCCTTGTCTTCGGCGGCGATATCGACGGCTATAATTCCTATGCCCAGCGCGGCAACCTCGCGACCGTTGAGCATGTTGCCGAAGCCGGTGTGGCGATGATCCCGGCACTGACCCGCGTGCGCTATCTACGCACATGGGGCGGCGTCATGGACATGAGCATGGACGGCTCCCCGATCATCGACCGGACCCATATCGACAATCTCTATCTGAACGCCGGCTGGTGCTACGGCGGCTTCAAGGCCACGCCGGCATCAGGCTATTGCTACGCGCATTTGATCGCCCGCAACGAGCCGCATGAAACGGCGACACAGCTGCGCCTCGACCGATTCCGGCGTGGCTATCAGATCGATGAAAAGGGCGTCGGCGCCCAGCCGAACCTGCATTGAGGACATGACGACATGGCAAGCCTGATTTCCTGCCCTCACTGCGGCACACGTCCCAAGGAAGAATTCACCATCAAGGGGGATGCAAACCTTATCCGCCCGAAAGCCGATGCCGGCACCGAAGACTGGTATGATTACGTCTACCTGCGCAACAATCCAAAGGGACTTCATAAGGAATATTGGCACCATTCCTCGGGCTGCCGCCGCTGGCTGATCGTCGAGCGCGACACCGTCACACACAAGGTCCATGGCGTCAGCGATGCGGCGCTTATCAAGCTTGGAGGCGACGCATGAGCAGCTATCGCCTTTTCTCCGGCGGTCGGATCGACCGCTCCAAAACCATTGCCTTCAGCTTCGACGGCAGGAACCTGGCGGGCCATCCCGGCGACACGCTTGCCTCAGCCCTCCTCGCCAACGGCATCCAGCTTGTTGGCCGCAGCTTCAAATATCATCGGCCGCGCGGAATCCTGACGGCTGGTGCCGCCGAACCCAATGCGCTTGTCACGACCGGCACAGGCGGCCGTACCGAGGCCAACAGCCGCGCCACGATGATCGAGCTTTATGATGGGCTCACGGCGCGCAGCCAAAACCGCTGGCCCTCTCTCGCCTTCGATTTCGGTGCCGTCAACGGGCTGCTGTCGCCCTTCCTCAGCGCCGGCTTCTACTACAAGACCTTCATGTGGCCGGCCGCCTTCTGGGAAAAGGTCTACGAGCCGCTGATCCGCAAGGCCGCCGGTCTCGGCAAGGCCTCTTATGAGGTCGATCCCGATTCCTACGAGAAATGCTGGGCGCATTGCGATCTGCTCGTCATCGGCGCTGGGCCTGCGGGCCTTGCCGCGGCGCTGACGGCGGGACGCGCCGGAGCGCGCGTCATTCTCGCGGATGAAGGCTTTGCTCTCGGCGGCAGTTTGCTCTTGGAGCATAGCTCGTCCCTCAAGGACATGTTGGACGAACTCGACGGCCTGCCGAACGTGCAATGCCTGCCGCGCACGACGGTTATTGGGTGGTACGACGACAATGTCTTCGGCGCGGTCGAACGCGTTCAGAAGCATGTGGCAGCGCCCGACCCGCGCCAGCCGGTCGAACGCCTGTGGCGCATCATCGCCAAGCAGGCGATCCTCGCGACCGGCGCCGAGGAACGGCCGCTTGTCTTTGGCGGCAACGATATTCCAGGCGTGATGATGGCTGGCGCCATGCGCAGCTATCTGAACCGTCAAGCTGTCGCTCCCGGTAAGCGCACCGTGGTCTTCACGACCAACAGTTCCGGCTACCGGACCGCCGCCGACCTCGAGGCAGCGGGCGTCGACGTGGTCGCCATCGTCGATACGCGCGCCGCAGGTGAACACTGGGGCGGGAAGGCGCGGGTGCTGACCGGTGCTTGCGTCCTCGATGCGGTGGGAACCAAGCAGGTTCGCGGGGTCAAGATTGCCAGCGGTTCGGGCACTCAGGAGATCGATGCGGACGCTTTGGCCATGTCCGGCGGCTGGAGCCCGATCATCCATCTTGCCTGCCATCGCGGCACAAGGCCGGTATGGTCCGAACGGCATGCAGCCTTCCTCGCGCCCGAAAGACAGGAGGGTTTGCTGATTGCCGGCTCGGCATCCGGCCTTGCCTCCACGGATAGCTGCCTTGGCGACGGAGCAATCAAAGCTGCCGAGGCGCTGGAAACCATCGGCTTTGGCAAGGTCGTGCCCGCCTTTGCTTCAGCAGAAGAAGAAGTACCGACTGTTGCCGCGCGGCTCTGGCATGTCAAAGGGAGCAAAGGCAAAGCCTTCGTCGATTACCAGAACGACGTGAACCTGAAAGATCTGGGGCTTGCCGTGCGCGAAGGTTATGGCGATGTCGAGCTCGCCAAACGCTACACGACCAACGGCATGGCGACCGACCAGGGCAAGCTTTCCAACATCAACGCCATCGGCATTCTGGCCGAGGCCCGCGGCATCTCGCCGGCCGAGGTCGGGACTACGACGTTCCGACCATTTTATACCCCTGTTTCCTTCGGCGCCCTGACGGGTACTTCGCGGGCTAAGCACTTTCAACCGGCGCGCAAATCCCCCTTGCATGAATGGGCAAAGAAGAATGGCGCAGTCTTCGTCGAAACCGGCCTCTGGTACCGCTCCTCCTGGTTCCCGCGTGACGGCGAGAAGACCTGGCGCGAAAGTGTCGATCGCGAAGTGCTGAATATCCGGAAAAATGCCGGCATCTGCGATGTCTCGACCCTCGGCAAGATCGAGATCCTCGGCAAGGATGCGGCGACCTTCCTCGACCGCATCTATTGCAACGGCTTCGCCAAGCTGTCCGTCGGCAAGGCGCGCTACGGTATCATGCTGCGCGAAGATGGCATGATCTATGATGACGGTACCACCAGCCGGTTGAGCGAAGACCATTTCTTCATGACCACGACGACAGCGCTTGCCGCGGGCGTGCTCACCCATCTGGAGTTCTGCGCCCAGACGCTCTGGCCCGAGCTGGAGGTCTATTTTGCGTCGTCGACCGATCAATGGGCGCAGATGGCGGTCGCCGGCCCGAAATCGCGGGCGATCCTGTCCGAGATCATCGACGAGGACATTTCCGACGCGGCTTTCCCCTTCATGGGCGCGCGCGCCGTCTCTCTGTTCGGCGGCAAACTCAAGGGTCGGCTCTTCCGCATCTCCTTTTCCGGCGAGCTCGCCTATGAGCTTGGCGTGCCCGCGGCCTATGGCGAGTTCGTTGCCGACGCCATCATGCAAGCAGGCGAGAAGCATGGTATCTGCGCCTATGGAGCCGAAGCGCTCGGCGTCATGCGCATCGAGAAGGGCCACGTCACCCATGCGGAGATCAATGGCACGGTAACACCAGGCGATCTTGGCTTTGGTCGCATGGTTTCGACCACGAAACCCGATTTCATCGGCAAAGCGATGCTCGCGCGCGAAGGCCTGCAGGCGGCCGACCGGCCTCGCCTCGTCGGTGTCAAACCGGTGAACCCTGCGACCAGCTTCCGCACCGGTGCGCATATTCTGGCGGAAGGTGCTGCCGCAACGCTCGAAAACGATCAGGGCTATGTCACCTCGAGCGCCTTTTCCCCCAACCTCGGCCATACGATCGGGCTCGCGCTCATCAAGAATGGGCCGGAGCGTATCGGCGAAAAGATCGTCGTCTGGAATGGCCTCAGAAACGAATACACGGATGCGGTGATCTGCAGCCCCGTCTTCATCGACCCTCAGAACGAGAAACTCCATGCCTGATTTGCCAACGTCCAAGCCGGTCCTCGCCGGCAAGTCCGTTCTACAAGGCGAGACCATCCGGCTTGAAGCCTTACCTGAGGGTCATCTGCTGCAGGTAATGGGCGCCACCACGAGCGAAGAGCTTGCGGCGCATCTTGCAGCAGCCGGCTTCGAGGACAGCTCCGTGCGTCCAGCCGGATACCGGCAATGGTTCATCGCTGGCAGCGAACAGCTCGCCGGCTCCCAAGAGCGGGCGCTTGCGGACGCTCTAGCGGGCAGAGCTTTCATCTTCGATCAAAGCCACGGGCGCATCCGTATCCGCATCTCAGGATCGCGTGCTGCCCGGATGCTCAACAGGGGGACTGCTGTCGACCTGCATCCAGCGAACTTCCCGGAGGGAAGCAGCGTCATGACGCTCTTCGGGCATATCTCCGTGCAGCTCACGCGCCTGGGCATGGAGGATTTCGAATTGACTGTCCTGCGCAGCTTTGCGGAATCGCTGTATGAAGAACTCGAAACGCTGGTCGTTTCCCAAGGGGCTGGCATTCGGCGCAACTCGTGAAGCATCCGCTTTTGATGCACGCGAAAAGACGGAGGCGCCCCTACCCAAGCCTGCAATCTGCTTAAGGTGCCCGGTGCTGGCGGCTGAAAATTCGGCGCCCTTCGGACCGTCGACATCCACCACACGCCGTGCGGCCAGGTGACGCTTGCGCGTCCTTCTCGCCTCTCCCTCGATCTGCTCCCAGGCCTTGTTCGAGATCGGAGCGAGTTTCCTGTGAGGATTGTCCATGTCAAACCTCTTTCTTTAAGGAACCGATCCCGAGGGAGCCGTCCGTATTTTCATTCCCGGTGGTCGGCCGACGAACATATTGACGAGCATCTGTTCCATACGCGCCGCCGATGGGGGTAGCCGATGAAATAGGTCCCGAATTCGCCCTTCCGACATCGCTGGCAGCTGATAGTTCCTTTCAACCCATCAAACGTGAACATTCCAGATGGGCGATTATGACCGTCAAGGAACGTCGATTTCTTGGCTCGCCAAAAGCTGCGCTTCTATCTCCATTCATTCAGGAAGTTGTGTGTACCGATCACGCCTCGGCGAATTGAGGCGTACGTGGCAATGTGATGGCAAATAAGATTTGGGAAGCGGGAACATAGTACCACAATGCGAGAACAAGTTATCGCAGCGATCAAGGCGTCTGGGGCAACCGCTTCTTGATCGTGATTCACAAGCACCTATCACGGGATAAAACCAGTCGCCCGATAGGCCCGGATTGTTCGGTCATAGATGCCAATATCCCGGCAACCGCGCGCGATCAGTTGGGCCCCCTCGATGGCTGCGAAGATCGCCATCGCGTGCTCCTGCAGGTCCTGGTCTCGTGCGGAAGGCCTGGCCCGCGAGAGCACCTTGGCCAGCCAACCGACGTTCATGGCGGCGAATTTGTCGACCTCCGTCCGAACCTCCGTGGGAAGATCGTCAAGTTCCGCGCTCATGATGCCGCACAGGCACATACGATTGTCGTTGGCGAGAGCAGAGCGAAAGATCTCGGTATATCTGTCCATGCACCAGGTCGCGTCTTCGGGCGTCGCCAGCAGCTCCGCCAGATAGGCAGCCCCTTCCTCGGTATAGCGACGCGCCAACGCTGCGCCGAGGTCGCCCTTGGTCGGAAAGTGGTAGTGCACGCTGGCGCTTTTGATCCCGACCTCTTTCGCCAGCTCGCGAAAGCTGAGCGCATTGTAGCCATGCGACTGCACCGTCGCTCTTGCGGCGGTCATGACCGCCTCGCGCATATCCGTTTTTGTCCTAGCCATCATCGATCCGTACCTATCACTCGATAGATAGTTGTTGACGCCGCAAAAGGGAAGAGTTATTTGGAGGTCGCAACCTATCTATCGATAGACAGACAAAGGGATCTCTCATGAAAATCTTCGATCGCCCCGGCTTTCCCAATCCCGCCCGCATTCGCATCGTGCTCGCCGAGAAGGGTCTTGAACCACAGTTCGAGTTCGTCTCCGTCGACCTCATCGCCGCCGAACATAAGCAGCCCGCTTTCCTCGAAAAGAACCCTTCCGGCGTGCTGCCGGTGCTCCAGCTCGAGGACGGCACCTACATCAGTGAAGCTACCGCCATCACCGAATATCTCGACAATCTTGACGGCGATCCGCGGCTCACCGGCAAGACGCCAAAGGAAAAAGCCGTCATCCACATGATGCAGAAGCGGGCCGAGACCGAGCTGCTCGACGCCGTTGGCAACTATTTCCACCACGCAACGCCTGGCCTCGGGGACGCGTTGCAAGTATTCAAGAGCCCTGAATGGGCCGGCCGTCAGGACTGGGGCAACCGCCAGCGCGACAAGGCGCTCGCCGGCATGGGGTATTTCGACACGGTACTGCAGGACCATCCTTTCGTTGCCGGCGATGCGTTCTCAATGGCCGACATCACTGTGTTTGCCGGACTGATGTTTGCGGATGCCGCCGGCATTTCCATCCCTGAAGATCATTCCGCCCTGAAGTCCTGGCGCGCGAAGGTCTCTGAACTGCCGAGCGTCAAAAATCGCAGCGGCCAGATGTTCGTCTCTGAGGACCTGCGCAGGCTCGGCTTCTAATTCCCCGCGCAAAAGCGGCTTGAACGTCGCGCCGACACTCCCATCCACATTTGCGATCACGCCGTCCCAGGGCGGCAATTATCACGGAGTTTCCTCATGTCCACGATCTCAACACCCGACAGCGCTTCGCGGCGCAACCTGCTGAAAGGGGTCGCCATCGCTGGCGTCGGACTTGCAGCCAGAGCCGGCGCCAATCCGGCGGATGCAAAGACCCCCTCCTCAAACCGTGCCGGCAAGCCAACCGGTGATCGCCTTATCACGAAAGACGGCACCAGCCTCTACTATAAGGACTGGGGCACCGGTCCGGCCGTGGTGTTCAGCCACGGCTATCCGCTCTCATCCGATGCCTGGGAGGATCAGATGTTCTTCCTGCTACAAAACGGCTATCGCGTCATCGCCCACGACCGTCGGGGTTTTGGCCGCTCGAGCCAGCCATCCGGCGGCTACGACTACGATACCTTTGCCGACGACTTGGCCCAATTGGTCGAGGCGCTCGATCTGCGCGAGGCAACCTTTGTCGGTCACTCGATGGGCGGTGGCGAGGTCGCACGCTATGTCGCGCGCCATGGCCAGAACCGCGTTGCCAAGGTCGCCTTCGTGTCGTCGGTGACACCGTTCCTGCTCAAGACCGCAACCAACCCGACCGGTGCGCCGAAGGAGTTATTCGACAGCTTCCGCGCTGCCGTCCAGGCAAACAGGTCGCAGTGGAATCTCGACGTCACCATGCCGTACTACAGCTTCAACCGGCCCGGGGCGCATGTCTCGGAAGGCCTGCGGGAAAGCTACTGGCGGCAGGGGCAGGCAACCGGCTTTCTAGCCGCCTACCACGCGCTTGGCGCCTTCTCGGAGACCGATTTCCGCGACGACCTCAGGAAGATCACCGTCCCCGCACTGATAGTCCACGGTAGCGATGATCAGATCGTCCCGCTGGAGATCTCCGCGAAACCGACCGCTGAGCTCGTTCCGCGTGCAAAGCTCATTGTCTACGAAGGCGGCTCGCATGGATTGCTGCATGTCGGCAAGGACCGCTTGAACGCCGACCTGCTTGCGTTCCTTCGCGGCTGATGGCGTGCGAAAGGCCGGGGGCTGGTCATAGCCACGCCCCGGCCTTTGCGTACGATCGATCAGGGGAGCGGGAAAAAGCTGGGGGTTAGGCCGCGAGGTCGAGCTTTGCCTGTTTGAGACGGCCTTCCGCGACGGCTGCTTGGACTTGAAGAACCCGATGAGCGGCGATCGGTGTCCAGCGCATTTGTCGCTCCCCGTTTCGCCTGCATGTATGCGGCGAAGGGGATCAACAGGCTGATGAGGATCTGCGATCGGGTTTCCTCCCCGAAACGCCGTGATATCCAGTCCTTTCCCGTCGTCGCCAGAGGAGTCATGGCTTTACCGATCGTGGCTCCTATGCTTCCGATCCAGACAAACGTTGTCGATGCTTCCGGCGGTGAGAACGTGCCCGTCGTGGCGGCGGCGATCGCGAAGCGCATGCAAACCAGACCGGAAGCGTCGTTCAGAAGCGACTCTCCCTCCAGGATGTGGATCAGGCGCTTTGCAACGGGTAAACGGCTCACGATGGCAGACACGGCGACCGCGTCTGCGGGCGAAATGGCCGACGCGAGAGCGAATACGACGGGCAAAGGCATAGGCGGGATCATCTAATGGATGAAAGCGCCTGCGCCAAGAACCGTGAAAAACACCAGACCGAAAGCGAGGGCGGCGATCGTGCCCTGATCGCGCAGAAGGCCCTCCTTGGGCGTTCGCCAGCCGTCAAGAAAGAGCAGGGCGCGAGAAACAGAAGGAATGTCGGCGCATCAAGCTCCACGCGAAAATCAAACGCGAGCGCGGCGACGGCCCCGAGCAAGATCTGCGCGAAAGGAATAGGAAGGCGCAGCGGCGACATTCTCGCCAGAATGCTGCTGGCAACGACAAGGGCGATCAGAACAAGGCTGACAGCAATGGCTTCCACGCGATTGTCCCTTACTTTACAGACTTAACCGCTCGTCGGGCAGCATGACACTCGTCCAATCAGTTGATGGGCGTTGTCATGTCTGGATGGCGCCCAATCATGGAATGAGCGCAAGGGCAATCCGATTGGCAGCTGCGACGACGACCAGCGCGATCGCCAGCGTTGGCCAACCGAGGTGATTCAAAATCGAGGCTGTGATCAAGAAAATGCCAGCTTCGAGAACGAGCCGGCCGGCCGGGCCAACCTCGTATCTCCGTTTCGGGGAAAGAAATTTACCCCAAAAAATGGCAACTGCTGCGCACAGCCCAAACCCCAACAACACTTGTGCCATGATCGGTACGGCAAGATGTGCGGCCAACGCCGCTAGCGAAGCGAGTATACAAAGCTCGAGCGCAAATCTGATGCTAAGTGCTATCGCTTTCATCTTCCCTCCCAGCTGTAGAGCTGTGCTCATTCATTTTTGAAGAAGCCCAAGGCCACTAAGAAACTCGAACGATATCCGAATAGCAGTTTTTACTCGAAGTCCTGAGGCTTTATGTGGCCACACAGCACGATCGGCACAGCGAGTGCCTTTACCCGATTGCGGCTCGGTGTGCAGCCGCAAACTCCGACAGCGAACGGAAGTGACCAGCAACTTTCGGAGGATTGTCGAGGATTTTCGTCGCCCCTTGGCCCGCCTTACCAAATCGCCTGTCAATCCATACACTGGTCAGGTCCATTTGCACGGCCGGCGCATGGTCGTGATATAAACTCTGCGCCACATGCAAAAGCTCATTCTTTAGAACGCCTAGATCCTGCTGCAGCCGCGAGAAAAGGAAATGGAAATTCTTCGGATCCGGTTTATAGCTCCCAATGTCCTCTGCGGTGTAGACGGCATCAAAGGAAACACCGAGCTTACGGTTCGAAGCCTCAAAGCTCTTGCGATCCACATTGGAAAGCACAACCAGATGATAGTGCTGCTTCAGATAGGCGAGTGCCTCAGCAGAATCAGGGAACGCTGGCCAATCAGGTACCGAGGCGCCGAAGCGCTCATGTAGGTCGGAGTGGACAGTTAAGCCCCAGTGCCGAGCAAGCCTTGCGTGCACGACCGACAAGAGCGTGACGTAGTGCAAGGACGGCGTCTCAGCCTCCTGCGCCGTCTCAATCTCCCCGTAAGCTTTCAGCGCCTCCTCGCGCCCGATTTCGCGACTTCCCGTGCTCAACAACGGCTGCAGGGCGTTCCAGATGCCGCTCTCCCAGTCAATCAGCGTACCGTAAACATCAAAAGAAAGGGCCTTAAAGCAGGTCAGATCCATGTCGTTCATCCTCTCGCGCGGATCTTCGTTGCGCTACACTAGCGCTTGCTGTGCCAGAAGAGATGAGCCTGGAATCTGGAAGACTATGCCAAAGCTACGACATTTAGCCGAGCCTCAGTCCACGCGACCAGTCAGACGAAATTCGCCTGGTGAAATCCCAAGGCGACGCTTGAATATGCGGTTGAACGCAGAAACATTCTCATAACCTGCCGCATAGGCAATTTCCGCTATAGTGTTATTGGTGGCGATCAGGCACTCCATCGCTACATCAAGTCGCCGCTCAATATCATACTGTCTCGGAGAACTGCCGAACGTCGCCCTGAACAATGCATGGAAATGGCTTTGGCTAATGCCGGCCTCGCGCGCCATAGCGCTGATATTTGTTTTGCCGCCGCCTGTTCCAAGGTCGGCCGCCAGCCGCTCTATTCTGTTCGATGCTTTTGATTTTGTCTTAGGGGCCGAGGCCGGACGGATAAGATGCAGTCCGGTTAGCGCCAACATGGCTGCATCTTGAGCGCGATGCCCATCCGCATTGACCTCTATGCCGATCTGGCGGAAGATTCGCCAAAGCCAGGGCTCCATGCGCGAGACCAAAGGGCAACCTCTGGTCAGTAGAACCGGTGCTTGTTCCGCATCGCTTTCGTGGAGTTTGAGATCTACGACCAACAGACTGCAGTCCGCACTTGGGACGAAGTCATGGTAACACCCCGTCGAAATGACAGCGACTGAGCCGCCTGCAATAACGCCCGATCCCGCGTCGATGGAGATCTTCATCGCGCCCCGCAACGGAAATAGCACCTGGATATGGTCGTGATAATGATAACCGCGACTATGATACTGTCTTGTCTCGAGATTGATGTCCACGGCTCTTGCTCCCAGGCAACCCAGTCTTGCGCTTATGAATCAGCTGGGCATACCCGTTTTCGCGCGCGATGTTAATTTTCGCGAAGTTCTGGCATATCTGCTCATGCCCGCGAGCCGACGGCGGGAGCAGCAAACATAGTAACCAACCATCATGCGCTGCTCATCGCCGATCCTCCTCGTGCTGTTCCGCTCCCTCGATCGGAGAAAGCCAGGGTTCCCGCCGTTTGGTCCACAGCTCATAGGTGGGGCGGAGACGCGTGGGCGCCTCGCTCAGGATCCCGAGTTTGATCTCAACCTCGTTATTACCCATGGCAAAGACGCGCGAACCGCAGCGCGGGCAAAACTCCCGTCCAGCAAACTCGCTTGTCTCGCCTTCATAGTGAAATTCACTTACCGGCCACAGCCCGAAATACGTGAAGGCGGATCCGCTTTCCTGTCGGCAATCTGTACAATGGCAAATGCCGATATGAAGCGGCGCCCCGCGCACCGTCAGACGCACTTGCCCGCACCGGCACGATCCGGTCGATTCCGTCATGGTATGTCCTCATCATCGCTGACATTCGTGATCGGGCCTTGCCCAGCGCTGACATGCTCCGTCTGCCAGCGCCGGTCAGACAGCTGATAGCTGATTTCTGCATCCTCACCGCCCTGTGACTGGCGGGCTGCAGCAAATTTGGTAGCCGCGAGCGCACTCTCATGGTCGGGAAAGGTCTCCGATCAGACATAAGCCAATCTTCAAGAAGATGGCCTCGGTCCTTTTCTGCCTTTCCCGATCCTTAGGGCCACCCTTTCGGCATTATTCAAGGATGCGGACAACCGTGCGCGTCTTCGGTTGAACAATGATACGTTTGTGGTTCACGACAGCGTAGGCATAGGTCGGGTTGTCCGGGACCGGTGTGACGACAACCGTCTCTGGGAGCGCGCGGCCGACAACGATCTGGTCCTGGACGACTGCCTCGGATGGAGGCAGGGGTTGTTCCTGAACGTATGTGACTACTTTCTCTGGCGGTGGATCGATCGCGGTGCCAGCAATCGCACCGGCGACACCTCCGACTGCGGCGCCGACAGGGCCGCCTACTACTGCTCCGGTCACCGCACCGCCTGCGGCGCCGGTTACGGTGGAAGACTGGGCGAAGGCCGAACCGGCCAGAAGGCCGAAGGCGGCCATTGAAACGACAAGTCTCGTTTTCATAGCATTCTCCTTTAATTCCAGCTCTTGTGAGCTGAAAGGAGAATTACTGAGCCAATAGAATGTTCCTCTTCGGTTACCATCCGAAGCCATCACGAGTTAGCCGCCTGCGACAAACTTCGTGATCGGCACGGAAGGGGCGGGTGCATCGGCGAAGGATGCGGTAATAGCAACGCTCCCGACTGGATCTCATGTTCTGTCATGATGCCATGCCGCCCAGGGGGCTTTGTCTCAGGCAGACGGTGGTCGTTATGATCTGTCTTAGCTTCGCCCTGCCGTTTCGAACCGATGCAGCAGCTGATCACGCTTTTCGCCCCGCATGCACTGCGGCCCTTATTGGGGATGGTCTTGTGTGGCGCTACAGATTGTTAGCTCGCGGATTTTGTCCTACGACCTGTTCTGCATCTACCGGCACCTCGACCAAGATGGATGGGTGACCGGGGCTGTAGCTTTCGCGCATGATCTCGGCCAGGTTGCTGAGATCCGGCATCAGCTTCCGGCTTGTCCAGCCGCATGCGCGCGCCATTGACCCAAAGTCGATGCGGTAGAGGTCACTGTGGTAGCGATCGGATGAATAGTCTGGAATGACCACGGGCAGGCCCTGCACCATGATGCCGAGCGCGCCGTTGTCCAGCACGAACAGAACTAGCCCCAATGATCGCGCTTCCGCCAGGCAACCAGCAATCAACCGGAAGCATCCATCGCCCATAAAAGCGAAGACTGTCGCCTCCGGCTTTGCAAGCTTTGCGCCGATTGCCGCGCCCAACGCTCCGCCCATTGCCGAACCGCGATAGAGCGAATGGAAGCGGACATTCGGATGCGGGCGCTGCGTGACATATTGACGATCCTTGTAGGCAAGGCAGACATCGTCGAATGCGATGCTTCCCGACTGCCATTGGCAGTCGATCTCCTGATAAAATCGGGCGATATCGATCGTCCCGGCGCGTGGCGGCAAGATCTTGCGATCATTGAGATCAGCCACAAAGGCCGGCGCGGGAGGGCGCTGCAGCTGAAGACCCTCAAGGCGGCCGATCGCTTCGCTCAGAACCTGGTCGATCGGGCCTCGAACATCGAAATATTCGCCGCGCACACGATGCCGAAACTCGCCCCCAACGCTGCCGTAGGGCGCTGTCAGGTTGGTGAAATTCCATGTCGTATGGGCGGGTATGTCAGAGAAGTTCAGGGTATATTCGTCAGGGCAAAACCCGAGCGTAATGACGATATCGTCGGGCCCGAGGCTTTTCCAGAGCTGCATTGCGCGATCATTGCCGCCAAATCCCAGATAGCCGAAACCGAAGCTATTGTTGCGCGCCACCGCATTCGCTCCGTTTATGCTCCAGACGATCGGTGCCTGTAGCGCTTTACACAAACGTGTGGTGAGGACAGGCATGTACGGATACATGGCCGCCTCTTCCCCGGCGAGCACGATCACCCGACGCCCCGCCGATTGCCGCGGAAATTCAGCCAGAAAATGGGCGAGCGACCCATGGTCGATCCTATTCGGTTTATGGGCGTAGTCACCGCGCCAAGGCGTAAGGACCGGCTCAGGCACCACCTTTCCGAGTGCCTCCGGCGGCATAAGAAGTGCGATCGGCGAGCCCTGATCGAGCTGTTTGCGGGCCTCTTCAAGTTGTTCTTCGATACTGTCCGGATCGTTCAAGACGAATGTGCCCGAAGGTAACTCGGCCCTCAACTGAGCCACGACATCGGCCCCGTCTGCACTCGTGTCCTGCAGCGGTGCGCGGTATCGCGTATCTGCGGGGCTAAGGGGAATCAGGTAGATTGCCGGAATATTGTGCAATTTCGCATCGCTCAGGCCGCAGGTCAGCAGCCGCGTTGCGGCTCCCGTTGTTGCAATGGCTGCACTGATTTTCCCGCTCGCCAGATAGTATCCCAGAGGAATGAAGCCGGCGACATACTCTCCGACATTGAAGAAAACCGGGCGTTCGACCCCGTCGTCGGGGACAACCATCGGCTCGAGATGTTTGAGCAAATGGATGACCCCTCCACCCGTGACGCCGGCATAGTGACGCACATGCCAGGTCGCAAGCGTATCGATCAGGAATTCATATCCCGTTTTCGGCTTGACTACCTGAACATCGCCTGCCGCTTCGACTGTGAGATTCACCGTCATTTGCTCATCTCTCCGCTATGGCCTTTTCCTGAATTCAGCAACGTATTGACGTTCGTTCCCCGAACCGGTCGAGCTCGGAGGAAGCGCGGTTCCGACTTCAAGCCGATCCCGGTTGCATGTTGAGGAAGCAGAATTACGCGATATGTTTTTCGCGGGAGAACGCTTCCATACCGGCAACCGTCGCCAGAAGGTCCTCATCGCAAAGCGATGCCTTTTGATCGGCGATATCCTTGAAACGGGAGAAAGCGAGATCGAGATCCGCATCGGAGCCGAACTCGACGCCGAGCGAACGCATGCACATGCGAAAACCGTTACGACCCGAATTCTTTCCGAGCACCAGCCGATACTCGTCGGCGCCGACCTCCGCCGCCGTCATGATCTGATAGGTCAACGGGTTCTTCAGCATGCCATCCTGGTGAATACCGGACTGATGCGAGAAAGCATTCCTGCCGACGATCGCCTTGTTGGGCTGCACAACGAAACCCGTGATCTCCGAGACGAGCCTGGATGCAGCCGTCAAACGACGGGTTTCAACGGACGTCCGGCATCGGAAAAAATCCTCGCGTGTATGCAGTGCCATGACGATCTCCTCAAGCGACGCATTGCCCGCTCGCTCACCGATACCGTTGATCGTGCATTCGATCTGGCGCGCGCCCTGCCGGGTCGCTTCGAGCGAGTTGGAAACAGCCATGCCAAGATCATTATGACAATGCGCGGAGAACACGGCCTTGTCAGCATTCGGCACGACATTGCGCAGATAGGTGAATAGCTTGCCGTATTCATCGGGCGTGGCGTAACCGACGGTGTCCGGCAGGCTGACCGTGGTTGCACCGGCCCCAATCACCTGTTCCACAAAGCGGGCGAGAAACTCCAGCTCTGACCGGCTTGCGTCCTCGCAGGAAAATTCGATATCCTCTGAATAGCGTCGCGCATGGACCACCGCGCGAACAGCGTGTTCGAGCACGTTTTCCGGTGTCATCTGCAGCTTGTATTTCATGTGAATGGGCGAGGTCGCCAGCACGATGTGGATACGAGACGATGCCGCACCGGAAACGGCCTCCGCCGTAAGATCGATGTCGCGCTCGACCGCGCGGCTCAGGCTGCAAATCGTGCTGTCCTTGACGACACGCGCCACGGCTTTGATCGCTTCGAATTCTCCGGGACTGGAGACGGCAAAGCCAGCCTCGATCACATCGACCTTCAGCCCTTCGAGCATAAGCGCGATCTCCACCTTTTCACCGGTGTCGAGGTTGATACCGGGGCTTTGCTCGCCGTCCCGCAATGTGGTGTCAAAGATAGTGATTTTTTCGGCACTCACGCGACTCTCCCCAATCGATTGAAACATCGGCATTGACGAATTCGTAAGGGCTAGCTGCACCGCATCATGTGCAGGTCGTATAAATCGAGGCTTCCGGCACATTCACGCCGGCAGCGACATCGATCATCTCATGCAATTCCTATCAGATCTGATCCCGTTCGACCGGGTTTCGCTTCTGGAAACCGAACAAACTAAACCGTCAATTCGGACAGCACTTTTTCCATTCAACATGTGTGAGATCGAAAGGGAGCTTCATCTCCCCAGGATGCGGCAGGCAAGTAAATTCCAGGTTCCACAACGGTCAGATGGCTGGCAAATTGCCGCCGCGAGGCAGTCCGGACCATCTCGATTTTCGGAGCCAATATTTCAAGGTCTGAGAATTGAGTGTCCATAGCGCACCGAATGGTTACCATCGTGAGCATGCCTCCATTCTCGATGGCCGTATTTTAGAAAACTATGGAATATTTTTAGGAAGCTACGGCTTTTTTGCTCCACCCGCGAGGAGTGTATCGACTTTGCCACACTTGCTTCAAGCCGCTGGTATTTTAGGGCTATAGTGGGAGCGGCACCGTCGCCGGCTCGCGAGCAGCATGAGACAGTCCAGTCATGCAGACCCCGTATCTGCGCCGATCACCATAATAAGATGTCATTGCATACGTCTGCCCTCGCCCAAGCCATCCGGGCCGGACGATGGCAGCTCTTGCCTAGCGCGGCTTCCATAGCAAGTCGCTATTTTTCAGCCCTGTGTCACGCCACCAGCTTTTCACCACTGAGATGACGCTCCAGGAAGGGGAGGCTGTCCTGTCCCCAATAGAGCTCGCCTTCGTATCGGAAGGTTGGAAGGCCGAAGACGCCCGCCTCCTTGGCAACATCGCGATTGCTGCTCCAGAGTTCGGCAATATCGGGACGAGCCGCGCGCGCCTCGAGCGCAGCGCCGTCAAAACCTGCAGCCTCGGCAATCGCCTTTCGCACATCGGCATTGCCGATATCCGCCGCGGTGCCCCAGAAAGCGTGTTGCAGCGCGCGGGCGAGAGCAGTCCAATCCTGCCCATCGAGCTGGGCCGCCAAGACAAGAAAACCCGCGGGCGTCGGATCGGACAGCGCCGACCGGTTGGTAAAGTCGAGCGGCTTGCCGCGAAGAGCGGCCCATCGCCGAAGATCCTTCATCCAGTAGGCCCGCCGCGCGTCGGGGCGATCACGCGAGTAGATCGCGCCATTTTCGACGATCAGCGGAATGAGATAAGGGCGGATCTCCGCGCCCGATCGCGCCGCGAGTTCGATAAACGCGTCAAAGCCTATATAAGCCCATGGCGATCCGATGCCGAAGAAGTAGTCGATGGTTTTGGTCATAAAGTTTTCCTCCCGACGGGATCAAATGTGAAACAGATCTAAATTGCTAGAGCGACCTTTACGCGTCACACGCGACGCCGGATGCTATGGTCGCCATATCGAAAACGGACAGCGCGCAATCACGCGCGATCAGAACAGACCGGGGGTCGCGGCCGACAGCGACCGTAGCCAAAGCGCCTTCGTAAAGCAGAGACAGATGCGCAGCCGCCTGCTCGGTCGGACACCTTGCCGCCGACATGACGGAACGGAAGATCTCGCGCACCGCATTCTTATGCTCGCGGGCGATAGTGACGACCCGCTCGGAATCGCCGTGCTCGGCAACCGCCAACGCGAAAGCGCAGCCGCGAAACTCCGGACTGTCGGCCTTTTCGAACAGGCGCTCGAAAGTCATGGCAATCTGGTCACGCGGCTGCAGGGTTGCGGTGGATATGACCTCTCTCAACTGGAGAAGGACGCGTTCGTGACGCTCGGTCAGGTAGGCCGCGACAAGATGATCCTTGGATGGAAAGTGCCGGTAGAGCGTGGCTTTTGCAACATCGGCTTCATCGATGATGCGATCGATGCCGACGGCGCGAATACCCTCCCTATAAAAAAGGGTGCCGGCGGTGGTTAGGATATGATCTGAAATTTTCATTGCGTCGGTCCGGATGCCTTCACCGCACTAACTCGGAACTAGCCCGCCAGGTGCGCCTTCGGCCTCGAATGGGTGGGAGTGGAGAAAGACAGGTAGTTCTCGGCAAGCTCGCGCAGACTAGCGAAAGGAAGGAGCGCCGTGAAGCCACCCTGTTGCGCCGCCGATCCGGCAATTTCCTGGGCGGCACGATTATAGGGCGTCACTATCCCATGTAGACGCCCGAGAAGCACGATTTCTCCGTTCAGATAGTCGACTTCGCTCGAAGCGCCGCGCGTGAAACTTTGCCACGTCGATTGCTGACCGGGACGAATACCGGCATTCTCGGCGATCTTCCAGTGCGCTATGCTGACCTTACGTTCCGAGGGAGATGCAAATCGATAGCCCGCGGCCTTGAGAACGGTTTCGGACTCCTCGACAAGGGCCGCGCTGAATGTTGCTCTTTCGTTGTCCGCGCCGTCGAAAAGCTCCAACACATTGCGCACGTTGTGAAGAAGCTTCGCCGCTTTCCATCGCTTGATATCGCTTGTTGCCTCGGCAATGTAATCCGACCGGCTAAGATCCGCGACGATCTTGGCCGCGGTCTCGTCCGAGCCTTGCGGATAGCGACCGATAGTCACGATCGCCACTTGCGGATCGCCCCCGACCACGACTTGACCGACTTCCGTAAAGCGGGCGGGCGTCAGGATGCTGGCGCCGTAGACATTCGGAAATAGCCTAAGAGCCGCCGCTTCCGTCGCCAGGCCATTCTGAAACGTGACGATCGGCAGGGCGGAGGCGGTCAGTCCCTCGGTATGCTCGACGGGCCGCCAGGCCCAAAAGGCAAGAGCTTCGGCGGCATCCTGCGATTTCACCGTCAGCAGGAGGATGTCTCCCTGCCTCAATGATGGCGGTTCAGTCGCGTCGAAGGCTTTCAGCCGGATTTGCCGGGTGCCGGCGGGCCGCTGGTAGACGAGGCCATGATCGACGATATGCCTGATCTGGGCGCCGCGTCCGACAAGGGCGTAGTCTATCCCCGAAAGCTCAAACTGCGCGGCAAGGCTCGCACCGACGGCGCCTGCTCCGATGATGATGTAACGTGTCATGCTCGCCGCCCGGAAACTGCATTCAGGAGCTCCCGCGCGTCTTCTGTCTGCCGGGAACTGGGGGAGACAGCTGACGCCTTTTCAACCGCGAAAAGATGAGGCGATTCCTCTGCCTTTCGGCTCCATCTGTCACAGGCCGAGCGCCCTAGAATGGAAACAGACGTGTCTTCCTGAGGCGCGTGGACGAGAACCGATTGGATGTCGCGGAAATGCCGCTCGATCCCGAGATCGCCATTGAGACCGGGATTGCCGAGCGTGCGAACGGCAAGCTGAACTGCGTCGCGTATGTTGCGGGCCGCAAGAAGGCGCGCTCTGATGAGCGCTTCAGGTTCACCCAGCGAATGGTCGAGCGCGTTGAACAGGATCTGTCTCGCGCCGCCCACGAGCAAGTCGATTTCACCGGCTGCGGAAATGAACCTTTCCGTTTTTGCGATCGGAACGCCGAGATTGGCGGGGATGCGTTCATGACCGAAACGGATGAAAGCCTCCTGGGCAGCTTCTGCAGCTCCGAGGTATATGGCGGTAAGCGCGACGTTAGCGGCGGCATGGGCACGATTGTCCTGTGTGCCGACGGAAACGTCGACAAGATCGAGGACATCCTCAATCGGCACCTCGACATCCTTGAATTCGACGTCGTGCGAGCCGCTGGCCCGCATTCCCAGGCTCTTCCAGTTCTCGATCACCTTGATGCCGCGAAGGGTCGACGGAACGACGAAAGTGCCGACGCGCTGCGGTGTCTCATCGGTGCGTGCCCAGACGAGGAAGTGGGTCAGGCCAAGCGCACCCGTCACGAAACGCTTGCGCCCTGTGATCACCCATCCACTGACGGTGCGGCGCGCCAATGTGTCGGGAAGGCCGCCTCGGGCGGGAGAACCAAGCTCGGGCTCGACGCGGGCCGCGTTCAGCAGGATCGGCCGATCGCGCGCGTCGTCGAGCAAACGTCGATAAAGCGGCTCCGGCCATTTGTTGCCCGCTGCCTGTCCGAGATGGGTGAATATGGTCATAGCGCTGATCAGGGCGACCGAAGGATCGCCGCGACCAAGCGCTGCCAGAATACGCCCGACATCGGCAATACCAGCACCTTTTCCACCGAACCGCGTCGCCACCGTGCTTTCGAGTAGGCCAGCCGCATGAACGGCCTCGATGCCGGCCCAGGGGAAGGCGCCGGACTCATCTGCCGCCGCAGCTGCGGCGGCAAGCTCGCGGGTCACATCCGTCAGATCGATGGTGTTAAAGGACACTTTACATCAGCCTCTTTGAAGCAGTCAGGAGCACCATGCGCGGCGTTTGCCGCGCGATGGCCTGTCTTTGCGAACACAACCCAAATGGCGTTCGCCAATTCTGTTTGTCGGTGCGTGACAATGTGGGATCAGGCGACGGCTTGCTGCGGCGCCTCTCTTGCCGCCAGATCCGCCCTGACGAGCGGCAGAATATAGCGGCCATAGTCGATGGCATCGTTCAGGTTGTCATAGCCTCGGATCGAAATCAGATCCGCGCCGAGATCGACATAATCGAGAATGGAGTCCGCAATCGTTCTTGGTGAGCCGACCAGGGCGGTGGAGGCGCCGCGCGCATTCGTCGCCGTCACCGTCGGATACCAGAGAGCCCGATCATGGACATCACCGCGCGAGGCGATCTCAAGCAGGCGCTGCGAGCCGATATTCTGCGGAGAAGGCGCTGATGGCGGCACTTTGCCAAGGCCCCTTGCGCGATTTTCCTTCAAAAGGTCGAGGGTGTGATGCGCCTTGGCCCAGGCAAGCTCGTCGGTCTCCGCAACGATCGGACGGAACGTCACCCAGATCCGCGGGCGATCCTTGCGCCCGGCGCGGGCCGCTTCAGCATAGATCCGGTCGATTTGCTGCTTGGTTTCGGCCAGCGGCTCACCCCATAGGCCGAAGATATCGGCAAGCGCGCCGCCGATGCGATAGGCATCGTCCGACGACCCGCCAACCGACACCGGGATGGTGCCGTTTACTGGACGCACGCGGCTGTGGAACTGCTTGAATTGATAGTAGCGGCCATCGAAGTCAAAGGCTTCACTCGACTGCCAGACGCGTCGCAGAATGCGGATATACTCCTCCTGCCGTTCGTAGCGCTGGCGCTTGTCAAGGAAATCACCTTCCTTGGCCTGCTCCTCATCGCTTCCGCCTGCGATGAAGTGAACCACCACACGCCCGCCGCTCAGCTGATCGAGCGTGGCGAGCGATTTTGCCGCGACGGTGGGATAGATCGTGTTCGGACGAAGGGCGATGATGATCTTGATATTCTTCGTGTGCGCCGCAACCGTTGCGCCGATGGTAAAGGGATCGAAGGAGGCGCTGTCGTAGGGAATAAGGGTATAGTTGAAGCCATAATCATCGAGCGAACGGGCATAGCGCTCTAGGAATTGCGGGTCGAGCGCGGGGTTTTCCAGAGGATTGAGCTCGGTCGAGGCATTCGGAAAAGTGACGCTGATGAATTCGGTCGGCATATCGATGTCCTATGGTTTCCTTCATCGGATTTGGACAGAATGCTAGCGTGACCCTCCGGCCTCAGAAAGACAGGTCGTTCTTTTTCTACTAAATTTATAGAATATTCGTGCTTAAGATGTCTTCAATCCTGAAGGCACAGTTCTATCCGACCCAATTCGTCATCCAATAGGTGAGTGCAGAGATAGCAGCCGCAGCCGGAAGGGTTATTACCCATGCGATGACAATATTGCCCGCCAATCCCCAGCGAACTGCGGAGACGCGCCGGGCAGCGCCGACACCGATGATAGCGCCCGTGATCGTATGGGTCGTCGAGACCGGGATGCCGAGCCATGTCGCGGCAAACAATGTCAAAGCACCGCCCGTCTCGGCACAGAAACCCTGCATTGGATTGAGCCTCGTGATCTTCGAACCCATCGTATGCACGATCCGCCAGCCGCCAAACAGCGTCCCGAGCGCCATCGCGGACTGACAGGACAATACGACCCAGAGGGGGACATGGAACTCCGCTCCGGTATGCCCCTGCGAATAGAGCAGAACGGCGATGATCCCCATCGTCTTCTGAGCGTCGTTTCCGCCATGACCAAGGGAATAGAGGGAGGCGGAGACAAATTGCAGCACACGGAAGGTGCTATCGACGGCGAAGGGCGTCTGGCGAATGAATATCCAAGTCACGCACAGCACGAGGAAAAGCGCGAGAACGAAGCCCAATAAGGGAGACATGACGATGGCGCCGGCCGTCTTCAGCAAGCCCGACCAAACAATGGCGCCCATGCCGATTTTAGCCAGGCCGGCGCCGACGAGGCCACCGACCAGTGCATGTGATGAACTTGATGGAATGCCGAATACCCAGGTCACGATGTTCCAGACGATCGCCCCCATCAGGGCAGCGAAGATGACCTGCGGCGTAACGATATTGGGATCGATGATGCCGGTGCCGAGGGTTTCGGCAACGTGAAGCCCAAAGAACAGGAAGGCGATAAAATTGAAGAATGCAGCCCACAGCACGGCATATTGCGGCCGCAGGACCCTGGTCGAGACGATGGTCGCAATAGAATTGGCGGCATCGTGCAGTCCGTTCAAAAAGTCGAAGAACAAGGCCACCGCGATGAGACCCGCCAGCAGCGGAAAAGCGAGGGTGGCCTCCATCAGACGTTCTCGATCACAATGCCGCTGATTTCATTGGCGACATCTTCGAACCGGTCGACGACCTTCTCCAGCTCGCCATAAATCTCGCTGCCAATGATATAGGCCATCGGGTTCGTTGCGCCATGGCGGCGAAAGAGATCCTTCAGGCCCTGCTCATGGAGTTCATCAGAACGCTCTTCGACATCAACAATTTCTTCGGTGAGCGCGCTGAGGCGGGAGGAATTGGCGCTCATGCGATCGAGAAGAGGAATTGCATCAGCCACCAGTTTTGCCGCCTGAACGATCGCGCCGCCCATTTCCTGCATGCCGGAATCGAAGCTATCCTGCTCGAACAGGCGGATTGTCTTGACCGTCTTGTGCATCATGTCGATCGCATCGTCCATTGACATGATGAGATCCTTGATATCGCCACGGTCAAAAGGCGTGATGAAGCTGCGCCGTACCGCAAGCAAAACTTTGCGCGTGATGTCATCGGCCTCGTTCTCGAGTTCGACGATGCGTTTGCAGTGCTGCTCGGTATCTTTGCCGCTCAGCAGTTCGTTCAGGGCTTCCGCGGCGCTGACGATTGTACGGGAATGCCGGCCGAACAGATCGAAAAAGCGATCTTCCCGGGGCATCAATTTACGGAACCAATTCACTCTCGGCGCTCCGAACGTGTGTTGTCATAAATCCGTCATAAATGATGGAGGCCACCATGAAAAGCCGATGTGCCCGCGAAACCACGGTCTTCGACAGTCTCGCAAGAGTTGGGATGCCGATAGAGGTGCCACACCCAGACCTGGGCGATAGGTAAGAACCGTATATAGAGCGGGTCAAAATCGCCATGCGCTTCTGTCGGCTTCCCCAACAAAACAAGGACAACAGGGAACAATGACCGCCAGGTCCCGTTTGTTTCCTGTCGTCGACATGGAGTCCGCTGATGAGTGCGCGTGCGCAATGGAAAGGATATCTGAAGTTCGGGGAGGTCGGCTGCGCTGTTGCGCTCTATACGGCAGTTTCCACTTCCGAGCGGATTTCCTTTCACACGCTGAACCGAGCAACCGGCAATCGCGTCCGACGGGAATTCATAGATGCTGCGAGCGGGAAACCGGTGTCGCGCGAGGATCAGGTCAAAGGCTACGAACTCAACAAGGATGATTACATCGTTCTTGAGCCTGAGGAAATCGCCGCGGCGGTGCCGGAAAGCGACAAGGTCTTGCAGATAAAGGCCTTCATGGCATGCGACGACATTGATGACGTCTATTTCGACCGTCCATATTATCTCGCCCCTTCCACTCCTGCGAGCGAAGAGGCATTCGCATTGATCCGCGACGGAATGCGCAAGAAGCAGGTCGCTGCCATTGCCCAAACCGTTCTGTTTCGCCGCCTGCGAACCGTCATGATCCGTGCCCACGGCAAAGGGCTGATCGCGACGGTATTGAATTTCGACTACGAGGTTCGCTCGGCAAAAGAAGCCTTCGAGGATGTGCCCGATATGAAAATCAAAGGCGAAATGCTCGATCTCGCCAAGCACATCATCACCACCAAGAAAGGCAAATTCGATCCGAGCGAATTCGACGACCGCTATGAAGCAGCGCTTGCGGAGCTCGTAAAGGCCAAGATCGAGGGCAAGAAGATCCCGCAACGCAAGCCGGCAAAGGTCGCCAAGGTGACCGATCTCATGGAGGCTCTACGCCAGAGTGCCGGCATGAGTGGCCAAGGTAAGGCAAGCGCAAATGAACCCGCTAGGAAATCGGGCGCGGCCTCCCGCAAGACGGCCAAATCGCGAACGAAGTCTTCTTCGCGGCCGCAACGCAAGGCGAGCTGACGATGGCATTGGAGACCTACAACCGCAAACGCGATTTCAGCAAGACCACCGAGCCGAGAGGGCGAGCCGGCAGAAAAAAGATCGCGGTATCCGGCAACAGCTACGTCATTCAGAAACACGATGCGCGCCGGCTCCACTATGATTTTCGCCTCGAATTGGACGGGGTTTTGAAGAGCTGGGCCGTGACTAAGGGGCCGAGCCTGATAGCCGGCGAAAAGCGGCTGGCGGTGCAGACCGAAGATCACCCGCTGGAGTATGGTAATTTCGAAGGCACGATCCCCAAGGGCGAATATGGCGGCGGGACCGTCATCGTCTGGGACAAGGGCTCTTGGACGCCGCTTGGCGATCCCCATAAGGGCCTTGCGAAGGGACATCTCGAATTCGAGCTCCACGGAAAGAAACTCGGCGGCCGGTGGCATCTGATCCGCATGGCGGGGAAGCCACGTGAGAAGCGGGAAAACTGGCTGTTGATCAAAGGCGAAGACGAGGCGGCCCGCCCGGAAGGCGCTGCCGATATTCTCGAGGAACGACCGGAATCTGCAAAAACGGGGCGTGTCATAGACGAAGTCGAGAACGAAGAGCCGGGCTGGTCCTCGAAGACCGGGAAGATCCGTCGCAGGGCCAGCCGCAAGAAGCATGATGCCGCCAAGGAGGAAGCCGGCGAAACCGCAACGCAAACGGACGCAACGCCCGTTGATCCCTCGTCTTTGAAGGGTGCCCGCAAGGCTACTCTGCCATCCTTCGTCGAACCCGCTTTGGCGACATTGGTATCCAAGCCACCTTCAGGCTCCCGGTGGCTTCACGAAATCAAATTCGATGGCTATCGGCTCGAGGTCCGCATCGAGGCAGGCCGCATCAAGCTGCTAACGCGCAGCGGCCTCGACTGGAGCCAGAAATTCGGCAAGGAGATTATCAGCGCCTTCCGGGATCTGCCCGTCGGCACCGCAATCATCGACGGCGAGCTGGTCGTCGAGCCGGCGGCCGGCGCGTCCGATTTCTCTGCCCTGCAAGCGGATCTCAGCGAGGGCCGCAGCGACCGTTTCGTCTTCTATGCTTTCGATCTCCTCTATCTCGACGGCTATGACCTGAAGGCATCGCCCTTGATCGGCCGCAAGGAATTGCTGCGGAAGATCATTCCCTCCGAAACCGGGATCCTTCGCTTCAGCAGTCATTTTGATGAAAATGGCGACCTGCTGTTGTCGCATGCCTGCAGATTGAGCCTGGAAGGGATCGTATCGAAGATTGCCGATGATCCATATCGCCCCGGCCGCGGCAAGACATGGGTGAAATCAAAATGTTCCTCCCGGCAGGAGTTCGTGATCGGCGGCTGGGTCCCATCGACAACGTCACGAAAGGCGATCGGCTCGCTGGTGCTCGGCGTCTATGAAGATGGCAAGCTCGAACATGTCGGCCGCGTCGGTACGGGTTACACGCACACTGTCGCCGAGCAGCTCTTCAAAAGGCTAACCCACCTGCAAGTGAAGGAAAATTCTTTCGCAACCAAGCTCACCGCGGAAGAGCATCGCGGTGTCCGCTTCGTGCGGCCTGAACTGGTTGCGGAAGTCGAATTTCGCGCCTGGACGGCAGATGGCCATTTGCGCCACACCTCCTTCCGCGGATTGCGAGAAGACAAGAATCCGCTCGAGATCGTTCGCGAAACACCGAAATCCACGAGGACGTCTTCGACTGAAAAGCCCGCGCGCAGCAACGTATCCTTGACCCACGGCGATCGCCTCTATTGGCCTGACGAAGGTGTTACGAAGGCGGGGCTTGCGGATTATTATACCGAGGTCTGGCGCTATATGGGGCCTTTCGTCGTCGGCCGGCCGCTCGCGCTCGTACGGTGTCCCAACGGCGTCGCCGGCCAGCATTTCTTCCAGAAGCATGCCTGGAAGGGCATGAACAGGAACATCGCATTGGCAAAAGATCCCCAGGACGAAGAACCCTATGTCAGCATCGATGACCTGAATGGCCTGATCGGCCTCGTGCAGGCGGCAGTCCTCGAAATCCATCCCTGGGGATCGATGATCGGCAATTGGGAAAAGCCTGACATGATCATCATGGACCTCGATCCAGGTCCGGACGTCGCCTGGAGCAAGGTCATCGCCGCCGCGGAAGAAACGGCAGAACGGCTGAGGCAGACGGGACTGGTTCCTTTCGTGAAGACTTCGGGCGGAAAAGGGCTGCACATCGTCTGCCCGATGGTCGCCAAGGCCGATTGGCCTGCTGTCAAGGCCTTTACCAAGGGTATCGCAGACGCCATGGCGGCCGACAGCCCAGATCGCTATGTTTCCACCATCACCAAGTCGAAACGCCGCGGCAAGATCCTGATCGATTATCTGAGAAATCAACGCGGCTCGACTGCCGTCGCGCCTTACTCCACCCGTGCACGGCCGGGCGCCGCGGTCTCGATGCCTTTATCCTGGGAGGAGTTGAGCCCTGCAATAGGGCCGGACTATTTCACCGTGCTCAATGTGCCGACGCGGCTTGCCGCGCTCCGTTCGGATCCCTGGGCCGACTTCCGGAAAGCCGCCGAACCCGTGCGCGAGGCGTCCGCGAAGACCAAGCGTAAGTCTTGACGAACAAATTTCTTCCTGACAGCGAAAGCCCGCAGGTGACTAGCGTTTCCTTGCGCCCTTTTCCTGCGAAAGGCTCTTGCGAAGGGCATCCATGATGCTGATGACGTTGCTGGGCGCTGCGGCTTCTTCCACCTTTGCCTTGGCGGGCCGCTTGCGCCCTTTCTTCTTGGCGGCGATGATATCGAGCAGCTTTTCCTGAACTGGGTCCGAAACCATCGCCGGGTCCCATGGTTTCGTTCGTTCATCTATCAGCTCGCCGACCAGCTTCATCAGCTTGCCGTCCACCGGCTCTGATCCGGTATTTCCAAAATAGTTCCGTTCATCGCGCACCTCGTCGCCGAAGCGCAGGGTCCAAAGGACGATCCCCTTGTCTCTAGGCTCTAGCATGACGGCACGTTCGCGGCGATACATGACGAGCCGGGATATGCCGACCATTCGGCTTGCAGCCATCGCATCGCGGATCACGCAGTAGGCCTCTTCGCCAACAGCATCGTCGGGCGTGAGGTAATGCGGCGTATCGAACCAGATCCATTCGATGCTGTCGCGCGGTACGAACATCTCGATATCGATCGTCCGGGTGCTTTCAAGGCCGACCGCATCGAGTTCCTCATCCTCAAGCATGACATAGTCATTCTCCCCGCGCTCATAGCCTTTCACTTCATCGTCCTCATCCACAGCCTTGCCCGTGACGGAATCGACGTATTGGCTGACGATGCGATTGCCTGTCTTTCTATTGAGCGTGTGAAAACGCACCTTTTCATTATCACTTGTCGCCGGCGCCATGGCGACCGGGCAAGTCACCAGCGACAGTTTGAGATAGCCTTTCCAGAAAGAACGCGGAGCCATGTTTTCTCTCCAATAGGAAGGGAACGATCTCCGGCATTTCCTGGTTCCCTGGCATGACGCTATTGCGGCCGAGACTCAATGCATGCCACCGCCGCCCTCCTTGAGATCGACATTGCTGAGAATCAAGGCGAGTGGAATGGCGCAGAGCACGATCAGCATCAACACATGGAATACATCGATATAGGCCAGGAAGCTCGCCTGGGTCTGCACCTGCTGGCCGACCCAGGCGGTCGCCTGCGCCTTCGCATCCGCCATGGTCGCTCCCTTCTCGGCAAAATAGCGTGTCATGGTTTGCAGCGCGTCGTGATAGGCGGGTGAAGATGGCGTGATGTGCTCGACGAGCCGGCTCTGGTGCCACTGCTCGCGATGAGCAAGCACGTTCGACGCAATGCAGACGCCGATCGAACCGCCAATATTTCGGGCGGCATTGATCATGGCGGATGCCTGATTGGTCTGCTCCGGTCTCAGACCGAAATAGGAAGCCGAGGTGATCGGAATGAAGATCAGCGGTAGGCCAAGTCCTATATAGAGGCGCGACCAGACAAAGAAACTGAAGTTCAATCCCGGATAAAGCCTGGTCAATTGCCACATGGATACCGCAATAATCGCCGCGCCGATGGCAATCAGATATTTCGGTTGAATCACGGAATTGACGCGTCCGGCAACGAACATCATGACCATGGTAACAAGACCGCCCGGCGACAAGGCCAACCCCGCCCATGTTGCGGTATATCCGTAATTCTGCTGCACGACTTCAGGGATGAACTGTGTCGTTGCGATCAGGATCGCGCCGACCGCCATCATGACGATGAAGCAGGAGCCGAATTGCCGTGTGCCGAGCAGCCAGCCATCGATGATCGGATTGGCCTTCGTCAGAACCCATGGAATGGCAAGAAGAAACGATAGCAGGCAGATCGTCGCCGTCAGGATGATGAAGTTGGAACCGAACCAATCATCGGTTTGCCCTCGATCGAGCGTAAGCTCCAGCGAACCGAGAAATGTCGCAACCAGCAGAAAACCGACAATGTCGAAGCGCACGCCCTTGCGCCGAAACTCCTCACGCATCTGCTTCGTCTTCGGCGTTTCATTGAGCAGGGCATAAACGAGGATGAAGGCGAAGACGCCGACCGGACCGTTGATGAGAAAACACCAGTGCCAGGAAAGATTATCCGAGAGATAGCCGCCCAGGGTCGGGCCGATGACCGGCGCGACGACCACGGCGACACCGAAAAGCGCAAAAGCCTGCCCGCGCTTTGCCGGCGGGAAGGCATCCGCCAGGATCGCCTGCGAGGTCGGCACCATGCCGCCGCCGGCAAAGCCCTGGATCATCCGAAAGATCAGCAACGTCTCGAGGTTCCAAGACAACCCGCACAGGATGGAAGCGATGGTGAACGTTGCGAGGCACAGAAGATAAAAACGCCGTCGGCCGAACCGTTCCGCAAAGTAGCTGCTGGCAACGAGCACGATGGCATTCGAGACGAGATACGTCGTCACCACCCAGGAGGCTTCATCGGAACTGACGGCAAGACCGCCGGAAATGTAGCGCAGCGCTACGTTGGCGATCGTAGTATCCAGCACCTCCATGAAGGTCGCGAGCGACACGACGATGGCAATGAGCCAAGGGTTCGTGACACGCTCGGATGAGGCTGCGCCTCCATTTGCCGTTGCTGCGCCGCTCATCTCAGTTCCTCGGCCGGACCGTGACCGTCGGCACGACGGACATGCCGGGGCCGATGGGGAGATCGGCGGGCCATTGGTCAACGACGATCTTCACCGGCACGCGCTGCGTGACCTTCACATAGTTGCCGGTCGCGTTTTCCGCCGGCAGGAGTGAAAAGGCTGTGCCGGAGCCTGGCTGGACGGAGGCCACCTTGCCATGCAGCGTATGATCCGGATAGGCGTCGATCGTCACATCCACCGGCTGACCCGGACGCATGTCGGTCAGCTGCGTTTCCTTGAAATTCGCAGTAATCCAGATTTCATCCGGGACGAAGGTCGCGATCGCCTGGCCGGCATCGATGAACTGGCCCTTTGCGCCGGTGAGACGGACGACGCGGCCGGGCTGCGCAGCGGTTATCGTCGTATAGCTGAGATTTTGCTGGGCTTCTTCGGCCTGCGCTTGCGCCTGCTTGAGGCTTGCCAGCGCGCTCGATTTCTGCGCCTCGGCCACGGCCTTGTTCTTCAAGGCGGAAGTCACGTTTGCCTGCATCTGGGCAAGGCTTGCCTGATCCTGCTGCAAGGTGGACGCCGCCTGCTGTACCGCCTGCACGCTGCCCGATCCGGATTTGACCAGCTGCTGCTGGCGATTGGCCTCCTGCTGCGCATATTGCAGAGCCGCGTTGGCCGAATTCAGCTGCGCCTTTGCCACATCGACGGAGGCGGCAGCCGCCTCGATCTGTGCACTCGCGCTCTCGACAGAAGCCTTGGCGGCCTCTATCTGCGCGTTTGCCTGGTCAAGCGCGATCTGGTAATCCCGCGGCTCGATCCGCAGGATGACATCGCCGGCCTTGACATGCTGGTTGTCGGTCACCGGCACGTCGGAAACGTAGCCGGAGACCTTGGCGGCAACGGAGAAATTACGAGCGCCGACGAAGGCATCGTCCGTCGTCTCGTAGGGATAGAAATACACCTTCCAGGCGAACCATCCGGCGGCAATGAGAACCACCAGAGCTACGGCCGCGAACAGGATCCAGAAGGGATGACGGCGAAGGAAGGAAGGCCGCTTTGCTTCCTGCCGGGCCTCCTTCTGACGTTCGATTTCATCTGAAACCTGCTGTGTCGGCCGGTCGGACCTGGTTTCCATGGTTGTGGATTGATTGTCAGCCATGACATGACCTTTGCTTTTGTCCTGCTCAATCTGACTTCGGCGGTTCAATGAAGAGGTGGTCAGCCCTATAGAAAGCGCGTGACCTTTTTCAAATCCTGGATGAAGGCGGCCCGGTTTCTTTCTCTCTCGTCAGCCTCCCTGATCCGCAACAGCGCCGAGGGATGGATGGTCACGAGAACATCGAGTTTTGCGGACGAATGTAGGATATGTCCGCGATCACGCATGACCTTCACCTTCGTCCCCAGCAGGGAGGATACGGCGGTTGCGCCGAGGGCGACGACCAGTTTTGGCTGGAGCAGCTCGAGTTCCGCGCCTAACCACCAGGCGCAACGTTGTATCTCTCCGGCATTCGGCCGAGCGTGCAGACGCTTCTTGCCGCGCATCTGATATTTGAAATGCTTGACGGCGTTGGTGACATAGCAACGATCGCGATCCACCCCTGCTTCATCAAGGCATTGATCCAACAGCCGGCCCGCAGGCCCCACGAAAGGCCGAGCAGCCTGATCCTCCTTGTCGCCGGGTTGCTCGCCGACGAGGACGATTTCAGCGGTGCGAGGCCCTTCGCCGAATACAAGATGAGTGGCGTTGCGATAGAGGTCGCAGCGTTGGCATGATTGCGCATCGTCACGCAGCTCGTCGAGTGTCTCTGCGTCTGCATGTTCATACGCTAACGAAGGGCCTGCGCCGGCCGAAGCAAATCTCTCCAGCATGGGGGGCTCGCAATGGTTCCAGATTCTCCAACGATCAACTAATCGCTCTTCTGTTTGTTCCATCGCTCCGACCTTGCCGCTGCGGGGAACCCACGCAACCGGCATTCGTTAGGTCGATAGGAACATGCAAAAGGAGAATTCCTCATGAGCGGTCAAAGCAAACCAGGCCCCTTCGCACTCAGTGCATTCTTCGCTGATGAATATGATGCGGAAGCTGCGGCCCAGGAACTGGTAGATGCTGGCATTCCGAAAGACGCGATCACGATGACGCCCGGTAATCGGCCCGATACAACGCCAATCGATCATATGGGCTTTCTCGACGCGTTGACGGGCATCTTCTTTCATGAAGAACAGCGCATAGCCTATGCGGAGGCGCTGGAACAGGGAGGAACGCTGGTCACGGTCCAGGAGATGGACGAGGCACAACACAATATCGCCCTGCCCATCCTGGCGGAGAAAGGCCAGATCGAGATCAACGAACGGGAAAGCGGAGGCTAAGGCATCTCCCTTGCCGCTGGCGATTACGCGCAATCAGTTTGGCGGGTGGCCCGGCCTATGCTGATCACTGCGAATCTTCTGCGCATCCGTGAAGCCATGCGCCCATTCATCGCGCCGTTGATCGCCTTGTGGAAATGGATTGTTGTCGCTGCACGCCCCTTTCGCAAAGGCCCTTCTGCCGAGCTCATAGGCCTCGTCTTCGGAATTCTTATCGTCGCTCCCGGTTTTCATGGCTATACCTGCTCCAACACCAGGCGTGCATCGAGGCAGGCGGTCACGAAAGCAGCTCTTGATGCCTCAGGCCCCCGGATCATCTGATCGTCTCGACCACTGGCTGCAAGACGGACTGGCTTGGTCCAAAGCGTTGAGAATTCCACGTCAATGACATCGTACATCCCATCCTCCCATCTCCTGCCTCTTCTTCTGGATGTCCGCCTCCCGTTGGATCGAACACTGGATATTGGCATTTGTTCCTCAAATCCTCCGATATAGAGCGGCCCTGCAGAGGTCTCCGCATCGGGTCCGGAACCTCCGTGCTGGGGCAAGATTGGGGGATAATAAGGTCGTCAATGAGCCTCTTCGCCGAGGCGCGCCGCCAATTGCTGGCGGGCACGGTTGATCCGGCTTTTCACCGTGCCGATCGCACAACCGAATCTTTCCGCGGCAGCATCGTAGGACCGCCCTTCGATGACAACGTATTGAAGCACTGAGCGATAATGCTCCGGCAACAGATTACATGCCTCCTCGAGCTCTTTCGCGCGAACGGTCCATTCCTGTGATGGCTGCGCCACTCCCTCACCGGAAACGCATTTGTCGGCGCCGGGCGCTTCGCGCCTGTTGATACGGAATTTGGTGCAGAAAGTATTGCGCATGATCGTGAACAGCCAGGATTTCAGCCTGGTGCCGCGATCGAATTGGTCGAGATTGGCCAGCGCTTTCGTCAAGGTTTCCTGGACCAGATCATCGGCGTCGTTGGCATTTCTGTGAAAGCTACGCGCAAAGGCGCGAAGAGCCGGAATAAGCTCAACGATTTCATCTTGCAGACCGGCCGTTCGGTACATATCGCTCACAAGCCTTCTCCCTGGGAAGCAGCGCATAGCGGTATCCGGCGGCATTGGATCGCAATGCCGGGACTCGGCTGCTGCCGAGGCGCGACGCGCGTCAGCACACTCAGGAGTCGTTAGAACAAAACGACCTGATGAGTTGTGCAGATTTGCTGCTCGCTATGCGCGGTGATGCATATCAGGATGCTTCGGAGCGTTTCCTACTCGGGATGCTCCTGGCATCTTTCAAGGGAACGGTTGCATCCGGAGCTTGTTCCAAGAGAAACCAAATAATTGCAGTCTATCGAATCAGGACTACAGGAAGGAGGCGAAATCGCTCTATTCCGGCTATCGCTCGATCGTCCCGTTGCGCCGAATCTTGCGCTGAAGAAGCAGAACGCCGTAGAGCAGCGCTTCCGCAGTGGGTGGACACCCGGGCACATAGATATCGATCGGAATGATCCGATTGCCTCGGGCTGCCTCTCGGTGCCGCACCGATGCGTTCGACATCATAGCGCGGCATCGACATCTGCATCATCTCGATGGCGCAGCAGGCAAGCCCGAATGTCATCCACATCAGAGATCCGCGGGCGAGCCCAGGTGACGAGCTCGTCCGTGCTGGCGACGAGGAAGCCCTTGTCGGCAAGCTCGCTATCGATCGTGCCCAGAAGCGGATCACCGCTTGGAGCCTCGCCGGGCTGCTGAAAGTCGCTGATGACAGGGCGATCTTTAAAGGAAGACATGAGGGGGCCTCTGGTAAAAAGGAACCCCAACTTTCATACGAACGGCTTGTTCCCGACATTCGAGCAGGTAGACCCGATCCACTCCCAACGGACGAAAAATCCAAAAATCCGGAAACAACGGCGCGGTTTCCGAGTTTGAAGGCAGAAAAGCCAAAGGAGGAAATACCAATGTTGACAAGAATGATTGCGGTATGTGCCCTTTCGATCGGCATGGCTACGGCAGTCATGGCGCAGCAATCAGGCTCCGGCGCAGCCGGCACCGGTAGTTCAGGCAGCGGTAACGGCGCTGGCACCAACTCGCAGAACGGAGCTGCCACCAGCGGAAATGGAGGTACCGGCAACAATACGACGGGAACCAATGGCACCCCAAATTCCAATGGTCAATCACAGGATTGCAATGCCATGAAGACCGGCAAGAATACTGCGCAAGGTACGGATACCCGAAGCAGCGGCCAGTCGAGCGACAGCACATCACGCAGCAATTGCCCGCAGTGACAGCAGCTGATGGATGCGACAATGCCATCTGAATTTTACGAACTCCCCTCGTTGCCGGCATCCATAATGTGGATTGCCGGCGCCAGGCGGATCATTCGAGGAGCAGAATCATGATGAACAGTGCTCAAGAGCTTGCCGAAGAATATTTAAGGCTTGGGGGCAAAAGGCTGCTGGTGATGGACGATAACATCCTGTCGACCAACAGTTGGGAGGCCGATCCCCTCGAAGCGGAAGCCTTCTGGAAAAGGGAAATCGAGAGTCTGCCGCCTAAGCGGCGAAGCGAAGTCATGTCATTCCTGCCTTCCATCAACGTCACTTGAGACGACAGGACGTTGGACATCGGCAACGTCCCGCATGAACGCAATCCGATGCAAGCGCAATAGATAACATGAAAAGAACTGGAACCATCCGTATCGGTATTTCAGGTTGGACTTACGCTCCCTGGCGCGGCGTTTTCTATCCGACGAACGTGCGGCAAAAAGGGGAGCTCACCTACGCGTCCTCGCAATTTCCATCCATCGAAATCAATGGCACTTTCTATGGCCTTCAAACTCCCGAGACTTTTGCCAGGTGGCGGGACGCGACACCGGATGATTTCGTCTTCGCAGTCAAGGGATCCCGCTACATAACCCATCTGCGCAGGCTCCGGGATGTCGAGGCGCCGCTTGCCAACTTCATGGCGTCCGGCGTGCTGCGCCTGGGAAAAAAACTCGGCCCGATCCTCTGGCAATTTCCTCCGCGACTGCGCTTCGATCCGGTCTTATTTTCCTCTTTTATAGAGATGCTGCCGAAAGATACCGATGAAGCTGCTCATCTGGCCAAGCGGCACGACGAGCGGGTGAACGGCCGCGATTGGTTGCGGACGGAAGAAAAAAGACCGCTCCGCCATGCCTTCGAAATCCGCAACGAGAGCTTCGTGAACCCAGACTTTATCGAACTCTTACGGAAGCATAAGATCGGGCTCGTCTGCGCAGATACCGTCGAATGGCCTTTGCTCATGGATGTCACCGCAGACTTCGTCTATTGCCGCCTGCATGGCTCGGAGGAGCTATATGTCAGCGGATATGACGACGAGGCTCTGAAGGTCTGGGCAGTACGGATCGACGATTGGGCGCACGGGCGCGAGCCGACCAAGGCCAACCGCGTCCTGGAGCCGCTGAAACAACCACAGCGTGGCCGCGACGTCTATGTCTATTTCGACAATGATGTGAAGGTACGTGCGCCGGCCGACGCACAGCGACTGAACGAGTGCCTTGGACTAACCCCGCAGAAGGAGAGTGTAGCCCCTACGAAGCACATGCGACGGCATCGGCGGGAAATCCCAAAGTCCCGACCGCAACATCGGCCAGCGTAATCAACTCAGCTCATTCGAGCTGACCCCATGCCGGGTTCCAATTCACGCCTTCCGACAATTCGACGTAAATCGGCCGCATGATTTCGCCGGACATTTTGTTGCGGGCTGCCCGAAAAGCGTCATCGGGCTCCATCTCCTCGCCCGGAAAGATGATGTCATCCTCTCCGGGCGGCGTGACCTTGCGCAGGAATCACCGGATCTGATCGCCAGAATGGTAGAACCTGACGACAATAGAACCCGGCGCCACCGCGTTCTCGCGATATCGATGATAGATTTCCATCTTACACCTCCTGACCTCGGGGTCTCTCAGGCGGGGCACGCCTTACCGTTACGAGAGAACCATGCATTTTGTCCGGCAGGCGTCCGGCCGATCGGTGACAATCCAAACTGTCCTCCTCCGCTTTGGTTCCCATGGGCATAAGCTGCGCGGGCCGAGGCGGCCAAGCGGGCAATTGGGCGCAAAGAAATCGTCAGCGCAATTCAGCGTGAGGCGCGTTCAGTGGTCTGATCATAGGCATTTTTAGGTAGCTGCAGCAGATATGCTTGATCTGACAGCGGTTGCCCGCTAGGTTGCCGCCGCAATCAAACGCAAAGATATGGGGATATCATGCCAACTGGCACGGTTAAGTTTTTCAATACAGACAAGGGCTTCGGCTTCATTACGCCGGAAAGTGGAGGACCTGACGTTTTCGTTCATGTCTCCGCCCTGCAATACGGCAACGTGCTTCGGGAGGGACAGTCCGTTTCCTACGATCTCGGTCAGGACCGGAAGACAGGCAAGACAAAGGCGGAAAACGTCAGACCGCTCTGACGATTATAAATATGTCACTACCCGACATTTCGGGTAGTGCACTCGGCCACTATGGGGCGCCTGCCGACGTTTCGCCTGAACCATCGTCAGCCGAAACGGCCATTTGTGTCGTCCGATCGTTCCTACATAAATGCGGTCACGGCCATGCCAATCACGGCGACGAACATGATAGCGCAGGCGATCCAGCCAAGCGCTTTCAACCCACCCCGGATGACGAACTGTTTCATGACGTCGCGATTGGTGGCGATCAGCATCAGAATCACCATAACTGGAATCGCGACGACACCGTTGATGACGGCACTCCAGAACAGGGCCTTCATCGGCGGGATGGGCGTAAAGTTCAACAGCATGCCCACCACCGTCGCCAAGCCCACCGTCGTATAGAAAGCCTTCGCCTCGCTCGGCTCGCGCGACAGCCCGACCTTCCACCGCGCCGCCTCCCCGACAGCATATGCAGCCGACCCTGCGAGAACTGGAACAGCCAGAAGGCCTGTTCCGATAATCCCTGTGGCAAAAATGATCTTGGCAAATTGTCCGGCCAGCGGCTCAATCGCCTTCGCTGCATCGACGGAACTCTCGATGCTTGTCGCACCGGCCTTGTTAAGCGTAGCTGCTGTGGTCGTGATGATCGCGAGCGCGACGATGTTGGATGCCGCCATGCCGATGAGGGTGTCCAACGTGATGCGAGTGTCCGCCCTTTTCGCTTCCTGAGGGTGTTTCACAAGCGGTTCCTGCCGCGGCTTCTCCTTCAGATCTTCGGCCTCCTGGGACGCCTGCCAGAAAAACAGATAGGGGCTGATCGTCGTTCCGAAAATTGCGACGATCATGGACCAGTAGTTCGGATCGGTCTTGAAGGTCGGCAGCAGCAGTCCGCGGGTGAGGGCCGACCAATCGATATGCACCACAAACAGGGTCGCGATGTAGGATAAAAGCGCCAGGCTCAGCCATTTCAGAACTGCAACGTAACGCTTGTATTTGAGAAGCACCTGCAGAAGGATGCAAATGATGCCGAAGGCAGCGACATAAATCAGCGAATTGCCGCTCAGTAGCAAATGTGCGGCATCTCCCATCGCACCGAGATCGGCGCCGAGATTGATGACATTGGCGATCAGGAGCGGAAAAGTGATGCTTATCCCCACCCATCTGGGATAACACTTCGCCATGCTGCCCGCCAAACCTCGTCCCGTGGTCCGGCCGATGCGCGCGCTGATCATCTGCACGGCAGCCATGAGCGGATAGGTCAGGAGCAGGGTCCAACTGGCGATATATCCGAATTGCGCTCCGGCCTGCGAATAGGTCGCGATCCCGCTCGGATCGTCGTCCGAGGCGCCGGTGACCAGGCCCGGTCCCAGGATTTCAAAAATTCTCGGCTTTGACGGCTCAACGACCTCACTTTTGTCATCCATCTGATAGTCGCTCATGACTGCCTCCCAGCAGAAACCGGCACAGCGCATCATCGTGCCGTCCGGTGCGAGTGAACCGCACTTGCAGGCGTTTTGTTCCCGAGAAGCAGATTGTCGGAATGGAACCCCCCGAGCTCAGGGCGTGGCTGGCAAGGAGTAAAAACTCTTTCACTTCAGAGCGATGACACTTATCGTATCGAGTGCGGCGGAATCGCCAGCTGATTTGAGGGATATGACAATGAGCGTGCTTCTTTCTCCGGAACTCACGGTTTGCGGCATTGAGGAGCTGCCCGATCAGCGCGTGCGAAACGTCACCCACGTGCTTTCCCTGCTCGATCCGGAATATCCCGAGCTCGATGTCTTCCACTCCTATGCCGAACACCATCGTACGACGTTGCGTTTTCACGACATCATCGCGACGGCGCCGGGGCGCGTGATGCCGCAGCCGGAACATGTCGAAGCGATCTTGAAATTCGGCTCCGAGTTTCAGGCTCGGCAAGACGCTGAGGCGCCAAGCCATCTGCTGGTGCATTGCCACATGGGCGTATCGCGCTCGACTGCGGCCATGCTCTCATTGATGGCGCAATCAAACCCCGAAGAATCGGGAGAGGGCCTCTTTGCTCGCCTGATTGCCATCCGCCCGCAGGCCTGGCCGAACTCTCAAATGATTGGCTTTGCCGACCAACAACTCGGCAGGAACGGCGACTTGAAGGCGGCACTTGCCCGCCACTATGGCCGGCAGATCAAGGGACGGCCCGACTTTGTCGAATGGATGACCCGCCTCGGACGCCAGGCGGAACTCGATATGGCAATCCCGGCGTAAAGAGTGTGCCTCCGGCCTGAAGAGGGCCGGTCTGCACGATGCAGCGCCTTTCCTCCTTAGCCGTGACGGTTCCCTAACGGGAATCAATATCACTTTGGCGACAATCTATGCCGCGACCGATTTGTCGTAGGCCTAGAGCAGTTCCAGCAAAAGTGCGAAGCGATTTTCGGGTCCGGAACTGCGTAAAAACAAGGAGATAGAGCGTTTTCGCGATTCGAAGAAAAGCGGAAATGCTCTAAGCTCGAAACCTTTGCCAACTGGAGCCGCTCGACCAGGCGGGATGGCCGGATCATCGCAACGGCTGCCTCGGCGGCCGGCACGCTCAATGTGCAGGCGCCGGCTCTGCCTCGGGCGCAGCCTTCTTGTGATGGTCAGCCGCGAGCAGCATATAGACCGCAGGCACGACGAAGAGCGTGAACAGCGTTCCGATGGCAAGACCGGCGGCAATCACAAGGCCCATGTTGAAGCGGGCGACAGCGCCTGCTCCGGTCGCCAGGATCAGCGGCGCGACACCGAGAACCATGGCGCCTGTCGTCATCAGGATCGGCCGCAGGCGGATGGCGCAAGCGCCTTCGATGGCTTCGCGCTTGGTCTTTCCTTCGACCTGCAACGTGTTTGCCACCTCGACGATCAGAATGCCGTGCTTACTGATCAGCCCCATCAGCGTCACCAAACCGACCTGCGTATAGATGTTCATCGAGGCGCCGCCGATGCCGAGGCTGATGAAGGCGAGTGCGCCTGCGATCGACATCGGCACGGACACGAGGATGATGAACGGGTCTCGGAAGCTGTTGAACTGCGCCGAAAGCGCCAGGAACACGATGATCAGGGCGAGCGCGAACGTCGTCGCCATGCCGCTCGATTCCTGCACATATTGGCGCGACTGTCCGCCGTAGTCGACCGAGTAGCCTTGCGGCAATGTCCGCGCCGCAATCGACTTCAGCGTATTGAGCGCATCGCCGACGGCAACACCGGGCGCCGGCACGCCGGAGATCGTGGCCGAGTTCAATTGCTGAAAGTGCGCGACCGAGCGCGGTGTGGCCTGAAGTTTCGCGGTCGCAATCGCCGAAAGCGGGATCTTGTTGCCGTTCACATTTGCGATCGGATAGTTCATGATCTGATCGATGGTCTGGCGTGACCGCTGCTCCACCTGCGGAATGACCTGATAGGAACGGTTGTCGATACTGAAATAATTGACATAGCCGCCGCCCAGCATGGAGGCGAGCGCCGAGCCGACATTGTTCATAGACAGGCCGAGGGCCGAGGCCTTGCTGCGGTCGATCTGGATCGAATATTGCGGATTATCGACGTAGAGATCCTTCGTCAGGAAGATGAACTCGCCGGATTTCTGCGCTTCCTGCAGGAAGGCGGTGGAGACCTCGTTGAGCTGTTCGAAACCGCTGGTGCTACCGATGGCGAATTGCACGGGCAAGCCACTGGCGCCAGGCAGCGGCGGTATCTGGAAGACCACCGCCTGGCCGCCGGCAATTTTTGCCATGTCGCCCTGTACCAGCGGCTGCAGCTGATCCGCCGTTCTCGTGCGCTGGTCCCAGGGCTTCAGCACCATACCCTCGAATGAAGTACCTGGCGCCTCGACCTGCAGGGTCTTGTCGGTCTCCGGGAAGCTCTTGAAGATCTTGGTGACCTGGTCGGAATTGAGCAATTTCTGTTGAAGCGTCGCGTTGGGAGCGTTGGTTACCTGCGCGCCGAGGAAGCCCTGATCCTCGTTAGGGGCCAGTTCGTTCTTGGCACTGGAATAGAGGAAATAGATGCTGCCCAGAACGATGGCGGCGAACAACAATGTCACCGGTACCGTGTTCAAGCTGCCATGCAGCATGCGCACATAGGGTCGATGGATTTCCGAAAAGCGGCGGTCGATGAAGTCGGAAATACGCTCTTCCCAGCCGCTGCGATCGGTCAGGTGCGGCTTGAGGATGCGCGAGCACATCATTGGCGTCAGCGTGAGCGCAATGATCATGGACACGGTCACGGCGCCGACCAGGGTGAAAGCGAATTCCGTAAACAGTGCGCCCGTGAGCCCGCCCTGAAAACCGATCGGAACGTAGACGGCGATCAGCACTACCGTCATGGCCAGGATCGGCCCGACGAGTTCGTGCGCCGCATCCAGCGCCGCCCTCATGGGTGTCGATCCCTCTTCTATGTGACGATTGACGTTCTCCACCACGATGATGGCATCATCGACGACGAGGCCGATCGCCAGAACCAGGGCGAGCAGCGTCAGAAGATTGATCGAGAAGCCGAAGATCAACATCATCGCGAACGTGCCGACCAGCGACAGGGGAATGGCGACGACGGGAATGGCGACCGATCGAGGTGAGCCGAGGAAGGCGAAGACCACGAAAATGACGATCACGAGAGCCTCGACCAGGCTCTTTACGACCTCATCGATGGAGGTCGTGACGAAGGTGCTGGAATCATAGACGATGTAGCCTTCGAGCCCCTGCGGCAATTGCTGCTCAATACCCGGAAACACCGCACGCACGCCGGCGATCACGTCGAGCAGGTTGGCGGTCGGGGCGATCTGGATGCCCATGAACACGCCGTCCTGCCCATCGAAGCCGATCTGGACGTCGGGATTTTGAGATCCGAGGGCAACGGTCGCGACATCCTTCAGCCGCACGATCGTGCTGCCGATCTGCTTGACCACCATTTCCTTGAATTCATCCGTCGAATGCAGGTCGGTCCTAGCCGTCAGCACTGTCTGCGTCATCTGGCCGCGCGTGGTGCCGATGCCGGAGATATAATTGTTGGCGCTGAGCGCGGTCCAGACATCGCCGGCCGACAGGCCATAGGCGGCAAGCTTGTCCGGCTGCAGCCAGGCTCTCAAGGCAAAGGTTCGCGCGCCGAGGATCTCGGCCGTCTGAACGCCGTTGACCGCCTGCAATTTGGGCTGGACGACGCGCGTCAGATAGTCGGTGATCTGGTTGCTGGCCAGAACGTCGCTTCGGAAGCCGATATACATGGCGTCGATCGACTGGCCGATGGAAACCGTCATGATCGGCTGCTGCGTCCCCGTGGGCAGTTGATTGAGAACGGAAGATACCTTGGCGTTGATTTCGGTCATCGCCGCATCGGCGCTGTAGTTGAGCCGCAGGTTGACGGTGATGGTCGACGTGCCGCTGGTGCTCGTCGAGGTCATATAATCGATGCCGTTGGCCTGCGCGATAGCGTTTTCGAGCGGCGTCGTGATGAAGCCGGCAATGACGTCGGGCGCCGCGCCGGGATAGGTGGTCGTCACCGTAACGACAGCGTTCTGGGTCTGCGGATACTGGCGCACGGTGAGCGAACGGAACGACTGGTAGCCGATCACGATAATCAACGCGCTGACCACGAGGGCGAGAACGGGGCGCTTGATGAAGATATCGGTGATATTCATCGCCACACCTCAGTTGGGGTTCGCCGGGTTCGCATTGGGATCGTTCGACGGCTGGACTTCGTTGTTGATAATGACAGGCGAGCCGTTGTTGAGTTTCAGCTGGCCTGACGTGACCACCACTTCGCCCGCATTCAAGCCCTTGGTCACGGAGATCTGATCACCCCGCGCCTGCCCGGTGCTGACGAACTTCTGATTGGCGACAAGCTGCGGCTTTCCATCCGCTCCGTTGCCCTTGTCGGTCACCACGTAGACAACGTTGCCATAAGGATTGATGGTGACGGCGGTCTGCGGCAGGGAGATGTATTCCTTCGGCTCCCCGACCACCACCGTTATGTTGCCGAACATGCCCGGCAGCAGCTTGCGATCGGCATTGGGGAAGGTTGCCCGGATGGTGATGTTGCGGCTCTGCGTATCGACGAGCGGGCTGATCGCCGTGATCTTGCCGTCGAAAGTTTGGTTCCCGTAGGCATCGACCGTCGCCGTTACCGCTTGGCCGACCTTCAGCTGTGACAGAGCCTGCTGCGGCATGGAAAAATCGAACTGGATCGGATCGAGCGACTGCAAGGTGACGACTGCGGTCCCAGCCGATAGGTACTGACCGAGGCTGACCAGCCTGATGCCGAGATGGCCGTCGAAGGGAGCGCGGATCGAATATTGATCGATCAACGCCTGCTGTGACGCGACCTGCGCCTGCGCCGCCTTCCATGTCGCCAGATCACTGTCGACCTGGCTTTGCGCGATGGTATTCGCCTTGATCAGCTTGGAATCGCGATCATAGGCGATCTGCGCATTGGCCATCGTCGCCTTGTATTGTTCAAGCGTCGCGATCTGCTGATCGGCAAGCAGCTGCACGATGAGATCGCCCTTCTTGACGTCCTGGCCGTCTTCGAAGCCGATCTTCTGGACGATGCCTTGGACCTGCGCCGAAAGATTGGCGCCTTCGACGGCATTGAAGCTGCCGATCGATTGCAGCGTCGTCTGCCATGGGCTCGCTGCCGCGGTGATTGTCGAGACGGTCTGCGGTGGCGCCTTGAGATTAGCCAGGTAGGCCGCAATCATGCGATTCTTGAATGCCTGGAAGCCGAAGATCCCGCCAAGGATCAGGCCTATGACGATCAGCATGATGATCATGCGTTTTATCATGAGTGTCAGCTCTACTCTTCGGAAACAGGTCGGGAGAAATTCTATTGGTGTCGGCGCAACGGGATTTCACGGCAATTCTATCAAAAACCCGCCGGCACCGAGACAATCGCAAGCATATGGTAGCCTGCGGCCAATCTCTGTATGGAAAGTAGCCTTTATCAAGGCTGACAGGTTCGATCAGCCAAATTCCTTGGCTGCTACGCCTGTCACGCGGATTTCGCGCGCTGAAGACGACACTGACCTTGCAATGATTCCAGCTGGCGGCGTTTCGTGCGGCCATCCTCTGCAAACCTCACCAGTCAAACGCCAACGGTCGCCGCTTCACTCGATCAAGGATAGGTTGCCGATATCCGATCTACAACAGCCGGCTGCATATTCCTGAACCCATATTTAATGGAGTCTTGAATAAAAGCAATCATGGCGTCGACGCTGCCGCCTTCCTAAATTGCCGCGGCATCGGCGATCTAGGTATTGAGGAAGGCCTTCGCGCGTCAGCCTCGGCGTGTCGCTTCGATCGCGGCCACATCGATCTTCCTCATGGTCATCATCGCGTCGAAAGCCCGCTTTGCCTGATCGCCGCCCTCGCGTAGTGCTTCCATCAGTACACGCGGCGTGATCTGCCAGGAGACACCCCATCTGTCCTTGCACCAGCCGCATTCGCTTTCCTGGCCGCCATTGCCGACAATGGCGTTCCAATAGCGATCCGTCTCTTCCTGGTCCTCGGTGTAGATCTGAAACGAAAAGGCTTCATTGTGCTTGAACATCGGACCTCCATTCAAACCGACGCAGGAAACACCCGCAACCGTGAACTCGACGACCAGCACATCGCCTTGCTTGCCCTCCGGATAGTTTCCCGGTGCGCGAATGACGGCACCCATGGCGCTATCCGGAAAAGTCTTGACATAAAAATTGGCGGCGGCCTCTGCGTCCTTGTCGTACCACAGGCAAATCGTGTTCTTTGCCATTGTTCTCATCCTCCTGCTCTCCATTTCCCGATTGTTGAAATAGGCGCGAGATCGGATTTCGCCACCCTCATCGATGCCATTTCGGCTGGGCAATGACCGTTTTCCTGTCGTAACCTCGGCACCCTTCTCAGACTGAAATAATTTGCGTGCGGCGCGGTTGTAATGACGCCATATTGGCAGATGCCGCAACCTTGAGTAAATGATGGGGAACGGGGCCGTCGCCGTTGATCAATTCATGATCGATCTCCGGGTCGGAAACGCGCAGGAAATCGAAAAGCGGTTGTACCGGCATTCTGGCCGCAATTACTTTTTGGATATTTCGGTTCGCGCCAATCTGGTTGAAGAGTGGGAACAATAAAAAATGGACAGCCTGCAAAAGAGCCTGCTTTTTCTCCTCTCACCATGCCTTTTGATTTGTATGGAGACTGCTCGCGCTGCCGATAGCGTGACGATTCCAGGATACGCTCCCAAAACGGGCGTCGAATACGTCTATCGCTCTCGCAAGACCACCTCCACCGACATGTCGTTATGGTTCGATAAGCCGGCCGCGATCATACGTGGAGATTTCCGTCAGCGTATGACGGTCGTCTTGCGAAATGCAAATAGTATGCAGGTTCGCTGGTTGCTCAGCGCGGATCTGCCGCAAGGTGCCGAAGGCGCTGCCGATTCTTACGCAATGAACGCCCTCTATGGAAATTCATTGTCAGTCTATGGTATCCGTCAACTGGAATATGAAGCGGGGTTGAACGGCTTTCCAAATAGACTGGTCGGATTCGACGCGATCGTCCGTAACATACAGAATGCGGCCGCAGTTGGACCAGACGGCCTTGTCGTCGCACCGCAAAGCAGCCTCACAAATATTATTGACGGTATAAAAAGCAATCCGCTGCTGGTTATTCATAATCTCGTACCGGAAGCGGAGCTGCTCGCCACTATACAGGAGAAGGACGCCGCGACATACGATGTTGGCCAAACGGGAACGGCGTCGACGGTGGAATATTCGCATGGGATGCCTGTTCCCGTCACGATGGAATGGAAGCTCGAAGCCGCAGATTTGGCCAATCAAACAGCCACTTTCAGCCTCAAAAAAGCCTATGACAATGCGGCGTTCCAACAATCGCAGGCATCAGCCGTCGAGGGAGTGATCGCAAGCTTTGGCGAAAAGGCCAAGCAGCTTACTGGCGAGCAATTGGCGGTCGCCAGAATTGTCAGCAAAAACGTGACGATGGCATTCATCGTGTCCCTGCGCGACGGCTCGACGCTTGAAGCGCTGGAAACAGTTGCTGCGGAAAGCGGCGGCATAAAGATTACCGCAATGAGCCATGTCTGGCGCGAGGACCTGCCGGCGAGTCTGCCCGAGCTGTCGAACTGGAGCAGCCAGGCCATGTCTGCATCCGCTGTTGCTCTGCAGCCAGAGCCCGGTACCAATCCTGCAACAGCCAAGTCGCAGCTTTTCGACAAATCGGCGATCGAGGAAGGACAGGCCGCCTATGATAGCGGCAACTACGCCGCCGCGCTGCGCTACTGGAAGCCGCTCGCCGATCAAGGGGCGGCGGCCGCGCAATATAAGCTCGCCGGGCTTTATCAGTTCGGTTTAGGTGTCGATCGAGATTCCGCCCTCGCTGTCACCTATATCCGCAAGGCAGCGGAGCAAGGTTGGGCGGAAGCGCAAAGCAGCCTTAGTGATCTCTATGCCGTCGGCCAAGGTGTTCCGCAAGATTATGCGCAAGCTGTGATTTGGGGCCGTAAAGCGGCTGAGCAGGGGCTCGCTGTTGCTCAGTATAATCTGGGATACAGCTACGAAAGCGGCCAAGGCGTTCCCCAGGACTATGCGCAAGCGTTGGTTTGGTATCGCCGTGCCGCCGATCAGGACTTTGCCACGGCCCAGTACGCCCTCGGTCTCTTATACGACCAAGGTCTGGGCGTTTCCCAGGATTACGGTCAAGCGATCGCCTGGTATAAAAAAGCCGCCGACAAGGGCCTGGATGTAGCCCAAGGCAATCTCGGCAACATGTATGCAATGGGCCATGGAGTTGCGCGGGATCGGGACGAGGCAATCAAATGGTTCCGTAAGGCGTCCGACCAGGGACTTGCAACTGCGCAAGAATCCCTGAAAAGGCTAGAGAAGCAGGAATAGTCGCGTCTTTTCTTATTTCGGTGGTCCTGAGTTATTCTTGCTAGCGCGCTCCGCAACAAAGTCAGTGCGCGGCCCGGTCCTTTCATGAAGTACGCGAATATGAAAGACGAGGTCATATGAGAAACATCGGATCGCAGATCGAAACGCCGCGACTGCTGCTCCGTCCTTCGCGTCTATCCGATACTCCTGCTCTGTTCGAATTTCTGGGCGACAAGGAAGCCATGAAGCATACGCATGCGGACGTGACGCCTGGCGAATGCCGTCGCAGGATCGCGGTTCACGAATGGCGCCGGCGGCGCGATGGATATGCGCCCTGGACTGTTGTCAGAAAGAATGATGCAAGAATCATCGGCTGGGGCGGCTTGTACGACGATCCGTTTGACCCAGGCTGGGGCTGCGAAATCGGATACTTTTTCCGTCGGGACGCCTGGGGATATGGATACGCATCGGAATTGGTCGCCGCGGCACTGCATTTTGCCGACCGGGAGCTGCGGCTTGGCGAAGTCCGCGCCTTTGCCCATCCTGAAAACACAGCTTCCAGGAAGATCTTGGCAATGGCAGGTTTCGGGATCGTTCGCTTCGTTCCTGAGATGAATCGCCTGCTCCTTTCCAGAGCCCGGCGTGAGGACAACCTAGCAGATCGAGACCGATGAGAATTACGTCTTCTCTCGAGAATGCATGACGGGGCAAAGTTTACAAACGCGCGTCGTATAAATAATATGACTTTTTTTCTCTTGTTTTGACCCGGTGACACGGCTATATCGCGCACGCGCCTTCGTTCGATCTCGTCGACAATAGTCATCAGGATATTTTCGTGACCATATTGAAATCAGTTTTGGCCGTTTCAGCTCTTTGTGCGACCCTTGGCTTTGCCGCGTCAACAGCCTTTGCCGCTTCGACCAGCTATCCGTTGACCATCGATAATTGCGGCGCCAAGGTCACGTTTCAGAAGGCTCCGGAGCGCGCGATCGGGCTCGGCCAGAATAGCGCCGAAATTCTTCTCCTGCTCGGCCTCGAAAACAAAATGGTCGGCACCGCTTTCTGGCCCAACAAGGTTCTGCCGCAGCTTGCGGAAGCCAATTCCAAGGTCAAGCTGCTGACGGTCGAGTTCCCGACCTTTGAATCGATCCTCTCGGAAAATCCTGATTTCGTTACAGCCGCCCTGCCGACCCTTATGGGACCAAGCAGCAAAGTGGCAAAGCGCGAGGACTTCGAAAAGCTCAATATTCCGACCTATGTTTCCCCCAGTATGTGCCCAGCCCAGGGAGCCTCTCAGGACAAATACGGCTATGCCGCCCGTAGCCAGATCTGGAACATGAGCACTCTCTACCAGGAAATCGACGAGCTCTCACAGATTTTCGACGTCCGCGACAAAGGCCAGGCGCTGATCACGGATCTGAAAAAGCGGGAAGAGGCACTGCGCGTGGATGCGCCGAAGGATGGCAAGAAGCTCTCCTATGTCTTCTGGTTCTCCAGCCCATCCCCATCTGCAGATGCCTATGTCGGCGGAAAAAACAGCCCGTCGGGCTATATCGCCGACCTTCTCGGCGGAACCAACGCCATCAAAACCGATGCGGAATCGCCGCAGCTCGGTTGGGAAAGCATCATCGCTAGCAATCCCGACGTCATTGTGGTTACGCAGGTCGACCGCAATCGCTGGGAACTCGACAAAGTCCAGGCAAAGATCAAGTTCCTGACGACCGATCCGGCGACCAGCCAGATGACGGCGGTGAAGAACAAGGCCATGGTGATCATGCCCGCGCAGGCAATGAATCCGAGCGTGCAGACAATTTTCGGCGCCGAACAGGTGGCTGAGCAGCTGAAGGTACTCGGCCTCAGGTGAGCATCGTCGCGGAAACCACCAAATCCGACCGTCTTTTGCCGCGGGTCGCCGCCCCTGCCGGACTTTTTCTGGCGTGCCTTGCAGCGATCGCGCTGGTGGTCGGCATCAGCGTAGGGATCGGCGACATGCCGATCCCGCTTTCCACCACCTATTTCGCCATCACGAACAAGTTGGGCTGGACCTCGGTCGAGCTCAACCGCATCCATGAAACCGTCATCTGGGAATATCGGCTGAGCCGCGCTTTGGTCGCCGTATTCTGCGGCGCGGGTCTCGCGCTTTGCGGTGCGATCATGCAGTCCATGCTGCGCAATCCCTTGGCCGAGCCTTACGTGCTCGGCATCTCCGCCGGAGCCTCCACCGGCGCGGTTGCTGTCGTTATTCTCGGGATCGGAGCTGGCGCCGTTTCGCTCTCCGCCGGTGCCTTCGCCGGTGCTTTTGCAGCCTTTATCCTCGTCGCCGTTCTTTCGAACGGAGCACGCGGTGGCCCGGACAGAACGATTTTGGCGGGAGTTGCCACGTCGCAGCTGTTCAATGCAGCGACATCCTACGTCGTCACCACCTCCGGCAATGCTCAGCAGGCGCGCGACGTTATGTTCTGGCTGCTCGGAAGCTTCAGCGGTGTGCGCTGGCCGGAATTTGCACTGGTGTCGATTGTCGTCGGATTGGGTCTGATCGTCTGCCTGTTCTATTCGCGTCTGCTTGACGCTTTCGCTTTTGGCGACGAGGCGGCCGCCTCGCTCGGCGTAAATGTCGGCCGCACCCGTATCATTCTGTTTGCGCTGACGGCGGTCATCACGGCAACCATCGTCAGCATGGTCGGCACGATCGGCTTCGTCGGTCTGGTCGTCCCGCATGCGGCGCGCTTCGTCGTCGGACCGCTTCACATCCGGTTGCTGCCTGCCTGTGCAATTACCGGCGCCATCTTCATGGTTCTCGCCGATATTGCCTCCCGCATCCTTATTCCGCAGCAGGTTCTGCCGATCGGCGTGGTCACGGCGCTGGTCGGCGTTCCCTTCTTCTCCATCATTCTCTACCGGCTCCAGCGGGCATCATGAGCATAAAGGCCGACAATATCACCTGGAAAATCGGCGCGAAGACCGTTCTCAACGGCGTCTCTTTCGAGGCGCCTGCAGGCAAGATGCTTGGTCTCCTCGGGCCGAACGGCTCCGGCAAGACCTCGCTTCTGCGTCTGCTTGCCGGGTTAAAACGGCCGAACTCCGGCCGCATCACCCTGCAAGAGAAAGATCTGCAGCAGATGTCCCGCCGCTCCATCGCAAGGCGTGTCGCTTTCGTCGAGCAGCACAGCACGACCAATGCCAATCTCAGGGTCATCGATGTCGTAAAGCTCGGCCGGTTTCCGCATCGCTCGATGTTCTCAGGCTGGACATCGGCAGATGACGAGGCCGTGGAAGACGCTCTCGAGCGCGCCGGCATGAAGGAGAAACGCGAGGACCGATGGCAGAGCCTGTCGGGCGGCGAAAAGCAGCGCACCCATATCGCGCGGGCTTTGGCACAGTCGCCGAAGGAACTGATCCTCGATGAGCCGACCAACCATCTCGACATCCAGCATCAAATCGGTCTGATGCGCTTGGTTGCCGGCCTGCCCGTCACCAGCGTCATCGCTCTCCACGATCTCAACCATGCCGCGATGTTCTGTGATCAGCTGATCATCATGCAGCAAGGCGGGATCGTGGCCTCCGGAGCCCCGGAAGACGTGCTGACGGAAGATTTGCTGAGAAATGTCTTTGCCGTTGAGGCAAGGATCGAGACCTCTCCTCACCACGCCCGGCCGCACATTCACTATCTGCGTTGAGGGGAAATTCGGAATCTGTCCCCTGATCATCCTTGCCTCGAACTGCAACCGAGCGCATCTTTCGCAATGACCCTCGGCATCTCCGGGAGTTTTGATTGGCATCGGCATCGATTTTGCGCGTGCGGCGGATGGGGGAAATGCGTGACGGATAGACTCAAGGGCAAGATTGCCATCATTTCGGGCGGCGCCACCGGCATGGGCGGCGCAGCGTCGCGCCTGTTTGCGGCGGAAGGCGCCAAGGTGGCGATCATCGACAGAAACGGCGACGCAGCGGCTGCGACCGTGCGCGAAATCCGAGACGCCGGCGGCATTGCCGACCACTGGGTTGCCGATGTTTCGAATGAGGCGGCTGTCAATGCGGCGGTCAAAAGCATCGAAGACCGCTTTGGTGCGGTAACAGTGCTCTTCAATCATGCCGGCACCATCGTCATCAAGCCGTTCCTCGAAACGACGCTTGAGGAATGGGAATGGCTGCATGGCGTCAACGTCCGCTCGATGTTCCTGATGACCAAGGCCGTGCTGCCGGGCATGATCACTGCCGGCGGCGGCTCCATAGTCTGCACCTCGTCGATCTCGGCTGTTGCCGCAACCCCGATGGAAGTGCTCTATGACACGACGAAGGGAGCGGTGCACATGTTTGCCCGCGCCATCGCAGTCGAGTTCCGCGATCGCAATATCCGCTGCAATGCCGTATGCCCCGGCTTCATCCGCACGCCGCATGGGCTGCGCGAGGTGGCGGAGTTGCAGGCTCTGGGCGTCGATGTCTCGGATGCGGCAATCGCGGCCCAGCAAGGGCGGATCGGCGAACCCGAGGATGTAGCGCGGGCCGCCCTCTATCTTGCCTCCGACGAGTCCAACTTCGTCAACGGCATCCATCTCTTCGTCGACAACGGCTTTACCGCCATCTGATCACCGACGCAGTGGTAAAGCCACCAAACATTCTGTCGAGACGGCGTCAGCGCCCCACCTGATCCGGTGACTTGACGGCTACGCCGAAGGGCAGGAAGTGTTTGAGATTGGCGGTGATCACGGTCAGCTTGTGAATGCTTGCCGTTCCCGCGATGATCGCATCCGCCGTGCGAGGAGTATGTCCCGCGATGACTGCTTTCGCCTCGAGCCTCCCGGAATCAAGAGCCAATCGACGGGCAGGATGTGATCACCATAGCCAGCAATCAATCCTTGCAGCCAGGTATGAATTCCCGCAGCCTTTGCTTTGGCGCCCCTTTGCTTCCAACAACCGCACGCCCTTTTCGATCTCGTGGATCGTCAGGGCTGAAAGGTAGACTGCATCCTGCCGATCCTGTTCATCCACCCATTCGGCAAAAGCATTCGATGCGCTGGCTTTGGACGGAGCGAACATGGAGATGGCGTTGGTGTCGAGAAGAAAGCTCACAAATCGACCTCGCGAGATGGAGCGGGATTTCTGGAGAAAACATCCTCGGTGGGATCGAAATCAGCCGGAAAGGTCTTCAGGTATTGAACCAGGCTCGGTCGGCCCTTCCGGATCGCTTTTTTTGCCTCTTCGGCTGCCTTCACGCTGACAACGACGGCTGCGGCACGCCCATGACGGGTAATTGTTACAAACTCACCGGCCGCGGCCTGACATGGGAAAACGACGCCTTGGCATCCTTTAAGCTGATCATTGTCATGGCAAGCTCCTAAAGGGTCACATATGACCTCTTTTAAGCGCGTCCGTGCAAAATCAAGGCGCGTTCAGGTCATCCACTTGCGGTGCTCAACGAAACGCTCTGCCAAAAGGTCGATGAACAAACGCACTTTCGTCGGCAGATGGCTGCGGTTGGGATAGATCGCGCTGATGGTGAATTCCACGGCGCGGTAGTCGGGCATGACACGCACGAGACGGCCGGCGGCGACCTCTTCGAAGACGATGAAGCTCGGGGCCAGAAAAATGCCCTGTCCGCTTGCCAAAAGAAAGCGCAGCGTCTCGGCGTTGTTCGAGACGACATTGCCTGAGATCTTGACCCTCACTTGCTTCCCGTCAGCATCTTCGAAACGCCATTCGTCGCCGTAGGGATAATAGGTATATTGCAGGCAATTATGCTCCGCGAGGTCGGCCGGCACTTTCGGCATGGGATGCGTTTCACGATATTCGGGCGAGCAGACGAGCATATGGCGCCAGGGCGCGAGCTTGCGCGCGACGAGCGTCGAGTCCGGCGCCGGCAAGGTTCGGATCATCAGATCGTAGCCCTCCTCAACCATGTCGATCGACCGTTCGCCGACGTTGAAATCAAGCGAGATCGCCGGATATAGCGTCATGAACTCATTGACGACGGGGAGCAGGAACCGGACGATGGCGCCGCTGGTATAGAGCTTCAGCGTGCCGCGCGGCATGGTGCTAAGCGCGCCCGCCGTCCGGTCGGCCTCCTCGAGATCGGCAATGATCTGCGAGGATCGCTCATAATAATATTTGCCGGTTTCCGTCAGGCTGACCCGGCGCGTCGTGCGGTTCAGAAGCCGCACGCCGAGGTGATCTTCCAACGACTGCACATGGTTGCCCACCATGGTGACCGACATGTTGAGGCGGCGGGCGGCGGCGGAAAAACCACCACATTCCACCACCCGGCCAAAGACTGCGAGGCTGGTCAACCGATCCATATTGTCCTCGGATTATCCACTGTGACTTGATGATCCTTCCCGATTTGAGGAGATTATCAGAAGGATCGTTCGGACGCATCTTCATGGCATCAAAAATGACCCCGAACAAAAGGGGTAGCGCACTAAAGGAAACGGACGATGGTCGAACTACCGCGCAACGAGGCGTTCAAGAACGCAAGCCAGGCCGATGCTGCTCCGGTCAACGAGGTTGCGAAATCTCCCGCCGCCGACGTTCCGCAAGGAAGAGTTGCCGAAGCGCCTGTCGCTGACGCCAGCCCCAAGGCAGATAGGAAGCTCATCAAGCGTGGCTTGTTGATCGCCGCGCTGCTGGCCGGCGTCGCGGTCGCAGCGGATTTCGGCTATCGCTACTGGACGGTCGGACGCTTCGTCGAATCCACCGACGATGCCTATGTGAAGGCCGATTACACCACGATTGCCCCAAAGGTCGCCGGCTACATCAAGGAGGTGCTTGTCAACGACAATGACCATGTCAAGGCCGGCCAGCTGCTTGCCCGCATCGATGACCGCGACTTCCAGGCCGCGCTTTCCCAAGCAAAAGCCGATTTAAAGGCTGCGGATGCAGCGATCGCCAATATCGACGCGCAGATCCAGCTGCAGCGATCGCTGATCGGGCAAGCCAAGGCAACGGTCGACGCGTCGCAAGCCTCTCTGGATTATGCTGTATCGGATGCTGCCCGTTCGGCTCGTTTGATTACCAACGGCGTCGGCACACAGTCGCGCGCTGAAGAGACGGAATCCGCCAGAAGGCAGGCAGCCGCCGCTGTCGAGCGCGACCAGGCCGCGCTCGTCGCGGCTCAAACCAAAGTTCCCGTGCTGCAGACCCAGCGAGACCAGGCAGCAGCCCAGCGCGATCGCGCCGCTGCGACCGTCCAGCAAGCCGAGCTCAATCTTTCCTATACCAACATCGTCGCAGCCGTCGACGGCACGGTCGGTGCTCGCTCGATCCGCGTGGGACAATATGTGACGGCAGGTACGCAGCTGATGGCGGTGGTGCCGCTGCATTCGGTCTATGTCGTTGCGAATTTCAAGGAAACGCAGCTGACCTATGTACGCCCCGGCCAATCCGTCGAAATCAAGGTCGACAGCTTCCCCGACGTCACCATCAAGGGCCATGTCGACAGCCTCTCGCCGGCAAGCGGGCTCGAATTCTCGCTGCTGCCGCCTGACAACGCCACCGGCAACTTCACCAAGATCGTCCAGCGCATACCGGTTAAGATCGTCATCGACGACGATAATCTCGCCGGATTGCTGCGCTCGGGCATGTCGGTGGAGCCGGAAATCGATACCAAGGCTGCCCAGACATCGACAGCCGGCGCACAGGGATCATCCAGCCAGGCTGGATGATCCTTCCCGATTTTCGTCGATTATCACCTCAGCATCGTCATGAGATTGTTCCGGCATGAGCCGGAAGGAGACACGCCGTGGCCACTCTTCAGATCGCCGCAAACAACAATTCAGCCGCATCGCCGGGCGCTTCAAACGCTACCGTCGTCCGACCGGCCATGAGCCCGCTGCGCATGTGGACCGCCGTGGTTGGTTCGACACTTGGCGCCTTCATGGCCGTTCTCAACATCCAGATCGTCAATGCCTCGCTAGCCGACATCCAGGGCGCGATCGGCGCTGGAACGGACGATGGCGGCTGGATTTCGACCTCCTACCTGATCGCAGAAATCGTCGTCATTCCGCTTAGCGCGTGGCTCGCTCGCGTCTTTTCAGTGCGCAACTATCTGCTGACCAACGCTGTCCTTTTCCTGCTCTTTTCAGTCGCCTGCGCCTTTGCCGCAAACCTGCAACAGATGATCGTGCTGCGCGCCATCCAGGGCTTTTCCGGCGGCGTGCTGATCCCGATGGCCTTCACGATCATCATCACGCTGCTGCCGAAGCCCAAACAACCGATGGGTCTTGCCCTCTTTGCCCTTTCCGCCACCTTCGCGCCGGCCATCGGCCCGACCATCGGCGGCTATCTCACCGAAAACTGGGGCTGGGAATATATCTTCTACGTCAATCTCGTGCCGGGCGTCCTGATGGTCGGCATGCTCTGGATCTCGCTCGACCGCGCGCCGATGAATCTTTCGCTGCTCGCCAAGGGCGATTGGCCCGGCATCATCACCATGGCGGTTGGCCTTGCAGCACTGCAGACCGTGCTCGAAGAAGGCAACAAGGACGACTGGTTCGGCTCGCCTTTCATCGTCCGTCTCTCCGTCATTGCCGCGGTTTCGTTGACGCTCTTCCTCATCATCGAGCTTCGCGCTTCTCATCCGCTCCTCAATCTGCGTCTGCTGGTGCGCCGCAATTTCGGCTTCGGTATCGTCGCCAACTTCCTGATGGGCGTCGCCCTCTATGGCTCGGTCTTCATCCTGCCGATCTATCTGACGCGCATCCAGGGCTACAATTCCGAGCAGATCGGCATGGTGCTTGCCTGGACCGGCGTTCCGCAGCTGATCTTGATCCCGCTGGTCCCAAGGCTGATGAAGCGCATCGACGCTCGCCTGCTGATCATCGTCGGCTTCGCGCTCTTCGCCGCCTCGAACTTCATGAACATCTACATGACGAGCAACTATGCCAGCGATCAGCTCTTCTGGCCAAATATCGTGCGTGCGGTCGGCCAGGCACTCGCCTTCACGCCGCTGACGGCAATCGCGACCGCCGGCATCGAACAGGAAAATGCCGGATCCGCTTCGGCGCTGTTCAACATGATGCGCAATCTCGGCGGCGCGGTCGGCATTGCCGCGCTGCAGACCTTCCTTACCAAGCGCGAGCAGTTCCACTCCAACATCCTCACCAATTCAGTCTCGGTGTTCGAAGAGGCGACCCGCGCGCGCATTGCCAACCTCACCAACTACTTCATGAACCATGGGGTGAGCGATCAGGCGCTTGCCACGCACAAGGCGATCGTCGCCATTGCCTCCGATGTGCGTACGCAAGCCAATATCATGGCTTTCAGCGACACCTTCTATCTGCTCGGCGTCGCGCTGGTCATTGCCCTTGCCGCCAGCCTGCTTCTGAAGAAACCCGGTCACCTTTCCGGCGGCGCAGCACACTGAGTGCCGCACCTCAAAGAGGAGGAGATAGCCATGACCTTGCTGCACGACATGCCGAAGACCGCAATCATCAATTCCAAAGCGGCCCACAGTGGCTTCAACACTGCGGCTACCCTCAACCTGATCGAATGGCTGACGGGCGACGAATGCCATGCTCTCGATGAGGCCAGCCTTGTTGCCGGGCTTGGCCGCCGCCTGCAGGCCCTTGGCCTTCCCGTCGATCGATTGACGCTGCACCTGACGACGCTGCATCCCGAATTCATCGGCCGCACCTTCGCCTGGGCGCCCGGCGAACCGGTCGAGATCCATGATCGCGAACATGGCTCACGCCTCGCGCTTGCCAATACACCGCTCATGAAGGCACAGGAGATGCGCGAGCCGCTCGTCGTCGGTCCGGGCGAAAGTCCGCATGGGCGCTGGCAGCATATCGACATATTTTCCGGCCGGGGACTGGTGCAACTGATCGTGGCGCCGCTTTGCAACGCTGACGGGCCGATCAGCAGCGCCGTCTTCGCCACGCGGCGACCAGGCGGCTTCACATTCGGCGAACATGACCTAATCGAGCGCATTCTGCCGGCGTTGCGCAACACCTGCGAACTCCGCGTCCTCAGACAATGCGAACTCAGCCTTCTCGACACCTATATCGGCCCGATGACGGCGAGCCGTATCCTTGCCGGACACATTCGTCGTGGCGAAATCGAATCGATGGAGGCAGCCCTTTTGCTGTGCGATCTGCGCGGCTTCACCGAGCTTTCCAATCGCCAGCCAGGCAGCACCGTCCTCGAACTGCTGAACGCCTATTTCGACAAAGTGATACCGGCGATTGCCCATGAAGGCGGTGAAGTACTGAAATTCATGGGCGATGCGGTTCTGGCATTCTTTCCAGGCGCCGACACGTCCGGAGCCTGCGATGCGGCGCTCACCGCAGCAAGGACAGTCCTCTCCGAGCTAAGCGGTTTTGAATACAGCGGCATACCAGTCAAGGTCGGCATCGCGCTGCACTATGGCGAGGTGAGCTACGGCAATGTCGGCTCCGGCAATCGCCTGGATTTCACGTTGATCGGTCCTGATGTCAATATCGTTAGCCGCATACAGAACGTCTGCAGCGAAAGGGGCGAAGCGCTCCTGATGTCCGACGCGTTTCGAGATGAGGCCGGAATCAACGATGCAATCTCCATCGGCCGGCAGAGGCTGAAGGGCTTTGCCGAGGCGATGGAATTGTTCACGATCGCTGATTGAAGCGGCGGACAGGAGATGCAGCGCAGGGCATTATAAGGAGGCCGGCTCCTCTCCCGCCGAATTTTCCCGCCTGGCATGTGTTGCATGAAATCAACAACCCTTTTTTCCGTTTCCGGATACTTCCGGAGCTGATTTACAAACAATCAGAATGTATATAGCTGTGTTGCCGGGAGCTAATTAGCTTGCGATCTGGTGGGGTGTTATTTCAGCCGCCAGCTAACGAGGTTCCAAAGGGGTGGGGATAATACCCGCAGTCTCTCGCAGATGCCTGGTGGTTGCTTCTTGTTGCAAGCAGTGTCGCCGGGATGGTCCGTTGTGCCCGCTCCTTGGAATATGTACGATCCGTTGCAATCAGGAGTTTAATAATGAACATCAAGAGCCTTCTTCTCGGCTCCGCTGCTGCGCTGGCAGCAGTTTCTGGCGCCCATGCGGCTGACGCGATCGTCGCTGCTGAGCCCGAGCCGCTGGAATACGTTCGCATCTGCGATGCATACGGCGCTGGCTACTTCTTCATTCCAGGCACCGAAACCTGCCTCAAGGTCGGCGGCATGGTCCGTACCGAAGGCAAGTGGTACGACGCCTACAATGCCAACAGCCATAACGGCACTCTCTGGCACACCCGCGCTCAGCTGAGCCTCGATACCGCGACCGACACCGAATACGGCCCGCTGAAGACCAACACGGTCATCCGTTGGGACTGGCAGGAAGGCAACTCCACTTCCTCCAAGCTGCTGTTCGCCAACATCAGCCTCGGCGGTTTCCTCGTCGGTAAGGCTGACTCGCAGTTCAACTCCTACATCGGTTATGCCGGCGACGTCATCAACGACGACGTGATCTATGACGGTCCGTACGAACTCAACCAGTTGACCTACAACTACGACGCCGGCAACGGCTTCACGGCTGTGATCTCGGTTGAAGACTCGAACTCCAGCGGTTCTGGCGCTGGCTACGGCGCAAGCTGGGCATCGGACGACAAGGCCAACCACTACGCTCCTGACGTCGTTGCCGGTGCTGGCTTCAAGTCCGGCGCATGGGGCTTCAAGGTCGTTGGCGGTTACGACTCGATCGTCGAAGAAGGCGCCATCAAGGCTCGCGTCGATGCTGACTTCGGTACCTTCTCGGCCTTCTTGATGGGCGGCTGGAACACCGACGGCGACAAGCTGAACAAGTATGCCGGCACCAACCTCGATCGTTCGGCTTGCCCGGTTAACGATGCATCGAAGTGCGGCTGGGGTGACTGGGCTGTTTGGGGCGGCGTTGGCGTTCCGATCAACGAAAAGCTGAAGTGGAACCTGCAGCTCGCCTATACCGACTCGAAGATCTTTGCCGCAACCACGAACGTCAAGTGGAACCCGGTCAAGAACCTGCTCATCGAGCCGGAAGTCTCCTACACCAACTTCGATTCTGTGAACCAGGATCAGTGGGCTGGTATCCTGCGCTTCGAGCGTAGCTTCTAATATTGAATTACCCGGCTCAATGCCGGGTAAGAGAAGCCTGACGTTCCAATCCGCCAGGCTTCTTTCATCGATCGGTTGACCTCCGATCAAAGCAAAGGATCTGGCTTTCCCTCCGGATCCTTTTTTATTTCCAGCTTTGGGAAATCGGTTCAGCTCCCGGCAGAAGCTTCAAACCGTCGTCGTTGGTTCTCTTCAATTCCGAAGGGAAAACCGTTCTAGGCTTTTTCCGGTATCATCGCGGCAATCGCCAGTTCCTGCGTCTGTGCTAGCGGGAACCAGGTCTTCAGCACCATCTTTATGAACATCTGTCCACACGGGACCAGTTCGAAACTGCCTCGGTCGAGGGTCCATTCGGTGATCAGGCCGCCGATGACCGCTGTCAATGCGGAAGAGGCAGTATCCGGCGTCCAGGGAGCCGGAAGTTTCGTCTTTTCATCCATAAGGGTGAATATGCGTTCGAAATTTTCGTGCATGTCGTGCCGAAACGAACTCGCACGGCTCGTGGTGCCGTCGCAAAACGCCATGTCGAGATGCATCATAACTTTCAGCATGCTGCGCTTGCGCGGGTCGCTGTGAATATCGTCAAATATCGCGGCTATGGTATCGGCGATGAGATCGAGCGGGTTGGGCGGCAGTTCCTTCGACATCCGCTCCGCCAGATCCTTGAACGGCTGCTGGGCCTCGTCGCGGATCGCAAACATCAGCCCTTGCTTGTTCTTGAAATGCCAATGCACTGCCCCCCGCGTGACACCGGCGGCTACGGCTATCTCTTCCAGGCTGACATTCTCGTAGCCCTTGTCGAGAAACAGAGCTTTTGCGGATTGCAAAATCTCATTCCTCGTTTCTGCCGCCTCCTCCTTAGTTCGCCTCATTCACCTCTCCACAGAAACCGATGTTCAAGCTGCGCCCCTCTTATTGATATTCTTCTTCCATCATACCGTTCAGTGCTGGAGCCCATATACCAGCGATGCTCAACGGAGTGGAGGTATTTATCTATCCTCAAAAATTGAGCAAGCAAATCGTAACAGAATATATCCTGTCAAGCGCTATAAGCCACGCGCAAGTTTCCGTGAGCAATTTCCCCATGTTGTGAAGTGAAAATCGGAAAGTGCAAATGCTGATATAGCCATGATGGCGAAATATATTGGCCGGGCGATCCCCGGCCCGCTTGTTCCGGAAGCGATGCCGCGTTCAAGTTGAAACCTATGATGCATTTAGCCTGCGGCGTTCGCAGATCGGTCAGCTCATATCGATCATCGAAGTCTTGATCCCGCCGTCATGCGGCGGGTCTGACCGCCATGGCTTTGGTCGAACTGGCGGGACCGGTCGACAAGCAATCTGCTGCGGCTCCGACCTAGCTTGAGCTTTCGTCTGTCTTCTTGCAAGCTGACAATAGTTCGAGCGCAAATCGTCTTTCAGCGTGGAAAGAGAATTCGAAAATTCCTGGCATAAGAGCGACGGATTTGCATAAGCGCCGCGTTCAATTCTCGTGAACCCGCGTTTGATGTCGAAGGATGATACGCTGACCGAGATGCTGCGATCCAAGTGGCACTGTTTGCCGGCTATAAGGCCGAGGCCGAGGTGCCATGCAACTATCGCAGTGAACTGGAGCGGTGGCGATTGTCGATGAAGTGGGATCGCGCGCCCAAGAGTGGCGACCAGGATGAGGATCTACTTGGCCGAATCGCTGCAGGCGATGTTTCGGCGATGCGCATGATGGTCGCGCGGCAATTGCCGCGCATCGTCGCCGTCGCGACCCGCATGCTTGGCGATGCGGCCGAGGCCGAAGATGTGGCGCAGGAGACATTTTTGCGCATCTGGCGAAATGCCGGCGGCTGGCGCCAGCGCAACGCGCGTTTCAGCACCTGGGTGCATCGTGTGGCGATCAACCTTTGCTATGATCGCCTGCGCCGCCGCAAGGACGTTCTTGCCGAACATCCGCCTGACATCGAATATGAAGGGCCGGCGCCGGATGCGGACTTGATGAGCGAGGATGATCCGTCGAGACGCGTCGAACGGGCCTTGCAGATGATTGCGCCCCGGCAGCGCGAGGCGATCATTCTGGTTTATTATCAGGTGCTGTCGAATGTCGAGGCGGCTGAGGTCATGGATGTCAGTGTCGATGCACTGGAAAGCCTGCTTGCGCGTGGAAGGCGCTCCTTGCAGGGGCTTTTGTTGAAGGATGAGGGCGATGGTTGAAAATATCGCGGGTCCGATGAATGCCGAGCGGTTTGAAGCACTGACTGCGGCCTATGGCAGTGATATCGGCCGATGGCCGCAGGCCGAGCGCGCAGCCGCGCGGGATTTTGCCAAGGGTACCGCCGCCGTGCAAACACTTGCGCGCGCCGCCGATCTGGATGCGCTGCTCGACACCTACGTCGTAAGACCCCGTCACACCGGCCTGGAAGAGCGAATCCTCGCAAAGCTCGCGCGGCGCCTGACGATACGAAACTGGTTCCGCTTCGGTTCGGCCGGGATCGGCCTTGTGGGGGTCGGCATCGCCGGCGCGCTTGCCGGCAGCATTGCAATCGCCGTCTTGGTTCCGAGCCTGACATCCGATACCTCGATCGTCTCAGATGGAACTGCGACCATGTTCGGCGATATCGGACCGGACGCGGGTACAGCACAGCAGGACAGCCAATGACGGAACGCAGCTTTCGAATAGTGGTCATTTTTCTTTTGGTGCTGAATACGTTCCTGGTCGGAGCATTGGCCGGTGGTGGGCTGACCTGGATACGTAAGACGCAGGCGCGGGCCGGAATGATGCCGCTAGCCGGCGAGCAATTGCCTTCGGCGCAGAGGAAGGCTCTGCGTGCGGCGCTCAACGAGGCACGCAAGGACGAACGTCAGATCATTCTCGAGGCACAGCAGGCCAAGGTCGACGCCGCCTCCATTCTTGGGCAGCCGACGTTGGATAAAGAGGCGCTCTCGGCCGCGCTGGCGAGGGCGCGCGATGCTGATATCACCTTGAGGGCGAAGCTGGAGCAGCGTGCGGTCGATTTTGCGGCAGGGCTTTCCTACGACGAGCGTCGGGCGCTGGCGGAAAGCCTGGTCCGCCGCAGCATGCCCAAAGCCGCTGCCACAAAATGATCATACTTTCCGAGCGACGGATCGAAACCAAGCCTGCGTTAAAGGAGCATGTTTGATGCAGGAGTTGGCAAGTCCATGGCCCAGCAGTCCAATGATGTTTATGCAGCGCTCGCTCTTTCCCGCTTTGGGCTAGGGGTTGACCACAACGGCACCACGTCGATTGCATCGGATCCGCGCGGCGCGTTGTTGGAAGAAATCACCGAGCGCTTCGTCCCGGTTCCAGTCGGGCCGCAGCTGCAATCCACAGCCGATCTTCTCGTTTCTCTCTACGCATTCCAGGAACAGCGCAAGCAGGCCAGACAGCAGGCGGCGGTCGCGGCCGCCGCCGCACCGCAAGACAAACTGATGCAGGGGCCGCAGCAGCCGCAGAAGCCGCCACTACAGCCTTCCGGCGCTACAGCAGGGCAGCCGAACAATCAGGCTCAGCCTAATAACCAGGCCATGGCGGCTGCCATCGGCAAGGCGGTCGACAAGCTGGAAAAGCCCGCAATGCCTTACCTTCCACAGCAGGTCCTGTTGGCGGAAGTGGATGCCCGCTTCAACGGCACTATCCGGCAGCCATTGATCGGTTTTGGCGAGCGGCTTGCCATGTTCTGGGCAAACCATTTCGCGGTCGCCGTCTCGAAGAGCGAGGAAGTTCATATCGTTGCCGGCGCCTTCGAACGGGAGGCGATCCGGCCGCACGTCTTCGGTCGTTTCGCTGATATGCTATTCGCCGTCGAGACCCACCCGGCCATGCTTGCCTATCTCGACAACCAGCAATCGATCGGGCCGAACTCGAAAGCCAATGCCAATAAAAAGCGCGGCTTGAACGAGAATCTCGCCCGCGAAACGTTGGAGCTCCACACGCTCGGCGTCAATGGCGGCTACACGCAGACGGATGTGACGACGCTTGCCAGGATCATCACCGGCTGGACGGTGGCCCGCGCCGAGGGCAAACTCGGAACGCCCGGTACCTTCGTCTTCAATGCCGGCGCGCACGAGCCTGGCGACCAGACGCTGCTCGGTCTCACCTATGCCGACAACGGCGTGGGGCAGGGGCGGGAGGCGCTGCGCGATCTTGCCCGCCATCCGGCAACGGCACAGCATATCGCCACCAAGCTCGTCCGGCATTTCGTCGCCGATACACCGCCGCCAGGACTTGTGCAAACCGTCGCGGCGACCTTCAGCAAGACGGATGGTGATCTTTCGGCCGTCTACCGGGCGCTCGTCGGCTCCGAAGATGCATGGAACCCGACCCTGTCGAAAGTTCGCTCGCCGCTCGAATTCATGACCGCGCTTTTGCGGGCAAGCGGCGAGACGCCGAAGCCGAATGTCATCCTCGGCGCGTTGACCGCGATGGGTCAACCCTTCTGGGCGCCGGCCGGTCCTAACGGCTTTGCCGACACCGCCGATGTCTGGGCCTCGAGCGAAGGCCTCAGCATGCGCATGGATGTCGCCAACATGATCGCGAGTGCGGTGCCACCTCAGGTCGATCCCCGCAGTTTCGTATCCGCCAGCCTGGGGCCGCTTCTTTCGAATGAAACGCTGCAGGCGGTATCGCGTGCGGAAACCCGCAAGCAGGGCCTGACGATCGCTTATCTTTCTCCCGAATTTCAAAGGCGCTGACCATGACCTGCGAACTCATGACCCCCACCCGTCGTGCCGTACTTGGCGCTTCCGGCGCCTTGTTTGCCTGGGCGTTCATCCCGCGCTTCGCCCATGCCGCCGGCGGACGCGATCCGCGTTTTATCACTATTATCCTGCGTGGGGCGCTTGATGGTCTGACCGCCGTCCCGCCCGTTGGCGATCCCGATTACCAGGCTTTGCGGCAGGCGATCGCCATGACGACGAGCGGCCCCGAGGCGGCGTTACCGCTCGACAGCTTCTTTGCGCTGCATCCGTCGATGCCAAATTTCAACAGGCTCTATCGCGCTGGGCAGGCGGCCGTCGTGCATGCCAGTGCGACGCCCTATCGCGATCGGTCCCATTTCGACGGTCAGGACGTACTGGAGTCCGGTTACGAAATGCCCGGCCGCGTCGAATCCGGATGGCTGAACCGGATGCTGGAGGGCCTTCCGAAGGGCGACAAGGTTTCACCGGGAGCTTCGGAGATCCGAGGCCTCTCGGTCGGTGCCAATGCACCGCTTGTCATTCGCGGCAAGGCGCCGGTACTCGGCTGGTCGCCATCGACCCTCCAGCCGGTGAGTGACGATCTGCCGCCGCGGCTGATGGATCTCTACAACCACACCGACCCGCTCTTTGCGAAAATCCTCACTGAGGGCATTTCGACCGGCAAGATCGCTGCCGGCCTCGATGTCAAGGCGAAGGGAGGGCCCGGCGATCCCACAGGCATGGAACAGATGGCGAGAGGGGCCGCGCGTCTTTTGGCCCAGGACGATGGTCCTCGCGTTGCGGCACTGGCCTTCGAAGGATGGGATACCCATGCCGGAGAGGTCGATCGGCTGAACAAACTGCTCGTCGGGCTCGACAATTCCTTTGCCGCCTTCCAGCAGGAGCTTGGTCCGGCTTGGAAAGATACCGCTATTCTTGTTGCAACCGAATTCGGTCGCACGGCGCAGGTCAACGGTACACAGGGCACCGACCACGGCACTGGAACGGCCGCCTTCCTCGCCGGCGGCGCGATCAAGGGTGGCCGGATCATCGCCGATTGGCCCGGTCTCAAGCAGGCGCAATTGCGTGATGGCCGCGATCTTGCCGCCACGACGGATCTGCGCGCTGTGGTCAAGGGTATCGCGGTCGATCTACTTGGCGCGTCACCGGCGCTATTGACGCGCGATGTCTTCCCGGGCTCCGATCACGTCCTGCCGATGAAAGGGCTCATCGCCTGACTTGTGTGCCGGCGGCCGGTGTTAAGGGCCGCGGCCTTCCAATAGAAATTACGTGAGAGCGGCGTTTGGAGGAACGGCGCCACTGCGCCTTTCGTTGGCTGCGGAGAGGATGGCAACCACGCAGGCCAAGGCAAGCGTGATGGCGCCGAGCACCGGCAAACTGCGATAGCCATATCCGCTCTCGAGCAGTGCGGCGCCGACGCTTGCTGCGATCGCGATCCCGATATTGAACCCCGACGGAATGAGCGAGGAAGCAAGGCCTGGTGCATCGGCGGTCCACATCAGGATGCGAGCCTGGATAGGGGTGCCGATGGCAAAATTAAGCGCGCCCCAAACGAAGATCGCCACACTTATCGGCAAGGGGTAGGGGCTGACCAGATAAAGGACGACGAGTATCGCAGACTGGATAGCGAGCATCGCGATAAGCGAGGGCATCAGCTTCCAGTCCGACAGCCTGCCGCCGATCACAACCCCCAATGTCGCCCCGACGCCATTGAGCAGGAGGACCCAGGGAATAAGCATGGCATCCAGGCCGGTCACTTCACGCAGCAGCGGCGTTATGTAGGTGAACGGCACCATCTGGCCGATCATCAAAGCGAGCATCATGATGAGAGATGTCCAGACCTGCTGACGGCCGAGAACACGCACTTCTCCGCTCAAATGGCCGGATTGCTGAGTTTCTGCCTTCGTCTGCGGGATCAAGACCCATATCGCGGCCAACGCGACCACACCGACCAAGGTCATTGCCCAAAACGTCGTCCGCCATCCCCAAAGTCCACCGATGGCCGCGCCAAGAGGAACGCCGACAATATTGGAGACCGTCAGCCCTGCAAGGATCACGGAAACCGCACGTCCTCGAAATGCCGGTGGGACGAGGCCGACCGCGACCACCATGGCAATCCCGAAATAGGCGCCGTGAGCAATTGCGGTCGCGACGCGGAAGAGGAGCATGGCGGCGAAATCGGGCGCAAGCGCACAGGCGATCTGGCCCAGGCAAAAGGCGATCGTCAGAGCGATCAGAATGGTCCGGCGCGAAACCTGTCGTGTCGCCATGGTCAGGAGTGGTCCGCCGAGTGCGATTCCCAGTGCGTAACCCGATACCAGATAGCCGGCAAAAGGGATCGAGACATCAAGACCCTGCGCCACGTCCGGAAGAATGCCCGCGATGACGAACTCGGTCGTGCCGAAAGCAAAGGCGGCCAGAAACAAAGCGAAGAGGGGTAAGGGCACGATGACGTTCCACATAAAGGAATAGGGATTTCTTTATATCGCCGGCGAAGGCGGTATCAAGTGCAAGTTGTTGCCGATGGCGTTATCAACATAAAGTCGGCTTTTCGAATTGTGTTGAGGCCCCGCGTGCAAGCGCCATTTCGTGAGCCGATCCTTGACAAGCGCGGAATGTTTGTGAAGTTTGACTGTCATGAGTGAGGTGGCTGATTGGTTATCTGATACAAGTCCGATCAGTCGGAAAAACGCTGCCGAGGCAGTGTTTGAGGATATTCGTTCGGCGATAACATCGGGACGGTTGGTGGTCGGGACACGGCTGCCCGCCGAGTCGCAGCTTGCCGTGCACTATGGTGTCAGCCGTCCGATCGTCCGCGAAGCACTCCGTTCGCTTCAGACGCTCGGCCTCACCCAGACGCGCACGGGCAGCGGCACCTATGTTTTGACCTCCACTCCTGGTCCGGAACTCCATTATGGCGGTTATTCCGCCCGCGACCTGATCGAGGCGCGTCCGTTCATCGAGGTCCCGGCCGCAGGTTGGGCGGCGCTACGGCGCACGGGGCAGCAGTTGGCGCGCCTGCTCGAACTTTGCCATGAGATGGACCGGGAAGAAGACCCTTTGAAGTGGGTAACTCTGGACTCGGAATTCCATTCGATGATTGCCGAAGCTTCCGGAAACGCCGTCTTTTCCAAGATCGTTTCCGACGCCCGCGATGCACTGATGCGCCAGTCGGAGCTCGTCAACATGATGGCCCAGCGCCGCGAGGCCTCGAATGTCGAGCACCGCCGCATCGTCGAGGCGATTGCGGCGGCATCGGAGGAGGAGGCCATCGCGGCGATGGAGGCCCATCTCGGTCAGGTTAAGCGCGTGGTGACCACGATTATCGGTCAGGATTAGCCGCTTCGTTGAGACCAGCGGGCAAGTTGGCGAGGCGCTCCGGCCGCAACGCCTCGAAGAGTTCTTCCGCGGTTAGATATCCATGGTCCAGCACGATTTCCGGCACTGTGCGTCCGGTTGCCAGCGCCTCGCGCGCAACTTTGGTCGCTGCCTGGTAGCCGATCAACGGATTGAGTGCCGTCGCAAGGCCGATCGATTCCTGCAGGCGCTGCGCCATGAGAGCCGGATTGGCCGTGATGCCATCGATGCAGCGTTCGGCGAGGATATGGCAGGCCGCGGTCAGATGCATGATGCTTTCCGACAGCGAACGCACGATAATCGGCTCGAAGGCATTGAGTTGCAGCTGCCCTGCTTCCGCTGCCATCGTCACGGTGATGTCGTTGCCGATGACGGAGAAGGCCACCTGGTTGACCATTTCCGGGATTACAGGATTGACCTTGCCGGGCATGATGCTCGAACCGGCCTGCATCGCCGGCAGCGTGATCTCGCCGATGCCGGCGCGAGGGCCGGAAGAAAGCAGGCGCAGATCGTTGCAAGTCTTCGACAGCTTGACCGCGACGCGCTTCAGCACGCCGGAGAGGTGGACGAAGGCGCCGGGGTCTTGCGTTGCTTCGATGAGGTCGCTTGCGGTAACCAGCGGGCGGCCCGTCAGCCGGGCGAGATGAGTGCAGGCAAGGGCGGCATAGCCAACGGGCGCATTGAGGCCGGTGCCGATGGCAGTAGCGCCGAGATTGACCTCATGCAGGAGAGCGGCCGATTCGATCAGGCGAGATCGATCTTCCCCGAGCATCACGGCAAAGGTCCTGAATTCCTGACCAAGCGTCATCGGCACGGCGTCCTGCAGCTGCGTGCGGCCGATCTTTAGAATGCGGTCGAATTCCTTGGCCTTGCGTTCGAAGGCCTCCTGCAGCGTTTCCATTGCCGCCGCGAGATTGTCGATCGCTTCGATGAGCGCGACGTTGACGGCTGTCGGATAGGCGTCGTTGGTGGATTGGCTTAGATTGACGTGATCGTTCGGGTGAAGGTGAGCATAGTCGCCTTTGGCATGGCCGAGCAATTCGAGCGCGCGGTTGGCGACGACCTCATTGGCGTTCATGTTGGTGGAAGTGCCGGCGCCGCCTTGAATCACGTCGACGACGAACTGGTCGTGAAGCTCGCCGGCGCGGATTTCGCGGCAAGCGCGCACGATTGCATCGAGCTTGTCTTCGCTCAGCAAGCCCAGCTCGTGATTGGCAAGAGCCGCTGCTTCCTTGACGAAGGCCAAGCCTCGGATGAGATGCGCATAGCGGCCGATTGGTGTTCCCGTCACCTGGAAATTCTCCACGGCTCTTGCCGTGTGCACCCCCCAATAAACCTCGGCGGGAATATCCTTCTCGCCCAGCAGGTCATACTCGCTTCGCGTCTTGACCACATTATCCTCCTACATGGAAATCAAGCTAAATCTGTCAAGCTGTATGACAGATTTAGAAATCTGTTATCCCTTGGCTCCTGCCGCGTCAATAAGTGTCGTTGGCTTGACCCGCCGTTATTTCTGTGTCTAAGAGGAAATCTGTCATACAGCATTACAGCATGACCGGCGATCGTTAAGCTCGATCGACGGCCAGATTAAGGCAATGGATCCGGTTGGGTGCAACATCAGCACCCCGGATCCGCTCATGGACAAACGGCTCGAGGGAGGAGCAATGTCAGTCGAACCAATTCAGAATATTCCGGCGGATCGCCGGCCGCCGGTCAATGAGGACCTTGGCTATCACAAGGCCTTGAAGCCGCGGCAGATCCAGATGATCGCCATTGGCGGCGCGATTGGCACCGGTCTTTTCCTTGGCGCAGGCGGACGCCTCGCCGCGGCAGGTCCGGCTCTCATCTTCGTCTATGCGCTCTGCGGTTTCTTTGCCTTTCTCGTGTTGCGCGCGCTTGGCGAACTGATCATGCACCGCCCGAGCTCCGGCTCCTTCGTTTCTTACGCCCGCGAGTTCTACGGCGAGAAGATGGCCTTTGCCGTCGGTTGGATGTACTGGCTGAACTGGGCCATGACATCGGTTGCCGATGTGACGGCCGTCGCCCTCTACATGAATTTCTTCAAGCACTACGTGCCCTGGCTGGCCGGTATCGACCAGTGGGTCTTCGCGCTGATCGCGCTGATGGTGGTGCTGGCCATGAACCTTCTGTCGGTGAAGGTCTTCGGCGAGCTCGAATTCTGGTTCAGCCTGATCAAGGTTCTGGCGCTGGTCAGCTTCCTCGTCATTGGCATCTATTTCGTCGTGTCAGGCACGCCGATTGCCGGTCATTCGGCTGGTTTCAGCATCATCAGCGATAGCGGTGGTTTCTTCCCCAATGGCATCTTGCCGGCCTTCGTCATCATACAGGGCGTGGTCTTTGCCTATGCATCGATCGAACTGATCGGCACGACCGCCGGCGAAACCGAAGATCCGCGCAAGGTGATGCCGGGTGCGATCCGCACGGTAGTCGCTCGTCTGTTGGTCTTCTATGTCGGCTCGGTCCTGCTTCTGTCGCTGCTTCTGCCCTACACGGCCTACAAGGCGGGTGAGAGCCCGTTCGTCACCTTCTTCGGGACGATCGGTATCCAAGGTGCCGATATCATCATGAACCTCGTCGTGCTGACGGCCGTTCTGTCCTCGCTCAATGCCGGCCTTTATTCGACGGGTCGCATCTTGCATTCGATGGCGGTTTCGGGCTCGGCACCGGCAGCGCTCGCCAAGATGAACAAGGCCGGTGTGCCCTATGTCGGTATCGCCGTGACGGCTGTCGTGACCGTCATCGGCGTGGCGTTGAACGCCGTCGTGCCGTCGGCCGCTTTCGAGATTGCCCTCAATATCTCGGCGCTCGGTATCATCTCCGCCTGGGGCGTGATCGTATTGTGCCAACTGAAGCTCTGGAAGTTGTCGCAGCGCGGCGAGATGGCCCGCCCGGATTTCCGCATGTTCGGCGCGCCCTACACCGGTATCCTGACGCTCGTTTTCCTCTTCGCGGTACTGGTGCTGATGGCGCTCGACTATCCCGTCGGCACGTGGACGATTGCGTCCCTCATCCTGATCGCACCGGCTCTTGTCATCGGCTGGTATCTGTTGCGTGACCGCATCTATCGGTTGGCGGCCGAGCGGGGCCAGTCGTGACGGCAGGGCAAGTCAATCCGCTGGTGGCAGTCATTGCCACCGGCGGCACCATTGCAAGCGAGCGCACCGATAGCGGCGCCAGCATACCGTCGTTGACGGGTGAAAGCCTGCTGGCGCTTCTTCCCAACATGCCTGTCGATCTCAGACCCATCGAGCTGATGGCGAAGGATTCGGCGAGCCTGACGCTCGCCGACATGCAGGAGATCAGCGACAAGGTCGGCGAACTGCTCGCCGATGATGCCATCAGCGGCATCGTCATTTTGCATGGTACGGACGCCATGGAAGAGACGGCGCTGCTTGTCCATCTGCAGCATGGCTTGATTAAGCCCGTCGTGTTTACCGGTGCGCAATTTACCGCTGATCATCCCACGGCAGACGGGCCTGGCAATCTCGCCGCGGCCGTTGCCGCAGCCGTCGATCCGGCCAATGCGGGCCGCGGCGTGCTCGTCTGTTTCGGCGGCCGCCTGCTGCCGGCTTGGGGGCTTTATAAGCACTCTTCCGATGTTGCCGACGCTTTTCGACAATCGCGGCCGCTCGAAAATCCGCCAAGCCCGCGCCTTGCGGCGGCACTTGATAACGTGCGGATTGATGTCGTTGCAATCTACCCTGGCTGTGACTCCGTGTATGTGGATGCGAGCCTCAGGGCCGACGCCCATGGCATCGTTCTGGCTGCCCTCGGTTCCGGCAATGCCAATCCGCGTCTGGTCGAAGCCGTCAGGCGGTGTGCCGAAGTCGGCGTACCTGTCGTGGTTTCCAGCCGCGTACCGGATGGATTGCTCGTTTCCAGCTATGGTGGCGGCGGGGGCGGACATGATCTTGCTGCGGCCGGTGCAATCCATTCCTCGACGCTACGCCCGGGGCAGGCGAGAATTTTGCTGGCAGCCCTCGTCGCGTCCGGTGCAAGCGCGGAGGCAATCGAGCACACGTTTGCGGACTTCGTCAGCGACGCTACGCCCTGATTGCAGCCACGAAAACGGGCCGCCCCTCGATTGACGGCGCGGCCCGAATATTCGCTGAATACTGTCTTCGTTATGCCGTTTGCGTTGCCTTGGCGACGACGACGGGAATCAAGAGATCCCCCCAGTTGCCGTTCCCGCCGTGGTGGCGGGCCGAGCGGACCAGTTCGACCGAAACGCCGGCTTCGACCGCATTCATCACAGTCTGGTTGAGGCGATGCAGCTCATTGGCCAGCATGCGGATGACCGCCTGCTGATCGGCATTCATGGTGAGAGATTGCTCCTCCGCTCTCTCGCGAACGCGTGCTATCGATGCCATGTCATTCTCCTCCTAATTTCCTGATATCACTCTGCTGCCGGTTTGAATTGGGCATGCTCTGTCGATCCGTGCATGGCCGTTGTCGATGACTGGCCGCCGGTGATCGCTAGCGAGACCGCATCGAAATAGCCGGTGCCCACTTCGCGCTGGTGCTTGGTGGCGGTGTAGCCATTGGCCTCGGCTGCAAATTCGGCTTCCTGCAGCTCCGAATAGGCGACCATCTGGCGAGCCTTGTAGCCGCGGGCGAGCTCGAACATGCCGAAATTCAGCTGGTGGAAGCCGGCAAGCGTGATGAACTGGAACTTGTAGCCCATGGCGCCAAGCTCGCGCTGGAATTTTGCGATTGTCGCGTCATCCAGGTTCTTCTTCCAGTTGAAGGACGGCGAGCAATTGTAAGCCAGCAGCTTGCCGGGATGAACCCGATGCACGCCCTCGGCAAATTTACGTGCCTGTTCCAGATCCGGTTTCGACGTTTCGCACCAGATGAGGTCGCAATGCGGTGCATAGGCGACGGCGCGGGCGATGCAGGGCTCGATGCCGTTCCTGACCTGATAGAAGCCTTCGACCGTGCGTCCTGCACCGTAGTCGACGAAGGGTTGGTCGCGCTCATCGATGTCCGAGGTCAGAAGCTTGGCTGCCTCGGCGTCGGTACGCGCCACCACGAGGGTCGGCGCGCCCATGACGTCGGCGGCAAGCCTCGCCGCGTCGAGATTGCGGATATGCGCAGCCGTCGGAATGAGCACCTTGCCGCCAAGATGGCCGCACTTTTTCTCAGATGCCAGCTGATCCTCGAAATGGACGCCGGCAGCACCCGCCTCGATATAGGCCTTCATGATCTCGAAGGCATTGAGGGGGCCGCCGAAGCCCGCTTCGGCATCGGCGACGATCGGCGCAAACCATGTGTCGACGGAAAGCCCTTTGCCTTCGGCGGTTTCGATCTGGTCGGCCCTTTGCAGCGTGCGGTTGATGCGCTTGGCCAACTCTGGACCCGCATTGGCAGGATACAGCGATTGGTCGGGGTACATGGCCGAGGCCGTATTGGCGTCGGCGGCGACCTGCCATCCCGAGAGATAGATCGCCTTCAGGCCGGCGCGAACCATCTGCATGGCCTGATTGCCCGAAAGCGCGCCAAGCGCATTGACGAAATCCTCCTCGTGAATGAGCTGCCAGAGACGGTTCGCACCCATTTCGGCCAATGAGTGCCGAATGGTGATCGAGCCGCGCAACCGCTCCACATCCGCGGCCTGATAGGGGCGCTCGATACCATCGAAACGTCCGGCGGGCGCGCTGGGAACCAGTTTGTAAAAATCTGTCATGCTACTCTCCCGATACTTCTTCTCGATCCCCCGATCGATCTAGATTTGCATGACTACTTTTACAATACCGATGCTGCGGGAGCGAGGAAAACCGGAAAATCCTGTTAGATAAAAGGGTTATGATGTGTTAGTGTTGACATCGGTCTTCGGTAAAATTGTAAATTTTGTAAAAGATTGCTGACTGAGGAATTGTGAAAGGTATGACACATGGTTGAGCGCAAGATCTTTGCCGGCCCGAAGGTTCGGCGCATCCGCATGGGCCTCGGTCTGACGCAGACGACGATGGCGCAGGCGCTCGATATCTCGCCGTCCTATCTCAATCTCATCGAGCGCAATCAGCGGCCGCTGACCGTGCAATTGCTGTTGAAGCTTTCGGCAGTCTATAAGGTCGACCTCGACGAACTGCAGGGCGGTGAGGCCGGCAGTGCAGGGCAATTGCGTGAAGTCTTTGCCGATCCGCTGCTGTCAGGCGAGATTCCTGGAGATCAGGAGCTGATCGAGCTTGCCGAAGCCGCGCCGAATGCGGCAAACGGCGTGATCCGGCTTTATCGCGCCTATCGCGAGCAGGCCGCAAGACTGTCCGACCTCGCCGAACTTCTGACCCGCGACGGTAGGGTTGCCGAGGTCGCCGGACCACGCTTGCCGCTCGACGAGGTTCACGATCGCCTGCAGTCGCGCCCGAATTTCTTTGCCGGCATCGAAGATGCTGCGGAAACCTTCCATGAACGCCTATCGCCCGGCGACGACCTGACGGGCGCTTTGAAGGCATGGCTAAAGGCCGAGCATGGCATCGCGGTACGCCTGTTGCCGGTGCACGCCATGCCTGGCTTGCGTCGGCGCTATGACCGGCATTCGATGCGGCTTTTCCTATCGGAGCGTCTGTCGCCCTTTGATCAGATCCGGGAGATTGCGACAGAAGTCTCTCTTTTGGCCCTGCGCGAGGAGATCGCCGCCGAGCTGACCTCCCTCACGCTTTCGACACCAGAAGCCAACCGCATCGCCCGCTTCGAGCTGGCGCGCTACGCGTCCCATGCGCTTCTGATGCCCTATGGTGCCTATCTTTCGGCAGCGCAGCGACTGCATTATGATATCGAAGCCCTCGGCGCTCGCTTCGGCGTCTCCTATGAGCAGGCCGCCACACGGCTGACCAGCCTGCAGCGTCCGGGCGCATCCGGCATCCCGTTTTTCCTGATGGAGATCGACAATGCCGGCCACCGCCTGCGCAAGATGGGCGCTCAAGGCTTTCCGCAGGCGCGCTTCGGCGGCGCCTGTCCGAAGCTCAATATCCATGCCGCTTTTGCACAGCCCGGGCAGATATTGGTGGACGCTACCCAAATGCCTGATGGCGCTGGTTTTCTGACCGTATCACGGACGATCGAGGGGCCACGGGCCGATTTCGGCGAAAGGGTACGCCGCACGGCACTTCTGATCGGCTGCGATATCGCCCATCGTGACGAGGTGGTCTATGGCAAGGGGTTGGATGCCAATCAGATCCCAATCGGCCCCGCCTGCCGCCTATGCGAGCGTCAGGGCTGTCTGGCGAGAGCCGAGCCGCCGGTGACGCGCCCGCTTGGCCTCGATGAAATGGCGGCCGGTCTAAGTGTGTTCGATTTTCAGTGACTGCATTGATTGCCATTGTTGAAAATAAGGTCTGAACCTCGCCGCGACGAGTGGAAGACCTGGCCTCATCGAGAATGCTGCGCTCGCGACCGGGCTTTCAAAGCGAACGGGATCGGCCGATCACCTCGGCCCGCGTCGGTGCCCCGGATCGTCCCCCAAAGGACTCGCACTTGATGGCAGCGGCTATGGAGGAAAAGCGGATTGCGTCTGCCGGCGCCATTCTCTCGGCAATCGCCAGCGCGAAGGCGCCGTGAAAAATGTCTCCTGCGGCAAGCGTGTCAACAGCCTTGACGGAAATAGTCGGGCAATGCGCGGCGGCGTCGTTTTGCTCGTCGAACCAGTAGCTGCCGGCCGCCCCTGCCGTGACGCAGATGAAAGCATGATCGAAGCGCTGTTTCAGACGATGCGCCATCGCGGACACATCGCTCGCTCCCGTCAGGCGCTGTGCGGCCGGCTCGGAAAAGACAATATGGGTCGCTTCCGGTGCCAGTTGTTCGATGATGCCGTCAGGAGCCACGTCGCCGTCGAGAATGGCGGGCTTGCCCATCGCTCTGGCAGTTTTGAGAACCTGCAGCGCCAGCGCCGGCCAGCGAACGTCCACCAGCACAGCATCGAATGCAGCGATATGCTCGGCCGTGAATTCCTTCACTGTATGGTGCAGCTTCGGATCGTAGAAGGGAACGATCAGCCTTTCGCCGTCATCGTCCACCAGGATCGTCGAGACAGCGGAACGGGCGCCACCTACACGCAGCATGCCGTCCATATCGATGCCGGCGGCATCCAGATCGCGGATAATACGCTCGCCGGTATCGTCGTCACCAACGGCGCCCCATAGGCTCGCCTCGCCACTGAGCCGGACGATGGCATAGGCAGCGCTGGAGGCCATGCCCTCGGCGATCTGCAGCATGTCATAAGGCAAAACCTTCCCCTGACCGTGCGGAAGGGTATGGACGCGAAAGAGCGTATCGAGAACAGCGGCGCCGACGCAAAGAACGTGCTTGGCCGCGCCGGCGGGCGGATCGAAGATGGATGGAGCGGTCAAAGTCGCTTTCCGCTCGCCTTGTCGAAAAGATGGATGCTTGCCGGATCGATGCCGATTTCGATCTTGTCGCCGAAGCGAATATTCAGCCGCTCGCGGAACAGGCAGGAGATTTCCTCGCCGCCGCAATCGAGCTTGGCATAGATCTCAGATCCCGTGCCTTCGACAATGCCGACGCGTGCCGACAGGCCGCTTGCCGCAGCGCGGATATGTTCGGGCCTGATGCCGTAGACGAGGGGATGTCCCCTGTACTCTGCGATCGGAAAGCCTTCCGGCAAGGGCAGGATGAGACCCTTGTCGCTGCGGAAGACGCCTTCCTCGATCCTGCCGTCGATGAAGTTCATCGAGGGCGAACCGATGAAACCCGCGACGAACAGGTTGGCTGGACGATCGTAGAGTTCGAGCGGCGCACCGACCTGCTCGATCAGGCCGCCATGCAGCACGACGATCTTGTCGGCCATGGTCATGGCCTCGACCTGATCGTGCGTCACGTAGATCGTCGTCGTGCCGACGCGCTGATGCATGGATTTGATCTCGCCGCGCATCTGGACGCGCAGCTTCGCGTCGAGATTGGAGAGCGGCTCGTCGAACAGGAAGACCTGCGGATCCCGCACCAGTGCGCGGCCCATGGCGACGCGCTGGCGCTGGCCGCCGGAAAGCTGACGAGGCAGATTTTCCAGGCCAAGGATGGCGGCCGCCTTCTGCACCTTGGCGGCGATTTCGGAAGCGTTTGCTTTTTTCAGCTTCAGCGCAAAGCCCATGTTTTCGGCGACCGTCATATGCGGATAGAGCGCATAGTTCTGAAAGACCATCGCGATATCGCGGTCGCGCGCCGGCAGATGGCTGACTTCGCGCCGACCGATATGAATTTCACCGTCGCTGACCTCCTCGAGCCCGGCGATCATGCGCAGCAGGGTGGACTTTCCGCAGCCCGAAGGGCCGACAAGGACGACGAATTCGCCGTCAGCGATATCGACGCTGATATCGTGAATGACCTTTACCTGGCCGTAGCGCTTCTGAATGCTCTGTATATTGACGGGTGCCATGAATGTGATCCTATCCAAAAGGGGAGGCGGTCATTTGACCGCGCCGGCCGTCAGGCCGGCGATGATCTGTCGTTGCGCGAACATGGTCAGCACGAGCACCGGCAGCGTCACGATCAGGGCCGCCGCCGCAAGCGGTCCCCAGCTCACCTGCTCGAAGGAGAGCATGTTATAGACGGCCACCGGCAGTGTGCGGGTCTCGCGGCTCGCAAGCACGATGCCGAAGACGAAATTGTTCCACGAGAAGATGACCGAAAGAATGAAGGCGACGACGATGCCGGGGCGGGCGATCGGCAGGGCGACGAGGCGGAAGACCTGCCATGGCGTCGCGCCATCGATGCTTGCCGCCTCCTCCAGTTCCATCGGCGTCGTCTCGAAATAGCCGATCATGATCCAGACGACGATCGGCACTGTGACGACGAGATGGATGATGATCTGCGGCCAGAGCGTTCCAAGCAGATTGAGCCATTGGAACAGCAAAAACAACGGGATGAGGAAGGAAAGACCGGGCGTCATGCGAGCGATCATAATGACGACAGCAGATTTCTCAGCTTTCAGCCGCGCGATACCGTAGCCGGCCGGCACGCCGATGAGGAGCGCGAGTAGGGTGGCTGCCCCCGTCACAAGGATCGAATTCCAGAAATAGAGGAAGAAGTTGTTTTCCTGGAAGACATTGACGTAGTTCGTCCAGGCGAAACGGTCCGGAATGAGGATTGGCGGATAGGCGCCGTTATCGATCTCGTATTTCAGCGACAGCGAGATCATCCAGAGGAAGAACAGAATAACGGGCGAGACGATGACCAGGGCCACGAAGACCAGGCCGATGCGGTTGAGTGTCGAGCGCTTCATCTCAATGTCCCTCCGCATCGGTCCATTTCGTCCGCTGCCGCATCATCAGGAGGATGAAGGAAAGCGCGACGATGATGATGAAGAACACCACTGCCATGGCCGAGCCATAGCCGATGTCGTAATAGGAAAAGGCGGTGTTGTAGAGATAGATGTTGATGGTCTCTGACGCCGTTCCCGGGCCGCCTTGCGTCATCGCATAGATGATGTCGAAGCTCTTGATCGCATCGATGCCACGGATGATGACGGCGATCATCAGGAAAGGCGAGATCATCGGCAGCGTCAGATAGCGGAACTTCTGCCAGGCGTTGGCGCCGTCGATTTCGGCGCTCTCATAAGGTTCGCGCGGCACGGAGGCGAGGCCGCCGAGCACGATCAGCATGACCAGCGGCGTCCATTGCCAGACTTCGACCAGAACAAGCGAGGGGATGACGCTTGTCTGGTTGTAGATCCATTCCTGCGGTCCGATGCCGACAAATGATAGCAGGTAGTTGAGCACGCCGAGTTGCGGATGGAACATCATGGTCCAGACGAGGGCCACGGCAACCGGCGTTGCCATCATCGGCATGACGAAGATGCCACGCAGGAAACCGCGCAACGGAAAGTTCGCATCGAAGATGAGTGCGGCCAGCGTTCCGAAGATCAAGGGGCCGACGACGGAGAGCACGGTATAGAAAACCGTGTGCCAAAGGGATTCCCAAAAGCGTGCGTCAGTCGCCAGCCGCACATAATTGTCCCAGCCGACGAAACTCTGCGATTGACCGAGCGTCCACTTGTTCACGCTCATCCACAGGGTGAAAACCCAGGGAAAGACGATGACAGCGGCAATCACGATCAGCGCGGGGATGACGAAGGGCCAGTAGTTGGTACCAAGCCGTTGCGGCTTGCTCCTTCCTTTGGTTGCCTTCGCCGCAGTATCTTCGATGCTCACAGAAGCCATCATCCCTCGCTTCGTGCCAGAACCGGCTCGAACTGGGCGGTCGCCGTCTTCAGTTCAGCTGCGGGATCTGCGCCACCGATCATGTTCGTCAGCGCGACACCGTAGATGTCGCGGAACTCGGTGACCGGGATGATAACGGGCAGCGCGAGCTGAGAGACCTTGGCGGAGCCGGCGACGGCATCGAGCCAGGCACCCGGCATCTTCACACCCTCGCGCACCTTCTGATCCTCCAGGATGGATTGGCGGAAGGGAACACCGGCGCCTGCCTGCAGGAGGCGCGCGCCCATGTCGTGCGAAATCGCCCATTGGCAGAAGAGATAAGCGGCTTCCTTTTTCTGGCTGGCCGCCGTCACGCCGAGGCCGTCGCCGGTCGTCGCCGCTGCCTGCGCATTCGGTCCTTTCGGCATGACGCCGTAGCCAACCTGGCCGACGACGCGGGATTTTTCCGGGTTTTCGATCGGCGGCGCAAATCCGACGCCATCGACCCACATGCCGATCTTGCCCTGCAGGAAGGCCGATTGCGCTTCGGCCCAGTTGAAGCCGGAGACACCCGGAGGCGCCGATTTCGTCATCAGGCGCTGATAGAGCTTGGCAGCGTCGACCGCGCCCTGCGATTCCGTCTGCAGCTTGCCGTCAGCCGAAAGCGGCGTCGTGCCATAGCCGAGCATGAAGGTCGTCCACACCGGCGCGTTGGCATTCTTCAGGCCGCGTGCCACGAAGCCGTAGGTATTGGTCGACTTGTCGGTCAGCGCCTCGGCGGCCTTCGCCATATCTTCGAAGGTTTCCGGATAGGCGAGGCCCTTCTTCTCGAACAGGGCCTTGTTCCAGTAGACGATCCAGTAGTCGACCGAGAAGGGCAGGGAGCGCATGACGCCTGCGGAATCCTTGGCGAACTTCAGGCCAGCCTCGGCGAAATCGCTCTCCGTCAACGACGGATCGGTGAGCGACGGGTCCTTCATGAAGCCGCTGATATCGGCAAGCCAGCCGCCCTTTTCGAACTGGCGCTTCTGGACGTGATAGCTCAGATGCACGACGTCGAAGCTTGGCTTGCCGGAGCTGAGCTCGATCGTGGTCTTCTGTCGCTGCTGTTGTTCCGGCGTCGCCTCGGCATTGACCTTGATGCCGGTCAGGGCTTCGAACTCGCTTAAGTATTTGAGGATCGTCTCGCTGCGCGGGCTCTTGACCAGATTGACCTCGAGCGTCGTGTCGGCAAAGCGCTTCCAGTCTACCGCGGCTGAGGCGGTGCGCACGCCCATAAGGCTCGTTGCGCCTAGTGCGGCCGTGCCGGCCATGAAGCCGCGACGTGTCGGATTGAAAAATGACGATGACATGTTGTTCCTCCTCCTCTGGCCGAAAATCTCCTCATTCGCGGCCTGTTGTCTAAAGCTGTTTACATCTTTAACGCGCGATCCCGCGCTCCGCCGATATGGGCTACCAGCGCGGTAACCGCCTCTTCGGCTGAGCGCCTCTCAATGGCTTCAAGCACTTTCAGATGCTCTTCCATAACCGGGCCGACATGGCCGTTGATGCGAAACCTGTCCTGGCTGATCAGCCGCATCTTGATCGAATTGACCCGATAGGCATTCGAGATGATCGTGTTGCAGAGCGCATCGATGAAGGCATCGTGCATGCCCCAGTCCACCGACTGCGCGTGAAGTTCGAGTTCTTGCGAGCTGTCGCCGGCCCGAATGGCATCCGCGATATCGCGATGGTCCTTCAAAAGCTTGGCAATCGTCTCGTCTGACGCCGAATAGGTGAACAGCGCGACGGCTTCCTTTTCCAGAAAGAGACGGAGCTGGAAAGCCTCCCGGATCAGGTCGAGATCGATATGCGCGATCTGCAATCCGCGCTGTGGAACCGTCTTGATCAGCCCTTCGGCCTCCAGGCGCGGGATCAATTCGCGGATCGCGCCGAGCGTCAGTCCCGTTAGTTCGACTAACCGCCGCTGCGATATGAATTGCCCAGGGCGAACGTCGCGCGCCAAAAGATGGCGCGTGAAGCTCTCATAGGCTTTCTCTCTCAACGTCGTCTGTTCGCCTGGTCCGTCCATCGGGAGCTCCGGGCTGTTCGGTTAGGCTGCCTTAGCGCGAAACAGCGCGCCGAAAGCGGCAAAGAGCGTGTCGGAATCTTGGCTGTTCAATGCCACGAGCGGCGGACGTACAGCGAGCCAGCCATCGTTGTCAGTCAAACAGGCGAGAATGGCCTTGATCGAGGGGATGACCGGATAGTTCAGCAGTTGCCCGACGAAGCGCTCCACATTGGCGTCGTCGATGCCCTTTTCCGCCATGACCTGAACTTCGCGAGGAAGGAGATTTGCCATGCCGGAGATTGCTCCCTGTCCGCCGAGCCGAACGCCGCGGGCCAGATGCCGCTCGTCACCGATCAGTATGATGAGATCGCCATGCGTCTTCAGCAACTCCTCGGTATAGGGCCAATCGCCGGAGGAGTCCTTGACGCCGACAACAACATCCGGAAATGCGGCGCGCAGGCGGCCGACCAGCGAGATCGAGAGCGGCACCATCGTCACCGACGGAATATTGTAGACGATCACGTCGCGGGCATGGGTGCCGAGCATGGTGAAAACGGCCGAAAACCATTTGAAGAGGCCGTCGTCGCTGACATTCTTGAAGTAGGAGGGTGGGGCGAGGAGAATGTTGCGGACACCTTGTGCCAGCGCCTGTCCAGCCTGGGCAGCGGCATCCTCGGCGGCATCGACGAGCACGCCCATGACGATTTGCTTGGGCGCAATGCCGGCGGCGAGCATCGCGGCCAGAACCTGCTTGCGCTCCTGCATGCCGATCGACGCGCCTTCGCCCGTGGTGCCGAAAAGGGTGACGCTCTTGCAGCCATTGGCAAGGCAATGCTTCGCCTGCTCGATCACGCCTGGGATTGCAATCTCGCCATCCGCGTCGAAAGCTGTTGCCAGCGCGGCCGACAGGCCAAAATTCTCACTCATCCGATCCTCCCAAACTCATGAGTTAGTGCGTAGCATACTGACATGTTAGTTGTAAAGTAAAGTTCGTTTCAGTGATGCATATGTGATTTACTGGATGAGGAAGAGGATCGCGAGGGAACTTCCGCCGCGACGAATATTGGATATGCAGCGTGCTGTTGCCGCCGAATTTTGTGGCGCAGACCATGCTTGGCTCGACCGCGCGGAGAAAGCACGATCAGCGACGTTGCAATGATATCGCTTGTTAGGCTGGCGAGGTGTTAGTTCCCGACAGGCACATAATCGAGCCCGCCATCGATCTGCGAAGGCCGCCCGTCGAGGAAAAGCTCGCCGATGCGCGGCGCCGAGCGGGCGATGACCTTGCCGCGCTTGATAACGGCGAGGCGATTGGGTTTCAGGCGCAGCGCTTCCAGCGTGTCGACTGCCTGCAGTACGACGAAATCGGCATTGCAGCCCTTTTCCAGGCCGTAGCCTTCAAGGCCGAGCGTCCTGGCGGAGTTGACGGTGAGTGCGTCGAAGATCTTCTTCTTGTCTTCGATGCCCGCCATCTGCGCAACGTGGATGGCCATATGACCGACTTCGAGCATGTCGCCCGAGCCCATCGAATACCAGGGATCCATTACGCAATCGTGGCCGAAGGAGACGTTAAGTCCGGCATCCATCACTTCGCGCACGCGCGTCATGCCGCGCCGTTTAGGATAGGTGTCGTGCCGGCCTTGCAGCATGATGTTGATGAGCGGGTTGGGGATGACGTTGATCTTCGCCTCCGCCATCAATGGGATGAGCTTGGAGACGTAATAATTGTCCATCGAATGCATCGAGGTCAGGTGCGAGCCTGCGACCCGGCCCTGCAGTCCGAAGCGGATAGTCTCTGCCGCCAGCGTCTCGATATGGCGCGACATCGGATCGTCGGTTTCGTCGCAATGCATGTCGACGGGAAGGCCGCGATCGGCCGCGATCCTGCAAAGTGCCTCGACCGAGGCTCTGCCTTCATCCATCGTCCGCTCGAAATGCGGAATGCCGCCGACGATATCGACGCCCATGTCGAGCGCGCGTTCAAGAGAGGCCACGCCATCCTTGGCGCGATAGTAGCCATCCTGCGGGAAGGCGACGAGCTGCAGGTCGATATAGGGCTTGACCCTCTCCTTCACCTCCAGAAGCGCCTCGGCTGTCACCAGCTTTGGATCGGAGGTGTCGACGTGGCTGCGGATGAAGAGCAGGCCTTGGGTGACGGCGAGATCGCAGTAGCGCAATGCGCGATCGACAAGCTCCTCCTTCGTCACGATCGGGCGCAGCTCTCCCCAAAGCGCGATGCCCTCCAGAAGCGTGCCGGAAATATTCATGCGCGGCAGGCCAAGCGAAAGCGTCGCATCCATATGGAAGTGCGGATCGACGAAGGGCGGGCTCACCAGCCGGTTGGTCGCATCGATTTCTTCCTTTGCCTCGGCGGCGATCGAGGCTTCGATTGCTGCGATCTTGCCGTCCTTGACCGCAATGTCGATGCCCTTGCGGCCATCAGGCAGATTGGCGTTACGAATGATCAGATCGAACATGGAAGGCTCCTTGGATTATCTTTCGCCACGGCGATAGGGTTGCATCAGCGCCTGTGGCACGCGGGCACGCCTGCTCATGACGGCAAGGGCGACGATGGACAGGATATAGGGCGTCATCAGGAAGATCTGATACGGCACACCCTGCACCGCCGTCTGCAGACGCAGCTGGAATGCGTCGAAGAAGGCGAAGAGCAGGGCGCCGAACAGCGCCCGGCCCGGCCGCCATGATGAAAAGACGACAAGCGCGATGCAGATCCAGCCGCGGCCCTGCACCATGGTCGGAAAGAAGCTGTTGAAGGCGGAAAGCGTCAAGAAAGCGCCGCCCATGCCCATCAGGGCGCTGCCGACAATGATCGCGCCATAGCGGATCTTCATCGGGTTGAGGCCTTGAGCCTCGGCCGCATGCGGGTTCTCACCCGTCATGCGGATCGCAAGCCCCACCGGTGTGCGAAAGATGAGGTAGGCCATGACGAGCGCGACCAGGATTGCGAAATAAGTCGGGGCGGTCTGCGTGAAGAGAGCAGGGCCGATGAAAGGCAGGGTGGAAAGCCCGGGAATGGCGATCGGCTGGAACGGCGTAATGGTCGGCGGCGTCCCGGCGACGGGAACGATCAGCCGGAAGACGTAATAACTGAAACTGGATGCAAACAACGTCACACCGAGACCCGAAACATGTTGCGACAGGCCGAGCGTCACCGTCAGGGCCGAATGCAGAAGCCCGAAAATGCCGCCGGCGATCGCCGCGATCAGAAGTCCGGTCCACAGATCGGCGCCGTGATAGACGGAGAGCCAGCCGATCATCGCGCCGAAGGTCATGATGCCCTCGATACCGAGATTGAGGACACCGGCCCGCTCGCAAAGCAGCGCACCGAGCGTGCCGAAGATCAAGGGTGTCGCAATCCGCAACACGGCAGCCCAGAGCCCGGCCGAAGCAATGATATCGACAAGCGTGCTCATCGGCGGATCCTGTACTGGGTGAAGAACAAGGCGATCAGCATCGTCAGCAGCGACAGGGCGACCGTGACGTCGGCGATGTAAGTGGGGATGCCGAGGCTGCGGCTCATGCCGTCGGCGCCGACGAACATGGTTGCGGTGAAGATCGCCGCAAGCACGACGCCAAGTGGGTTGAGGTTTGCCAGCATGGCGACGACGATGCCGGCATAGCCGAAGCCGGGAGAAAGATCTGTCGTGACATAGCCCTTGACACCCATCACCTCGATCGCGCCGGCAAGGCCGGCCAGCCCGCCCGAAAGGCATGCAACCCTGAAGAGCGTTGAGCCGAGGCGAACGCCGGCAAAGACGGCGCCTGACGGATTGAGGCCTGCTGCCCGCGACTGCATGCCGAAGACCGTGCGCGACTGGACGAAATAGACGACCGCCGCAATGACGATTGCAATTGCAAAGCCGATGTGGAGGCGCGACCGCGCGATCAGTTTCGGCAGCATGGCGTGATCGGCAAGCGCCTGGGATTGCGGCCAGCCGAACGCCGTCGGGTCCTTCAGCACGCCGTCAATCAGCATGGAGACGAAGAGAACCGCGATGAAATTCAGGATGAGGCTCGTCACAACCTCGTCGACGGAGAAGCGCAGCCGCAGCCATAGCGGCACGAGGATCAATATCATCCCGGCGAGCGCGCCGATGATCATCAACAGCGGAATGAGGATCGGGCCGGGCAGCCCGGCAAGCATTTTCGACCCGAAGGCCGCAACGGCAATGGCGCCGAAATAGAATTGTCCCTCGGCGCCGATGTTCCAGAGGCGGGCACGAAAGGCGACCGCGGCGGCCAATCCCGTCAGGATCAACGGCGTCGCGCGGGTCAGCGTCTCCGTTGCCGAAAGCCTGGAGCCGAAGGCACCGAGCAGGATCCGCCGATAGGCCTCGAAGACCGGCGCGCCGGCAATCGCAATCAGGATGCCGGCGAGTGCGAGCGCTGCGATGATTGCAAGCAGGGGAGCCAGGGTCATCATGTAGAGTGGGCGGTGCTCGCGCCGTTCAAATCGCATGTTCGGTCCCGCTCTTGTCTTTCCATTCTCCGGCCATCATCAATCCCAGCAGGCGCGCATCGGCCTCACCGGCATCGATCGGTGCCGAAAGGCGACCGCCGACGATGGCCTGGATGCGATCGGCTAAGGCGATCACTTCGTCCAAATCCTCCGAGATCAATAGAACGGCGGTGCCTTGCCGGCGCGCTTCCAGAATGCGTCCGTGGACGGCGGCAACGGCCCCTTCGTCCAACCCGCGCGCTGGCTGGGCGGCGATCAGGATTCGTGGTCGTTCATGGAGATTGCGGCCAAGGATCAGCTTCTGCATGTTGCCGCCAGACAGCAGCCGGGTGCGGCTTGCCGCACTGCCGCCGCGCACATCGAATGCCTCGATGATCTCCTGCGCGAAGGCCACGCCGGCACCGCGGTCGACCAGACCATGCTTCGAATAGGAAGACAGGCGCTCGAGTACGGCATTCTCCCAGATCGCCATTTCGCCGATCGCACCATCACGATTTCGGTCTTCCGGAATGCGACCGACGCCGGCCTCGATGACCGCAGCCACATCAAGATCGCCGACGGGCTTATTGAACAGAAGAAGCTCACCGGAGGAACGGTTTGCGGTGCCGGACAAGATCTGCCCCAGGCTCGCCTGGCCGTTACCCGACACGCCGATAATGCCCAGAACTTCACCGGCGCGGACATGAAAGCTGATCTTCTTCAAGCGCTCGACGCCGCCGCTTTTGAGCGTGATGTCGCGGGCTTCAAGCGCAATAGCGCCGGGGATGCTTTTCTCGCGAGTTGGGCGCGTGACGCGATGTCCGACCATAAGTTCGGCAAGCTCGGCCTTGCTGGTCTGAGATGCCTGCCTTTCGGCTGCAACCTTGCCGCCGCGCAGGACGACGATACGGTCGGCCGTGGCCATGACTTCATCGAGCTTGTGGGAGATGAAGATCAAGGATAGGCCTTGTGCGGCCATCTGTTTCAGCGTCGAGAAGAGCTTTTCTGCCTCGATCTGGGTGAGAACGGCGGTCGGCTCGTCGAGGATCAGGATGCGCGCATCGTTGTAGAGCGCTTTCAGGATTTCCACCCGCTGCTGCTCGCCGACCGAGAGATCGCCGAGGCGGGCATCGGGGTCGACCTTCAGGCCGAAACGTTCTGAGATCGCCAGAAGCTTGTTGCGGGCCGCCGTCATTTGAGATGTGAGCGACCACAACCTCTCAGTCCCCGTCATGATGTTTTCGAGCACAGTCAGGTTTGGTGCGAGTGAGAAATGCTGATGCACCATACCGACGCCAGCCCGAATTGCGGCGCGCGGCTTGCCCTTTGGCAACTCCACATTGTCGATCAGGATGCGGCCGGTATCGGGCACATAGTGGCCGAAGAGGATGCTCATCAGCGTCGTCTTGCCAGCGCCGTTTTCTCCGAGCAGGGCAACGATCTCGCCCTTTGCCAAGGACAGCGAGATATTGTCATTGGCGAGGGTGCTGCCGAAACGCTTGCTGACACCTTCGATGGTGAGAACGGCTGTGGTCATGTCGCGAAGCCTGCAATCGGGAAGCGGTGTTGCCACCGTTGCTCGGCCTCGAGCGCAGATGCAAGCTGCAGCAACAGCTTATCCTCGCTCATGGGCGCCATCATCTGAATTGGCAGCGGCAATCCCTGCGTATCTTCACCGAAGGGAAGCGTGATCGCCGGGAAGCCGGATATGTTGGCGAGCGAGGCAAGAGGCGCAAAGGAGGCCATGCGCTCGAGGTGCAATTCCGTGTCCGAATGATCCGTCGGAAAGGAACCGATGGGGCGCGGCGCCGAGGCGAGCATGGGCATGACGACGACATCGACCCTGTCGAAGATTTCCCACAGAGTGCGGCTTGCCCTGACGGCGCCATTAAGCGAGCGCCAAAGGACTGTTGCCGGCATGGCGCGTCCGCGCATGATGAAGGCTTGCGTCATCGTCTCCACGAGGCGCACGTCCAGTTTGAGATCGTCAACCAGGCCGGCGATATTGACGGAGATGATATCGCCAAAGGCACGCGCGCTGGCCTGGATGGCACTTTCCATCTCATCCCAACGGATGGATATCAGCGCGCTTCCTTGGCTTTCCAGGAACCTGGCCGCTGCTTCTACCGCTTGGGCACGATCCGACTCGATAGCGTAGTGCCGCCCGGTATCGGTAAGGAGGCCGACGCGAAGTTTGCCCGTCTTGGCCGTGTGTTGAGCGATGTCCGCGTACGGCCCCCTTGTCCTTCCCCGGACAACATCGAAGATCGTTGCGGTGTCGCGCACGGAGCGGGTGACAGCGAGTTCGCTGGCGATGCCGCCGAGATGATTGCCGAAGGAGGGACCGGCGGGCACGGCTCCGCGCGTTGGCTTCAGCCCGACAAGGCCGCAGCAGGCGGCCGGCACCCGTATCGAGCCGCCCGCATCCGTCGCATGCGCGATCGCCACGATACCGGTGGCGACTGCGGCCGCGGCACCACCTGACGAGCCGCCAGCGGTTCTGCTCGGATCCAACGGATTTCGGCAGATCGGGCCGATTGCCGGCTCGGATGCGAGTGAGAAGCCGAATTCCGGACTTGTGCTCAAGCCGAAGACGCAGAGGCCGGCATCACGAAAGCGCTCTGCCAAATCGCTGTCAGCGCCTTTGCCGGCGCGGGCGAACAAGCGAGAGCCAGCGGTCACCGGCAGCCCCGGGAAGGGGCCGCCGAGATCCTTGGCGACCGTCGGCACGCCGGCAAAGGCGCGCCGCGCAAAGTGCTCGGGATGCACCGAGGCCTCCTGATCCAGGGCGAGCGCTGCCGCGAGCCCTGTTTCAGGATTGACATAGGCAATGGCGCCAAGCCCATCTTGCTCGGCGCAGGCATCAAGCGCAGCCTGCATGGCATCCACGCAGGTAAGCGTGCCGGATTTGATGGCGCCAGCTAGCTCCGTGGCATCGGCGTATGATGGGCTGCGCATGATCGCGCCACGCAGTTACTTCGGCTGATCCGCTACCTTCGGCACTTCGAAGGTCCCGGCCTTGATGTCGGCGCGGACCTTCTCCATTGCAGCTTCGGCCTCTGCTGGTGCGATGCCCTTCACATAGACGATGTCACTGCCGCCTTCCTTCATGAGACCATAGGCCGTGTAGTTGCGGCCGACCGGTTTGCCGGCGGCAACGTCGGCGATCGCAGCATTGAGAATGGGACGGAAGTACCACATCGCATTGGCAAAGACGGTGTCCGGGTAGCGTGGCGTGTAATCGATCAGCGATCCCACCGATTTGATATGCCGCTCCTTGGCGGCATCCGCGGTGCCGATGCGCTCACCGAAGAGAATGTCGGCGCCGGCGTCGATCTGCGCGAGACCGGCTTCACGTGCCTTCGGCGGGTCGAAGAAGGTGCCGATGAAGGAGACGAGATGCTTGCAGTCGGGATTGACCGCTTTGACGCCGGCGGCAAAGGCGTTGATCAGCATGTTGACTTCGGGGATCGGGATGGCGCCGACCGAGCCGACGACATTCGACTTGGTCATCTTGCCCGCCAGCATGCCGGCGAGATAGGCGCCGTCATAGTTCCAGGTGCCGAAGACGCCGAAATTGCTGCCGGCAGCCTCGCCGCTGGAGCCGAGAACGAAGGCTATATCCGGGTAGTCCGCAGCGACCTGACGTGCTTCCTTTTCCACCGCATAGGCCTCGCCGATAATCAGTTTGTTGCCCTGTTCGGCATATTCGCGCATGGCACGCGGATAGTCCGTGCCCGAAACGCCCTCGGAAAAGACGTATTCGATAACGCCTTCCTTGGCGGCATCTTGGAGCGCCTTGTGAAGACAGGAATTCCAGGCGTTTTCGACCGGCGAGGCGTGAATGCCTGCCACTTTGAGCGGCGCAGCTGCGCGCGCAGCCGGCGCAAGAGCGCTGACGCCGAGAGCGATGCCGGATGCAATGACAGCGCGGCGTGACAGTATGATTTCATTGGTCATTTTTTAGTTCCCCAGCTTTTTGATCAATTGGTAAAAATCATATGGGGAGGCTAAAAATGTGTCAAGCGACCCGGATGCTCAAATAATGTGCTGGGTGGCCGATATCCGCTTGTTGCCGGTGGCTTCAGGCAGTCGGCACGGTCGCTATTTCATCGCTTCAGGCGCAACGATCTGATGGGCTTGGCGAGTAAGCACTTCACTCTGCGATCCGTTCGATCATATGGCCGATCGCCTCGCGGTAGCGGTCAACATCGCCGCCGACATCGATCGCAAGGGCGGCCCGATCGAAGGCGGCCGATAGAATGTCGGCAAGCGCGTCGACCGGAATGCCAGATTTGCGGCCGTGACGGAGAGCTGCTTGCAATCCCTGTCTGAGAGTGAGGGTTGTCGTCTCCTCGTCCAGTTTTTTCATCTCCGTAAAGCCCAGCACCGTCGGTCCTTCGATCAGCAGAAGTCGAGTGCGACCATTAACCCGCATGGCATCGAGATAGGCGTTGCTGCCGGCAATTAACGCGTCGCGAGCAGGAAGCTGCGCCGGCGTCGCTTGCTCTATGGCTCGGGTGACCGCCAGCGCCTCCTGTCTGACGACGGCGCGGAAGAGCGCGCGCTTGTCTTCATAGTGATGATAAAGCGCGCCGCGGGTGATGCCGGCTGCTGCGACGATCTCCGGCGTCGATGTTTCAGCATAGCCTTTCTCCACGAACAGGGCTCGTGCCGCGGCGATGAGAGCAGCCTTGGTCTTCTCGGTTCTTTCACGATTGGAGCGCGAATCTTGCATGCATGCAGCCTGTATGTTATTTGAAAAATACAGGCAGATTGTATGTCTTTTTTGGAGAGATGTGAAGCATGAGGGCAACGAGCTATTATCCGGTCATCATGACCGAGCGGGTGGAGGAGACGGCCGCTTTCTACATCGCGCATTTTGGATTTCGGGAAAACTTCGCGAGCGATTGGTATGTCCATCTGCAATCAGCTGAAGATAGCAGTATCAATCTCGCCATTCTGGATGGCCGGCATGAGACGATCCCGTCGCAAGGGCGTGGCCGGGTAGCCGGGCTGTTGCTCAATTTCGAAGTGGAAGACGTCGATATGGTCTACGACCACGTGCGGGAAGCTGGATTGCCTATTTTGTTAGCGATCCGCGACGAAGATTTCGGTCAGCGACATTTCATAACGTCCGATCCGAATGGCGTCCTGATCGACATCATCAAGCCGATACCGCCAAGCGCCGAGTTCGCAGCTCTTTATGCCGAGAGCGCCTTGCCGCCGGGCCAGTAAGATGTTGAGCCCAATCGATAAAATCGAGCAATACAACTCTATCTTTGATTAACTAGGTCGCTTCACCCAATATTTCGCTTTTCATGCGACAAAGCCGGCAGAGGTAAGGTGACCCATGCAAGAGCTTCCGGTTTCGTCAAAAATCATCAAATCAGTCTATTTCCGTCCGGATGACGGACGGCTTTATATTCGCTTTAAAAATGGTGAGGAACGTCAATTCACCGGCGTTCCGCAAAAGGCAGCGATTGCCATGGTAAAGGCGCCGTCGCCCGGCCAGCACTATATCGAGCATATTCGCACGAAATTCGAACGCGTCGCCTGAAGCGCAGCCTACAGCCTACACGCTGATTGGCATTTTCGCTTTGAAAGTGCCAGTTCGTTCGTCTTCCGTCACGAAGTCGAACGAGCTTTATGTTTCAGCGCATTGATAAACGCTGAGTTGCGCTATCTACATCGATCAGAACCATCTCCCAGGGAGGACGCGGCGTGATTGATGAAAAGCAGCTTATATCCAAGATCACCTGGAGGATTATGCCCTTCCTGGGCATCCTTTATCTGATCGCCTATATCGATCGCCAGAACGTCAGTTACGCAAAGCTGCAGATGGTCGGCGATCTCGGCATGAGCGAATATGCCTATGGTCTCGGCGCGTCGCTGTTCTTCATCGGTTATTTCATTTTCGAAGTGCCGAGCAACCTGCTTCTCGACAGATTCGGAGCGAGCAGATGGTTCGCGCGCATTCTGATATCCTGGGGCGCAGTCACGGTCGCTCTGGCTTATACGCAGAATGCGACCATGTTCTACATTCTCCGTTTCCTGCTCGGTGCCTGTGAAGCCGGCTTCTTTCCAGGCGTTCTCTATCTGCTGACCCTCTGGTATCCATCTGCCTATCGCGGCAGGATGGTCGGGCTTTTCATGATCTTCAGCGCCTTTGCCAACGCGATCGGTGCGCCGCTCGGTGGCGTGCTGCTGGATTTGAATGGGCTCTATGGTATTGCCGGCTGGCAATGGGTCTTCCTGGTGACGGGTGTTCCCGCCATTCTTGCCGGCTTCATCACCCTGTTTTATCTGCCGGACCTGCCGTCCAAGGCGCCGTTCCTTGACGATACGGAAAAGAAATGGCTGAAGGACCGGCTTGCGGTGGAAAATTCGGGCATGGAGCAGAGCGCCGCCGATGGCTTCAAGGCGCTGATCAATCCGCGCGTACTGCTGATGGCGCTTTGCTATATCGGTTTCCCGCTTGCCGCTTACGGTCTCAGCTACTGGCTGCCAACCATCGTCAAGAATTTCGGCGTCAGCAACACGACGAACGGCTTCCTGAACATCATTCCATGGCTTCTTGTCGCAATCGCTCTTTATGCCGTGCCCGCGGCAGCAGACAAGGCGGAATCCAAGACGCCCTATATCGTCATTCCCGCGCTGGTCGGTGCCGTGAGCCTTGTTCTGTCAGCCGTTATCCCGGACCATACGCTGCAATTTGTTTTCCTCTCCATTGCGGCAGCCGGCATTTTTGCGGGCCAGCCGGTGTTCTGGAGCCTGCCGTCGCGCTTCCTGCAGGGAGCGGGTGCGGCAGCGGGTCTTGCCGCGATCAACTCCGTTGGCAATCTCGGCGGCTTTATCGCCCAGAACGTCGTCCCCTGGATCAAGGATTCCACGGGAAGCACGATCGCGCCGATGTTCTTCCTGGCGGCCTGCCTGCTGGTAGCGGCGCTTTTGGTTCTAGTGGTGGGGCGCATGGTGCCGCGCACGCCACGCCCGGAAGATTTCGGCAATTCAGGTGCAGCCCGAATCAAATGATTGCGCTCATCTGAGCAGAACATTCTTCGGATGAGAGGGGCGGTCTGATGGCCGCTCCCGGGAGGCGTCAGCATTGACGTCCCAACGCTCGGCGATGTTCTACAGCACCTGGGTAAATTCGGGCTTCCAACGACGCGGCCTGCCAGAGACAGGGCCGCCATTCTCGCCATAATTCCCAAGACGGCGCGTCTGCTCACGCGCGGGGAGGAGTTTACCTCGACCGATGCGACCGGCTCCCGTCCCGTCGCCATGCACCGCGTCGCGACCATATTACATTCTCAGATAATTACAATAGTTGACAGATTTATACAGATTTAGTAGCCCTGTCGCGTAGGAAATGCGCTATGGCTGTCGCTGGCCAGCCTTCACGAAGGACGATGATGAAACTCTCTGTCGCCAACGATTCCGGTGGGCGCGCGCCGCGCTTCGGCGACATCATCTATGAGAGGATTGTCGCGATGATTGCGGATGGAACCTTTCCTGTGAACGAGCGGTTGCCGGCGGAAGCCAAGCTCGCGGAAATGTTCGGCGCGTCACGGCCTGTTGTGCGCGACGCTCTGGAGCGGCTGCGTGCAGATG